>JAABUN010000712.1_pt1 | contig 82477 bp, 68 predicted proteins | sample 5559311 | NCBI WGS metagenome assembly JAABUN01 (sample SAMN10711877, study PRJNA513370) | rock metagenome | isolation source: Antarctica rocks | place: Antarctica: Victoria Land, Siegfried Peak sud
TTGGTATGATTCCATTGACTATCGGTTAGATCAGAAGGATAAAGTTTTTTCACAAAATAATTTACCCAAAATGACCGCCTGATAGTCAAATCATCCTTTATTTCGAGTTTTCAAACAGCTTCTAAGTTCCTTTTCTTCAAAATCAAAAACAAAACCGTCTCGACTTGTAACAATGCCAACATTATTCGTCGGCATCATTTCAGTTATTTTCCAACCGCTTTGATATTCTTCGCGCAAAGTTTCATCTTGCGGCGTGAAAAGATAAAAAGGCTTGTTCGGTTCAATCTCTTTCCATTCGGTTGTCGAAACGTCGTTGTTTGCAAGCCATTGATATTTTCCGCCCGACAATTCCTTTTCGTTATTGACGTTTTCCGTCCAGATTTCACGCACGCCGTAAAGATGTTTATGGAAAACTTTTGCTGGTTCGGTGGGTCGTGCAGGTATCGAACTTGCGTTTTGCTTTTTAACAAAAATTCCAATCGAAACGCCTTGCATAATGTCGAAAACATTCTGGTCGGTCGTGCCGTCTGGCGAGCGTTCTTTCTTTTTCGAGTTGCCGTGTAAATCTAAAATATAAATTTCATCAAAAGTCTTCATCAAAGATTGCCGCATTCCGCGAAACGTCGGATTGTCCAGATAACCGTGATTTGTAACAAAAGCCAAAACGCCGTAGCCTGTCTGGTCAATTCGCCATTGTGAAAAGCGAATAAATTTAACGTAATCATCATTGAGCCATTTCGGATTTCTTTCGCCCAAAGGCTCGCCGTCAACCATAAAATAGTTTTCGGTCGCCGTCGCGTTGAGCGAATCCGAGCCGCGCAGCAAATCGTTTATCCATTTGCCCGTGTTCGCCGAATGTCCCGAATACGGCGGATTGCCCAGAATAACCATTACGGGTTTGTCCTGCTGAATTTCACGCGCCGCCGTCGCTTCGTTATTGATAAACGCCGAAAATGCGTCAGCGTCTTCTTTGAGTGCGGTAAAATCGAGCGTGTTGTTGAGATAAATCCGAAGGCGTTCGTCGGTGTCGAATTTGTAGCCGGTTTCTTCGAGCAGCAAACCGAGCTTCAAATGCGCGACGGCATACGGCGCAACCAGCAATTCAAAACCGAAAATGCGCGGCAGCAAGTGTTCGGAAACGTAACCGTCCCACATTCCTTTGCTGCGCTCGTAACGCTTGAAAATCGTTTTGATGACGTTATACAAAAATGTTCCCGTTCCCGTCGCCGGGTCAAGAATCAAAACGCGATGCGAGCCGTCTTCGAGTTTCGACGAATCCGCCAAACCTTTCGGCAATCCGAAATCATTCTGCAAAATCTTATCGACGCTGCGGACAATGTAGGAAACGACAGGTTCGGGCGTGTAATAAACGCCGCGCATTTCGCGCATTTTCGGGTCGTATTCGGCAAGAAAAGTTTCGTAAAAATGAACAACCGGGTCTTCCTGTCTGGTGCGTTTGCCGAAATCCTGCAAAATCGCCGAAATATCGGTTCGATTAAGAAGTTCCGCCAAATCGTCAACCGCCCAAACGATTCGCTCGTCAAGATGTATTCCGGCGATGCGGTCAAACGTATCGCGCAGAAAAGGGTTTGTTTTCGGAACAAGATACGCGGCTTCCTGCCGTGTGAAAGGCGGTGCTTTGTCAAAGCAGCGAGCCGTAAAAAGTCCATAAGCAATCGTCTGTGAATAAAGGTCGGCAAAACCTTTATCATCTAAATTCGGCAAAAGCGTTTTTTTGAAACTCTCGAATTGTTCGTGCAAAGTGTTTTCTCTAGAAGTCGTTTCATCTTCCAGAGCCTTTTCGATTGTCTGCCGGATAAGTCTTGTTATCGAAGCCATACGTTTGGCAAGTTCTTTCGGCGTGGCAACGGTCGGAACTTCCTTTTGTAGAAACTCTTTGATTAAGTTTGTTAGCTGAATTTCCGCATCGGCTTTCGGGTGAAGATTTCCGAGCGCGTCAAATTCGGCGAGCGTTATAGTTGAAACGACTTCGCCGCGAACATACCAGCGAAAATCGAGATAATTCGTGTAAATAATGTTATTGAGCGAATCGGTATATTTTTTGAGTTGTTCCTTTTCGCGCTTGTCGAGTTTGTCTAAATCTTTGCCGACATCTTTTGCTTCGATATAACCAAGCGGAATTTCACGCTTGCGAATAACATAATCCGGCGCGCCGAATGTACGCCGTTTCGGTTCGTTGATTGCCGTGATGTCTTTGTCGAACGATTCGACAAATGTTTGCAGAAAAGGTCTGTAAGTATGCTCGGTGGCGAGATTGGATTGAAAGGCTTTTTCAATCTCTTTGAGGTAAGCGTTGAATTCAATCATATATTTTCCTTGCGGGTTTATTCTAAAACGAAATTAAAATCAGTTGCAAAATTCTCGATTGAGTTTTTTGGGCAAAAATAAATTACCGGCATTATACCATAATGCGGTATAATGAATTATGGCAATCAAAAGTTTCGGAAATAAAACGTCCGAGGCGATAAATTACGGTCAAGCAACCAAACAAACCAGAAAACTTTTGCCTGCCGAATTACACGCGAAAGCGCAAATCAGGCTCGCCGTTTTGGGCGCGGCGACAAGTTTAAACGACTTGTCGGAATTAAGAGGAAACAGGTTTGAAGCATTGAAAGGCGACCGCGCCGGTCAATACAGTGTCAGAATTAACGACCGATACCGAATTTGTTTTGCGTGGCGCGGCGGCGATGCTTATGACGTGGAAATTGTTGATTATCATTAGGAGAACATTATGAATTACCTAACGCCGATTCATCCCGGCACAGTTTTACAGGACGAGCTTGAAGAAATCGGAGTCAGCCAGAGCGCGTTGGCGGCGCATATCGGAGTTTTGCCGAAAACAATCAATGAAATTTGTAACGGCAAGCGCGGAATCAGCGCGGCGATGGCTTGGAAACTTTCAAGGGCGGTCGGAAGCAGTCCTCTTTTTTGGATGAATTTACAAAATAACTGGGAATTAAGTCAGATAGATGAAAACGCTTTTAACCGGCTTGAAAAAGTTGCCGCATAATTATGTGAAAAAATCGAGATAATGTAAAAAAATCGAGATGATTATTCGGGAATAATTAAATCAATCTTTTGTCTGCCGTTTTTGCGGTAAATGTGAAAATCGCCGTCGGTTGTGAAAATAACCGAATCTTTTATCGTTTCGCTCATTCGGACAAGGCACGCATCGGCGAGCGACATCGGAACGTCTTTATATTTTTTCATTAACGCTTTGATTTGCAAAACTTCATCAGCCAGAGAAAATTTGATTTGCAGAACTTCGTCGGCGAGCATTCTCAAAACATCGTCTTTGCCGTCGGACTTGCTCTGCATTAAAAAACACGCTTCGGTGATAACGGCTTCGCAAGTCAAAAAAGGCGTCGGCAAATTTCTCAACTGCAAAAGCGTCCATTCGTGCCATTGGTCTTTTTTGTTCAAGTAAGCGGCGACGATGCCCGCGTCGGCGATTATCGGTCGGTTAATCATTTCGGCGAGTTTTTACGGCGATTTCCTAAAGCCTGTTTTTCCGCGCTCTTGCTGCCCAAATCTTTCAGGTAATCTTTATTCGTAGATAAATCGGAAGGCAGGTCGTTATATTTTCCGGCTAATTCGGGCATAATATCGAAAATCGTTTTGAACGGCTTTTCATTTTTACCGTTTCGATTGCCGTTGTCGTTCTCGCTTTCCTTCGCCGGTCTTCCAGCTTTGCCGTATGTTTTGACCGAACGGAGCGAGCTTTCTTCGATAACGTAATCACGACCGATTTGCTTTGCTTCAATCTTTCCTTCACGAATCATTTGCCGAACTCGAATCGGTGTAACGCGCAGGATTTTCGCCGCTTCATTTGTTGTTAATAATTCCATAGCAGACGAATTATGCCCGAAAACTAAATCTATCGCAAGTGATAATCTCGACTTGCATTAAACTATCGCATACGATAAAACAAGTATTAGTTGGAAACAACAAATACTAAATATTTTGAGTTAAGGAAAATGATTAGATTAACCACAGAAAACACGCAAAAGGCAATCGAAAAATGCAAACAGTTAAAGCCGACCGTAAAATTTATCAGAGAAAGAATGTTCGCCGTGCAATCGTCAAATAACTCAAACGTCTCTATATCAGCTTTGATGTAAAAGACGGCGAGAAGTTCGGCAAATGCGAATGCAGAGCATCGGAGCGCGGGTTTGTCTGCTATCACCTAATAGCCGGAGCAACCGCAAACATCTATCGGCAATCTTTGAAACTTACAAGTTAAAAGGCGAAAGGCTTAGAGCGTGTTTGGAAAATAAAAATGTCGATTTTTAGAATCGTATTTAACCGCAGATGAACGCCGATGCTCATCTGATAAAAGCAGATATTTATATGATTTATCGGTTCTTATCCGCGTTTATCCGCGTTCATCTGCGGTTAATTTTCCCGCTTCCAATCATTTACTGTTAATTTCCAAACAGGCGCTTAGATAGCGCGAACTATCTAAGCCTTTCATTTTCTCTAATCTTTTGTGATTAGATTAACCGTGAAAAGAACAAACAAAGGGCAAAATTCAAGAAAACGAAATTATTTGGTGGGAATTTAGGTGGGAATTGAAAAGAGACATCAAAATGATGTCTCTAAGTTGTTGAAAATATTAATGCACCCTGCAAGATTCGAACTTGCGACCCTCTGATTCGAAGTCAGATACTCTATCCAGCTGAGCTAAGGGTGCGTGAACTTTTTACGGCAGCCGACTGATTTAACGGCTTTCTCAAAAACGGCTTTGCCCAAACTCTGTTTATATTAAACAGAAAAACTTTAAATTACAAATAAACCGACAGTAGGTTGTTTATTTGTTGGTAGAAGCCGGTTTGCGGGCAGGGCATTAGTTTTGCGTAAGGTAAGCCGCAAGACATTTAATTACAAATATAGTGTCCTATTTTGTAACAGAAATGTAAGGAGCAGTAAAAATGGTAAAGAAAGTTCTCATCGTCGAAGATTACGAAGATACCCGCGCTTTTATGAAGTTATTGGTAGAGAGTTACGGCTACAAGGTTCTTGAAGCGGCAAACGGCATCGAAGCTATAGACAGATTCAAGCAGCAGCATCCCGATATTATTTTAATGGACATTTCGCTTCCGTTTGTCGACGGTTTGACAGCCACCAAAGCAATCAGAGAATTTGACGGGGAGACTCAGATTCCGATTATCGCTTTAACCGCTTTCGGTCAATTTTTTTACAAGGAAGCAATCGCCGCCGGCTGCAATGATTTAATAAATAAGCCAGTTGATTTTAATACACTCGAACCGATTCTTAATGAATATCTTTCGCGGGACACATAAAATAAAAAGGATTTTAGACAGTAAATAAAAAAAGGGAAAGCAGTTTTGCTTCCCCTTTTTTATTGTCAAATTTAGTAAAGACAATTGAACGTTAAATTCTAAAACGAGTGGCGTAAATCCAACCGTTTCAGCTTTTTATTCATATATAAATTCTCAAATCAATCATTTGCCTTGAAATTCCTTACGAATATATTTCACCAGATTTTTAATTTCGTCGTCGCTGATTTTGCCTTTGAAAGCAGGCATTCCTTCGTCTTCCGCGCCGTTTTCGATAGTATCGATATATTCGGAATCCGGTTTGCCCTTCTGCCTATCGGAAGTAAGATTCGGCGCTTTTATATTTCTGCCTTCGATAACCGTTACGCCGCCCGAACCGTTCGCTTTATGACATTTGACACAGGATTCGGCGTAAATTTTACGCGTCGATGCAAATTCGTCGGCAGCCGGTTGAACGCGGTTGTCGGCAGGCGTTGTATTTACGGCGGCAGAATCGTTATTTATCGCCGGCGCGTTGGCAGTATTAGCTTGCGAACAGGCGAAAATAAACAGCGTCAGAAAACTTAAAACTAAACCGATTTTCAAAAATTTCATCTTTTAACTCCGGGAAAATTTGCTCTGGAAACCTTGAAAGTTTAACTTATAAATTAAAGATACGCCAATAAATTTATAAAATATATGGAACGCAAAAAACTGTTAATCGGCGGCGAATGGCGCGAAACCGAAGATTCGTTTGAAGTAAAATCGCCGTTCGCGCGGGAAACAATCGCCGAGGTTTCAACCGCGAGCCGCGCCGAAATGGAAGAATCGATTGCGGCGGCGGAAAATGCCGCGCTTGAAATGCGAAAATTGGCGCGTTTTGAAACGGCAAAAGGATTGCGCCGCATTGCCGACGGCATCGAAAAGCGCAAAAAGGAATTTGCCGAAACCATTGCCGAAGAATCAGCCAAACCGATAAAACTGGCGCGCGGCGAAGTCGAGCGCGGCGTTGCGACATTCGCGTGGGCGGCGTCCGAAGCCGAAAGATTCGCGGGCGAAATGATTCCAATCGACACGCAGGCAAGCGGGCGCGGCAAAACCGGCTGGAGTTTAAGAATTCCGCGCGGCGTCATTTACGGTATCACGCCGTTTAATTTTCCGCTCAATCTGGTCGGGCATAAAGTCGCGCCCGCGCTCGCCGCCGGAAACGCGATTATTATTAAACCGAGCGAACGGACGCCTTTGACCGCTTTGCTGCTGGGCGAAGTTTTTACGGAAAGCGGTTTGCCGAAAGGCGCGCTGCAAATCGTCCCGATGCGCGTCGAAAATATGGATTTAATCTTAAACGACGAGCGAATCAAGATGATTTCCTTTACGGGCAGCGCCGAAGTGGGCTGGAAACTGAAAAATCAGTCAGGCAAAAAAGCGATTGCGCTCGAACTCGGCGGAAACGCGCCCGTGATTATCGACAAATCCGCCGACTTTGAAAAATCTCTCGACCGGACGACGTTCGGCGCGTTTTCCTACGCCGGACAAATCTGCATTTCGGTTCAGCGAGTTTTCGTTCACGAAAAAATCTTTGACGAGTGGACGGAAAAATTCATCGAAAAAGCTCGGAATCTGAAAACCGGAAATCCGCTCGACGAATCGACCGAATTGTCCGTAATGATTGACGAAGCGGCGGCGAAAAAAGCCGAAAGTCGGATAAACGAAGCCGTCAACGGCGACGCCAAACTGTTATGCGGCGGAAATCGAAACGGCGCGATGCTCGACGCGACGATTTTGACCGATACGAACCCGGAAATGCGCGTCGTCGCCGAAGAAGTTTTCGCGCCCGTCGCCGTTGTCGAAAAATTTTCAGACTTTGCCGAAGCGGTTGATTTGTCCAACAATTCAAAATACGGTCTGCAAGCCGGAGTTTTTACAAACGATTTGAAAAACGTAAATTACGCGGCTGAAAATCTCGAATACGGCGGCGTGATGATAAACGACGTGCCGACCTTTCGCATCGATAATATGCCTTACGGCGGAGTTAAAGATTCGGGTTTCGGGCGCGAAGGCGTGCGCTACGCGATGGAAGAAATGTCGGAAATCCGGCTCGTCGTCGTAAATTCGTAAATCGTAAAACATACATTTTTGCAAAATCGAACGAAGAATAATGAAAATAAATAAAGTTTTTTTATCGCTTTTAGCCGTTTTTCTGCTGACGATTCCCGCTTGTTTCGCGCAGAGTCCGACACAAACGCTGACCGTTTCGGGCTTAAAAGAAAACGTAATCGTGCGAAAGGACGCGCGCGGAATTCCGTATATCGAAGCTGAAACCGACGCCGATTTGTATTTCGCGCAGGGTTTTATGACGGCGAGCGACCGCCTGTGGCAGATGGATTTATACCGCCGCGTCGCTCGCGGTCAAACAGCTGAACTGTTCGGCAAATTGACTTTAGAAGAAGACAAACGCTGGCGCAGATTCGGTTTCTCGAACGTCGTCGCCGAAACTTATAAAAACTTTTCGCCCGAATCCCGCGCCATTGTCGATAACTACGCGCGCGGCGTCAACGCTTATATTGCAACATCAAACGAGAAAACTCTGCCTTCGGAATTTCAGATTTTGCGTTACAAACCGACCGAATGGATGCCGACCGATTCGCTCGTCATCGGCGCGATTATCAACGACGGTTTAAGCACGACGTGGCAATCGGACATTTTGCGCGCTTCGTTCAATGATTTGCCGAAGGAAAAATTTAATCGACTTTTTACGGAGAAAACGCCGCTCGATGTTTTAGTTGTCGGAAAGGACAATGAAGTTCAAAGTCTAAAGTCCAGAGTCCAAAGTTTCAGGAAAGAAATCCAAAATCCAAAATCCAAAATCCAAAATCCGATTGACGATTCGCTTTTGGAACTGGCGTCAAGCGATGCGGAAATCAGAAAATCCTCGCTCTCAAGAATCGGTTTTTATCAGGAAGCCAACGCGATGAGCAATAATTGGGTTGTTTCGGGAAAGCGAACCGCCGACGGAAAACCGCTGCTCGCCAACGACCCGCATCTGCCCGCGTCCGCGCCGTCCGTGTGGTATCTGACGAATCTTTCGACCGGCAATTTCCGTGTTTCCGGCGTTACGTTTCCCGGAATTCCCGGCATCGTTCTCGGACACAACGAAAATATCGCGTGGGGCGCGACCAATCTCGGACCCGACGTGCAAGACCTTTATCTGGAAACATTTAACGACAAAAATCAATATAAAACCGCAAACGGCTGGCAGGACGCGAAAGTTCGCCGCGAGGAAATAAAAGTGCGGAAAAATCTTTTAAGTCCCGAAACCGAAACAGAAATTCTTGAAGTTGTCGAAACGAAAAACGGTGTAATCGTTTCGGAACAATCGGGCAAAAAATACGCTCTGAAATGGACGGCGCTCGACGCGAAAAACGATTCGTTCACGGCGTTTCTGCTGCTTGACCGCGCTAAAAACTGGGACGATTTTCGCGCCGCGCTGAAAACTTACGGCGGCGCGACCCAGAATTTTGTTTACGCCGACGTAAAAGGGAACATCGGTTATTACGGCGCGGGACGAATTCCCGTGCGGCGAACGGGCGACGGTTCGATTCCTTATGACGGCGCGGGCGACGCGGGCGATTGGACGGGATTCGTACCGTTTGAAGATTTGCCGAACAGCTATAATCCGCCCGAAGGCATTATCGTTACGGCAAACCAGCGCGTCGCGGGCGATAATTATAAATATTTTCTAACGCATTCGTGGGCGTCGCCGTATCGGGCGCGGCGGATTTACGAGCTTTTGCAGGCGAATCCAAAATTAACTGTCAACGATTTCAAAAACATTCAAAATGACGTTTTCAGTATTCCTTATTCAAATTTTGCGCGCGAAGTAGTCAAACTCGGCGCGGCTTCAAAAGAAACTCTAAATGTTTTGCGGAGTTGGGACGGAAGAATGTCGGCAGATTCAAAAGGCGCGCTTTTGACAAACGAAATCGGCAGAATCTTTCTACGCAAAATTTTAACGGCGAACATCGGAGAACAAAGGGCGGAAAAATTCGGATGGGGAAATTTGCCGTCGTTTGTCGATTGGATAATTCGTGAAAAACCTATCAATTGGCTGCCGAAAGAATTTGCCGATTATAAACAAATAATGATAATTGCTGACAAAGAAGCGCGTGAAAATCTGACGCGCAAATACGGCGCGGACGAAACGAAATGGGTTTGGGGCAATGCCGTTAAAGCGAATTTCTCGCATCCGCTGGCTTCAGCGCCGCTAATCGGCGGACTTTTCGCAATCGAACCTTTTCCGCAAAACGGCAGCGGCACAACCACGAACGTCGGCGCGAATGTTTCGATGCGGCACATTACCGTTCCCGGAAACTGGGACGCGACCGTTCTGGAAATCGCTTTAGGCGAGAGCGGCGACCCGAAATCCGCGCATTACAAAGACCAGTTGGAAAACTGGAAATCCGGCGACACGCAAATTTTTCCGTTCACGAAACCGGCGGTTGAAAAGGCGGCGATTGAAGTTATTTTAATGAAACCTTAAGAAATGGAAAATGGAGAAAATTTTTTGCATTATACATTATCCATTTCTCTCGTTTTTCCCGTTTCTGTGTTCGATAAAATCGCTTAGAATCAAAGCCGCTGCCTGACTGTCAACTTGTTTGCGGATGTCTTGTTCTTTGACGCCGATTTTTCGCAAATAACCCGTTGCGTCGTAAGAAGTTACGCGCTCGTCCTGAAGAAATACGGGAACTGAAACGGAAAGCGAAAAATTTCGGGCTAAACGGCGCGCTTCGAGCGACATCTGGCTTTCCGAGCCGTCGGTGTTATACGGCAAACCTAAAACGAGCGCGACGGCATCAAATTCTGCCAGTAGAGAGACGACTTGTTTGAGAATTTTTTTCCAACTTGCGCGTGTTATAACGCAGACGGGGCGAACCGTAAATTGAAGCTCGTCGCTGACGGCGACGCCGATGCGTTTCATTCCCAAATCGAGCGCCAGGATTCTGCCGCTCGCGGGCGCGTGAGAAACATCTGCAAAATCTGGATTATTAGTCGTTTCTTCCGGTTGCGCCATATAAAAGTAAAATGGATAATGAAAAAATTGAAAGTAACAATCTTTTCAACGAAACATTTTCCAACGTCGGTTTTTCGTTATTTTCCATTATAAAGAGGAATTAAAAAATGTCATTTCGCGGTAAATTCATATTGGCTTTGGTTTCGGCGGCGATTGCGTTGTATGCGATTGTCGGCGGTTTGATGGCGACTCAGGCGCAGCAGCCGATAAACGACGCGGGCGCGCAGATTCGCATTTTTGAATCGGTTTTGCAGCATATTCAAAACGATTATGTTGACGAGCCGAATCTGGAAAAAGTTCGCGCCGGAGCGCTTCGCGGCTTGGCAAACGGGCTTGACCCTTATTCTTCGTATCTGACGGCGGAACAGGTCAAGGATTTTCAGGCGAAAAAACAAAACACGCTTTCGGGCATCGGCGCGGAGTTTTCGCAGGTTTCCAATTATTTATACGTCGTCTCGGTGATAAAAAATTCGCCCGCCGACCAAGCCGGTTTGAAAGCCGGAGACGTTATCGAATATATCGAAACCAAAGCGACACGCGACATTTCCCTTTATGACGCGCGCCAATTGCTTCTCGGTCAAACCGGCACAAAGGTAAATTTGCGAGTTCTTCGTCCCGGAACAAAGCCGCAGACGCTCGCCGTTACGCGCGGCGCTTATAAAATTCCCGAATCCGAGGCGCGAGTCGAAGCGGGCAAAATCGGCGTCGTCAAAGTCTATAGTTTAGAGACGGGCGAAGCGGCGGATATTCGCGTCCGCGTTGCCGAATTGCAAAAACAGGGCGTGCAGAAAATAATTCTCGATTTGCGTTCCGTAGCCGCCGGAACGATTTCCGAAGCTGCTGATGTCGCCAATATTTTTATCAAAGACGGAACTTTAGGCGAAGTTATCGGGCGCGATAACAAACCGCTGCAAATCTTTACGGCTGACCCGAAAAAATTCGTTTTCGACGGACAAGTCGTCGCGCTGATTGATTTGGGAACGGCGGGCGCGGCGGAAGTCGTCGCATCGGCTATTTTAGACCGAAAGCGCGGCGAAGTCGTCGGCGAGCGAAGTTTCGGCGCGGGAACGGAACAACAGTTATTTCCGCTTCGCGGCGGCGACGGCTTGCTTTTAACCGTCGCGAAATGGGCTTCGGCAAACGGCAAAACTTTTCTAACCGAAGAACGCGCCGATTCGGGCGTTAAGCCGTCGGTTGAAGTAAAGCGTCCTGAAACTCCCGAACCGATTGACGTTGCGGAACTGGTTGACCGGCAGGAACAGCAAAATAAAGAACCTCAGCCGCAGGGAACGCCCACGCCGCAGGCTAAACCGACGCCCGCGCCCGCAAAACCGGCAGCCGAAGATTTACAGCTTAAAAAAGCTCTGGAAATCTTAGGCGGCGCGCAGAACGCGAAAGCGGCGAGCGGTGAATAATAAATTTGTTTTAATCTTTATAAAAAGCCGGATTTTACAGTCCGGCTTTTTATTTTTAAAGTCGCGGGTAAATGAAATTTGCCTGCAAATGTTTGAAAAAGAGTTGTTTATCTGTGGATAAAATTCTTCTTTCCACTCATTGTGAATCCCGGATAATGTTAATTTATTAAAAATGAATCAAACGCGCAAAATAATGATTGTCGCCGGTGAAGCGTCGGGCGACGCTCACGCGGCAAAGCTCGTCGGCGCGTTACGCGAAAATTCTCTCGAAACCGCATTCGAGTTTTTCGGCGCGACGGGACAAAAAATGCGCGATGCCGGTGTTGAAACGATTCTCGATGCCGATAATCTCGCTATCGTCGGTTTGCCGGAAATCGCGCGCGCTTTGCCGATGTTTTGGAATGCGTTTCAAAAACTTAAAATTGAAGCGGTAAAGCGAAAGCCGGACGTTGTAATCCTAGTCGATTTTCCCGATTTTAATCTCAAGCTCGCCAAATCTCTAAAAAAAAGAAACCTGAAAATCGTTTATTACATTTCGCCGCAGTTGTGGGCGTGGCGCAGATACCGCGTCAGAACAATCGAAAAATATGTCGATTTGCTACTGGCGATTCTGCCGTTTGAAAAGTCCTGGTATGAAAAACAGGGAATTCGCCACGTCGAATATGTCGGAAATCCGCTGGCGCGGGAAGTTTTTTCAAATCTGACAAAAGAAGATTTCTGCCGGAAATATAACCTCGATTCCGCAAAGCCAATCGTCGCGCTTCTTCCCGGCAGCCGTCAAAAGGAAATTCACCGAATCCTGCCCGCGCTGCTTGAAACGGCGGCTTTGATGTGGAGAAAAAATAACGATTTGCAGTTTGTCGTCGCGCTCGCTTCAAAAGAAAAAACGGCGGAAATAGAAACAATAATCGAAAAGACGAAGCAAAACGATTTGAAGCTGCCGGATGTTTTAATAATCGCGGCGGAAGAAACGCGTGAAGTTTTAAATGCTTCGGACGCCGCTGCCGTTACGAGCGGAACGGCGACGCTGGAGACGGCGATAATCGGTACGCCGCTGGCAATCGTTTATAAAACGTCCGGCTTTAATTACAAACTCCTTCGTCCGCTGATTTCAGTCGAACATTTCGGTTTGATAAATCTGATTGCGCGGGAGAGATTGGCAAAAGAGCTGATTCAAAACGATTTCACGCCGGACGCGCTCGCCGAAGAACTTTTCCGGCTTCTCGAACCGGAAACGAATAAAAAAATGCGCGAAAAATTAAAAGAAATCACCGACGCGCTCGGCAGCGGCGGAGCATCGAAACGCGCCGCCGAATATATTTTAAATTTTATCAAACAGCCGAAAGCATAAAAATTCCGTCGCGCGGATTTATGACAAATTGCTCAGGCGAATTTCGGTCGGCGGCGAAAAGTAAACCGGTAGACGACGAGATTAAACGCGATGAGCAAAACGCCGAAAAGTATTTGCAGCTGCGGCGTTATATGCGAGTAGAGAACGGCAGAGATGTAATATTCGATAAATCCGCCGTCGTAACCCGCTTCGCCGCCAGCCTGCCGCAAAGCATTTTCTAAAAACGTCAGCGGACACGGCAATTGAAAAAGCTCGACTAAAGCGCCCCAAAGAAGCGCCGGAAGATGCAGACGGAGAAAAAACCGGCGGTACAAAACCAGCGCGCCGCCGAATATTACGAAAAGCACAAAGCAGAAATGGAGTATAAAAATTGAATCAGCCAGTTCGCGATAAATCATCTTTTTGATAAATTGTTTCGTTTGTTTGAAAGAAACATTTTACCAGAAAAGTTTATTCGGGCGCTTTATTTATCAAACCGGCAATTTGTTTTTTTAGCTCTTTTATTTCTTCCTTGAGGCGTGAAATTCCTTTCAAATGAGCGTTTTGCCGTTTGTATTCGTCGAGCGGCTGAACGGGCGTTCCCCACCAGACGCCGGCGCGGACGATTTTTCCCGGAAGAATTCCGGCTTGCGAGCCGATAATCGCGCCGCTTTTGATTGTCGCGTGGTCGCCCATTCCGACTTGCCCGCCGATAACGCAGTCGTCTTCGATTATCGTCGAGCCGGAAATTCCGGTCTGCGCGGCAATGACGACGCGCTCGCCGATTCGGACGTTGTGGGCGATTTGAACAAGGTTGTCGATTTTCGTGCCGTCTCCGATGCGCGTTTCGCCGAGCGCGCCGCGGTCAATACAGGTGTTTGCGCCGATTTCAACATTATTGCCAATAATAACCGCGCCGATTTGCGGAAATTTTACATAACCGTTTTCGTCGGCACGGACAAAGCCGAAACCGTCCGCGCCGACAACCGCGCCCGAATGCAGTATTACGTTGTCGCCGATTGAAACGTTGTCGTAAATGACCGCGTTCGGATAAACGAAACAATTTTCGCCGATTGAGACGTTTGCGCCGACGCGCGCGCCTTCAAAAATCTGCGTTCCGTTTCCGATTCGCGTGTTTTCGCCGATTGACGCAAACGCGCCGACGTAAATTTCTTCGCCGATTTCGGCGGTTTCGCCGATTTGCGCGGTTTGATGAATTTCCGTTCTCTTTTGCGGAGCGTGCAGAATTTCGGCGATTTTCGCAAATGAAAGTTTCGGATTTTTAACGGTAATCGAATTTTGAAACAACTTTGTATTAAAGTTTTCGGGAACGATAAGACACGCCGCGTTTGAGTTAATCGCCGTTTCGACTTTTTCGACAAACGCGATTTCGTTTTCAGTCGCCGCCGCAATATCGGCGACGCCGTAAATGTCCGCCGCGCCGTCGCCGCTTAGTTTTCCGCCGATTAGACCGGCGATTTCTTCGACTTTCATTGCTTGTGTTTCCTTTCGGTTTCGGAAACGATTTTTTGCAGAAAATATTCGATGCCTTCGATTTCAAACAGATGCCGGCGTTCGAGTCGTTTGAGAACCGGCGCGCTTTCACTGTCCATAAAATGCAAATCGGCAAGGTCGATTGTTAAGTTTCTGCCGATTTTATCGCGCAATCCGAGCGCGATTTTTTCGAGCAGAACGGCGTCATCGAGCGTCATCGAGCCTTCGACGCGCAAAATCGTTTTGCCGCGTTCGGTGTCTTCAATCTGTGTAATATTTGTCGGCATTTTTTATATTGTTTCTAAAGGTTTATCGGTCGAATGTCAATTCGATGCTTTGCGCCGCGCCGAAAAGCCGCTTTCATTAACTCGTCTGTAAAGAAATGTAAAAGTCGGGCGCGGGCGGCGTATTTGACGTAGAATATTTTTTTATATGGACAAAATACTTCTTATTGACGACGACGAGGAACTGTGCGAGCTGGTCGGCGAATTTTTGACGGCGGAAGGCTTCGCGGTCGAAGCCGCGTTCGACGGCGCGAGCGGTTTGGAAAAGGCGCGTAGCGGCGCGTTCGATTTGCTGACTCTGGACGTGATGCTGCCGAAAATAAACGGTTTCGACGTTTTGCGCGAGCTGCGGAAAACATCGAAGATTCCCGTTTTGATGCTGACGGCGCGCGGCGACGATATGGAAAGAATCGTCGGGCTGGACGCGGGCGCGGACGATTATCTGCCGAAGCCTTTCAATCCGCGCGAGCTGGTCGCCCGAATTCGCGCCGTTCTGCGCCGTATTCCCGCAAACGAAGAAAGCGAGCCGCACAAAACCGATAAAATTCAGATTGACGGAATCGAAATCTCGACATCGGCGCGTTCGGCAAAACTTTCGGGCGAAGAATTGAATTTAACGGCGGTCGAATTCGATTTGCTGGTCGCGCTAATCAAAGAAGCGGGAAAAATCGTTAAAAAAGAAGATTTGAGCGTGGCGGTTCTCGACAGAAAACTTTCGCCGTTCGACAGAAGCCTCGATATGCACATCAGCAATCTGCGCAGAAAACTCGGCGCGCGTGCCAACGGCGACGAGCGCATCAAAACGATTCGCTCGGTCGGCTATATTTACACGACGAACGACTGACCGCCGACATCTCCGCTATGAGTTTATTCTTAAAAATCTTTCTCTGGTTCTGGCTCTCGATTGCGCTGGTTGTCGGCGTCGTCAGTTTTATCAATTGGTCAACGCAGCCGGAAAATTTCGGCAGACAGTTTCAAAGTTTTATAGCCGAATCAGTCAACTTAAACGCGCAGACGGCGCGGCAGATTTACCAAAATGAAGGTCGCGCCGGACTCGAAGAATATCTGACGAGACTGCAAAGCTCCGAGAGAGTTGACGCCGCCGGTTTTTTCGACGCGCGCGGCGGGCAGATTGCCGGTAAAAAAATCGACAATCTGCCGGAAAACTTTCTCGATAATGCGTTTCGGAGCGACAGCGCGGAATTTAAGGTTTTGCCGAATGAAACCTTTGCCGCTCGAAAGATACAAACGGGAAGCAATGAAAAATTCGTCTTCGCCGCGCATTTGAAACGCCCGTCGTATCAGGCTTTTCCCGATTTGAGAACGAGGATTTTGCAGATACTGGCAATCGTTTTGACCGCCGGTTTGGGCTGCTATGGTTTGGCGCGTTATCTGACTTCGCCGATTGCCAAGCTGCGGCGGGCGACGCGGAAATTTGCGGACGGCGATTTGCGGACGCGCGTCGCGCCGGAAATCGGGCGGCGGCGCGACGAACTGGCGCGGCTTGCCGAAGATTTCGACGAGATGGCTGAGCGAATCGAAAATCTGCTCGTCTCGCAAAAACGTCTTACGCAAGACGTTTCGCACGAACTGCGCTCGCCGCTGGCGCGTCTGAATGTCGCGCTCGAGCTGGCGAAACAGAAAACGAACGTCGAAAACCTGTCGCCGCTCGAACGGATTGAAAAAGAATCGAATAATCTCAACGATATGATTTCGCGTCTGTTAGTGCTTTCAAAGCTCGAAAGCGGCGCGGCGGATTTTGAAAAACACCGAATAAATTTGTCGAATTTAGTCGGGCAAATCGCGGCGGACGCCGATTTTGAAGCCGGAGGCAAAAATAAAGCCGTTAATATAATCGAAAATCAGCCGTGTATAATTTCGGGCAGCGAAAATCTGCTGCGCAGCGCGATTGAAAATGTTTTGCGCAATGCCGTGCGCTACACAAAAGAGGAAACGGCGGTTGAGATTGCGCTTAGAAATGAAAACGGAAACGCGCTCATAACCGTCAGAGATTACGGCGCGGGCGTTCCCGATGCGGAGCTGGAAAATCTTTTCCGACCGTTTTACCGTGTCGGCGAAGCCAGAGAGCGAAAAACCGGCGGCATCGGTTTGGGTCTGGCAATCGCCGAGCGCGCCGTCCACGCGCACAAAGGCACGATTCGGGCGCGCAACACGGGCGGCGGACTGCTGGTCGAAATCAATTTGCCGTTGACGATTTAAACGTCAATCATCCGGTTTCGTCTGGCGCTGATAAAAGATTGAGCCGACAGAATCACAAAAAACAGACACACAATCGCCATCGCCGCCTGCGATAAAACGGCGAGCGAAATTTTGATATTGCCCGCCTGCGAAACGAGCCGCCACGCCGGTATGATAAAGCCGAGCAAGCCGACGATGACCGCCGCGTGCATCAGGTGCATTCGCAGGCTTTCCTTTGATTTGGCAATCAAGCCGATAATTAACAGCAGCAAGCCGAACGCCGCCGGAATCAGCGCCGTCAAACTCGTATTTCCGTCAACAAGGCTGAAAACGTAACCGGCAATTCCAATAAAAATTAATAAAATTCCGCTGATAATTGAAGTCGAAGGCATAATTTATAGTTTAAAGCTCAATGTTAAAAAATTTAATACTTAACACCGGGAGCGCGGGCATCCTGCCCGCTCTTGAACGCTTCAGAGCGTTCGCAAAAGTTCAGATAGAAATCAATGTCGAAACTTACAAAGCGTTTTAGATTGCTCGCGCAATCTTTGCGGGCAGGATGCCCGCGCTCCCGGTGTGAAAATCCTAAATTTATTTTGTAATCGGCAGAACGATTGCCGAAGCGCTCGCGCCGCCGGTGTAAACGCGCTCGGTCGCCTTTTGAAAATCGGCGGCTGTCGCCTGTTTGTAATTCGGCATAAACTTCTGCGGATTGCGCGCGACGAGCGGAAACCACGTGCTTTGAATCTGCACCATAATTCGATGCCCCTTTTTGAATGTGTGCAGTATTCCGGGCATTACGAACGCGACTTTTGCCGGAACATTCGGCTTTAAGGCTTCGGGTTTTTCAAAGCTGTTTCTGAATCTGGCGGGCATCGGCTCGCCGCGCAAAAGCATTTCGTAGCCGCCCGGCTGAAACACGGAAAACGCGGAATTCTCCGGCGGTTTGACGCGCTCCGGCTCGCCGTTCGGCAGAGTTTTTCCGGTCGTCGGATATTGATAATCGTCTGGAAAAACGTCAATGATTTTGACGACGAAATCCGAATCCGTTCCGCTTGAGGAGACGACGAGATTCGGTTTGATGTCGCCTGCAACCGTTATATCTTCGGTCAAAATGTCGGTTCGATACGTCAGAACGTCGGGACGCGTCGAGGCGAAACGCTGGTCTTCGGTCATAAAATCGCGCGGGTAATTTAAGGTTATTTTCTGCGTGTATGGAACGGGATTCGACGGGTCGGAAACGTACTCGTCAAATGCGCCCGCGCCGGTTGCCGTCTTCGGCATCTCGAACGAAAGTTTGCCGTTCGGCAGTAAATAGAGCGCCGTGTCCGTGCCGTTTGTCGGTTCGTAATTGGCAAAATCGCGCCAGACGTTCGCGCCGGTGTCGAATAGATTTACCTCTTTTATTTGCGCGATGTCGCCTTTGTCTTTTAAGAAATGATTGAAAAACGGCAACTCGTATTTCGAGCGGTAATCGACGCCGGTTTTCTGTCCGAAATACGCCGTGCCGAGCCAATCGCCGTCGGCGCGCGCCCAGCCGCCGTGAAACCACGGACCGACGACCAGCACATTATAAATTCCCGGATTCTGACGTTCGATATGCTGATATGTTTGCAGCGCGCCGTATAAATCTTCGTTGTCATACCAGCCGCCGACGGTCATCACCGCTGCTTTGATGTTTTTGAGTTTGGGCAGAATGTTGCGGTCTTTCCAATACTGGTCATAGTTTGGATGCGCCATCATCGCGTCCCAGAACTTGATGCGCGTGCCGTAAGTTTTTTCGTAATTGTCGGCGGTTTCTTTGAGTCCGCCCAACTGCCGGAAATAATCGTAACCGTCCTGCGTGGCGCGTCCGGTATATTTCTTTAAATAATCGGTTGTCGTCGTCGGCGTCGGTCGCGCCTGTCCGAAGTTGCCGAAGAAAGCGTAGTTCTGCGCCAGAAAAAACGCGCCGTTGTGGTGCATATCGTCGCCGTGAAACCAGTCGGAAACCGGCGCTTGCGGCGACGCGGCTTTGATTGCCGGATGCGAATCGATAATTCCCGCCGACGTGTAAAATCCCGGATACGAAATGCCGTAGATGCCGACGCGCCCGTTATTATTGCCGGTATTTTTCAAAAGCCATTCGACGGTATCGTAAGTGTCGGTCGATTCGTCGATGTCCTTCGGCGTGTTGTTGGCAATGTCGGGGCGCACGTCCATAAATTCGCCTTCGCTTCCCCAGCGCCCGCGCACGTCTTGATAAACGAAGATGTAACCTTCACGCGCAAACAGTTCGTCGGGTCCCAAACTCGTTTTGAATTGGTCTTTGCCTTCCTTATCTTTTCCGTAAGGCGCGACAGTGTAAGGCGTGCGATTGAGCATAATCGGATATTTTTGCGATTTGCTTTTCGGCTCATAAATCGACGTAAACAACTTTACGCCGTCGCGCATCGGAATCGACACTTCGCGTTTTGTGTATTTGTCGCGGATATATTCGGCGAGTTCCTTTTGCTGCTCGGTCTGCTGCGCCAGCGCCGGAACGAAACAAAACACAACCAGCAGAACGACAAGCGCCGCATTAAACATACGAATCGGTTTCATAGATTTTTCTCCAAAATAAAAAATAGGCAGGAAGTCTTTCGCCTATTTTCGCGCAAATAATAATTTGAAACAAGCCGCCGTCAATTATCGCGGCATTATTTATTTTCGCATTTCCGAAATCATTCGGGCGATTTCCGCTTTTAGATGCGCCGTTACAATTTTGTATTTTTCCTCGTCTGCCGTCGATGCGTCAACGATTTGTTTCGGATAGAACGGCGTGCCGTAGCGGATTTTTACTTTCGATAAGCTGATTTTGTTTGATTTGCGTCCCCAGACTTTGTAAAAACCGTCGAGCGCGACCGGAACAATCGGCAAATCGAGTTCGGTCGCCAGAATCGCCGCGCCTTTTTTGAATTCGTGCAAATCGCCGTCGAAGCCGCGCTCGCCTTCGGGGAAAATATTGAGAATCCTGCCGTGTTTCAAGCCCGCCGCGCTCGCCTTTATCGCCTTTAAAAGCTGCGTGTCGGCGTCAATCGCTACAACATTCATCATTCGGGCGACGTAGCGCATAAAGCCGCTCTGAAAAAACATACTCGCGCCGACGACGAACGAATTATTCAAAACTTCATACGAATAAGTTGACGATAAAACGAACGGGTCGAGAAAACTCTGGTGATTAGGGCAAACCAGATACGGGCGTCTCAGCCGGTCGAGCTGTTCCGCGCCGGTTACTTCCAGCTTGAGAAAAACTTTGGCGAGCAAGCCGACGGTTTGGAAAAACGCGTAGACAACGGGCGCGAAAATCGGACGATTTTGCAAAACGCCTTGTATTTCCGGTAGATTGTCGTCCGATTCTCTGACGATTTTGCCCCAGTTGAAATCGGTCGAAACGACTTCCGCATTTGCGCTGCCCGTCATTTCTCTGGTGAGTTTAATAACTTCGCCGACGGTCAAAGCGTTGGCGGCGCGCTCTGAATCGTATTCGATATTAAACGCCTGCTCCATCGACGCGAAAACTTCGGCGCGTGAAAGGGAATCGAGACCCAAATCGATTTCGAGATTCATTCCCGGATGAATCTTTCCGCCTTCTTTAGTGTTCTGTTTAATGGCTTTGACGAGCGCCTGCCCGATGTTCGATTCAATCGCCGCCGTCTCTTCGTCGGTAAAAATCCAGCGTTTTTTGTCCGGCGCGGATTTGGTGTCGTAGCCGTTTTCTTCGATTTCCTTTTGCAGCTCAAAACGTTTGATTTTGCGCGTCGCCGTGCGCGGCAGCGGTTCGCTTCGGACGACGTAATCGCGGACGCGCTGATATTCGGGAAGCTGTCGCCCTAAATTATCGAGTTCGTGCCGAATCGCCTCGCGTGAGTTGGCGATGTTGTTCTGTTTCAAATAAGTAAAATCGGGAACGGCGATGGCGATGAGTTTTTCCGCGCCCGCGAGATTTGAATTTTCGTCCTTGACGCCCAAAATACAGACTTCTTCGACGAGCGGCGTCTTTGAATACTGAACTTCCAAATCTTCCGGGTGAATGTTTTTCCCGTTCGGCAGAACGATAACGTCTTTGGAACGTCCGACGATAAAAAGGTCGCCGCGTTCATCGAATTTTCCCAAATCGCCCGACTTAAACCAGCCGTCTTCGGTGAACGCGCCCGCCGACGCTTCAGGATTTTTGTAATAACCGCCGAAAACCATTCGCCCGCGAATTAAAACTTCGCCCGCGCCGTCGTCGTCGGGCGCGCCCAATTTTATTTCGGCGTAGTTGACGGCTTTGCCGACAGAGCCGACGGAACTGCCTTCAAATCTGGTCGAAGCAACCGCGCCGCACGTTTCGGTTAAGCCGTAGCCTTGAATAATCGTAAAACCGAGTTCGTAATAATCGCGGGCGATTTTCTCGTCAAACCGCGAACCGGCGGAAATCGTGATGTCGAGCTTGCCGCCGAAACCTTTGTGGACTTTCGAGAAAATCGTCCTGCCTAAATTTACATTAAACGTGTCGCGCACAAAGCCGTTAAATTTCAGCAGCTTGCCCAAAATCCAGCGAACCGGAAACGGCATTGCCGCGATGCCGTCGAAAATCTTTTTATGAAACAGATACCAGAGACGCGGAACACCCGTCAGCATCGTGATTTCGCCGGTCTTAAAAGCCTTGTCGAGTTCGGCGGGCGCGAGTTCCTTGACGTAATAAACGCTCGCGCCGATTGAGGCGATAACCCACAAATTGATAACCTGCGCGAAGACGTGAAAGAGCGGCAGAACGCTCAGCACGACTTCGTTTTCCGAGACGTTCATAACTTCCTGACAGCCCTGCGTTTCGTAAAATATATTGCCGTGCGTCAAGGGAACGCCCTTCGGCGTGCCGGTCGTCCCGGAAGTGTAAATCAAAACCGCTAAATCTTCGGGCTTTGCGGGCGGCGCTTGCAAATCGAATTCCTTCGGACGCGCGGTTTTCGTCCAATCTGAAAAACTTTGAAAATTATTGTTCGTCCTTTGTCCTTCGTCGTTTGCCGCCGGAGCGGTTAATCGGGAATTTCCGTTTTCCGACTGCGGACTGCGGGCTGCGGGCTGCGGACTTTCTTTCTGCTCAACGTCCTGCAAAACGACGGCGGGAATGCGTCTGTCGAGATTTTCTTCGAGCTTGTGAAAATTCTTGACGAAATCCGCGCCGATAAACGCCATTTTCGCTTCGGAATTTTCGATAAAGTTTGTAATTGTGGCGATTTCGCCGTGCGGGTCGATTGGGACGCAGACCGCGCCGCGATAGAGAATACCGAAATAAGCAATCGCCCATCGCGGGTGATTTTCGCCGATGAGCGCGACGCGCTCGCCGAAACCGATGCCTTCGCGCTCTAACCGAAAAGCGACGGAGCGAATCTGGTCGAGCATTTCGCCGAACGTGTATCTGACCGCTTCGACGCCGATAATATCCATTGCCATTTTGCCCGAATGCGATTCGGCGGCGTTGATGATTAACTGAACAAAAGAATCTGTTGAATTTATTGCGGTTGTCGGGTTCTTCGGATTCATAATTTTGCAACTGTTATTTAAATCAGGACTTTCTCAAATTTACAATGAAAAGCGCCTTTAAAGTCGGAACGCGGGCATCTTGCCCGCAAACCGCGCGGCGCGCCTCAAAGCGTTCGATTGAATTCAGTATTGAATTCAATATTGAATTTACACGACAGGTTTAAACGCGCGGCGCGTTCGATGGCGGACAAGATGTCCGCGCTCCCGGTGAGAAAGTTCTATAAATTACAAAATATCACATTTGAACCGTTTGAAACTAGGATTGTCGGGGAACGCGCACTTTCAAGACAAGGGGAACGATTTCGTAAAGCGCGGGCAGTTTGCCGGGCAGTTCGCCGTCCGTTTCGATATAAATGTTTTGTGTTTCGTTCGCGGCGCGAACTTCGACGCGTTTGGCGCTTTTGTGTTTTACTTCCGACATTGATAAATGCGAGCCGTTATAAAGTTTGTAGGCGTTTAACAAAATTTTCGTCGTGCGAATGTCGCCGATGTTGACGACATCGAAAAAACCGTCGTCGAGTTTGGCTTCGGGCGCGATTTTCATTCCGCCGCCGAAATAGCGCGAATTTGCGACGCAGAAATTTATCGTGTTCAGAAGTTTTTCCGGCGCGCCGTCGATGCTTACGCGAACGGTCGTAAATTCGGATTCTAAAACTTCCTGTAAAGTCGAAAGCGCGAATTTCGCCTTGCCGCGCAAAGTGTCGCCGGGCAGCCATTTTAACTGGTTTTTTGTTTTAACGCGCTCGTTTATCGCCGCGCTCAAGCCGAAGCTCGAAACATTCAGAAAATAACGGCTGGCGTTTTCGCCCCGATGATTTATAAAAGTAACTTTGCCGACATCGATTGTTTTGGTGATGCCGTCGCGTAAATACGCGGCGGTTTCTCTCGCCAAAGTCGGTATACGGAGCGTTCGCCGGAAATCGCCGCCCGTTCCCGACGGCAAAATTCCAAGTTCGGCGTCGCGTCCGCTTTGCAGAATGCCGTTGGCGACTTCGTTTATCGTGCCGTCGCCGCCGCAGGCAACTATAAATTTTCGTCCGTCGCGCGCGGCGTTTTCGGCAATCTCAACCGCGTGTCCGCTGCGACGCGTGAACTCGACCGCAAACGCGCCGAAATTTTTCGCCAAATCCGAAGCCGTCCGCGCCCATCTCAGTTCGGTCGCGCCGCCCGCCGATTTCGGGTTGACGATAATTAACGGCACGGAATTATTTTCACCTTTTGCCGAAACTGTGTTTTTCGATTTTGCCAAAATATTATGTATTCGGTAAATTCAGCCGTTCAAAGCCTTATAAATGCGAGCCGATTGTAGCAAGGTTAAGGTAATTTATAAAGTGTCTGCAAAGCGACTGTTAAAGTAAAACTTGAGAAAACCGCAAAGAGAATTTTCGATAAATCCGACTTTATTCGGCGTGTGTTTCGCTATGACTTAAACCGGAAAACGCAGTTTTCCCGCCCGCCGCTATCGAGCCGCGCCGAACGATTTTTCCTTGTAATTCCGAGGTTTTTCCGGCGAACAGATACGATTTGTAATCCGTCAGAAAAAAGTTTTTGTCGATTTCGCCGACTGTTTGGCGCAAACCAATATTTTTCTTCGACGCGGTTTGAACCCAGTCTTTTTGAGACTTTGCCATAAACGCTTCGATGTCGGCGACGGAACGCGGCAGATTTTTCGTCATCCATTCGACGCCGGTTTTCGTAACCAGCATATCGTCTTCGATGCGGACGCCGATGCTTTTATATTTTTCAAAAGCGGGACGCACTTTTTCGATAAAAGCGGCGCTTTCGGCGGTTTTCGGCAAGTAGTCGAGCGCGTCTTCGCGGATATAAATTCCCGGTTCGTTAGTCGTAATCATTCCTTCCTTAAACGGAATGCCGTAGTCGCCGACATCGTGGACGTTCATTCCGAGCCAATGACCCCAGCCGTGCATATACCAGAGCGTATATTGCGGAATGCCGACGGCGCGCGTTCCGCCTTTGCCGTCGGGAACTTCCTGCGTCGTTCCCGGTATAAAAGCGCCGACACCCGAAATTAAACCGAGCTTTGCCAGACCTTTTTCCAAAATCTGCGCCGCCGCCTGTTTCGGTTCACGATACATCGCGCCGGGTTTTATCGTCTTTGCCGCCGCTTCCTGCGCGTCATAAACTATCTGGTAAATTTCCGCCTGTTCCCTTGTAAATTTTCCGCTGACCGGGAAAGTTCTGGTAACGTCCGCCGTGTAATGGTCGTATTCCGCGCCGACATCCATTAAAAATAAATCGCCGGTCTTTATTTCGCCCTGCGATTCGACGTAATGCAAGGTTGTCGCGTTCGGACCGCAGCCGACAATCGACGGATAACCCCAGTAATCGGCGTTGCGTTTGCGGAAAATATATTCGATTTCCGCCTGCGTTTCATATTCCCATTTCGATTGTTTAGCCGTCGCCATCGCTCTCATCTGCGCTTCGGTCGTTATATCAATCGCGTGCTGTAAAAGTTTTTGCTCGAACGGAGATTTAATCTGCCGCAGTCCGGCGAAAATCGGCTGCGCGTTTTTGATTTTATAACCGTTTAGACTGGCGAAAAGCTCGCTTTCTTTGACGAATTCGCGTTTTCCGTCCGAATCGTCGGCGTTTTCGGGCAGAAGAAGATAAACATTTTCGGGAGTTGGAGTCTCTGATACCGATTCGACAATTGAATTGAAAGATAGTTTGTCTTTTAGTGATTTAAGAAAATTATTGAATTTGGAAAAGTCGCCCAGTGTTTCGACGCCGGAAATTTTTGTCGCCTCTTCGCGCGAATACATTCTACCGTTCCAGGTTTCACTCGCCGGGTTGCGTTTCGGGATAAACAGAAATTCGCGGGTTTGTCCGGCGAATTTTGTTAAAATCAAAGCGGCGTTGTTTTGTTTGAGATTGGTTAAATAATAAAGATTATTTTCCTGCCGATACATAAAATCCACGTCGCCCGTATAAATTTTCGGCGCGGCGCTAAACAGAATCAACACGCTTTTATCGTCCATTTTTGCAAAAACGGCGGCGCGTCTCGCCGATAATTCCGCTTGTCTTTCGGCGTCGGTAGGTTTCGGCGCGGGCGGCGTTGCGCGAATCAACGGCGGAGCATTTTTAACCCGGAGATTTTCGTTTGCGGCAGACGCCGAAAATGAAAATGAAAATATGCAGACAGCGGCAATCAAACTTTTACATTTCATAATTTTCTAATAAAACAGGAATTTATTTAACGATTTCGATGTTTATGTCTCGCGTCGTGTTGTTCTGGAAAAAATCAGCGGCAAAAACGCGCAGAACGTAATTTCCGTTTTCGAGCGAACCGGCGTCAAAAAAATCTTCGCTTGCTTCTTCGCCGTTTATTTTGTTTGAAACGATATAGTTAAAAACGGTTTGCGGCGTATAGCCTGATTGACTGCCGGAAGCGTAGACCAGTTTAACCGCGTCTTCGTCCGGCGGTCGGTCGAAGGAAATCGTCCAGTTTATATCGCTCATCGGCGTTTTGTCGGGGCGTAGAATTTGAAAACCCAGACGATAGACGCCGAGTTTTCGATTCGCGCCGTTGCCGTTCATTCGGTCGAACGCCCGCGCGACGATTCGTGTTTTTCCGTTGAGACTGATACGCCGATTTGTGTTTCCGGTTTCAATCTCGCGCCAATTCTCGTCAAAAAGCGAAACATTTTCGATTTCGGGCGCAATCGTGTCGGCGATATTCGGAAACACAAGCGCGTCGAGCGCGTTCATCTCCGCGCCGCTTCCGCCCGCAATCAAATGAACGTGATTAAACGAATTCAACGTGCCGATAGCTTCTCCGGCGTTAAATTTCGTGCCGCGCCGAACGCGCACGCCTTTTAATTTCCGGTTTTCGCCAAACGAGAATTGAAACCGCGAATCGCCGAACAATTTATTGTTCGCGTCGCGCCCAAGCCGAACGTGAATATAACCGAGCATCGGCATTCTGATTAGCTCGCGCAAAGTCGCGAAATTTTCAACCGCCGTCGGGCGCAGAACTTTTTCGCTTCGGACGAATCGCGCCGTCTCGCCGTAATCGCCCGCAATGTCGAAGCCGTTGTGAAACCACGCCCGTTTCGTGTCGGAAATCTCGCCGCGAATCTCGCCGATTGTTCCGGCAACGTCTCGCGCCCGCTCCGGCGGGTCGAATGTCCAGCGCGGCACGGCTGATTTTCTGAATTCTTCAGGCGATTGGCGCAGCGTTTTTATTTCTTCAGCGGTGATTTCCTTTCCGATTCGCTCGCCCGTCAAAATTCTGATTGATTGATTTTCGGCGTCGGCGACGTATAAATTGCCGTTTTTGTCGGCGGCTAAACCGGACGGGCGATTAAATCTGGATTGGCGAAGAATGCCGTCGGAAAAGCCGCGTTTCGTTTCCGTGATTGTTTCGACAAACGGGAAAAATCGCCGGTTTAGAACGCGAATCGAGTTGCCGTCGGCGACATAAATTACGCCGTATTTGTTAATTGTAACCGCAATCGGTTCGACAAAACTCGAATCGAGCGGGAAACCGTCGCGCGAATTCTGTTCGCCGTCGCCCGCCAGCGTCGATACGTTTCCGTCGGTTTCAATCGAGCGCAAACGCCGGTTTTTCGAGTCGGCGACAATCAAATTGCCGCTGTCCAAAACCGCGATTCCGCACGGCGTGTCGAATTTTGCTTGATTGCCGATTCCGTCCGCAAAACCTTGAACGCTTCCGGCAACCGTCGAAACCCGCCCATTTTCAATCACGCGAATTTTGTCGTTATAAGTATCGGCGACGAAAATTTTCCCGTCTCTGCTTACGGCGACGCCGACGGGCGCGTTAAAAAGCGCGTTTTTTGATTCGCCGTCGAGAAAGCCGAATTTATTCTCGACACCTGCCACGATTTCGGTTTCGCCGGTTTCTATTTTTACTCTTTTTATCGTGTGACTGCCCGAATCGGCGACGATTAAATCGCCCTTTTCGTCAAAAGCGATTGCCGACGGCGTATCGAATTTATCGGAGAGAACCGCAAAATCCGGTAAATTTTCGCTTCGCCAAATTTTCCCGTTTTCGCCGTCCGATACGAAAATCTCACCGTTCCTTTCGACAATTCCGAACGGTTCGCCGAATTTGACTTTCGGATTATAAATCGTTCTAACGCTTGTAAATGGAACTAATTTATCTTTTTCGCCGGAACACGAAAACAAAAACAACCCAAAAAAAACAGCAGCCGTCAAACCTGCCGCAAGAACTAAAATTTTCGACTTTGAAATTTTTCTCACTTTCAAAATCAATCTATCACGTCGAGCGACAAAAAATCATTTTTCTGCTAAAATTTCTAAAAAACAAACAAAAGGGAGAAAATTATGTTTTCACTAGAAGATTTACTCGGACAGCAGCAGGGAGCGGACACGACTAATGAAATTAGCCAGATGATTGGCGCGAATCCGACGGAAACGAGCAGCGCCATTCAGCTCGCTCTGCCGGTGATTCTCAGCACGCTCGCAAAAAACGCCGCGCAGCCGCAGGGCGCGGAGAGTCTGGCAAACACATTGCAGAAAAACCACGACGGCGGACTTCTTAGTAATCTGAGCGATTATTTAACCGGTTCGACTTCCAATCCGAACGACAGCATCGGAATTTTGGGACATATTTTCGGGCAGAAGCAAGGCGCGGTCGCTAACGAAATCAGCCGCAACTCCGGTTTGGATATGGGACAAATCGCCAAGATTCTGATTGTTCTCGCGCCGATTGTGATGGCTTATTTGGGCAGACAGAAGCAAACACAGAATCTCGACGCGAACGGGCTTTCAAATTTGCTGAACGAAAAACAGGAGCAGATTCAATCAGCCGATAATTCGATTCTGGGGAAAATTACAAGTCTCATCGACTCGAATCAGGACGGCAATTCGATGGACGACATCGCGTCATTGGCAGCGAATTATATGGCGAGAAATAATTCTTAAAATTCTAATATTCAAAAAGAAAAAGGGAAAGCAATCGTGCTTTCCCTTTTTCTTTTCTGTCAGACATTTTTTACTGCGCCGCCTGTGTTTCTCTTAAACCCTGAAAATCGTAAGTGATAAAAAGATTTAAGGCGTTTTCCTTTATCTCCGAGCGAACGTCTTTGACCTGCGCTTTTAACGTGCCGCCGGTTGCCTGTATCGGTAAATTTAAAGCAATTTGCTGACCGCGTAAAAGGACAATCGGGTTGACGCGACTGTTGAGCGAGGTCTGGACAATCGGCGTTACGAAACCGCTGACGACCGGATTTACGCCGTCGAGATTTACCGTGTCGATTGTCAATTGCCCGTAGACCGTCTGCTGCGCTTCGTCAAACCGCAGATTCATACTCGCCTGCGCCCAGCCCGCAAATTGTATGCACTGACCGAAAACCGACGTGCTGCCCGAAAAGGCGAGCGGCGCGTTGATTTTGCCGTCTTCGAGCCGGACGTTCGATTTAACGCCGCTGCCTTCGGGCAGCAAAGTTATTTTTCCGCCGCACTCACCGCCGTTCTGAAACGCGATTTTCTCAGCCGTAAATTCCGGTTCAAAAGTATTTTGTCCGGTTAAATTCAGCGGAAAAGAGGGCGCGTTCATATCGCGGAAAATCGTTCCGAGAACCGTATCGAAAAACTGCTGGTTTAGCGAAAGCGTCGCCGTCGCCTGCGGCGCGGCGTTCGGGTCGGGAGCTTGAATCGCCGTGCCGGGAAGTTTCGACGCGCGCGGCGCGCCGCCGAAATAGAAAAAAACCAGCGCGCCGCCGATAATTAAACCGACGACCGCGCCCAACAGAAAAAGTAAAAATTTGCTCATTGGTTTTCCCTTTTTTCCTTATTATTTACGGTGTCGCCGTAACGCCCGGAATCGGCGTCGGAGTTTCAGCCTGCACCGATTTCATCATCTGTCCGATAACGGCGGCGGCGACGCTGAAGATGGCGTTTATCTGGCTGCGAATCTGTTCGGGCGGAACTTTCGCAAAATCGGTCGGTTCGTTGAACAGATTCGGGTCAACGTCCGTGCGAATATTATTGATTTCCGTTATCAGATTTACGGCGTTGACGCCCTGCACGTTGCCCTGCGCCGCCGAATTAGTGAAGGAACGAAGCGGAAGTCCGGTTTCCTTATCGACGAAAATGAAAGATTCGGTATTGACCTGTCCCGCCGCCGTCTGCGTGTTGGTCGTCGAAGCGAAACGGTATTTTATCGCGTCGCGCCCGTCGATTTTTTCCTCGCCGACCTGTTCGACGCCTTTCATATTTTTTAATTGATTGACGATTTGCTCCGGCATTAAAAGCCTGCGGACTTCAAAGCCGACGGCTTCTTTATTAAGTTCGGCGTATTGTTTGCGCTGCGGAGAGACGAGCAGCTGCCTGCCGCCTTTGTCGAGATAAACAACCGTTTCGCCGCTCGGCAGCTTAAATTCCATACGGCGGTCGTTGCCGCTTCGGGCGACTTCGGCTTTAATCGGCGGAAAAGGCGAAGCGGTCTGCGCGCCCGCCGTTTCGAGTTTGAGCATAACGGTCGCCTGATATTTTTCCGGTTCTTTGGCGTCGATAGCCGAGCCGGTCGGAACATTTATTACCGAATTTGCAATCGTCGTCGCCGTATTTACCGAATTGGCGATTGAATTTGCCGACGTATTAGCGGTCGCCGTATTAGTCGTGCCGTTTGTCGCGGGCGACTGGCAAGCCAGACTTGTAAATCCGGCAAGCGACGCCAGCGACACGGACAAAACAATATTTTTATTTAGAAATTTCATAATTTTCTCCAGAGAATTAATTTGTTTTTCAAGATTATCACAGTTTCGACTATCTTTTATAGAAAATAAATAATAGCTTGACAGCCGAAAACTGTGTCTTCGGCACAGTCGGAGCGCGGGCATCTTGCCCGCCATAAGCGCCAAAGCGCGAATAGTCGCCGCGATTATATTCAAACTTGAAAATAACTAAACTTCAGGCGAACGCCGAAGCGCGTCCGATGCGGGCAGGATGCCCGCGCTCCCAGTGTGTCCGATGCGGGTTAGGATGCCCGCGCTCGCGGTGTGAACCGCTTTTATTTTCTACTGTCGATTGATACTTTAAATTAAAACCCAATCGCCGCGCCGTCGCTTCTCGAATCGATAGCGCCGAGCCGGACGCCTTTTTCGTCAATCATTATTCCGGTCGCCGACGCGATATTAGCCGGTGAAGCGGAAAACTTATGACCGAGCGCTTCCAACGCGCGTCGCGTGTCGGAACTCATACCGAATGGTTCGGAAACAATCTCGTCGGGCAGCCATTGATGATGAATTCTGGGCGAGTCAATCGCCGCCTGTATGTCCATATCGTAGTCGATGACGTTGATGACCGATTGCAGAACGGCGGTAATAATTCGCGGTCCGCCGCGTGCGCCCAACGCAAACCAGAGCGAGCCGTTTTTTCTCAATACAATCGTCGGCGTCATCGATGAAAGCGGACGTTTTTTCGGTTCGACTTTGTTGCGTTCGCCCTGCACCAAGCCGAATAAATTGGGTTTTCCGGGACGCGCCGCGAAATCGTCCATTTCGTCGTTCAACAAAACGCCCGTCCCGCGCGCCGTAACGCGCGAGCCGTATAAATCGTTTATCGTGTATGTGTTGGTAACGACATTTCCCTGCGGGTCGACGACTGTAAAATGCGTGGTTTCGGTCGGTTCTTTGCCGATTATCTGCCCGGCGCGAATGTCGGAACTGCGCGACGCCTTAGTCGAATCAATCGAAGCGCCGCGGGCGTCGATGTATTTTTTATCGAGTAATCCGGCAGTCGGAACATCGGCAAAATCCGGGTCAGCCATATATTCGGCTCGGTCGGCGAACGAGCGGCGCAAACTTTCGGTTAAAACGTGATATTTTTCCGACGAAGCCCAGCCCATCGAGCGAATGTCGTATTTTTCGAGCATTCCCAGAGTTTGCAGCATCACGATTCCGCCGGAACTCGGCGGCGGCATCGTGATAATTTCGTAGCCGCGATATTTTCCCCGAAGCGGCACGCGTTCTCGCGGCTGGTAATTTTTCAAATCGTCCAAAGTTATCAAACCGTTATGCGCCCGCATATCGGCGGCGATAAGGCGCGCCGTTTCACCCGTGTAAAACTCGCGCGCTCCGCTTTTTTCCATACGCGATAAGGTTTGAGCCAAATCAGGCTGCCGCAGAACGTCGCCTTCTTCAAAAAACTTTCCGTTGTTCAGAAAAATTCGTCGGCTGTCTTCATATCGATTCAACGTTTCCTTGTAAGTTTTGAAAAGATTTGCCAGTCGATTCGATAAAACAAAACCGTCCGCCGCAATCTTCCGGGACGGTTCGACCAACTGCGCCCAATTAATTTTTTTCGAGCCGTATTTATTAAACGCGTAATCGAGACCCGCCGGAGTTCCCGGAACGCCCGACGCGCGATAACCGACTGTCGAAGAACCTTCGCCGCGAATTAATTCGCCGTTTTTTTCGATGAACACGTCGCGGCTCGCCGCCTGCGGAGCCATTTCGCGGTAATCGATAGTGGTCGTTCTGCCGTCGGCAAAACGAATCAGCATAAAGCCGCCGCCGCCCAGATTTCCGGCTTCCGGGTAAGTAACGGCAAGCGCCAGCGCGACCGCAACCGCCGCGTCAACCGCGTTTCCGCCGCGCTTCATTACATCGACGCCGATTTCCGAAGCCAGTTTCGACTGCGACGCGACCATCGCGTGTTTTCCGCGCGACGGTTCGGGAGACGCCGCGCCAATCTTTATTTCGCACGGAATAACCGAAAAATAAAGGGAAATAACAAAAAGATAAATCGTAAATTTTTTGATTGTATTCATAACCGTTTCAGAAGATTTTAAGAATTTATTTCGATAATACAACAAATAATGCGAATCGATAATACTACACCGGGAGCGCGGGCATCCTGCCCGCGCTCCCGGTATAGATGTTTTCATTATAAAACGAAAATATAATCGCTTTTTTCTTGGCAGCAGCCGGAAAAAAGTATAAAATTTTGTTTTCCTTCAAATTCAATAATTGCCAAAATTTAAGTGCTGAAATTTCCCTTTAGTCGGAGTTTTTTGTCTGTGAAAAATTCGTAACATTTATGAAAAAACTATTGACAGCGCTGGCTTTATCGTGTTTTGTCCTATCGACCGGACTTTCTGTCGCCGCGCAAGAACCGCGTGATTTAAGAAGAATTCCGAAAGCCGAAAAATCTCCGGTAAAATATAGTAACATTCAAGCGTTTTCCGACAATCGCGGCGTTTGGCTCGAATGGGAAACCAGTCTGGAATCAAATAATCTCGGATTTACAGTCTACAAAATCGGCGCTGAAAACAGTAAGGCGATTGGCGGTCGATTTATCGCCGGTGCTTATCTGGAAACGGGCGAAATCGTATCTACGGGTAAAAAATATTCTTTTTTCGATGCCGAAGGAGATTCGAGTTCGGTATATTATATCGAAAGCCTTAACGCAAGCGGTAAGTTAAACTACTCAGGCGTTATTTCTCCAAAATATGTCGATGATTTATCCGCCGCAGCGGGAATTTCTTCGACCGCGCTGAAATCTTCGGCAAAAACCGCCGGACTGACTTATATAAAGGACGAAAACATTTTGCCGTCCGATTTGCAGTCGGAATTCCGGTTGTCAAACGCCTCGCCCGACGCGGCGCGGCAGTCGTGGATTGCGGCGCAGCCGGGCGTTAAAATCGGCATTAAAAAAGAAGGAATTTACCGCGTCAGCCGCGCGCAGCTTCAGGCTAACGGATTGGACGTTTCCGCCTCGCCCGAATTCTGGCAGCTTTACGCGAACGGCAGCGAGCAGCCGATATTCGTCGGCGGAAGCGGCGATTACATAGAGTTTTACGGGCGCGGAATCGATACGCGCGAAGCCGACGCCCAAACTTATTTTCTCGTAGTCGGCGCGACGCCCGGCAGACGAATTGCCGCCGCGCCGCGCCGCGCCGTCGGCGGGCGAATAATCGCCGGCAGTTATTCGCAGTCGGTTACTAAAAAAGAGCGTTTTATATATCTCAGCAATATTTTAAATGGCGACACCGAAAACTTTTTCGGCACCGTTATCAGCACTGCCGAAAGAACTTTTGACGTTGATTTGACCGGAATCGATTTTTCAGCGCCGAGTACCACATTAGACATCGGCGTTCAAGGCTCGACGCTCGTCCGGCATCAATCGCTTTTCGCCGTCAACGACCACGAAATCGGCGTCGTCAACGGAAATCTGCGGGATTTGGCAAAAGGGACGTTTACTATTCCGACTTCGTTTCTCGTCGAAGGCGCGAACACCGTTAAAGTAAAAACTCTGAATTCCGGCGATGTAAGTCTTGTCGAGTCGGTTAAATTCAGCTACAGACGGAAATATCAGGCTCGGCAAAACAGCTTGTCCTTTTATACGAGTAATTACCGGGCAAGTTATCTCGAAAATTTTACCGCGCCGAATATTCGTGTTTTCGACGTTACAAACAGCGAACATCCCGTTTTAATCACTAATCTGCAAATCGAAGCGGCAAACGGCGGATTTCGTGTTTTTCTGCCTTCAAATCGCGGGCGGGTAATGTTTGCGGTCGAAGATTCGGCAATTCTCGCGCCGGATTTTATTTCGGCTAATCAGCCTTCCGGCTGGACTTCGGCTAATCACGACGCCGATTTGATAATCATTACGCACAAAAATTGGAGCGCGCAGGCGGATGATTGGGCGAATTATCGCCGTTCGCAGAACTTGAGCGTCGAGGTCGTAAATATAGAAGACATTTATGACGAGTTTAATTACGGCATTTTAAGCTCGTCGGCAATCAGCGATTTTCTGAAATACGCCTGCGAGAATTGGAACACGAAACCGAAATACGTTTTACTAATCGGCGACGCGACCTACGACCCGAAAAACAACGAAGGCAGAGAGGACAACAATTTTATTCCGACCCGTTTGGTCGATACGGTTTATACCGAGACGGGAAGCGACGACGCGCTGGCGGATTTTAACGGCGACGGTCTGGCGGAGCTGGCAATCGGCAGACTGCCCGTCAGAGACGCGGCGACGGTGAACAGGCTGCTTAATAAGGTTAAGGCTTTCGAGCAAACTGCCGGAGACGGTTTGAGTCGCGGCGTAATTTTCGCGAGCGATTTGCCGAACGGCTACGATTTTGAAGGCTTGAGCCGGCGAGTGCGCGGACAGCTACCGCAAACCGTCAACGCCGTTATGATTAATCGCGGAGAGACGGACGCCCGCGCAAAACTTTTAAGCGAAATAAACAGCGGCAGATTTTTCGTTAATTATTCCGGTCACGGCACGGCGTCCGCCTGGGCGCACGACGGATTTCTCGGAAAAAGCGATTTTGCCGGAAACCAAACTTCCGCGCCGCCGAAACCGCCGACAATTACCAATACCAATCTTTCGATTTTTACAATGCTGACCTGCCTGAACGGATATTTCATCAGCACTGACCCGACTTCGGCAAGCGACGGTCTCGCCGAAGCGATGTTGAAAGAACCGAACGGCGCGGTTGCCGCGTGGGCATCATCCGGTTTGACAACGCCCGACGTTCAGGAAATAATGGCGACCCGTTTCTACGGTCAGCTCGGCGCGAAAACTTTCAGTCGTTTAGGCGACTTAATCAGAGACGCCAAAACCAGCATCGACGGCGGGCGCGACGTGCGTCTGTCGTGGGTTCTGCTCGGCGACCCGACATTAAAAATTCGTTAAGCCGACGGTTTTTGTTTTAAATTAAACGTGAATCGTTTTTGCTCAAAGACGGTTCACGTTTTTTATTTTATAAATGATTCCGCGAATAGAAGCATCATCATACTGTTACAAATTTCCGAATTTCGAGGCTTGGACGATTGCCAATAAAATTCAGTCCAAAAGAATCAGACTTTGCGCGAACGTCGAAGCAGAGGAAATCGGCTCGGTTGTGGCGAAAGTTTTTCGGTTGCGGAATATTCAGCAAAAGTTGACCGCGCAACAAACGCTCGAATCGGTTATCGACACGAAATTTGACGAAATCGTCAGAGTTCGTTTTGTCGGCGAAGGCAAACTGGAAACCGTCAACGGCTGCTGCTCGGATTTCGACGTTTGGCGCGATTTGCTTTCGGTCAAACGAAATTCCTTCGTCTGGCTCGGACACAACCCGTCGCCGCGCATCGATTATGACGAGAAAAAAGATAGAGTCAGAGTTTGGATCGACGAGAAATACGAAAGCAAAAATGCTGAAGAATATGCGATAGATTTCACCTGGCGCGAATTCAAGGAAAACGTCAAGACTCTGAACGCCGACCTTGAAGATTTTATTTCTCTGCTGGAAGTTTGGGCGGAGAGCTTCGACCGGCAGTCGGCAAATGAATTAACTGCAAAATTCCGGGCTTATCTGTCGCCCAATCGACCGTATTAAAATTTGACTATCGGTTTTCAACTCGTTAAACTCTTTACCTTGGATAGACGTGGTGAGTTATCGGCGACTTGCGACCACGAAAAATAAACGCTAAACAGCTAACGGGTTTTCCGAACAAAGTTAAAGCCTTACGTTGTTTAAGCGTAAGGCTTTTAATTTTTACGATATGAAAAAATTTCTCGATTTATTAAAAGAAAAAATCGTCGTTTTCGACGGCGCGATGGGAACGAATCTGATGGCGCAGGATTTGACGCTTGACGATTTCGGCGGCGCGAATTTCGAGAACTGCTCGGAGAATTTGATTTACACGCGTCCCGACGCGGTTTTGAATGTTCATCGCGCGTTTCTCGAAGTCGGCAGCGATGTTATCGAGACGAACACTTTCGGCGGCAATACGATTGTTTTGCAGGAATTCGGAATCGCCGATAAAGCATACGACGTAAATCTGAAAGCCGCGCAAATGGCTAAAAATCTGGCAAATGATTTTTCGACGAAAGCGAAACCGCGTTTCGTCGCCGGTTCGATGGGACCGGGAACAAAGCTGCCGACGCTCGGACACATTTCTTTTCTCGAACTCAAGGAAAATTATCGGGAACAAGTGCGCGGACTTTTTGACGGCGGCGTCGATTTGTTTATCGTCGAAACTTGTCAGGATATTTTGCAGACGAAAGCGGCGCTCGCCGCTATTTTTGAGTTTTTCGAGAAACGGCGCGTCAAAATTCCGGTCATCGCGCAGGTAACAATCGAGACTTTCGGCACGATGTTAAACGGCACGGAAATTTCCGCCGCGCTGACGGCGCTCGAACCGTTTCCGATTGACGTTATCGGTATGAATTGCGGAACGGGTCCGAAACAGATGACCGAAAGCGTTAAATATCTGTGCGAAAACTCGCCGATTCCCGTATCGGTTTTGCCGAACGCCGGGTTGCCGGAAGTCAAAGACGGCGCGATGTTTTACGATGAAACGCCTGAAAGTTTTACGCGTCAGGTTCTGCATTTTGCAAAAGATTTCGGCGCGAATATCGTCGGCGGCTGCTGCGGCACGACGCCCGAACATTTGAAATTGGTTGTCGAACAAGTCGAAAGACTTTCACCCAAAATACGAAACCCGAATTTAATTCCGTCGGCTTCGTCGATTTTTATACAGCAGCCTTACACGCAGGATAATTCGTTTTTGATTGTCGGCGAGCGCGTCAACGCGTCCGGCTCGAAAAAGATGCGCGATTTGCTCGAGCGCGAAGATTGGGACGGACTTGTTTCGCTCGCCAAAGAACAGGAACGCGAAGGCGCGCATATTTTGGATGTCAACGTCGATTTTGTCGGGCGCGACGGCGAAAAAGATATGCACGAACTGGTTTCGCGTCTGGTTACAAACGTCAAAATTCCGCTGATGCTCGATTCGACCGAATGGCAGAAAATGGAAGCCGGACTTCAGCACGCGGGCGGCAAATGTATCTTGAATTCGACCAATTACGAAGACGGCGAAGAAAGATATTTGAAGGTTTTGGAGTTGGCGAAAGAATACGGCGCGGCAATCGTTGTCGGCACGATTGACGAAGAAGGAATGGCGCGAACTGCCGAAGGGAAATTGAAAATCGCGCATCGCGCCTATAAACAAGCGGTTGAATTCGGCTTTGAAGGACACGATATTTTCTTTGACCCGCTGGCGCTGCCGATTTCGACCGGCATTGAAGAAGACCGCGAAAATGCGAAGGCGACAATCGAATCGATAAAACAAATCAAGGCGGAAATGCCGCAAGCAAATATTATTTTAGGCGTTTCAAATGTTTCTTTCGGCTTAAATCCGGCGTCGCGCGTCGTCTTAAATTCGATTTTTCTGCACGAATGCGTCGAAGCCGGAATGAATTCGGCAATCGTCAACGCGTCGAAAATTCTGCCCTTAAATCGTTTTAACGAACACGAAATCGAAGTGGCGCTCGATTTGATTTACGACCGGCGAAAATTTGCCAAAGAAAATGATAATGACGTTTGCACGTATGACCCGCTCGGCGAATTTACGACGCTGTTTATGGGCAAAACGGCGCAATCGATGAAGGTTGACGTATCGAATTTGTCAACGGAAGAAAAACTGAAACATCATATTATCGACGGCGAAAAAATCGGGCTGGAAGACAATCTAAAATTAGCTTTGGAAAAATATCCGGCGCTTGAAATCGTCAACGATATTCTGCTCGACGGAATGAAAACCGTCGGCGATTTGTTCGGAAGCGGGCAAATGCAGCTGCCGTTTGTTTTGCAGTCGGCGGAAGTGATGAAAACGGCGGTCAAATTTCTCGAACCGTTTATGGATAAAGTCGACGGCGAATCGAACAAAGGCGTGATGGTTTTAGCGACCGTCAAAGGCGACGTTCACGACATCGGCAAAAATTTAGTCGATATTATTTTGACCAATAACGGTTATAAAGTTGTAAATCTCGGCATTAAACAGCCGGTTGACGATATTTTGAAGGCGTTTGAAGAAACGAAATGCGATGCGATTGGAATGAGCGGTTTGCTTGTCAAATCGACGCTGGTGATGCGCGATAATCTCGAAATTATGAACGAGCGCGGAATAAATGTCCCGGTTGTTCTGGGCGGCGCGGCTTTGAATCGGCGTTACGTTGACGACGAGCTTGTTCCGCTTTACAACGGCAAACTTTTTTACGCCCGCGACGCGTTCGACGGTTTGCACGCGATGGATTTGCTGGCGCAGAAAGCGGATTTTGCCGCAGAGAACACAGAGAAGAAAGCGAAAGCGGCGGCTGGGAGCGCGGGTAGCCTGCCCGCATTGAGCGCAGAGCGCGGAAACGACGATGCCATTCAAACGGTCGAAGACGCGGAAGATTTAGTCGGCGAAGACGCGAAACTCGGAAAACAGGCGGCGCGCGTGCGTTCGAGAATTTCCGGCGACGCGGCGCACACGACGAAATCCGATGTTTCAACCGATGTCGAAATTTCGTGCGCGCCGTTTTACGGCTCGAAAGTCGTGGACGATATTGATTTGGACGAAGTTTTCGCTTTTATCAACGAAACGGCTTTATTCAAAGGTCAATGGCAGTATAAACAGGGGAAATCGTCAAAGGAAGATTACGCTAAACTGCTTGAAAAAACGGTTTACCCGAAATTTGCGGCGATAAAGGAAAAATCTAAAAAGGAAAATCTTTTAACGCCGAAAGTCGTCTACGGTTATTTTCCGTGTCAATCGGAAGGCAACGATTTAATCATTTACGAAAATGACAAACAAACCGAAAGATTGAGATTCACGTTTCCGCGCCAGCCGATTGAGCAGCGCGGCGGCAAAAATCTGTGTCTCGCCGATTATTTCGCCTCGAAAGATTCGGGCAGAATCGATGTCGTCGCCTTCGATTTGGTAACGATGGGCAGACGCGCCAGCGAATACGCCGCCGAGCTTTTTAAAAACGACAGTTACACCGATTATCTTTTGTTTCACGGTCTTTCGGTCGAATCAGCCGAAGCGCTCGCCGAAATGTGGCACAAGCGAATTCGCGCCGAATTGGGTTTTGCCGGCAATGACGCGGCAGTTTTAGCGAAACTTTTTCATCAGGGTTATCAAGGCTCGCGCTACAGTTTCGGTTATCCGGCGTGTCCGAATCTAGAAGACCAGACGAAACTTTTTGAATTGCTTCAACCGGAAAGAATCGGCGTTGAATTATCGGAAGAATTCCAACTCAATCCCGAACAATCGACTTCGGCAATAATTATTCATCACCCGGAGGCGAAATATTTTAATATCGAGTAGAAATATAAAAAAATATAATAATATGATTGATAAAACCAAAGCCAGAAAATTTATGTTCTTTTCGCTCGGCATCGCCGCGTCCTTGAGTATTCTTTACTTTTTGCAGCAATGGTTCGGTTAGCGGCAACTGATTTCGGCGAGATTAAACAATCGTTACTTTTGCAGAGAAATTATAAAAGTCGATTTTGCGCGAATTCGCAAAGTCGGCTTTTTCCGTGTAATATTTTTTAATTATGGAAAACGAAAATAACGAAGAAAAAAAGGCGAGTCTCGGCGAAAATCTGTCGGCAATCGGGCAGATTATTGTCGGCGAAATCGAAACGGTCGGCGGAATTTTGACCGGAAATCCGGCGGCGCGAGCCGAAGGCGAATTTAACGTCGAGGTCGGCAGCATTCATCAGGAAGCAAACAAAAATTTAACCGCTATAGAAAACTGCGAAGAAACATCTTCAATAAAATCAACCGAATCCGAAGACTAAATTAAAATGACGAAAAAAATATTTATTGCCGGTTCGGGCGGAATCGGCGAAGCCGCCGCGCTTCTGCTGCGCGAATGGTCGGAAGCGGAAACGGAAATTTATCTCGGCGACGTGAGCGAAGAAAATCTTTTGAAGGCACGGGAATTCGTCGTTAAAAATTCGGCGAAAACCTCGAACGTCTCCACAATTTTGATGACGAAAGACGGAATCGACGATGCGATGAAAGCCGCATTTGAAGCGTGCGACGTGCTGCTCGATTGCTCGCCGGGAGCGCAAGCCCCGCGAATGGCGCGTTTCGCTCTCGACTTTAAAATGCACTACGCAAATTTGACCGAATACGTTTTTGAAACCGACGAGATAATCGCGCTCTGCAAAGACGCCGAAACCGGCTTTATTCTGCAAACCGGACTCGCGCCCGGATTCGTCAACGTTCTGGCAATGTCGCTCTATCAGAAATTTCAAACTGATTTCGCGGTTGAAAACGTTGAAAAAATCGGTATGAAAGTCGGCGCGCTGACGGCGCACGCGCACCAGCCGCATTTTTACGGTTTTACGTGGTCGCCGATTGGCGTCGCCACCGAATACGTTAAACCTTCGCGCGTTCTTCGCGATTACGAAATACGGCAGATTCCGGCATTGAGCGACCGCGAGACGATTATCATCGGCGGCAGAACTTTTGAAGCCGATTTAACGTCGGGCGGCGCGGCTGATTTGCCGGATTTCTTTCGTCATAAAGCGAAAAGTCTCGATTATAAAACGCTACGCTACGTCGGGCATTACAGTTGGGTTGAAAGCGTGATTGGAAAGTTGACGGTCGAAGAAAATGTTTTGAGTAAAATCGACCACGACGCGCTGCCGGATAAAATTCTAGCCGAATTTCTGCGCGAAGTTCCCGCCGTCGAAGACGATTTCGTGCTGGTTCACGCGTCGGTCGACGGTTTCGACCATAAAGGCACGCGGCGAATGCTGGAAAAAGCCTTTTTCGTCAAGCCGATTAAATTGAACGGCAATCACCTGCGCGCCATTCAAACGACGACCGCCGCGCCGCTCTGCGAAGCGGCGACGATGCTTCTTTCCGGCAAATACAAAGGCGTTATTCTGCAAAGCCGAATCGAGACGGCGAAATTTTTAAACGGAAAATTTGTTTCCGAAATTTACGGCGAAAGCTGAATTTACAAAAAAGTTTAAGCGTCCGTTTCATTGTCCGAATTTATAGATTCGTGGCGTTCGGTAACTTCGTCGTCGGTGGCGTCTTCCAGATTCCGGTCGCCGGTTACTTCGTCCCAATCGTAGCCGAGAAAACCGGCGAAATGATACAGCATTCGTTCCCATTCGTCGCGGTCTTCGTTGTATTCGGTAAATGCCCGCGCGGTGTCGGTTCGGGTTTTGATTCTGGTATTTTGCAGATGTCTCATAGCGCGGTTGAAACACTTGCGCCGACGTTTCGTCGTTTCGGCTTCGGTTTCAAACGGCTCGCTGGCGCGCGCTTCGAGTCTGAGCGAGGTAATCAGCTCGGCAAGCACGTGGCGGGCGTTGTCGCCGGCGATTAAAACGTCCGGGTGGTCGCCCGCTTCGACATATTCCTCGTCGAGGTGCGCGTTGAGAATGGCGACCGTCTCCAGCACGACGAAAATATTGCGCGGCAAGCCTTTATAAACTTCTACCGGATGAAAATAATGAATTACCGGATGCTCGATATGCGATTCGAGCAGTTCCTGTAAGTCGTGCGTCGCCTCGCGGAGCGATTCGGTCAGGCTGTAAAATCGCCCGCGCGCGAAATGGCTCGAAATAAAGCCTGAAATATCCGCGCCCTGTCTGGCTTGATGATAAAATTTAAGAGCGAGCGCGCGCTTTCGTTCGAGCGCGCCGGAGACGGTCAGCAGATAAGTTATCGACAGCGAAATTACGGCGACGCCGCTCGCGCCTTCCATTACGGCGGCGATGCGCGTCAGATTCGACGACGGCAGAATGTCGCCGAAACCGATTGTCAAAAGCGTTATGCCGCTGAAATAAAACGCCTGTAAAGTTCTGCTTCCGTTAGCTTCGTCGTCGAATTTAAATCCCGTCTCCATTCTGGGCAGATATATGAGAGCAAACCCGGAGAGCATCAGTAAAATAAAAATTCCGATTAAAAAAGGCATCAGGAGCGGTCCGACCGTCGAAAGTATGCGATGTCTTCGCCGCCGCTCAAAGTTTTTTGTCAGACTTGTCGCCAGCCGCCACAAGCCGCGATTTAAATATTCGCTAATCGGACCCGAATGTCTGGTAGCGCGTATAATTGTCGAGTAAATATCGTAGAAAACCAGTAAAAGGAAGAATACGCCCGTAATTGTCAGAAAAAAGTTTGCCGCCTCGCTCATAAATTTTTGTAATTCGTGAAAACCGCCGAAAATTCTTTGTTTCAGTCGAAACAAAAAAAATATTAAGATATGAATTTACCATAATTTACCGGCGGTTTTTTTGCGAAAGAATTTCCGGCGCTTTCGCAAGGCTTTCATATTTTATTGTTAAAATGAATAAATAAAACATATTTAACTTTAAGTTTCGACCTTTTAAAGACCAAATAATTCTGCGCTATACTTGTTTTAGAATGTCCGAAAATATTTTAGAAACAAAACAAAAATCTCGTCCGACCGAAAATAAATCGCTCGCGCCGACGCCCGATGAAATTTCCGTGCTTTCGCCGACCGAAAAAATCGGCTTCCGATTGACGCATCGGATGAATCAGGGCGCGTGGAAGCGGTTCTGGACATTTTGCCAGCGGCACGTCGGCTCGCTCTGGATTTATCTCGCCACGTATAATCTGATGAACGTATTCGGGTTGGAAAACGTCGAGCAGACCGACCGGAACAAACCGCTTTTGCTGGTTGCCAATCATCGCTCGTTTTTCGATATGTATACCGTTTCGAGCGTTTTATTTCGCCGCACAAAGCGTCCGATAACGTTATTTTTTCCGGTTCGAGCCAAGTTTTTTTATTCGTCGCCGCTCGGCTGGTTCGTCAATTTCGTGATGGGCTGGTGGGCGATGTATCCGCCGTTTTTTCGTGAAGAAAAGGAAATAAAAAAAAGGGAATTCGATAAATACAGCTTGCAGCGCCTCGTCCAAATCTGCACGGAAGGAAAATCGCACGTCGTCGGATTTCACCCGGAAGGCAGGCGAAACTTAAATGATAATCCGTATGAACTTCTGCCCGCGCAGCCGGGAATCGGAAAAGTCGTAATGGCGGCGAAACCTCAGGTGATTCCGGTATTTATCGCCGGTCTGGGCAACGATTTGCCGAAACAAATTTTAGGAAACTGGCGCGGCGGCGAGAAAGTGCGGCTTCATTTCGGCAAGCCGGTTGATTTGTCCGAGTTTTACGAAAAAAGAGATTCATTGCGCGCGCACAAGGAAATCGGCGATTTTCTGATGGCGAAAATCGGCGAACTCGCGGCGGAAGACAAAAAAATATTCGGCGTCGAAGACGCGAACTTATTAAAAAGTCTGCCGAAAGATTAGTTTATTTTTAATATTGCCGACGTGTTTATCGGCGGTTATGATAAGTAGTCCGACAGAATTATTTTATAAGATATTTTGAGCCACAGATTTACACAGATTAACTCGGATAGTTTTTTGATAAAACAAATTCTGGTTGTTTCATCGTTTCTTATATCGTGTTTATCTGTGTGAATCTGTGGCTGAATACGCTTTTATTTTGTCCGATTACTTAATTTAAATTTTTTATAAAAAGGAAGAACAAGGGAAATGAGCGAACAAAGAACTTTTGGGGACGATATACAGGATTATTTAAAGACTTTGGAGAAAGGCGCGGGCGATTTTTTTGAAACTTTGACCGATACTTTCGTCGGCAAAGCCGAAACTTTGCGCGACGGAACGGAATTTGAGCCGGTATCTTTGCCGCGTGATTTAGCCGCGCATAAAAATGTCCAGACCGAATGGTGGTATTACACCGGACACGGCGAAACGGTTTCGGGAAAACACTTCGGGTTTGAACTGGTTTTCTTCAAACGCCGCACGGATTTAGATAAATTCAGCCTCGTTCCGCTCAGACTTTTCGGAAATCCGATTTATTTCGCGCATTTCGCCGTTACGGAATATGACGGCGAGCAGTTTCGCTACGCGCACCGGAAAAGCGCCAACGGCTGGTTTGACCCGCCCGCGTCGGCGAGCGAGGAACATTTTCATTTGCGTCTCGGCGATTGGTCTGTGCGCGAATCGCACGGCGCGCACGTTTTGCGAGCGACAATCGGCACAGGCGAAGTTTTTGAAGCGACGCTGAAGCCGACGAAAAACCCGATTTTCAACGGAATTGCCAAAGACGGCGTTTCGTTCAAAGACGAAGGTCAGGCGTCGCGTTATTTTTCCTACACGCGAATGGAAATGGAAGGCGATTTGACAATAAACGGCAAAACAGAACATTTTAATGGTTCAGCCTGGATGGATAGGGAATTCGGCACGTGGACGCCGACCGAAAATCAAAAAGGCTGGGATTGGTTCAGCATTCAATTAGACGACGACACCGAACTGATGTGTTACCAGATTCGCAACAGCGTCGGCGGCGTGTCGGAATTTTCCAGCGGCAACTTTGTCAAAAAAGACGGCGAATTTACCCCTCTGGGACGAGAAGATTTTTCAATCGAGCCGACCGGATTTTGGAAAAGTCCGGCGACCGAAGCGACTTATCCGAGCGGCTGGAATATAAAAGTTCCGAAATTCGATTTGGATTTGACCGTTTCGCCCGTTATGCCGAATCAGGAATTAGACACGCGCGGAACGACGATGATTATTTACTGGGAAGGCGCTTGCGAAGTAAAAGGGAAAAGCAAAGACGAAGATGTTTCCGGGCGCGCTTATGTCGAGCTTGTCGGCTACGACCGCTCGCACGAACAGCCGAATCTGGCTTATTTTTTAATGGGAAATTATTTCGAGTTTCCGTCGAAATCCTTTTTCGGTTAAACGCTTATAAATTTTTTACTGGCTCGCCAGTAATTTCTGCTGCGGAAGCATCGCCGGTTGCCCTAAATGCTGCCAGCATCTTCCGCCGTTTTTGACGCGCCGCGTGCAGGGCGTTCCCTTTTTAGTCTGAGCGCCGCAGAAATAAACTACCGCTTCCGGTTCAGCCGGTTTGATTTCGGTTTGTTTGACGAATTGTTTTTGAGCCGGTTGTAAAAGCGTCTGTTTTGTCTGCTGCGAATAATTGCCCGCATTTACGGGTAAAGCATTTTGATTGTTGTTTCTTTCAGAATTTGCGGGCGGATTTGTTTGCTGAATAGTTTGTTTATTGGCGTTCGGGTAACTGCCGGCGAGTTGATTTGCGGAAATTACCAATTCCTTTTCCGGTCTTCTCAACATATTTCCGACTCCGACTATTGAAATTAAAGCCAAAGCTATCAACAAACCGTTTTGAAGTTTATCGTAAATGCCGAAATTCGTCGCGCAAAGCTCGCAAAACCGGCGACTTGTCCATAAATGCCACACGGTTCTTTCAACTTTTTCTCCGCATTGACAGCAAAATTTCGGTTTGTAAGACATTTGTTTTCTCCTTTTAAAGTGCGAGATTAAGAAAAATAAAAAATAACGCTTAAATATAAACGTTAAACCATTTGTAAAAGTCAGAGCGCGAAGCATTATAAACCATTATTTGCCGGAAGTTAAGAAAAATTGGAATTATAGCTTGTGCAACCGCCGCTTGTTTCAGCGCGTCTTATTCAACTAATCAATTATGCAAACTCAAAAGTTTTTAATTTTATTTTTAATTGCAATTTTCGGTTGTATAAGCGTTTCAGCTCAAACTGATGACGTTATCAAAGTCGATTCGTCAATCGTGCGCTTAAATGTCGGCGTCGCAGACCGTCAGGGACGCCCGGTTACAAATCTGAGCCGGGAAAATTTTACGCTTTTTGAAGACGGCGTAAAGCAGGACATTTCCCGTTTCGACCCGACGGTCGCGCCGTTCAGCGTCGTGATGCTGCTCGATATGAGCGGTTCGACTTTAGGTTTCCGCGAGGTAATTCGCCAATCGGCTTTCCGTTTTATCGACGCGCTCGCGCCCGAAGACCGCGTTGCCGTCGTCGAATTTAATGATAGGGTAAATTTGCGAAACGATTTTACTACCAACCGAAAATCTATCGCCAACTCGATAAACGCGGCTAACGGACGCGGGAAAACTCAGCTTTATAAGGCGCTCGATTTCGCGCTCGGAAAATTGTCGAAAGAAGGAAACCGGCGCAAAGCGGTAATTGTGCTGACCGACGGGGCGGATTCGAGCTTGCGCGAGGTTGACCGCAATGTTTTGGAAAAAGTAAATGAAACGGAAATTGCAAACGCCATAAAACCGGAGGCGAGCGCCGGATTTAATGCGATTTTGAGTAAATCCGACACTCAGTCGGTTACGATTTACCCGCTCGCGCTGCCGACCGGCGACCCGTCGAAATTAGCCGAACCGACGCCGGTTCAAACCGCGCTTTATACCGCTTCCCGCGCCCGCCTGCAAATGTTAGCCGAAAGAACCGGCGGAACTTTCAACGCCATTAACCGCCTCGAAGATATGGGCAGAATTTACGCGACCGTCGCGGCTGATTTGCGGGCGCTTTACACAATCGAATATGCGCCGCTCGACACGAACCGCAACGGAAAGTGGCGGCAAATAAAAATTGAAGTAACAAACAACGAGCTTATTTCCCGAACGCGTCCCGGATATTTCGCCAGATAAACCAAAATTGAAATTGTTTTTATAAAAATCTCCGTGCAGAGGCTTGACACAAAAGCGCAACGTTTGTAGTCTTAGTCTTTGCTTCACGCACCCGTAGCTCAGCTGGATAGAGTACTTGACTACGAATCAAGGGGTCGCATGTTCGAATCATGCCGGGTGCATTCAAAATATCTGAATTATTTATAAAAGAGTGATTTTCCGAATCACTCTTTTATTTTTGTGTTTGTCGCCGTTATTTCTCCCCGTTTTATTAAATTTCGGTAAATGTATGATTCCGGCGGCGTTCGGGTTAGAAAATGCTGTTTGGTTTTGATACAATACATTCGATTTACTCGTAGCTTTTGCCGCCGGCGAAAGAATAATAAATTTAAATCTTACGGCTGAGAGTTCTGATTTTATTCACGCAATATTCGATTAAAACTGAATAGAATTTACAAAAACCGAAAAAGGGAAATTGGGTTTTAATTATGGCAAATAAGGCATTATTAATTGATGATGATTTGGCTACTTTGGAATTGATGAAGTTTCAATTAGACGCCGAAGGCTTTGAAGTTACCACGGCGGAAAACGGGCAGAAAGGACTCGAGTTTATAAAGGAAAAAGATTTCGACATCATTCTGACCGACCTTAACCTGCCGGACATCAGCGGCATCGAAATGGTTCAGCGAAGCAAGGAATTTTCGCCCGACACCGAAATTATAATGGTTACGGGTTACGGTTCTGTCGAAAAAGCTATCGAAGCGACTAAAGCCGGCGCTTTTTATTATGTGGAAAAGCCGGTCGAATTTGAAGAACTTCTCGTTTTGATTGAAAAAGCCATCGAGCGCAAACAGCAGGGAAATGAAATCAGAGAGCTTCGCGGCAAATTGTCCAGCCGTTCTTCATATCAAGGCGTTATCGGCGGCAGCCGGGCGATGCAGGACATATACGAAATTATCGACAGCGTTGCCGAATCGGACGCCAATATTCTGATTCTCGGCGAATCCGGCACGGGTAAGGAAGTTGTCGCCAATGCCATTCACTACAAAAGTCATCGCTCGAAAAAACCGTTCGTCAAATTAAACTGCTCGGCGCTTCCGAAAGAGTTAATCGAGTCGGAGCTTTTCGGTCATAAAAAAGGCGCGTTCACGGGCGCAATCGGCGACAAAGAAGGATTTTTGGGACGCGCCAACGGCGGCAGTCTTCTTCTGGACGAAATCGGTGAAATGCCGATTGGCTTGCAGCCGAAACTTCTGCGCGTGCTTCAGGAAAGAATTTATTACCGCGTCGGCGACGATAAGCCGCGCGAAGTGGATTTCCGCCTTATTTCATCGACTAACCGAAATCCGTTCGACGCTATTCAGGAAAATAGTTTGAGAGAAGATTTGTATTACCGCATAAATACGATTGAGATTAAAATTCCGCCGCTTCGGGAAAGAATGGAAGACGTGCCGATGCTGGCGGAACATTTTTTGCAGATTTACGCCGAAAAATATAGCAAGCAATGCGATTTTTCCGAAGCGGCTTATAATCAGATGCTGACATACAACTGGCGCGGCAACGTGCGCGAGCTTCAGCACGTTATCGAAAGAGCCGTTCTTCTGAGCAAAGCGGGTAGAATCGGCGAGCTGAATATTCCGCAGAACTTCAGCAATCCGATTTCTCTGGCGAGCATTGCCAAAAACGGAAAATCTTTTTCGGCTTCCGCTTCGGGCGGCGAATCGCCTGCGGTCGGTAACGGCGACGGAATGTTAAATCATCTGAATCTGGACGGCGACGCTCTGTTTTCGGAAGTCGGGAAATTTATAGTCGGAAAATTGCCCGAACCGGCGGACGGCGCGGAGCAAAAAGATATTTTCGATTCGCTCGAAAGCGGCATCGTAACCGCCGCGCTCAAGCGAACAAACGGAAACAAACAGGCTGCCGCCAATCTTTTGGGTTTATATCGCCCGCGGCTTTACGGAATGATTAAGCGGCACAATATCGAAGAAAAAGTTTAATAAAAAAGCCCGATTATCAAATGTAATCGGGCTTTTTTATAATCGAAAAATTCAAAAAGATTGAATTATTTTGCCGGCGCGCTCGGCGCGGTTACGTTTATATGAACGTCTTCTTTTCTTGTCGTATTTCCGCTTAAAAAACCGCTGTAATACAACGCGCCCGCGATAATCGCGACAATAATCAACGTCGTAATCGCCCAAATCAGGTTATTTCCCGTGTTATTTTCTTCCGACATAATCTTTTCTCCTTTTGTCTATTCAGAAACTTTCGACTGCATTGAGCAATAATAATGCCAAATAAATTATTAATTGTAAATATGTCGATTGTCTGGACTTAACTTCTCAAAAGGCGGAAATACACACGTAAGATAAGCGCGTTCTTTCGCCATTACTTACCCGTGCGGTCTTCTGCAAAGAATAAGAAAGCTCGAAAACCTTTGCAATAATTCAAGACGTTTCTGTAACCAAAGCATACAACTTATTGACTGACAACGGTTTCCGCCGCCGACACGGGTTTTGTAAAATAATTTAAGTTTGTTTTAACAAAGTCGAAGGTTTCGCGCTGAAAAAATTATAGACGGCATAATGTTTGCTTCTACAGGCTTTTTAATTAAAGCAGCGGAATTTTTATCGCTTATCGAATAAATTTAATGAATTTGAAAGTTAAGGTTTTTTTGTGTGGAATTATAAAGACAAAAGCACGATTGATAAAAAAAATATAAATGCTGAATTTCCTTATATGGTTTTGGCGTTGTCTATCTTAATAACTGCCGGCATCGCTTATAATTTTTATCAAAACGCGCTCAATAAAGATTCGATTCGGTTTAACAACCGGGTCGCTCAAACTCAATTCGCAATCGAAAACAAAATCAATTTATATGTCGCTTTGCTGAAAAGCGGTCGCGGCTTTATCGAATCTTCAAACGAAATGGATGAGAAGATTTTTGCCGTCTACGTCGATAGTTTGGAAATAGAAAAAAATTATCCCGGTCTGCAAGCCGTCGGTTACAGTAAAATCGATTCGGCGGCTGACTTCGCTTCCGTCTCAAACCCAGTGAATATTCCGGTCGATTCCGCCGCGCGAACGCTTGCCGAAAATAAAAGAAAATCCTTTTCAATTCTCATACCTGTAAAACACGCCGAAAAAAAAATCGATGAAGAAAAGAGATTCGACATCGCTTCGGATATAAATTTGAATAACGCTTTCGAGCGAGCGAAAGCATCGGGAAAACCGGTTTTAAGTTCAAAAGTGAAATTTTATCGGGACGGCGAGCAATCCGAATCCGGCGGATTTTTTATGGTTTTGCCGGTTTATGCAAAAAGTAAATTTACCCGGACAACCGGAGAACAGGAGAGAAAATTGTCCGGCTACATTTTCGGTGTTGTCGGCGCAGATGATTTTTTAGCGGAAGCCAAAACGAATGTCGCGCCGGATATTGTCGGAGTGAAGATTTACGAAACCGAAAACAAGCCTGAAAATCTGATGGTGCAAAGCGGCTTTGTTAATAATAATGTTAATAATAAAAAGATTAATCCGGCTGATAATAAAGATTTTACCGCCGATGAAAAGAGCAATTTTACAAAGCTCGAAGAAATTAACGCGGGCGGGAAAAAATGGATTGTCGAATACGACAGTTTGCCGGCTTTCGCCGAAGAATCCGATGCCGTCTGGACGCTTTTAGTGGTTTTGACCGGCGTTTTTTTCAGCCTTTTGCTGTTCAGCATTATTTATACGGAAGTTTCGGCTCGTCTCAATTTACAGGAAACAGCCGGTAAATTAATGGAATTGCAGCGGCAAAAACAGGTTCTGCTGGAAAACGAACAATCCGCCCGCAAATCAGCCGAAAGCGCGAATCGAACAAAAGACGAATTTATCGCCGTCGTTTCGCACGAATTGAAAACTCCGCTCAACGCGATTTCCGGCTGGACAAATATTTTGCGAACCGAGAATTTACCGGACGACACAAAAAAACTGGCGATAGAGAAAATAGAAAAAAATCTGCACGCGCAAGCCGCTCTGGTCGAAGAAATGCTGGAATATTCACAGATTATCTCCGGCGCAATCAATCTGAACCGAAAACAAATAAATTTTTGCGAGCTGTTCGATAAAACCTTTATTGATTTTGAACCGAAAGCGCGCGCGAAAAATATCGAGCTGATAAAAGAAAATCAATCGGACGGGCATAATATTTTAGGCGACGACGAAAAAATCAAGCTGGTCATCGGTAATATATTTTCAAACGCCATCAAATTTACGCATCCCGGCGGAAGAATAAAAGCGATTATAACCGAAGCGGAAGGAAATCTTCAGATGTGTATAAAAGACAACGGCGACGGCATCAGCGCGGAATTCTTACCGTTTATTTTTGAAAAATTTCGGCAGGCGGACGCTTCGATTACACGCACAAGCGGCGGGCTGGGTCTCGGCTTAACAATTTCACATCACATCGTCAAACTCCACGAAGGAACGATAGAAGTCAACAGCGAGGGCAAAGGCAAAGGTTCGGCTTTTATCGTGAAATTACCCCTTTTGCTTCACGACGCTTAAATATTTGTATAGTTTTGCGGGAAGTTTTTACACGTTTTTCTAACGGTTAATCAGATACTAACTTCAGCAGCCAATTACATTTAGTTGGGTTTATCGACTTTTAATAAATGTGTGGCACGGTCTTTGCTCATACGATTATTAAGTCAAACCGGCAGAGTGTTTTCTCTCCAAAAAATCTGCCGGCTTCTTTAATTCATCGGAGGAAAATTATGAAAATACAATTACTTAGAACGGTTACAATCGCTTTGTTTTTATTCTGCTTTGCGAGCGTTACGACCGTAACGGCGCAAAGGCGCAATTTGCCATACAGCGTTTCGGACAATACTTTGAGAACGCTTCTGGTCAGAATCCAAACCAGAACCGACACTTTTAGAGCCGCCGCTAATCGGGCGCTTAACAGAAATAATAGAAATAATGGAAACAACAGCGAAAACGTTTCCGCTTATATTACCGATTTTGAAACCGCGACCGACAGATTGCAGCAAAACTTCGACGCTCGCCGCTCGGTTGTCGGCGATGTCCGGGAAGTTTTAAATCGTGCCGGAGTTGTCGAAGAATTTTTGAGAAATAATCGTTTGAATCCGGCGGCGCAGCGCGAATGGGAATTTCTGAGAACTGATTTAAGCACGCTGGCGAGTTATTACAACGTCAATTGGAGTTCGAGCAATTCGGGCGGTTTGCCTTCGACGGGCGGCTCAATCGGCGGAAATACCGGAAACAATTCATACAACACGAACGACCGCAATGTTCAGACGCTTATTTCACGTCTCGAAACACGCACCGACGGTTACAAACGCGAGGTTAATTTGGCTCTCGGTCGCAGCGTCATCAATAATTCGCGCAGCGGCGAATCGATTACGACGTATATAAATGAATTTGAAACGGCGACCGACAGACTGAAACAAAATTTCGACACTCGCCGCTCGACTTCGGCTGACGTTGAAGAAGTTTTGAACCGCGCCTTTTTTATCGACGCTTTTATGCGCGATTATCGTTTAACTACACAGGCGGAAACGCAGTGGAGATTGATTAGAACCGATTTGGATACTTTGACGACTTATTATAACGTCAGCTGGAATTGGAATCGACAGTATTCACCGGCAAGCCGTTTTGATTCGATGTTGACCGGAACATATCGTTTGAATATTAATCAAAGCGATAATGTCGGCGGCGTTGTCAGCAGAGCGATTGCGACGTATCCGGGAAATCAGGGAAATCAGGTTAGAAATAATCTCGAAAGACGACTTACTTCGCCCGATACTCTGGTTATCGAAAAAAGAGACCGGCAGGTTACGGTCGCCTCGAATGTTTCTCCGCAGATAACTTTTGACGCCGACGGCGTTGCCCGCACGGAAACGACGCCGAACGGTCGCGCCATTAAAGTTACGGCGACGACGACTTACGACGGCGTTGCATTAAATTACGAAGGCGACAGAGTTAACGATTTCTACGTTAATTTTATTCCGCAAAGCAACGGTCAGCTGAGAGTCGTGCGCCGCGTTTATCTTGAAAACAGAAACGAAACCGTAACGGTTGCCAGCGTCTATGACAAAATCAGTCCGACGGCGCAGTTTTCAAACATCGGCAATTCGGGATACGGACAAAATAACGGACAAAATAACGGACAAAACACGGGAACAAATTCGACAGATTTTGTCGTTCCGAACAATACGCAGTTGACAGCGGTTTTAAGAACGCCGATTTCGACAAACGGCAGCCAGAACAGCGACCGTTTCACAATGGAAGTTACATCGCCGAATGAATTCGGCGGCGCGGTTATCGAAGGTCGCGTAACAAACGCGCAGCGTTCGGGTCAGGTAACGGGACGAGCCGCTCTCTCGCTTGAGTTCGACACGATTCGCCTCAGAAACGGCGGCACATATCGTTTTGCCGGAATTGTCGACCAGGTTAGATTGGCAAACGGCGAAACGGTTACAGTCAACAACGAAGGAACGGTTCGTGATAATAATCAGACGACGAAAACCGTTACGCGCGCGGGAATCGGCGCGGCTTTGGGAGCTTTAATCGGCGCGATTGCCGGCGGCGGACAAGGCGCGGCAATCGGCGCGGCGGTCGGAGCCGGAGCCGGAGCCGGAACGGTCGTTCTTCAGGGACGCGGAGACGTTAATTTAGTTCAGGGAACTGAAGTAACGATTACTTCATCGTCGCCGAATAACTTGAACAGATAAATAAATTCAAATTTATTTCAATGAAAAGGGTGAATATTTTATTCACCCTTTTTTGTTTTGATACAAACTAACGTTTTGTTTTAATGCACTTACTTTTATACTTTTCAGTCCTGAATACGGAAAACGCGCTAAAAGTTTGCAAAAACGCTGGCACGAATTTTGAATAAGCAGAGTTGAAGCCCACTCCGTATTGCATTTATCAAATTCATAATGTTGTGTTCCGCTTCAACCATCCAAATAAGGGAAGAATTCACAAACAAGGGTCATAATAAAGAACGAACAAGGGGTTTATTTTATTTAAAGGTAAATACAAATGGAAGCAGATAAAAAAGCAAAATATTCAGATTATCCGAACGCTGAGCGCGACGATTGGAACGCCGAAGATGTTTCGGACGAATCGGTCAATCAAATGCCGGACGAAATCGTCAGACAGGTTTTGCGCGGCGACGAAACAAAAGGCGACGCCGACGACCGCGACGTAGTTGGACGAAGCGCGACAATCGACACGCCGCAGGGTCGCGAAGAAGCAAAAATAAAAGATAAAAAGGTATAAGGTAAAAATGATTGACGACAAACTGGCACTTGAAGAAGCATTAGAGAAACGCCAATTACGAGGCGGTAAAAACGGACGTAAAATCGGAAGTCGGCGGTGAAATTGCCGCTCTGGTTTTGGAATAGTTTGCCGCCAAAGAAAACGCCGGTTTTGTAAAATTTATCAAATCGGCAACCGGCATTTTTTACGCGCCTTTTCAGGGAATAACCGCCAGTCCGACAAAAGACGGATTCACGCCGGCGCTTCCGATTATCATCGCAATAGTTGCCTATGTGGTTTTGCATTTTGCCATCGATGGGCTTATCAGATTGTTCGTTCACCGGAAAACCCCCCGTTTAAAAATGTTAGGATTTTTAGTAAAGAAAAGTGTAGAATATATGGTAAAATTTTATTGAAAGCATCCAGAGGTTTTTATGAATTCCCCCACGTTCGACATTAAATCTTTAAATATTCTCAAGCGAATATCAGAAGGCGATAATTGCGCGGTAAACGATTGTCTAGATAAATATGGTAGGTTGGTCTGGAGTTTAGCCAGAAAATTTACTCGGACGAGAGAAGATGCCGAAGACGCCGTGCAGGAAATTTTTATCGATATATGGAAATACGCCGCTCGTTTTGACGCGGCAAAGTCTCCCGAAGGCGCTTTTGTTACTTTGATTGCGCGCCGTCGTCTGATTGACCGTATTCGCAAGTCTAAAACTCAGCCGCAGACAGTGCTTTTTGAAAGCGCGTGGACAAACCAGGCAAGCGACGCCGACAAAAAACTGCAAATGCGAGTTGAAATGAAATTTGTTGTCGAAGCATTGGAAAGACTCAGCCTTCACGAAAAGCAGATTCTGCAAATGGCTATTTACGGCGGTATGACGCACAGCGAAATTGCAAAAACCGTCGGTTTGCCGCTCGGAACAATCAAATCACAGCTTCGGCGCGGCTTCCAAAAAATACGAAGCTCTCTCGGTTTGACAGGCGTTCCGGCGGTAAATTTCTGAGTTTGATATGTAATTTATAACTATTTCAAACACAAAAGCCGCGTTACTTTTAGATAACGCGGCTTTTGGTCTTAGTCGTAGTTTCCGTCGATTCAGGAACAATTCGGATGATTACAGTTACAGGCAATCTCCGTCATATCCGCCTTTTCGGCATCTGCACAGTAATCGCTGCAGTAATCCGAATCCTTCGCCTTGGAACACATACAAATTTTGTGTCCGCATTTGTTTTCGTCAGTCATAATAAAAATTCTCCCTTAATTCGTTATAATTTTTGCCGCCTGATACAGGCAACATAATAATCATAAACCTATCGCAGACGTGAAACAACATTTTATCAGCCGCGCGCTCAAAAAAACGGTAATCAGTAAAAAAGCGAGATTGAAAATACAAAAGATTAACAGGTAAAATTTAAATTCGGTTGGACTCTCAACAAAAGGCTTCGCTCAATCTTGAGCGAAGCCTTTCGTAATTCGTAATTTGAAATTCGTAATTTCAGATTACATTCCCATTCCCATACCGCCCATTCCGCCGGGCATTCCGCCGCCCATACCGCCGTCGCCTTTTTCGTCAGGCACGTCGGCAATCATCGCTTCGGTCGTGAGCATCAAGCCCGCGATTGAAGCCGCGTTTTGCAGAGCCGTGCGCGTAACTTTCGCCGGGTCGATGACGCCTGCCGCCACTAAATCTTCAAATTTTTCGCTCGAAGCGTTGAATCCGAAGTTTTCGTTTTGGTCTTCGAGGACTTTGCCGACGATGACCGCGCCTTCTTTGCCCGCGTTTTGCGAGATTTGGCGGAGCGGTTCTTCGAGCGCGCGCTTGATGATGTTGACGCCGATTTGCTCGTCCGCGTCTTCAGCGTCGGTTTTGAAATCATCGAGAACTTTGGAAGCGCGAACCAGAGCGACGCCGCCGCCCGGAACGATTCCTTCTTCGACAGCCGCGCGTGTCGCGTGCATAGCGTCTTCAACGCGGGCTTTCTTTTCCTTCATTTCGGTTTCGGTCGCCGCGCCGACTTTGATGACCGCGACGCCGCCGACTAATTTAGCCAGACGTTCCTGCAATTTTTCTTTGTCGTAGTCGCTTGAGGTTTCTTCGACCTGGTTGCGAATTAATTTAACGCGTCCTTCAATTGCCGAACCTTCGCCGCCGCCGTCAACAACCGTCGTGTTGTCTTTGTCAATGGTAATTTTCGCCGCCGAACCCAAATCGTCAACGGTGATGGTTTCGAGCTTGACGCCCATATCTTCGCTGATGACTTTGCCGCCGGTCATAACCGCGATGTCTTCGAGCATCGCTTTGCGGCGGTCGCCAAATCCCGGAGCTTTAACAGCCGCAACATTTAATGTTCCGCGCAATTTATTGACAACCAGAGTCGCCAGCGCTTCGCCTTCAACGTCTTCAGCAATAATCAGAAGCGGTTTACCCAATTTGGCAACCTGTTCGAGAATCGGCAGCAAGTCCTTCATATTGCTGACCTTCTTTTCGTTAATCAGAATATACGGATTTTCCAAAACAGCTTCCATTCTTTCCGGGTCGGTTACGAAATACGGCGAAAGATAGCCGCGGTCAAACTGCATACCTTCGACGACTTCCAGAGTCGTGTCCATTGTTTTCGATTCTTCGACCGTGATAACGCCGTCTTTGCCGACTTTTTCCATCGCCTGCGCAATGATTGTGCCGATTGTTTTGTCGCCGTTAGCCGAAACCGTTCCGACCTGCGCAATCGAATCGCCGGAAACCGGCTGCGCGAGACGATGAATTTCGTTGACAACCTGTTCGACCGCTTTTTCGATGCCGCGTTTCAGAGCCATCGGATTTGCGCCAGCCGCAACGGTACGAACGCCTTCTTTGAAAATCGCCTGCGCCAGAACGGTCGCCGTCGTCGTTCCGTCGCCCGCCACATCGCTGGTTTTTGAAGCGACTTCACGAACCATCTGCGCGCCCATATTTTCGAGCGGGTCTTTTAATTCGATTTCCTTTGCAACCGTTACGCCGTCTTTTGTAATGGTCGGCGAGCCGAATTTTTTATCGATGACGACGTTACGTCCTTTCGGACCTAACGTAACTTTAACCGCGTCCGCCAATTGGTTGACGCCGCGCAGAATCGCCGCGCGTGAATCTTCGCCGTGTATAACTTGTTTAGCCATAATCTTTTTATAATCTCCTTCTTTAATAGTTTTGCGAGTTCGTGCGAGTTCGGCGAGTTCGGCGAGTTTTTAATAACCCGGTAAACTCGCAAAACTCGCTGAACTTAGCTTGCGTTTGCTCCGGCGCGTTCGATAATTCCCAAGATTTCGTCTTCGCGCATAATCAACAGCTCTTCGTTGTCGATTTTGATTTCCGAGCCGCTGTATTTGCCGAATAAAACGCGGTCGCCCTGTTTTACGTCCAAGGTCTGGCGTGTGCCGTCTTCTTTATACTTGCCTTCGCCGGCGGCGATAACTTCACCTTCCTGCGGTTTTTCCTTTGCCGTGTCGGGAATAAAAAGTCCGCCTGCCGTTCTGTCGCTCGCTTCGTCGAGTCGGCGGACGATTACGCGGTCGTGCAGTGGTTTGATATTTGTTGCCATATTGGTTTTAACTCCTTTAGTTATTTATTAAAATGAAATAAATTTCAGTTTTAGCCGCGAGTGGAAAATGTTTCTAGCACTCACAATCTATGACTGCTAATATAACTTAAAAATATAAAACAGGTCAAGTCTGTTAATCTGTTAATCATAAAACCTGATAAAAGCATTATCAAGTTTGCTGTAAATTTATATGAAGATTACTGAAATAAATATATATCCGATAAAATCTCTGGGCGGAATTTCGCTTGAAAATTCGCTTGTCGAAAATAAAGGCTTGCGGTTTGACCGTCGCTGGCTGCTTGTCGATGAAAAAAACGAGTTTCTGACGCAGCGCAGTTTTGCGCTGATGGCGACACTGCAAACATCGGTTTCCGAAAGCGGAATTCGAGTGTTTAATAGTGAAAGTGAAATAAATATTACGCTGTCGCCGTCTGTCAAACAATCGGAGCAGGTAAAAATCTGGAGCAGTAAAGTTCTCGCGGATGTCTACGAAAGAGAAGTGAACGAATGGTTCAGTCAAGCTCTGCAAATGAATTGCAGACTCGTTTTGATGCCGGAAGAATCGAAGCGAAAAGTAAATTATTTCTACGCCATTCATAAAGAGAACGTCGTAAGTTTCGCCGACGCCTTGCCGTTTTTAATTATCGGCGAAAATTCTTTGAATGACTTAAATGCAAAGCTCGACAAAAAAATTCCGATGAATCGCTTTCGACCGAATTTTACCGTCTCCGGCAGTGCGGCGTTTGCCGAAGACGATTGGAAGCGCATTAAAATCGGCGCGACGATTTTTCACGCGGTAAAAAAATGCGCCCGCTGCGTTGTAACGACGATTGACCAGACGAGCGGCATCTCGGACGGCGCAGAACCGCTTAAAACTCTGGCGGCTTACCGCGTGCCGAAACGAAGCGTTAAGAAAAAGGTTATATTCGGGCAGTATCTGATTGCTGAAAATCCCGGAGCGGAAATAAAAATCGGCGATAAGGTGGAAATACTCGATACTTGAGGGCTAACGCGCGCGTTTTGCCAGCAGGCGTTTCGGCGCGGGCTGGTCGTTTTGATAAGCGGCGACTTTTTTCGAGAGCGTGTTGCGGTGAATGCCGAGCGCGTTTGCGGTATTTGATAAGTGTTCGTCGTAGCGCTTAAGCGCTTTCTGGATATAAATTTTTTCAAATTCCAGCAGCGCTTCGTTTAGCAGAATCTGCCCGTCGAGCATTTCTTCGATTAACATTTCCATTCGATTTCGCATTTGCATAAAAAAAGTAAGCCGGGGAAAAAGTGAACGATTTTATTCTTCACTTTTTCATTTTAGCCGTTTGCTGATAAAGCTCTTTTCCCGTCAAAAGTTTATAAGCCGATAAATACCGTTTCGAGGTAGCTTCGACAATTTCAGGCGGAAGCGGCGGCGGCGGCGGCTGTTTGTTCCAGTCGAGAGTTTCCAGATATTCGCGGACAAATTGTTTATCGAAGGAAGCCTGCGATTGTCCGGGAAAATAATCGCGCGCCGACCAGAAACGCGAAGAATCGGGCGTCAGCACTTCGTCAATTAACAAAATATTGCCCGTTTCGTCTAAACCGAATTCAAATTTTGTGTCGGCAATGATTATTCCGCGCTTCAGAGCGTAATCGAAAGCCGCTCGATAAATCTTCAGTGAAACGGATTTTAACTTCAAAGCCGCATCCGCGCCGACAATACCCGCGAACTCGATTTCGCTGATATTTTCGTCGTGTCCGCTCTGCGCTTTTGTAGCGGGCGTAAAAAGCGGTTCGGGAAGTTTCTCGCACTGCCTTAAATTTTCCGGCAAAACGTGTCCGCAGATTTTCCCTGTTTGCAGGTAATCTTTCCAGCCGGAGCCTTCCAGATAACCGCGCACAATACACTCGACAGGGAAAACGCGCGTTTTTTTGACAATCATCGAACGATTACGCAAATCCGGGTTTTGCCGCAGACCTTCGGGAAAATCATTAAAGTCCGCGGTGATTAAATGATTTTCCTGAAGCGGTCTTAGTTTGTCGAACCAGAAGGTTGAAAGAGCCGTTAAAATTTCGCCTTTTCGCGGAACGGGCGTCGGGAAAACACAGTCGAAAGCGGAAATTCTGTCGGTTGCCACAAGCAAAAGCCGGTCTTTGTCGATTTGATAGACATCGCGAACCTTACCCGTGTGGACAAGCGTTAATCCGGCGATGTTCGTTTCCGAGACTGTTGCATCCATTGAGATTCCTGACGGTTTTTCGCTTTGATAAAATCTGAATATGTAACTTTATTATGAAATTATAAAATCGTAAAGTTCGAGATTTAAGATTTTTGAATTGAAAATATCGTAAAATAATTTACAAAGATATTCAACAAGTTTTATCAAGTTCTCTGGACAGAACCATTTCGATTGTGCATAATATTTTCTGGTGAGCCTTAATCCCGCCAAATCCCGCAAAAAGCAAACCGATATTTACCTTTCTCGATAAACGGTTTTCTTCAAAAAGTATAAAAATTAAATTATGTATATGAAAATGAAATCAAAAATTCGCGGCTCAAAATTTCGGTTTGTAAATTTTCCGGCTTTACTTTTAACAGCCGTGATTGGTATTAAAGCGCAGATGCCTTCAGTTCCCGTGCCGTCGCCGGTTCAGGCGGCTCCGGCGGCTGAAAGTTTTACCTGGTGGTATATTTCGCTTCTGGTTTTAGGATTATGCTTAATCGGCGCGGTTATGTGGGTAATCAACAATCGAAAAGAAGATAAGGCTACAGCCGGCAAAAAAAGCAAGGGCGGGAAAAACGATTCGGGAAGAAATGAAGTAAATTCGTTTGACGTGAACGAAGAACTCGAATGGTTTAGAAAAAATCAGAATTTAGTCAACGGCAACGGTAAATCCGCGGTCAAAGTAAAAAACAAACCGGCTGCCGCGCCGCTGCCTGATTTGCCGCCCGTCAAAGAAAACGAGCCGGAGAAATCTTTGCCGGTTTTTTCAATCGAACGACTCTCGCTCGCCAGACCGTTTGCTCCGCTGCCGATTTCCAATGACGAAGCCCTGATGAGCGCCGTCGAACAGACATACGATGAATTTGAAGAAGACGAGGAAGTGCGCGAAATCGCCTTGAGAATCCTGACCGCGTTTAAGACGCGCAACTCGGTCGAAGCGCTCTCTCAGATGGCTCTGTATGATTTGTCTTCAAATCTGCGCTCGAAAGCCATAACGGTTTTGTCGGATTTTAATCACGAATCGGTTTTTGAGATTGTGTTGCAGGCGACCGCCGACCCGACGCGCGAGGTCAGAGCGGCGGCGGCGCGCGCTATGTCGAAATTGACGATTGACCGGGCGGACGCCTGGACGCGCATTTTTGAATCCGAAGAATCGGGGCGAATGATACAGGCGGCGCGCGCCGCAACCGAAAGCGGATTTGTGCAGATGTCGTTTGACCGCCTCATACACGCGGACGAAAAATATTCTTACGAAGCGGCGGCGCTGACGGCGCTGTTGATAAAAGCCGGAGAAACCGAAGAAATATTTCGCGTTTTGGAAACTCATAAAGATATGAATGTGCGCAAAGCGATACTTCACGTTATCAAAATAACCAAAGACCAGCGAGCTTTGGACGAGTTGATTTCCATTCTCGAAAGAAAATCTTTGCCGCTCGAATTGCAGGAACAAGTCGATAAAACAATCGAGGAAATCGGTTTTGTAACCGTCTAAATAACGATTTCCCGAATGACAGAATGAAGGGTTACGAAGTAAAATAATATAAAACTTCGTAACTCTTTTTTTGTTATTTTTTTGTCGATGCAATTTAAATTAACTTCAGATAATACACCGAAAGGCGACCAGCCGCAGGCAATCGCGCAGCTTGTCGGCGAATTGAACAGCCGCACGAAAGACCAGGTTCTGCTTGGAATTACGGGCAGCGGGAAAACTTTTACAATTGCCAACGTCATACAGGAAGTTCAGCGTCCGGCGCTGGTTTTAGCTCACAATAAAACTCTCGCCGCGCAGCTTTATCAGGAATTTAAAACTTTTTTCCCCGAAAACGCCGTCGAATATTTCATTTCGTATTACGATTATTACCAGCCGGAGGCATATGTTCCGGCGTCGGATTTATATATCGAAAAAGAGGCGACGATAAACGACGAAATCGACCGTCTGCGCCAGGCGGCGACGCGGTCTTTGTATGAAAGGCGCGACGTGATTGTCGTCGCTTCGGTTTCGTGCATTTACGGTTTGGGCGACCCGGACGCATATTACGGAATGATAATGTTCGTCGAGAAAGGCTTGCAGATAAAGCGCGAAGATTTTTTGAAGCGTCTGGTCGAATTGCAGTATGAACGCTCGCACATCGAATTCGAGCGCGGAACTTTTCGCGTGCGCGGCGATGTCGTCGAACTATATCCGTCGTATCAGGAAAACGCTTATCGATTTGAATTCTGGGGCGACGAAATCGAAGCGGTCTACACGATTGACCCGCTTCTCGGCGAAGTTCTCCACAAACACGAATCGCGCCTGCCGATTTACCCGAAAACTCATTACGTGATGTCGAAACCGACGATGAAACGGGCGCTCAAAACCATCAAGGAAGAATTGGTCTGGTGGGAAGAAGAACTTATCAAACAGGGAAAAATCGTCGAATCGCAAAGGCTTCATCAGCGAACAATGTATGACCTCGAAATGATAAAGGAGATGGGTTTCTGTCGCGGAATCGAAAATTATTCGCGCCATTTGACGGGAAAAGCGCCGGGCGCGCCGCCGCCGACCTTGCTTCATTATCTGCACAAAGACACGATTATCGTTATCGACGAATCGCATCAGACGGTTTCGCAAATCGGCGCGATGTATAAAGGCGACCGCTCGCGCAAGTCGAATCTTGTCGAATACGGTTTTAGATTGCCGTCGGCGATGGACAATCGCCCGCTGAACTTTGAAGAATTTGAAGAAAAACGCGGGCAGACCATTTACGTTTCCGCGACGCCGGGAAATTTTGAATTAGAGAAAACCGGCGGCGAAGTCGTCGAGCAGGTTATTCGCCCGACCGGACTGCTCGACCCGATTGTCGAAGTGCGTCCCGTGAAAGGTCAAATCGACAATCTTTTAGAAGAATGCCGACTTCGCGCCGAACGAAACGAGCGCGTTCTTGTTACGACTTTAACGAAAAAAATGTCCGAATCGCTCACAGAATATTTCTCCGAAGTCGGCGTCAAAGTTCAATATCTGCATTCGGACATCGTAACGCTCGAACGCATAAAAATTTTAAGAAATTTAAGGCGCGGCGAATTTGATGTTCTCGTCGGCATCAATCTTCTGCGTGAAGGCTTGGATTTGCCGGAAGTTTCGCTCGTTGCAATTCTTGACGCGGACAAAGAAGGATTTCTGCGAAGCGAACGAAGTTTGATTCAAACTATGGGACGCGCCGCCCGCAACGCTAACGGAATCGCCATTTTATACGCCGACCGCGTAACCGATTCGATGAAAAAGGCGATTGACGAAACGCAGAGACGGCGAAAAGTTCAGGAAGAATATAACGCCGAACACGGAATCACGCCGACGACGATTATAAAATCAATCGACGCCACATTGGTTACGGCTTATGAAGCCGATTATTTCAAAATTCCGCTTGACTTCGATGCTTTTGAGGAATTTTCGCCGAAGAAAATCAAGGAAACCATTCACCAGCTCGAAGCCGATATGCGTTTCGCCGCCAAAGAAATGCAGTTTGAACGCGCCGCCGAGCTGCGCGACAAATTAAAATATCTGCGCGAGAGGGAATTACAAGTTAGATAATTCAATTTGCGGAAACACGCGCGGAAGTCGAGCGTGTAAAACTAAGAACACACTCGACTAATGTGCGTGTTTCCGCATTAAGATAAAAATATGCAGATTAAAACTCAAACCGAAGATTTACAAAACTACCTGACCGACGCCAGCAATATCAAAGGCGGACACGCCGAAAAACTGTTTATACCGGAAACTGCTCACGAATTAGCCGAAATTCTGCGTCAAGCCGATGAAGAAAAAATTCCGGTAACAATCTGCGGCGCGAGAACCGGAACGGTCGGCGGCGCGATTGCGTTCGGCGGATATGTAATTTCGCTCGAAAAATTGAATAAAATAAAGGAAATCAGCAAGTCGAAACTTTTCGCCGAAGTCGAAGCCGGCGTCGTTTTGACCGATTTGCAGCGAGCGGTTGAGCGGGAAAATTTATTTTACGCGCCCGACCCGACCGAATGGAGCTGTCAAATCGGCGGAACGGTTGCGACAAACGCTTCGGGCGCGAAAAGTTTCAAATACGGCGCGACCAGAAAGTATGTCGAGCGATTGGAAATCGTCTTAGCGAGCGGCGAATTTCTTGATTTGAGGCGCGGCGAAAATTTTGCAAAAGACGGATTTATCGAACTGAAAACGCGTTCGGGAAAAATTATTTCCGCTAAAATTCCGACATATTCGCAGCCGAACACGCGCAAAAACGCTTCCGGTTATTTTTCTTCAGAAAAAACGGACGCGATAGATTTTTTCATCGGAAGCGAAGGAACGCTCGGCGTCATCACCGAAATCGAATTAAAAATTTTGCCGAAACCCGAAGGTTTTTTAAGCGGAATCGTTTTCTTCAAAGACGAAAAAGATTTGCTTTCGTTAGTCGGCGAAGCCAGAGCCGTTTCGTTTGAAAGCCGAAAAAATCAAACAATAAATCAAATCGACGCGACGCTTTTGGAATATTTCGATGCCAATTCATTAAATTTTATCAAGGAAAAATTTCCCGAAACGCTGGAAAATATGGCGGGCGCGATTTTCTTTGAACAGGAAACAAACGGCGAAAACGAAGACGCGCTTTTCGAGCTTTGGAACGCTCTGCTCGAAAAATACGATGCCGATTTGGACGCTTCCTGGTTCACGACAACCGAAGCCGATTTGGAGAAAATGCGCGAATTTCGCCACGCGCTGCCCGTCGCCGTCAATGAAAAAGTCGTGCGCAACCGGCAGCGAAAAATCGGAACGGATATGGTCGTGCCGGACGAAAATTTCGCTTCGTTTTTGAAGTTTTATAAACAGAAATTAAACCGGAGCGGTCTTGAATATGTTATTTTCGGACACGTCGGCGACTGTCATCTGCACGCCAATATGCTGCCGAAAAACGATGAAGAAGCCGAAAAAGCCAGACATCTCTACGGGCGTTTCGTCGCTCAGGCGGTAATGCTCGGCGGCGCAGTTTCAGCCGAACACGGCATCGGAAAACTGAAAAAACATTATTTGCAAGCGATGTTCGGCGAGCGGTATTTAAATGAAATGGCGGAATTAAAACGTGTATTTGACCCGAACGGAATTTTGGGACGCGGCAATATATTCGACGAAAAATATTTTCAGAATTAGAACGGAATTAAGACGGAGAAAACGAGTTTCCGTAAAATAAAAAATATGAGAAAACCTGTTATTGCCGGAAATTGGAAAATGTATAAACTGCTCGGCGAATCGGTGGAAACCGCTCTGGCGCTCAAACCGCTGGTTGCCAACGCGACGCATTGCGAGGTGATAATCGCGCCGGTTTTTACGGCTTTGAAAACTTTATCCGACCGGCTCGAAGGCTCGAATATTAAATTAGCGGCGCAGGATTGCTCAACCGAGTTGAAGCACAGCGCGCGGACGGGCGATGTCGGCGCGGAAATGGTAAAAGATGTCGGAGCGACGCGCGTTATAATCGGACATTCGGAACGACGGCAGTATCACGGGGAAACGAACGAAACCGTAAATTTGAAAACAAAAGCCTGTCTTTCATTCGGAATGACGGCGATTGTCTGTGTCGGCGAAAAACTCGACGAACGGGAATCGGGAAAAGCCGAAACGGTTGTCAAAACGCAGCTCGTCGGCGCATTGGACGGTTTGACAGTTTCGGATATGGAACGTATTATTATCGCTTACGAACCGGTTTGGGCAATCGGAACGGGCAAAACCGCGACGCCCGAACAAGCTCAGGAAATGCACCGATTTATACGCGAAACGCTCTCTGAAACGCAGGGCAAAGAGATTGCCGACGCGGTTAGAATCCTCTACGGCGGCTCGGTTAAACCGGACAATATAAAAGGTTTAATGAAACAGGCGGATATTGACGGAGCGTTAGTCGGCGGCGCGAGTCTCGAAGCCGCGAGCTTTGCCGAAATTGTTAATTACAGATAGTTAAAGGCGGACAAAGAAGTTGGTTTATATTTTATACACATTATTTTTTATTTCGTGCGTTTTGCTGATTGCGAGCGTTTTACTCCAGCCCGGAAAAACGGACGCCGGCGCGCTTTTTACCAGTAATATTTCCAGCACGGCTTTTCAGCCGCGCGGCGCGCAGACGATTTTGTCGAAAATAACAATCGCCGCCGCCACGGTTTTTATGCTGTCGGCGCTCTTTCTGGCAATGCCCGCATTAACCGGTAATGTTTCCGTTTTACAGACGACGACCGATTCTCCGGCTGAAAGCGCGCCGTCAACTGAAAACAATTCAGGTGTTGACGCAAACGCCAATGTTAATACATTTGCAAATACCAACGTCGCTTCAAACACGGCGATAGTGGTAGAGACAAACACCTTAACAAACGCGAATCCGGCGCAGACGAATGCGAACGCAGTTAATGCCAACAAATAATAAATTCGGGTATTTAAAGTTCTTTTTTATAAATAGTATTGAAAACTGTTAACTAAAAAAACAATTTTCAAAATCCCTCAGTATCAGCCGAGGTGGCGTAATTGGTAGCCGCGCACGTTTGAGGGGCGTGTGGTGTAAACCGTACGAGTTCGAGTCTCGTCCTCGGCACCATTATAAATAAAGGGGTTCAGCAATCTGCTGAACCCCTTTTTCTATTCCAAATTCGAGATGGTGTAAAAATGGTGTAATGGTCAGTGTTTGTTCTTATCGGATACCATTTCCAGTGCGGCGCGCAAATATTCGTTCTTGATATGTGCATAAATACTGGTCGTTTTCATATTGGCATGTCCGAGCGCGGCTTGCACGGTGAAGTCGCGGGCGCCGCCAGAAATCATATCGGTAGCGAAAGTATGTCTTAAATCGTGAAAATGAAAATTCTTGATTCCGGCTTCAGAAAGAGCTTCCCACCAAGAGTCCTTGAAATCTCCGAGCCGATTTCCATCACGATTGACGAACAGATAATCTTTTGCGTTTTCTGCTAAATTGATGAATATAGCCCACGCCATTAGGGACACGGGAACTTTTCGCGGCGGACTTTGTTTAGATTGCTTGATGGTTACCGCCTTGTTGATAAAATCCAAATCAGTTTTCCGCACTTCTAAAGTTTGACCCTTTCGCCATCCGGTCAGAAGCCCGATTAAAATAATTGCGGTCAATCGCTTATCGTGAGCGGCGGCAGCGAGCAGCTTGCGCTTTTCTACGTCGCTCAAAAATCTTACGCGCGATGGAGGCTCGGGCAGCATTTTAACGAAACGCATCGGGTTATCTTTTATTTTGCGGTTGGCGACGGCGATATTGAGTAGTTTTTTTAAACTCGTTAAATCACGATTTACGGTTGAATTTGAAACGGTCGTCAAGCAGGTTTCGTCTTCCGTGTGAGTGTCGCTGATACATTTTTGACAACGCTTTTTCTGCTCTAGCCGCCATTTTTTATAGTTCTCGCAGAGGCTAGGACTGACAGCTTTAAGCAGTATGTTTTTAAAAAATCTTTTTAGCGAATTCGTTTCGTAAATCTTTTGCTTGTAATTGGCGTTATTCAGCCGACAATACGGCAGGTATATTTCGTCCACAAAATCGGCAAACTTTGTTTTGTCTTTAAGCAAATCAAATTCGCCGTGCCGTATTTTTGCAACAATTAAGTCTTCCTGCTCTTCGGCTTCGGCTTTTGTCTTGGCGGATTTAATTGACTTATGGTGGCGAACGCCGTCAATCATTACATTTGCCACCCAAGTGGCTTTATCATAATTTTTATCGGCGCGCGTTACTTTCCGTCCCTTGTAGCGTCTGTAAACAGGCATATATAAACCTCCTTTTATTTGTGAAACAAAATCTCAACAATGCAACAAATTGATTTTAGCAAAAACGCTAAATCGTTGCAATGACTTCAGTTAATTTGGTTTTGGAGGTTTTTTGTTTGCGTTTTGTTTGATTACGCCGCTGCGCGCGAGCCACGCGTCGAGTTCCGATTTGTAAAATCTGGGGTCGGCTCCGGCGTAGCAGGCGAGAAGCGGGTTTTGGTTGGCGGGGCGTCTTGACCAGTTCACGATTGATTGCGTCGAGCATTGCAGATAATCGGCGGCTTGAGCGATTGTCATTAGCTCGCGGGCGCAATTATTTTCTCTGATTTGTTCGATAATCGCGGGCGCGATTTCCTCGATGATTTCTTTTAATTTTTCTTTTAATTCGTCTTCATTGACGATAAGCGCAGTATTCACAACTCGAATCACTCCAAGAGAAGTTTCTCATTATCTTCTTTTCAAGGTTGATTCTCCTCATTGTATGTAATTCGTGTTTTTAATAATGATGCTCGTTTGAGGCGAGCATTTGAAGCGGGATTGATACGGTAAAAATATACACAAATTTTAAATATTTAACCGTCCCGTGAAATCGCAATAAAGTTCCAAGCACTCTCTTGCGGATTAATAAAGTAAGAACACCGTGAATCATTCAATCGGCGTCATTCTGAATTCTCTTAACTTCCGTTGCCGCAACGCATTTGAGCAGCGTGGCGAGCAGCCGAGGGCGTCGTATCGTTCCGCCCAAAAGAACTTTCGGCAGAACCGGCATTGGCGAATTCGGCGGGTGTCGGCTTTACTTATCGCATAAAGCAGCGGCGAGAGAGTAAAATTCATCGTCGAATCCGGCAGTATCTCGACGTTAATTAGGCTGGAATAATTCGGAGAATTGATGCCTTTGGGAGCGCTAAAACTAAAAACATCCTTTAGAGTGAAGTGATAGCTGTGTTGCTCGGCGAGCGTTTCGCCCGAAGGCAGTCCTCCGTGATATATCCTAAAAGATTTTTTGTCGATTGATTCTATATGTTCCAAAAGCGCGCGCACAGCGAGAAGATTTTCAAAAACAAGCTGATAATCATAATAAAAATTTTTCGCGGCTTTAGTCTTGTGTCTATCAACTTCAACGAAATCTCTAATATAATTTTTTAATTCGGCGGGCAATTTTTGAAAGATTTGAATCCACTGCGTGAGTTTATCCTCATCATCAAACAACTGGAGTCCGTTATACCTTTCAATTGTTTTGACGGAAATTAAGTTCAGCAACTCCATAATGCGAGCGAGATTGACGGGGCAGCGAAACCGCGCGCGGCTGGCGGGCGCCGAATTTTCATTTGCCTTGATATTACCGCCGGATTTATTAATCTTCTTTATTGGCATAACGCTTCTGTGTAAATTAGGGACTTTTGAGGAACGTAGAAAAGTATATTGATTTTTGCATCAAATAACGATATACTTCTTTATATACCGTCCTCACAACAAATCCTACAATAATATATAAAGTTAATCAATAAAAAACTTCGTTTTCCGCACCCGTTACACTGGACTTGCTATTTTTGTCTGGGTAATTTAACTTAAATTGTCTTCGGCGAGTGCGCTGCGCCAAGAACTAATTATGACGCTCGATTTGCCGTAATCTTTTCGGAATTGCATCTTTAATTTGTTGGCAAATGTTAATCATTTTTATACGCAAACAAATTTAGATACAAACACGCTTTTTCATAAATGAATAATACCTGTTCATTTTTGGACACGCAGAATTTCCAAAAATGATTATTACATCACCAAATTTGTATAAGAAAAAATTCGCTAAAATAAAAAACAATAAATGGAATTTTTTATAAAAGAATTAAAAATCTCGTCGCTTGACCAAGAGATTTTCGGCTTTTCGAGAAAAAAAATAATCCGGTTTTGTATAAATTAATAAAGTCGGGAAGTTTTAACGGCGACGAGGCGATAAAAGTCAGAAAGGTGAAGCGAACCTCTTACGAAGTTATTGTCGGCGTTGACGTGTTCGAGGTTGTGCAGCGCATCGCCGGCGAATCAACCTACCCGGAAAATCCGAAATCGAAGATAAATTGCGAAGTAGTCGATTTAGCTGACAATGAAGCGGCGATAACGGTAATGCTCCACGAAGCGGTTAACACGCCGGCAGCTTATTCGCAGTATAGTGAGTTTCAATTGTATTTTTACTCGCAGCTTTATGCCAAGTTTAGCGGCAAACGAATGTTGAGAGAGTCGGTTCAGAATTTAATTGACGTAAAAAAAACTTCCTTTGTAAACTTACAAACCTGTGTAAATTTCGCCGTCTCGCAATTGAAAATAAAATACGCTGAGAAATATTTAGAGCTGGTCGAAAAATACAAAGGCGATGCAATTTATGAGCGATTGACCGAACAAAAATTGATTGAATACGCGGTAAAACAGAATGAGTGGACCGATTTCTGTGATTTTTTTCTAGGAAAAATGAAAATAGGACCCTTTTATACAAAAGTTTACAATAAAAATAAACCTTTAAGACCCAACGAAAAAAAGGAGGAAAAGTCCGAAAAAATATACGACAAAGCCGAAGGACTGCTCCTTGATTTGAAGTCGCTTTTCGCGGGGGGCGATGAGCTGACAATCGTGGAACGCCATACTTTACATAAATTATACGGCAGGGATTTGCAGTATTTTCTTTCCTTAATTACGCCGGAAAAACCGGCGCGCAAAACGGTTAAGTCAGCAGAAAAAGTAGGTGAAGCCAAAATGTTCGGCGACGGGAAACTCTTTGAAAACTAAATGAACGATACACAACTTGAATTGCAAAAAATTGAAGACGTTCTCGTTCCGTTTCGCAAGAACAGCGTTAACAACCAAGTTCCGGCGGCGCTTGCGGAAAAATTACTATTTGCTCAAGTTAGTAAATCGACCGACCCGCAAGCGGCGTCGCACGACGATAATATATATTTTTGCAAGTTTTTCGCCGACGCCTTGTATCTAACCGATGTGGAAGGTTCTGACCGCGCGGGAATCGAAAACGCCTTTGCCGGTTTGGAAGATGTTCTCGTCTCCGTAATTGAAATAGTTAACAGTCCGCTCGAATTCAAAAAACAGCTTTTAGCCGCATTGAAGAAATTCAAATTAGCTTTAATAGAATATGAAGATGCGACTGCCTCCAGTAAAGACACCGCCGTTGCTCTTACAAAAGCTGTCCCGAAAAAAATTAAAAAGCCGCAAAAACAAATCAATATTATCGCTTATTATTTATGGGATACGCGAAGAAACTTTTTTCCGCCCAAAGATTTACAGGAACTCTTTGACGAATCGAACGATATTGAAAGAGAAGCCGCCTTTGAAAATAATTTTGAAAAGTTAAAGGGTTTTTTTGTTCGGAGAAAATCTCTTAGATACTCCGACATTGCGGTCGCGCAGGTTTTTGAACGCTTTATTGATGTCGAAAGCAAGCAAAATGATGAGGAAGACGAATTATCGGCACTTCTTCCGCCGCCATACGAACTGTTCAAACAAGCGTTCCAAAATTTAAAAGAGCGCTGGCGGAAAACCTGCGTTGCCGGTTATCGCGCAACGCGCATCGCCGTCGAAACGCCAGCGCCCGACATTAAAAGATTCGCCGAGCGCAGCAATAAAACCGCTTGGGTCATCGCTTCGATTTTGAAATTCGCGTCGGCAGAGACAATCGAAAGAAACGATGTTCTAACTAATTTCGACGCTGGGATGACCGGCGACGCGCTGCGACTCTGCTTAAAGTCGCGCCTGTATTTCGCAGAAACAACCGACGAGTTATTTCGCATCGGTCCATATGTGGTGTTGCATAATGTTGAATACCCGTGGGGCTTTCGCCGTCGTTCTCAAAAAAAACGCCGGTCTCGCAAACAAGAAGGCAAACGGCTTAGGAATCTGCTCGACCCGCGCGGATTTAAGAAAACTTCTATTTATGATACTAAAAGCAAATCGCCCGGCGCTGTAGATGTTTCGGGCGGCGCTTGGTCAGATGAAATAAAGCGAGAAATCGCACAGGGGGCTGCTCTCGGCGAATTCGATTTTACGGACGAGTTCGTTACGGTAGAAAACGCGCCGCCCGGCAGCGCGACTGAATCAAAGGCATTTCGGATTACCGGCGAGGAAGAAGTCCCTTCGTGGGGACGCGCGCGGCTGACCGACGAAATGCTCGGTGTCGTCTGGGCTTGGATAAAAACGCAAGCTGAAACCAAACAGGATGAACTGGGCTGGCAGGCGGCTCTTGCCTTTACTGAGCTGCTCATTTTACTCGGCTTTCCGCCGCACATATTGCTTGCGGCGGTAACTGTCGAAGGCGATGGGGGCGAGAAATCTGAAATTACCGAATTAAACGCCGCCGGTGCATCGGCAAAAAGAGATTTGTCGAATAAAGACGCGCCCATCTTGCCCGTTATAACGTATGAAAACGACTGTTTGCGAATCCGACCGGTTCGCTCCGGGGGAGAATCGGCATTCGCCAAGCCGGTAGAAGATGCTCAAAGAGAGTATTACATGCCGAGCAGCAGCGAATTTGTCATTTCCCTCCCGCCCGCCGTCAACGCTTCGCTTAAAAAGTTAGTAAACGCGCGCGCTTCCGCTACAGTTAAAAATATCGGTGTCCAAAAAACAAGGCTCGTTTTCAGTTTTTTTGACGAACCTTCCGGTAAAGCGATTGATTTAACTGAGAGAACCTTAAATCGAATCTACAAAAGCTGCGGCGAATCGGTCAACGAGAAAATAACCGCCGCCAAAATAGCCAAATCCGCCCGAACTCTGCTGCGCGAAGATGGAAAATTGAGCAACCTCGAAATCGCGCTTCTATCTGGAGAAACAACGCATCGCGTGGCGTCGTCGATGTTTTACACAAATTTCAAAGTTTCGACCCTTCTCGAAAAATACAGCCGCTGTGCGCGCCGCGTCTCGTCGAATCTCGTCGCCGAGAGCCGCGCGTTTGTCGAGCATCACGAGCATCTTAAAATCAAACCTTTAGACGAATCCGCGCTTAACGATTATTCGATAGATTTGTCGAAAATCAGCGAGGATGCGCGCGTCGGGTCGCCGTTCGTTCCCGTGCCGGAAAAATTTGCCGGTTATTTAAACGATTTATATGAGGGCGCAAAAAAAACAAGCGATTTCGTTTTGCGGCACAACCGGATGACGGCGTTCGTCGCGCTCACCCTAATGGCATTAACAGGACTGCGACCGATGGAGCTGTCTTTTATCACGCACAGCCAATTAAATTTATCGTCCGCCGCTTCTTCGATGTTGCCGGTTATCGCCAAAATCAATCAAAAACATACGGAATGGCGGGCGCTCGAAATAGCGCCGGAGACGGTCGAGATTTTGCGGATGTATCAATCGTTTTCGCTTGAGACGCGCCGCGATTCGTATGTTTTAACCGAGTTTTCACGAGCTGAGATTGACGCTCGCCTCGGCGACACTTTATTTTTTTATTTACGGCGGTCATTAGCGCCCGTCAAGATAATCACGAGCGGATTACTGGAATTGGTGAAAGATTATTCATATCTGGAGCTGCCCTCCTACCCGTGGCAGCTAAATTCACCGCGCCATCTTTACCGGACGACGGCGGTCAACGAACTCGGCGTCCCCGAACGAAACGTCAACGCGCTGCTCGGTCATCAAAGCGCCGGCGTCGAATCGCTCGGCTTATACTCGTCCTACGACCGTTTCAACGAAGCGATTTTCGCCCGCGAAATTTCCCGCTGCATCTGGAACAAACTCGGTTTAGATTATGTCCGCTAAATTAACGAACGAAACGAAAGAAGCAGATGCTGCTGCTGTTACAAGCGATAGTGACGAGGAGGAAGCGGCTTTGTTGCAAAATGAATTGGAAGAAAACGAAAAAAAAACTGACGAGCAAAAGAGAAGATTCGAGGAATTAGAAAAAGAATATGCCGCAGAGAAGTCAGACACGCCTTTGCGCTTTCTGGCTTTGCCGCCGCTTCATAAATCGACGAAAATCTCGCTCGCCGATTTTGACCGTCTGCGCGCGGCGGCAATCGCGGACGACACAATTACAGGGATTCCGCGCCGCAAACACGAAACCTCCTCTGCGGAAATAATCGTTCGGGCTTGCCACCTGCTTTTCGCTCTCGTCGAATCGGGCGGACTCGGCGCGGGTGCGCCGGAGCGGGAAATCGCGCGCTTGAGAATAAACGTCGCCGAAGCCTGCTACGGAATGCTACAGCCGGTTTCGGCGCGCGCGCCGAATCAAAAAACGGAAAACTCGAAAGCCGCCGAAGATGGTTTAGCCGTCGTCGGCGACGACTTGAATTCAGCAACTTCTGCGGCGGAAGTAGAAATGATGCCTCTTTTAAATCAGGGGCTGCGCCAGCCGCTCTACGCGCTCGGGCGCTTTCATCTGAATTCCTTTATTCGGCTACGGGTAAACAAACAGAAAGCGCAGGGCGACGGCGAAAGTCGGCTTTTGCCGGAACTCAAAATAAGCGGCGCCGAATTAAAAGAAATCGTTGTGAGTCTGCCGTGGCTCGAATCGCTTCCGAATAAATCGAAGATTACTTGGGAAAGCGTGTTCCGGCACTGGCTTCGGCAGCATCTTTTAATTTTGTGCAACAAAACGGAGAAGGTTAACTGGAGCGACGTGGCGAGGCTCGCGGCGTGGCGCGTTCTGCCGCGCGAGCGATACCCTTTTTTAATCGCCGCCCGCCGTCGCCTTTTTCAATCGGTGCCGCTCACCGAAGCGAAAATCGAATCAATCTTCGCTCTCGAAGCTCCGGTTTTCAGTAAAACTTCCCGAGCGCCGTTTGAAGCATTCGGCGATTCGGCGACTGCGCCCGACAAAGAAAACGACTCTCTCTATTTGAGTGCGAGCGAGCAAAATCTTTTCGGCGAGTTCGATGATGATGACGAGGATGACCCGGAAGATAAAATTATATCCCGGCAAAGCCAGAGACTAGATAAGTCTGCACCGGAGAGTAACTACAAACACGCGAGCGGCATTTTATCACTTCTACGGGCGCGCAATGCGAAAAAAACGGATTTGCGAAAGAGCCTGCTCGTTTGGGCTGACGATGAAATTCTGAGCGGCTCCGGGGAAAATGATTTGCGGAATCTGCTGCGGTGGAGCGGGAGCGTTCTCGAACAAAGCGAGATTTCCACCGCTCAAACTTACGGCGACAAAGTTCTGCGCGCCCTATACGCGATGCCGCACGCTCCCTTTGCCGAATGGACGACCGAAGATGTCGCCGAGTATCTGGAAAATTATTCGACGGCGGCGTCGGTCAATATCGTGCGAAGCTCTTTACAGCAGTTCGACAAATATCTGATTAAAGAAAATTTAGCCGATGAAAATCACGTCGCGTGGAACAGTCGTCTTCTGAAAGCGCCCGCGACATATTCCGCCCGCGACGTTCTCTCGAACGACGAATACACGAAAGTCCGCGAGATGATTACGGCTTCCGCCGATGAAGAATCGCTTAAACTCCGCCAGCTTTGTCTGCTCACTCTTCTGCGGCGCTGCGGCTTGCGGGTAGGGGAGGCGGAGTGGCTTACGCCCCGGAATTTTATGCGCGGATACTCGAAATGGGCGCTCGAAATCACCCACTCCAAAACGCGCGCGGGCTTGCGAAAACTGCCGTTGTTTCTGCTGCTCGACGAGCAGGAAATTTATGAAATGCGGCAATTCGTCCGACTACAAACAAATAAAACGCAGCAAACTCTTTTCCTAGACGCGCGCGGAAATCCGTCGACCGCGCACGCTCTCGGACGCGAAGCCGAAAAACTGCTGCGCCGCGCCGGAATCGAAGGCGAGACCGCGCACGGATTGAGACACGCTTTCGCCAACTCTCTATTTGCTTCCTTCTGGCTGAATTTAACAGATGCGCGCGCTCCCGAAGGTAGAAGCAACCCGGCACGGCGAGCCTTCAAACAATATACACGGCAGGAAATTGAAGGACGTGCCGTGCTTAGAGAGCCAGTTCTTATACAGCAGCTTCTGGGACATTCGGATTTGCGTGTAACCTTCGAGCGATACATTCATCTTCTGGAACTTGCCGGCGCCGACGCCGTTTGGCTCTACGAAAATGACGCCGCGACGACTGATTTTATAAACGTTAAGGTCGCGGCGAACATTCTTGGAATGGACGAAAAGTTGTTTAGAAGGGAAGTCGGAAGTTTAACAAACGGCGCCGCCAGCCTTTTTGAAGTTGCCCAACTTAGCTTGTCGCGGCTTCCGTAATGCACAGTGCGCTTTTCAATAACCGAGCGGGTCGAGAGCTTTGTCCGGCATGAACCATACGGCGATTCTTTCAAACAACTCTTGCCAACCGTCCGTCTTCGGTTTGTCCCTAATTCTGAAAGAATGATTGGCGCCTTCCACACGGTCGTAAACGACCTGTTTGTTTTTGGCGACAAGATGCGCGTAAAGCGTGTCAGCCGAAGCCGGGTCAACTGCCGCATCCGCAGTTCCCTGAGCAATGTAAATTCTCGCTCGCGCCTTTGATAATTCTTCAATCGGCGACGAGGCTAAGAAAGTTGACCAGCGGCGATAAGCGAAGCCGAAGAAAAATTTGTCCGCGCGCATCGGGTCGGCTTCGATTCGTTTCCATTCGCCTAAAACATACGAAACGCGCTTTTACCGGCTCCGGCGAAATTTCCGTGAAGAAGTCGCCGCGCCGGGCAAGCGCGATTAAATCAAAAAGTTGACTCGCGCCGCCGCCCGCAACGGTCGAGACGTGCGTGATGATTTCCGGCAAATCGCGCGCGACGCGGCAGGCGACTAATCCGCCTTCTGAATGTCCGACCGCTAAAGTTTTATTTTTATCGATTTGCGGCAGGCGGCGAGCGGCGCGGACTGCCGCTTCGTTGGCTTCCGCAAATCGCTCCAAAGTATGCTCGCGGTTGAATTCCGCCAAATCTCGGCAATCGCCGTCCGGCGGCTGAAAAAGATACTTGACGCCGGGTTTTTCGACAATTAAAACTCGCGCCTTGTCTTTGAAAACGTCGGCTACAACAATATGTCCGCCCGCCGCACGAATCTTGCCGTTTCGCTCTTCAAAGCGCGAACCGCAGCCCGAACCTTCGACGAACAAAACAAGCGGCAAGGAATTCCGGTTGGCAGATTTTGAAAGATAAAAAACAATTTCCCGTCCGAAGCGGTCACGAGTCGAAAACTTCTCGTAAGGCTGTCCGGGAACAATCTCAACAGTTTTTGACGGTTTGTAGCGTTTTACTTTCAATTGCCCGATGCTTTCGCCCGAAATGACGACAATCAACGCCATTAACAATAAAAACGAAAAGAGCGAATTTAATTTTTGTTTCATAAAGAATGTTGTCGGGAAACAATTATCAATGTGCTACGCGCGTGTTAACAAAATACTTGTCGATGTAAAACTTCTCGGTCAAATATCTGTTTTGCCATTTCCGATTTGCCCGGTCGAGCAGCAAGCCTTCCGCCGCGCCGAACGGGTAAAAGACATTTCTTTCCCACTTTTCCAGTTGAAGCGTCGGCAGACTTGCCATAATTTGCTTGTTCAGAATTTCGTCGGCGACTTTCTTAAAAGGCTCGTAGTCTTTTAGGGCGCGAAACTGTTTGCTCGGTTTGTATTTCCGCGCCGCCAAATCGGCGATTCGCCATTCCGTATAACGGGCGATGCCTTCCTGCCAGATTTGAAAAGAGAAATACTTGTAATCTGCTTCGCTCAACATTTGCTGAAACGCTTGCCGCGCCTTGAAATACTCTTTAAGTTTTGCCGAAAACTCGGATTTCTTTTTCGTTTGCAAAGTTTTCGCCAGCAGATTGCTCAAATGGGTGAACCGCTCGTTAGTTGATGCGTCTTTGTAGGGAAACGGGTAATTCAATTGCCACATTCCGGTCTGGTCGCCGTTCGCTAAGTTTAGCCTGTCAACTTCCTTGTAATAAGTCGGGTCGGAGCTTTGCAGTTGGTGAAAGTGTTCGTGAAGAACCGTTATCACCCAAGGCGTAGAAGTTTTCTTCGACGTATTCTCGGCTTGACCGATAACGACGGTAGAAATTCCACCAACAGCCGGAAAGGTGGCTAAGAAATTAATTTGCTGAGTTCTTTTGCGAAAATAAACATTGCTTTTTAACAGGGCATCGTAACCGACAAGCGTGAAATCCTCTGACGGTTTCGGGTGCCGAATCAAAAACTCGTTTTCAGGCGTAACAAGCAAAACCGCAAAAGGCGCTTTGTCCCAATTCTTCCAAACTCTATTTTCCAGCGTTTCGCCGATTCTAAAGGCTTCTGCCAGACGTATCCGGTCAATTTCAGAGATATTCGGCTTCTCTTGCGCGAAAACGCCGGAAGTAATGAGAAGAACTAGAAATGCAAGCAATAGTTTAATTTTCATATTTGTTTGCGCGGCTGCCGCACCGGTTTTCAACTTCCGAAGTTTTCCGCGACCGTCGGATTTCTACTCGAATTTGATGTCAATCAAAAAATATGTCGGAATGGCGTATTTCGTCCCGAGTTCTTCCGGCTTCGCGCCCGATTGAGCGACTTCACAATATTGTTCTGAGCCGTCTTTCTTTTTATACGGCATCATATATGTCAGAATATAAGTGCTTTTATTTAATGGAATCGCGGCTTCTTTGCTGCTTCCGAGAAAATCTTTTTGAGCAAAACCACGCTGGTTTTTACCGACTTTGTATTCGCGCGCTTTGGAAAATCCGTCGAATTGAAAATCGAATTTCGCCGTCTGCCGGGCGGTGATTTTTGTCAAAACACGAAAAACGAATTTGTCGCTTTTAATCCGAAAATATTCGTCTTCTTTGGAATCGAAAACAATTTCCGTTTTCGTCAATTTTCCTTTGTCGAATCGTTTGACGGAAATCTGATAATTCTTGCCTTTCAAATCTATTCCTGAAAAAATCAGTTTGCTTAAACCGATTTCTTCAAAACGCAATACGCTCAACAAATCAATGTTTTCCGAGCCGTATTTGTTCTGCATTTTGATGTCGGATTGGGCAAAATTGCTCGCGTTTAAGAACATCACCACCGCTAAGAGTAAAAGTGTTTTTTTCATAATTTTTCGTATTTGAGGCGAAACTCGCCCGCTAACCGACGTTTGAGCAAAACGCCGCTTATTAATTGGTTTTAAGTTGTTTTGAATTTTACTTAATCAAATCTTCCAGAAACTTTAAGACCGCCGGGTTCGTGCTGTTTCCGAGCGAGCGAATCGCTTCGAGTCGTAATTTATCGGATTTATCTTTGCGGGCAATGTCGATAAGTTTCATTTCCGCCCGGTTTTGCTTGCTTTCCGCCAGCGAATGAATAATCGAGATTTTCAATTGCTCGTCCGTTTCTTCGGCGTCATACATCTGCCCGAACATTTCGATAACGCCTTCGCGCGCTGACCAGCCCGTGAATTCGCGCACGGTTGAAAATGCCAGGCGGCGCAACTCTAAATCCTTTTCCGTGCGGACGATTTCGAGCAATTTATCAAATCCTTTATTAGGATTTTTACCCGCGTCAGCGCTGACGCTGTTTGTATAAACTCCCGAGTTGTAGGCGTAAGCGGTCGTAAAATCGTTCGACCATTTGCTGCCGAAAGAAGCAATAATCGCTTTTTTTATTTCCGGCTCGCTTTCCGCCGCGTAAAGCCGCGCGAGTTCGTCCGCCCATTGCTCGTCGCCGAGAGCCGCGAGCGCGAAAACTATTTCCTTACGAATTTTAACGCTTCTTTCGCTTTGAAAACCTTTGAGAAGCGTTTCGCGCAGCAAGGGAATGAACTGTTTGTTTATTTTTTCGCCGCCGATAGAGAAACTGAAATTTTGATTTGCCGCTGATAAAGGCGACGCGCTTCGAGAAATGCTCGGTCTTCGCAAAACGCGCAGAGCTTCCTGTTTGAATGTGTCGCTCGCTTTTGCTTCCGGTTTGAAAAGCTCGCCCAAGGTTTCTATCGCCCGTTTCGGGTCGGCGGCGAGCAGGCTTTGAAAAGCGGCGATTTTGATTTCGTCCGCGCGGTCGAGCGGCACGGGCGGCGCGCCGACGGCAAATCCCGGATACGATTTAAATTGCGGCAAATTGCCCGCGCCGACCGCTCCCGCGTTCTTTAAAGCCAGCGCCGGAGACGCGGCGGAAAGCGCGCCGAGGAGCGCGTTTGTCGAAGCTGGTGCCGGATAAAATTTTCCGAGCGGCGCGGCGATTTCCATCTTCATCACGGAAGCGTCCGCCGCCCACGACGAGGCGGGAAATTTTTCAATCAGCCGGTCGAGCGCGGCGTCGGCTTCCTTAAAGTTTTTCTGCTTTTTGTGAGAAAAAGCGAGCCAGTAAAGCGCGACATCGGCTGATTTATTGTCCGGGTAACGCTCGACGAGTTCGCCGAATTTTTCCGCCGCTTTCGCCCATTGCTCGTCATCAATCAAATCTCTGGCTTGACGAAACTTCTTGTCGAAATCGTCTTGCCGGATTATTTTCAAACCGGACGAATCAGGCTCGAAAGCGTTGACGGTTTTCGGCGTCGCCGCAGCAATACAAAAGGTAAATATAATAAATAACGTCGAAAAGGTTCGATGAATTTGTTTTTCTGAATGCCGTTCGTTTTTCATTTTGTTTCTCTCCGTAAAAACGCTCCGCGCCGTTTTTATCGGCGGCTAATCGGTTAATAAATTTGCAGACTGGCGATAATGTTTTGATTGGCGACGCGCTCTTTAATTGCGGAAACTTTGCCGGGCGCGGTTTTTTCGTCTAAATTGGCGATTTCGAGCAGATAAGGCTCGACGCGGCTCAAAAGTTCCAGCGCGTCAGCCGTCCTGTAAATCTCGCCGCTTTTCCGAAGTCGCGCGTTTTTTTCGAGAAGTTTGCGCGCCTGCCGTTTTTCGTAAGCGACATCGTAAAGCTCGCCGCCGCCCGCCGTCTCACTCGCCCGCGCGTTTCTGAATGTGCGAAGCAGAAGCTCGACTTTTTCAATCTGCCGGGCTGTTTCAATTTCAAAGGTTTTCAATTCTGACGCTTGCTTCCGCGCTTGCTCGTTCAATGAAAAAATTTCTGCTGAAAGATTGTTTTCGCGCCTTGAAACAATCTGTTTCCCGGCGGTTTTCTTCTTTGTCGCAGCTAAATTCAAGATAGCGACAGTCTTCTTCGCAGTGAGCGAATTTTTATTGATTTTGGTTTTGACAATCTGCGGCGCGTCAATCTCATTACCGCTTTTTTGCGCTGGCGGAAAACTGTCTGCCGTCTCCGCTGCGCCGGCTTTTGCGGCTGGCAATTGAACTTCTCGGATTTTGGTTTGCGCTAAATTTTGATTTTCCGCCGCTTTTTCGCCCGTCCAAAAATACAGCACTCCGAAACCGATGCCGAAAACAACGAGCGCGGCGGCAAACATTTGCGAAACCCTCAAACCTCTTAAACCGAGAAAACGGGTTTTCCAAAAAGGCGCGGCAGCGGGCAAAACACGGCGCGGCGCGATTTTTTCGTTTTCCAGCTTTGCTTGAAATTTCGCCCATAAATCGTTCGGCGGCTCGGCTGAGAATAAAAAGTTTCTGTAAATTTCTTTTTCTTGTTTGAGCGATTCGAGCCGCGCCGCGCAATTCGAGCAGGCGAAAACGTGCGAGTTGATTCGCGCGGCGTTCGCTTCGTCAATCTCGCCGTCCAAAAAATCTTCAAGTGCGTCCGTGTAAATTTCGCAGTTCATTTTCCCGCCTCCAGATACGGCTCAAGCAAAGCGCGCATCTCGATTTTCGCCCGCCGCAAATCGGTTTTCAGTTTCGGAACGCCTGAGCCGGTGATTTCCGAGATTTCCTTGTAGCTCAAATACTGTAACTCTTTGAGCGTAAAAACCAGCCGCTTGTCCTCGTCCAGCTTTTTGAGCGCCGCGCCGATTGCAGAATTTAATTCCTTGCTTAAAATCTCACGGTCGGGCGCGAGCGTTTTTTCGTCGGGCAAATCAAAAGATTCAATTTCGTCCGCAATCGGAAAGCCTTCTTTGCTCTGCGAGCGAAATGATTTGTAAACAACGTTTTTGGCAATCGCGCAGAGCCACGTCTTCAATTTGGCTTCGCCGCGCAAATTGCGAATATTTTTATAAGCCACCAGAAATGTTTCCTGCGTCAGCTCTTCCGCTGCCACCTGCTCGCCGCGCATTGCATAGACGAATTTATAAACGAAGCGATGATGCCGCTCGAACAGCAGACCGAACGCCTCAACGTCGCCGGCTTGGGCGCGGGCAAGCACCGCCTCGCCGGAATCGTCGCTCAATTCTTTTATTTCTGCCTGCGCGCCAAAAAGCATCGGTATGTCCATACATTTGACTCTCAAATCAGCTTACAAACACTTAGTTCCCGAATTTACAAAAAGGTTTCAATTCTCCGGTGAAAAACTTTTAATGCTGAACATTTTTTTGTTCAATAGAGATGAATTTACTTTTTACTATTTCGGAAGGGAAATCAAAATTGATTAAAGAGCTTTGGAAGTAAAGAGGAGTATGAACGAGCAGCGCGAGCAGGTACTGCGCTCGCGCCGAGTTAAATTTAAAGTGAATTCTAATGGGCGGAAACTATATACGCGCAATGGTTACACCACTCATTTCCGAAAAGAACTTTTTGAACTGCCCGCAACTTGCATTTCAATCGCATCTTTTAATCCGTATCGCTCGTGTGAAGAAATTCATACGTTCATTTTTTGAGTCTTAAGCACCTAAGAAAAAGTTATCAGGTATTTTGAACCAATTTGCGAGAGAATTTTATCGAGTTCTTCGCATAAGTTTTTGTAGGAGCTATACGCTTCCCACGACAGCCAATCATATTTTATCTT
>JAABUN010000713.1_pt1 | contig 82443 bp, 65 predicted proteins | sample 5559311 | NCBI WGS metagenome assembly JAABUN01 (sample SAMN10711877, study PRJNA513370) | rock metagenome | isolation source: Antarctica rocks | place: Antarctica: Victoria Land, Siegfried Peak sud
ACGGCATTTATATACCAAGGACGCTCCCCTCCTTACAACAAAGTTGAACTGATTAATTGAGAAAAAATATTAAAAAAATCTATAATTTTAGAAAAAGAAAAACTCAAAAACAAATATATAAGGACGCAGAGGAAGGCGCTCTGTGTTCTCTGTGTTTCCTTTCTCTGGCTGTTCTCTGCGTTAAAAAATATCTGACGGCTGATATACAGTACCTCACATTAAATTTAACAGAACACTAGTTCAAAGTAATCTTCTTGAAGTAGAGTTTCCTGAAACATGCTGATTACTAATGTTGCTGATCAATACTATCCCCGGTTGCTTACCGGTATCAAAACTTCCTAATCTACTATCCATTCCTAATGCCTTAGCGCCATTGAGAGTTGCCCATTGTAATACTTCAGACAAATTAATTTCAGAGAATTCCTTATGAATCGTTTTTATCTCTTCAAGAATATTCAACTGATTGTTACTAGCGTAACTGTCTGTGCCAAGAGTTATAATACAATGTTGTTTCCTGAAAAGTTCCAGTGGAGGATTGATTGATTGAATATACCTGTTTGCATTTATACAAATGCAGAAATATATATTGGCTGACGAGTCATTATCATTTATAAATAACAGATCTTCCTTACTCGTAAATGTGTTATGCACAAGTATTATACCTGCAGCCTTTATTAACCACGGCAGGTAGGTTTGTAAACTGGTTTTACCGCTTGGTTTAACAGAACCTGCATTTATTCCCAGGCTTTTATACAAGTTAAAAAATTTTCCTGATTTGTTTAAATACAATTGATTCTCTTCTTCAGACTCCTGGTTGTGGATAGTAATTGTTTGACCAACCGATGCGTCATTTATCAACCCGAATAATTTTTGAGAAACGGAATACGGAGCATGAGGTGAGATAGAAGTATTGTTTAAGGAAGACGTGTATTGATCCTTTGAAGGAAGGTCGTTATTAAATTCATTAAGAATCTTAACCGCATAATTCAATCTCGCTTGTGCGTCGTGTTCATTAAAGCCCATTACTTCAGTAAAATTAAACCAGCTGATTTTACTCTTTTGTTTTATTGGAATGGAATCCGTTGTATTGCAAATATCTCCCACAGCTACTATTCCGTTATCATACATTTCTGCGTCTGCCAATAGCATCGCATGTAATATCTCTTCTTGCTGAAGATTTCTTTCTTTAATTACTCTTGTCAGGAATTCAATAAGACCAATGCCTGAAGGTATTTTATCTCTCATGTGGCTCAGCTCAATATGACAATGAGTATTAATAAATCCGGGTGAAATTACTCCTTCAAATATCTCAACACCATCACCTGCTTCCTCAGAATTTATTATGCCGGTAACAACCCCTGCATCATCAACTGTTAAAACTGCATCTGATGACAATAGTTCCTTTCCTGTAAACAAATAATCTGCTTTAAATTTTCTTATGCCCATTAATAAATGAATGAGTTAATTTTGCGCCGCGGTTTTACGTAGCCGTCAGCTATCAGCTAATGCTTAGTGATTAGGACAAGCCTGATATAAGGATGTAAACGCCCTGATATATTTATTTAAGTAGCTGATAGCTTTCAAAAATACAAATTAAACATGTTAGATAGATTAGAAGCCATTAAAGCTAAGTTTGATGATATGGGTGTTGCACTTGCTAATCCCCAGATTGTTAGCGATAACCGCAGATTCGGGCAGATGAGCAAAGAGTACAAGAACCTGGAAAAAATAGTTCAGGCTTATTCGGCGTATAAAAGATTAATAAGTGATATGGACTTTAACAGGGAAGCCTTAATGGGTGAGGATGAAGAGCTCAGGGAACTTGCTAAAATGGAAACAACCGATCTGGATGAAAAAAAAGAAAAATTGGAAGCTGAAATACGCAAATTATTAATTCCCAAAGATCCGCAGGATGAGAAAAATGCTATTCTTGAAATCAGGGCCGGAACTGGTGGTGATGAAGCGAGTTTATTTTCTGGCGACCTTCTTAATATGTACTTGCGTTATTGTACCTCTAAAGGATGGAAGACTGCTATTTTAAGTGAAAGTGAGGGAACAGTAGGCGGTTATAAAGAAGTACAGGTAGAAGTAACCGGTGAAGATGTTTATGGTACGCTTAAATTTGAGAGTGGGGTTCACCGTGTTCAGCGCGTACCTGATACAGAGGCGAGTGGCCGTGTGCATACATCTGCATCAACAGTAGCGGTTATGCCGGAAGCAGAAGAAGTAGATGTTGAAGTAAGGGAAAGTGATGTGAAAATGGAGACCTCCCGAAGTGGAGGGGCTGGTGGCCAGAATGTAAACAAGGTGGAAACTAAGGTAATGCTTACCCATATTCCTACAGGACTTGTGGTTATTTGTCAGACAGAACGGAGCCAGTTGGGCAACAGGGAAAAGGCTATGACGATGTTGCGAACAAAACTATATGAAGAGCAGGTGCGTAAGCAGGAGGAAGAAATTTCAAGGCATCGTAAAAGTTTGGTAAGTACTGGCGACAGGAGTGCCAAAATAAGAACATATAATTATCCCCAGGGAAGGGTAACCGATCACAGAATTGGATTAACCGTTTACAATTTAAATGCAGTTTTAAACGGAGAAATCAGTGAATTCATAGATGCCCTTCAATTTGCTGAAAATTCAGAAAAAATGACTAAGCAGGATAATTAACCTGATTCTATTAAACTGTTACATAGTTCAACCTTCATACAGTGGCATTTTATTTGTAATTATTATTCTATTAGTGTGTGTTTTTTATTTGACTTTCTCTAAGAGTCAATTTTTCTCATAAGCAGTTAGTTTTGGTTACGGCCCCTGTTTCAACAGGGGCCTTCTTATTGAGCTAAGTTTTTCTACTATATATTAAACAGTAAACTGACGTATTTGCCGTCAGCTATCAGGAGGAAACTTAATACACATTGATCTGCTGACTGCTGGTAGCTGACAGCGATTAATCCGACATTTTATGCTTAACAACCCAGTAGTATTAGTTTACTAATTCTTACCGGGGAAGAATTTCCCCTTACGCTAGCAACTTAACATTACATACCCCATAAGCAATTGCAGCACTTAAGATGTCGGCTATTATATCTCCCTGATCAAAAGTTCTGTTAGGGATGTAATACTTCTGAATGTATTCTATAATGATTCCGTTAAATGCTGCCAATAAGAACACAATAAAGAAAGTAAGCTTTAATTTTTGAGGCGAAGAGATTTTCCTGCTAAAATAAAAGCACCATAAGCCTACAAGCGTTCCAAATATTATAATGTGCGCTACTTTATCAAGGTTGGGGATAGCTAAAAAACCCCGGGTATCCGGCAGCGTAGAACCGGGAAGGCATAATAAAACCTGGATGAAAATGGTCCAGGCAAGAGGAATAAAAAGTTTACCAAAATACTTTTTCAAACAGGTGATTTAAACACAAACTTAAAGCATTTAATAACACCTGCTTATTATGATTAAGTTTTCACATTTCCCAATACATACATCTGTTCCATAGTTGGAGAAGGGCTTCCACCTTTCTTTTCCAGCGTAATAGCAAACCCCTGCGCATTAGGAATATTTTTCATCTTAACAAAAGCGGTTTCTGTATTTGTGTCAAATACTCCTGCATCTACCGGTTTGCCGTCAACAAGCGCCCACAGCTGATATTGTCTTCCTGCCACCGGCTGAGGCATATTATTAACTAATAAATAAACTTCTTTATTATCCCGGTTCCAGTAAACGGTTGCCACACTATTGGGTGCAGGACTTGTAGGCACATTAGTTCCCGGCATTTTCACGATCGTCATCCTGGGATCTTTCAAGATAGCAAGATCACTTTTATAAGTCTGTAATCTTGCTTCTAATACTTTGCTGGAAGAAGCCATTTGTTGCTGGCTGGCTAACAGATTTTCATATCGGGCAACATAATCATTTCTCTGACTAAAAAAGTAAAAGTTTAAAATAGTACTTGCTACTAAAAGAATGATGGAAGCTGCAACGAAATAGCGCATGTTACGTAAAGTGCCAACTATTTTGTCATCATAACTCTCTGCATTTATTTTCGTAGAAAAGGGAACTACCCGAGAAGAAGTTTTTAAAGTTTCAGTCTCAATTTCAGCCAGAATCTTACTTTCTAAATCTTTCGGGGGTACAATAACATTTGTGAAAGCCTGTTGTTCCAATAAGATCTCAAAATTATCACGAGCAGCCTTCACCTCGGCATTGGTAGCACACATGCTTTCAAATTCAGCCCTTTCCGTAGCATCTGCCAGGCCCAACACATAGCTTTCAACTATGCCACTTGATATGTATTCCTTAATGTTCACTTTAAATGTTCTCTGAGTTGTATCAATGCAGTACGAATTCTTGTTTTTACTGTTCCCAATGGTATTTCCTCTATTTCTGCAATTTCTTCATGCGTATAGCCTTTGAAATATGCCAGATCGATTAATACCCTTGATTCGGCTTTTAATTTCAATAATATTTTTTTCAAACCGATATTGTCAGTATTCATTTGGGTTGATTGACCCGGAATATTGAATTCTTGTGTGTGGGGAAATTCCTGGTTTTTTTTACTATTCTGGTATGCCTTGGATCGCAGGAAATCAATAGAAGCATTTCTTGCTATATTCAGCATCCAGGTAAATAATCGGCCTTTAGATTGATCATAGCTTTCAATTTTCCGCCAGATATTTATAAAAACTTCCTGAAGTACATCGTTCGCTAATTCCTGATCGGGAATTATTTGAAGGATAATAGTGTACAATGCTCCTGAATAATTATTATACAGGTAGCTAAAAGACTGGCTTTCCCGGTCTTTCAACATCATTACCAATTCTGATTCGGTATATGTTGGAGTAGTTCCCAAATATTTAATGTAATTGTGGTCTAAATATAGTGATAAAACATATTGAATTCCTAAACCACGCATTTACATACGGAAATACCATAGCAGTAGTTTTTTGTTAATGAAGAAAAATGTGTGGTATTAACCTACGATACTTTTATAAGAATCAGCATCCATTAACTTTTCAACATCCGCAGTGTCAGTTACTGTCATCTTAATCATCCAGCCTTCACCGTAAGGATCGGTGTTAATTAGCTCCGGAGAGTTTGCCAGTTTAGGATTCACTTTATCTACTGTGCCCGCTACCGGTAAGTATAGATCGCTTACTGTTTTAACGGCTTCAACCGTACCAAATATAGCTTCAGCATCCAGTGATTTGCCACCCGATTCAATTTCTACGTATACAATATCTCCTAATTCACTTTGAGCAAAATCCGTTATTCCTATGGTAGCTACATTTCCTTCCAGGCGAATCCATTCATGATCTTTAGTATAACGTAAATTATCAGGCAAATTCATAAAGTCATTTTTGGTGAATGCAAAGATTAGTAAATTATTGATTATTGTTGAATAATAATCAGCTCAATTTAATTATTAATGGATAATGATTAACGGAGAATGGTTAATATTCTAAGTAACTATACCAAATGTGAAACTTACCGTTAATCATTAATAATTAATCATTAACAATTAAATAAAATCGTTTTGCCCGAAATAGAGCAAAACATGATCTTTTAAAAAGTTCTCCTGCTCAATCATATTCATTACAGGCATTGATTTAAGCTGCCTGAAATGCGGCCATCCATCTGTATCGGCTCCTTCAAGTTCATAGTATCCGCTTTGGGAAAGTAAGGAACATATTGCAATATGTATAAGGTCTTGTTTTTGTTCTTTGGTGAATTTAGCGCGTATATCACCCAGTTCCTGAATACCGATAAGAAAAAGAATGGTTTCAAGATCAGGCTTCTTACCGAATCTGTCAACCAGCTTCGCTTCCAGGTTCCACCAGCGTGTTTGTAAATCATCTTCTAGTAGCATAAAGCAAAGATAAGATAAGTTCAAAATTCAAAGATTGCGGTTTAAAGTTGTATAAGTTAAATTGCTTTTTCTGGTATATGAAAGATGATCATGCGGAAAGATGCTTGTACAGGATTAAGACGATTATTCATGCTACACGGGATGCACATACGCTATTCAAGCAACGAATTCGTTCTTTAAACCTATCCTGAACGTTGGATGCATATTCATTATCCAAATTGCTATAGTTCAACCAAGGAGACAGGGAGCCACGGAGTAACACGATGTAATAAATGAAACATTCTAACAATTATAATACTCCAGTTTCTTTGTGCTGTAAGTACCACCGTGGTTTACTACCTATCTACTATAAAAAAGGTTCAACACCTACTTCACTGGAGTATTCAGCCTTGTATAGTTCTTAGCGGGAAATAAAATCTTACTAATTTTGCAAAAATCTTAAAAATGTTACAGGTACCGTTTATTCGTCAGCATGTAGATTCAGTTAAGGAAAGACTGGCTTTCAGAGGATTTAATAAGATTGAACTTGTTGACGAAATAATTAATTTAGATGATCAGCGAAAGAAACTTCAGTTTGAAAAAGATGAATTGCTGGGTAAGGTTAATAGTATTTCCAAAGAGATTGGTTTGTTGATGAAAACAGGGGACAAAGCAGCTGCTGAAAACAAAAAGGCAGAAGTTGCTGCAATACGTGAAAAGTTAAACGATGTTGAAAGTTTAAGCGAAATAGAAAAATCTATTCAGGCTTTATTAGTTCAAATACCGAATCTTCCTTCTAATAAAGTTCCCGCAGGAAAAACACCTGAAGATAATGAAGTGGTAAGAGAAGCAGGTATCAGGCCCAATATATATCCTCATGCGGTACCACATTGGGACCTGGCAAAAAAATATGACCTGATTGATTTTGAATCAGGAAATAAAATAACCGGTAGTGGATTTCCTGTTTATAAAAATAAGGGCGCTAAGCTTCAGCGTGCCCTGATTCAATATTTTCTTGATTATAATGTTTCCGCTGGTTACATGGAATACTCGCCTCCATTCCTGGTAAATGAAACTTCTGCTTATGGCACCGGTCAATTGCCTGACAAGGAAGGGCAAATGTATCATGCTACTGAAGACAATTTGTTTTTGATACCTACCGCTGAAGTTCCGGTTACTAATATTTATCGTGATTCAATTTTTAAAGATGCAGAGCTACCAATAAAAATGACGGCATATACGCCCTGCTTTCGCCGTGAAGCCGGTAGTTACGGTAAAGATGTACGGGGTTTAAATCGTTTACATCAATTTGATAAAGTTGAAGTTGTGCAATTGGTTCATCCGGAAAAAAGTTATGAGACCTTGGAAGAAATGGTATTGCATGTTGAAAAATTACTGCAATCCCTGGAACTGCCATATCGAATTTTAAAATTATGTGGTGGCGATATGGGGTTTACGTCAGCGCTGACATATGACTTTGAAGTATATAGTGCTGCCCAGGAAAAATGGCTTGAAGTAAGCTCTGTATCCAATTTTGAATCTTATCAGACTAATAGAATGAAAATCCGTTTCAAAGATGCTAATGGAAAATCTCAACTGGTTCATTCTCTAAATGGTAGTTCTCTGGCATTACCGCGTATTGTTGCCAGCTTGCTTGAAAACAATCAAACTGAAGCCGGCATTAAAATCCCCGGTGTGCTCCATAATTATTTTGGCGCTGCTATTATTGAATGATGCCGCATCTGCTATCAGCAGTCAGGAGGAAGTTGAGTGTTGAATTTTGTAAGTGTTTTTTTTGAATCGTGGTTAAAAAAATATCCTGACGGCTGATAGCAGATGCGTCAATTTATAGTAAACCTCGCACCAGCATCATCTTCACAGTATTAAACTTATGAGTTGTAATCCGTTCTCAATAAGTTATCGTAGGTTAAACTATAAAATTGGTTATTGAGCTGTGATATAATACTATCACCAAAAAAACGAATTGTCAATTCTTACCCTGATGAGTTTTTTTAATCCGTGCTTATTTATAAAAAAAGCCTTCTCATATTGAGAGGGCTTTTTTATAAGTAATTTGAATATTGTTAGTAGCCTTGTTTAGCAGTACCTTCTTTGATAGCGGCTAATGCTTTGGCTTCACTTAACATAGTTGTAAGCTTATTACCCTTACCATCGTTTCCCTGCGCCATGTAACCGCCGCGGGAGGTTTTAGTGATCACTGCATCTTTCATAGGAACATTTTTTTCTTTTGTTTTAACATTGTATGCTGTGATCGTTGTGTCATTAGACATAATTGTAAAATTTAATGATTAGTAATTTTATTCGCGGCTAAAGATTAATCTGGTAACCGAAATATCAATAAAAATAAACATTTTATCAGTTAACCGGCTAAAAAATGCCAAATTTGCTTACACAATGGTTAAAATAAGGGTAATTAAGCATTTAAAAAGGAGGTTTGCCCACCGTTATCATGATAGGTCCCCTTAGATATCAAGCCTGGCATATTTAGCATGACTTTCAATAAAGTCACGACGAGGTGCCACTTCATCACCCATCAGCATACTGAAAACAAGATCGGCAGCAACGGCACTCTCAATAGTAACCTGTTTTAATGTGCGTGTTGCAGGATTCATAGTGGTATCCCATAACTGCTGCGCATTCATTTCTCCCAAACCTTTATAGCGCTGAATGGTTACACTGTCTTCTTTGCCACCTGCAAACTTCTCAATCCAGGATTTGCGTTGTTCTTCAGTCCATGCATAAGATTGATCTTTACCTTTTTTAACGAGGTATAAAGGAGGCTGTGCAATAAATACAAATCCTTGCTGCACCAATTCTTTCATGTACCGGTAAATGAAAGTAAGGATAAGTGTTGCGATATGGCTACCATCAACATCAGCATCTGTCATGATGATGAGTTTATGATAACGAAGTTTTTGAATATTCAGTGCTTTAGGATCTTCCAGCGTACCAACAGTAACACCTAATGCGGTATACATGTTACGGATTTCCTCGTTCTCATAAATCTTATGCTCCAAGGCTTTTTCAACATTGAGGATCTTACCTCTAAGTGGCAAAATTGCCTGGAAGCTTCTGTCTCTTCCCTGCTTGGCGGTACCGCCGGCAGAATCCCCTTCCACAAGGTATAACTCGCAACGATCAGGATCTCTCTCAGAGCAATCGGCAAGTTTTCCAGGTAGGCCACCACCGCTTAAAACAGTTTTACGCTGAACAAGTTCTCTTGCCTTTTTAGCAGCAACACGTGCCTGCGCTGCGAGGATAACTTTAGATATAATATTCTTTGATTCCCGTGGATTTTCTTCCAGATAGGCTTCGAGCGCCCGTGATACAGTAGTTTCAACCACACCACTCACTTCATTGTTGCCTAGTTTTGTTTTTGTTTGTCCTTCAAACTGGGGTTCAGGAACCTTAACTGAAATAATAGCGCTTAAGCCTTCACGGAAATCATCACCCTCAATTTCAACTTTAGCTTTTTCAAATAAACCCTGTTTATCTCCATAACTTTTAAACACCCTGGTTAAAGCTCGTCTAAAGCCGGTAACATGGGTGCCACCTTCAATAGTGTTAATATTATTTACATAAGAAAAAATGTGCTCTTTGAAATCATCATTGTATGTAAGCGCTACTTCAACCGCTACGTTGCTTGCAGCATCAAGGCCCTCAACAAATAATGTATTAGGAATAAGTGCATTTCGTTTGCCATTCTTATCAAGCATCTCAACGAATTCAACAATTCCACCTTCACTATAAAAAAGTTTAGAATACATATTTCCTTCTTCGTCTTTTTCTCGCTCGTCAATTAATGTTATATTGATACGGCGGTTCAAGTAGGCTAATTCCCTGATCCTTCCTTCAAGAATTTCACGATTGTATTCACTAACAATAAAAATAGAATAATCAGGCCAGAAATGAACGTATGTGCCTGTTTTATCGCTTTCACCAATTTCCCGAACCGGGTACTGCGGAATTCCAATGTGGTATTCCTGTTCAAACATTTTTCCATCACGCTGAACAACTACCAGGCATTTGGAACTCAATGCGTTTACACAACTAACGCCTACTCCATGTAACCCCCCAGAAACTTTGTATGTATTTTTATCAAATTTACCTCCTGCATGTAATACTGTCATTACAACTTCCAATGCAGAACGTTTTTCTTTTTGATTGATACCGGTAGGAATACCCCGGCCATCATCCTGAACACTGATTGAATTATCAGTATGAATTGTAACAGTAATATTTTTGCAATAACCAGCCAGTGCTTCGTCAATTGAGTTATCTATCACTTCATATACCAGGTGGTGTAATCCCTTTACGCCAACATCACCAATATACATAGCTGGGCGTTTACGAACTGCCTCTAATCCCTCTAAAACCTGGATACTGTCTGCCCCATAGTCATTAATGGCAGGTGTTAAAACTTCCGCGGTTGCTGTACTCATTATTTACTTATAAATCTTTGGTTTACAATTATTCATTAATCGTGTAAATGTACTAAAATTAACCCCTTCAGCCAATTAGAATATAGAGTAAACCGCAGTTTTATAATTTCATGCAAGCAATGAATTATGAATACTTCTTCGCCGGTCAAAATCGTAAGAGTATCCTCTTAATAACATTACAAGTTTGTGACATATTTGTATGGAACATATTACTTAAATTTGCCGGTTCATGCATCAACCGTTAGATATTTTATCGCTTGCTTACAAGCAACCTTTCATGCTTAATGAATTAACATTAGTGCAGGAGAGAGAGCAGCAGATTCCAGGGTCAGTTCAATATTTTATCAAACGTTATCAAAAGCATTCTCAGCGTAATCTTGATGAAGCCGGCATGATGGTATATCATTATAAAAAGAATGAACCTAAAGAAAATTATCTTGAACTTAGGTTTTGTGTAGCCGGAAACGTTTATTGTAAGGAAAGTAGTATTGGATGTAATTTATGCAACAGTGATTCTTTCCATAACTGCAATGAACGCTTTGAGAGTGTTGACGTATTGAGCTTCCGGTTTTCAACTGTTCATTTATCGCAATTTGTAAAACCATTGAAGCTTAGTGATACTTTAACCAATGACATTTTACAGTTCAATCACAAATCGTCTTTCACAAAAATTCTTCCATTATGTGGCAGAACGAGGATGGTGCTGGAAGGCTTATTGAATCATACTTTCAAGGATAGTTTAGAAAACATTTATATTAACGCGCAAACTCAGATGCTGTTATTATACAGCCTGGAATGCATGGTTGGTGAAAAAGAAGTGGAGAGTTTTTCCTGCAGGTTTCTTTCAAATGAAGCTGACAGGGAAAAAATAACAAAAGCCCGCGAAATCTTATTGCAGCATATCGGCGAGCCAATTACTATAAAAGACCTCAGCCGTAAAGTGGCTATTAATGAATGTTACCTGAAAAAAGGATTTAAGGAAATGTTCGGTACCACTATATTTGATTTTTACCAAAGCCAGCGTATGGAACACGCAAGATATTTATTGTACGAAAAGGGCCTTAGCGTTACGGATGTTTCAATGCTTTTAGGTTATTCTTCCATCTCTCACTTTTCAACCGCCTTTAAAAAACATACAGGATTAAAACCTTGTGAGTTACTGTTTCATTAATTTATTTGTGAAAAAGTCTTCTGTTGCGTTGATGGTTTCATCGAGGTCCTTGTATGTTAAGGCGTTACTTAGAAACCAGCTCTCATAAGCAGATGGCGGAAGATAAATTCCTTTGTCAAGCATGTGATGAAAAAACTTATTGAACAACGGGATATCAGCAGTTGACGCTGTAGTAAAATCGATAACGTCATGGTCGCTGAAATGAACGCTTATCATGCTTCCCAGTTGATTTATGCGATAAGCTGTTTGCTGTTTTTGCAATACTTCGCTTATTTGTTTTTTAAGATAAATGCCTTTTTCTTCGAGCTCTTTATAAATATTAAGATTCTCTTTTAATTCTTTTAGTAATGTATAACCAGCAGTCATAGCAATTGGATTACCGCTTAGTGTGCCTGCCTGGTAAACTTTACCAAGTGGGGCTATCATTTGCATGATTTCTTTTTTACCGCCAAATGCTCCTACCGGCATTCCTCCGCCTATCACTTTACCGTAAGTAATTAAATCGGCGTTTATACTTAAACGTTCCTGTGCACCACCGGGAGCCAAACGAAAGCCCGTCATTACTTCATCAAGTATAAATACAATTTCTTCCCTATCACAAATTTTCCTTAATCCTTCAAGATATCCTGGTAATGGAAGGATGCAGCCCATGTTTCCTGCAACCGGCTCTATGATGATAGCCGCTATCTCTCCTTTATGAACGTTGACCAATTCTTCAACTGCTTCCAGGTCATTATACGGAGTGGTGAGCGTATCTTCAGATACTCCTGCAGTAACTCCGGGAACTGTTTGAATATTCAATGTAGCCATTCCGCTGCCACCTTTAACAAGAAAAGCATCTGCGTGCCCATGATAACATCCTTCAAACTTAATAAACTTATTACGGCCGGTATATCCCCTGGCCAAACGCAATGCACTCATGCAGGCTTCTGTACCGCTATTGACCATACGGATAAGATCTACATTAGGCACCATACTTTTGATGAGTTCAGCCATTTCAATTTCCAGTTCTGTAGGAGCGCCAAAGGAGGTGGACTCCTGTGCTTTTTGAGTGATCGCTTTGGTAACAGGTTCGTAAGCATGACCTAAAATCATTGGTCCCCAAGAATTGATATAGTCAATGTATCTTTTGCCGTCTGCATCGTACAGGTATGCACCTTTTGCACTTTTTATAAACACCGGTGTTCCTCCAACACTTTTAAAGGCGCGCACCGGTGAATTAACTCCACCTGGTATAGATTGCTGTGCCCGTTCAAATAGTTCCTTACTGCGTTGATACATAGATTGCTTTTAAATAATTGAAAGTTGTGAAAAGTAAGAATAATGAAATTGGCAGCATTGTGTTCTGGAAAGTTGACAATTAATATTGACTTTGATTTCCTAACCCCAATAGGGGTGACATGATTATAGGAAACAAAAAGAATGAGAGCTGAATCCCGAAGGGGTGACATTATTGTCAATCAGGCTCTGTGAAATAATGCCATGCCTTCGGGATTTACGTTTTAAATAGATCCTTTTGCTATAATCATGTTACTCCTAGTAGGGTTTATAAACCATTAAAATTAATAGCCTCGCACTTCACACCATTAACAACATGTAACTATCCGTTAACAATTAACAATTAACAATTAACAATTAACCATTAATCATTACCGCGGCATCCTTTGCAAAATAAGTAGCAATTATATCCGCGCCGGCTCTTTTTATTGCCGTAAGCGTTTCAAGAATTGCCTTGTCTTCATTCAGCCAGCCCATCTTTGCAGCAGCTTTTATCATAGCATATTCTCCACTGATGTTATATGCACTAACGGGGACAGTTACGTTATTTTTTATCTCACGGATAATATCTAAATAAGCCAGCGCCGGTTTTATCATTACAATATCTGCTCCTTCTTCAATGTCAATAAGTGTTTCTTTAATGGCTTCTGTACGGTTAGCATAATCCATCTGGTAAGTTTTTTTATCGCCAAAACCAGGGGCACTGTCGAGTGCATCTCTGAACGGGCCATAAAAGCAAGATGCATATTTTGCACTGTAACTCATAATGCCCGTTTTTGTTAAACCCGATTCTTCCAAAGCCTTGCGGATAGCGCCGATGCGGCCATCCATCATATCACTGGGTGCTACAAAGTTGGCGCCCGCTTCCGCATGGCTTACGCTCATTTTTGCAAGCACTTCAACAGTTGCATCATTCAAAATTTCATTTCCTTCCACAATACCATCATGCCCGTAAGAAGAAAAAGGGTCTAAAGCCACATCAGTCATAATCAACATTTCAGGACAAGCATCTTTAATAGCACGTATGCTACGTTGCATAAGGCCATCAGGATTGAGCGCTTCGGTTCCTCTATTGTCCTTTAATTCATCTTTACATTTTATAAAAAGTAATATAGATTTTAATCCCAGCGCCCATAACTCTTTTACTTCTTCTACTGTGTTGTCTATACTTCTACGGTAATAGTTGGGCATTGAAGCTATTTCTTCCTGTATGTTATTACCTTCAACAATAAAAAGAGGCACTATAAAATCATTCGTTGTAAGAATCGTTTCAGCTACTAAAGCCCTTATAGCGGGTGATTGACGCAGGATGCGATTTCTTTTATATAATATCATTTGTAAAGTTCTGATTCATTAGTTATTATATACTACTCTTCACCTACCCAATCCCTGGGCCTTAAGTATTCAACCAGTTCTGCTTCCCTGCTGCCAGGTAATGGTTGATAATTATATTCCCATCTTGCTCTTGGTGGCAAGCTCATTAAAATACTTTCAGTTCTTCCGTTTGTTTTTAATCCGAACAGCGTTCCACGGTCATGAATAAGGTTAAATTCTACATACCGTCCACGCCGTATCTCCTGCCATTTTTTTTCAGGTTCACCGAATGGCAGGTCTTTTCTTCTGGATACAATCGGGGTGTAAGCTTCGAGAAAAGCATTGCCATTAGCTTTCTGCAGCTCTAATAACTGCCAGGCCTCTTCATCATTCCCTGGCCTTAAATAATCATAAAATATTCCCCCTATTCCACGGGCTTCATTGTTGCGATGTTTATTTATAAAATATTCATCACAATGTTGTTTGTATTCAGGATAGAGATCAATATCAAACTGATCAAGCGTAGTTTTTAATATTGTATGAAAATGCTTTCCATCTTCTTTAAAAATGTAATGAGGAGTGAGGTCTGTGCCTCCGCCGAACCAGCTATCAATTTTAGTTCCTGCAGCATCGTACATTTCAAAATAACGCCAGTTAGCATGAACGGTTGGCACAAAGGGATTTACAGGATGAATAACCAAAGATAATCCGCATGCAAAGAAATTGTTTTCACTAACAGCAAAAGCCTGTTGCATGGTTTCCGGTAATTTACCATGCACCATAGAAATATTTACACCGCCTTTTTCAAACACATTGCCATCAGATATTATCCTGGAGATTCCTCCACCGCCTTCCGGTCTTTCCCATTTATCTTCTACAAAGAAAGCTTTACCATCAATTTTTTCCAGTGCGCTGCAAATAATATTTTGCAATAATATAATATAGCCTGAAAAAGATTCTTTAATGTTCATTCAATATCACTTAATGTGCAACCAGTGAATATTCTTTAACTGCATCTACAAAAGCCCGTGCATGATCAACGGGAACATTAGGCAGTATTCCATGGCCAAGGTTTGCGATATAACGTTGTGTACCAAAAGCATCAATCATTTCATGAACTGATTTTTTTATAGCGCTTACAGGCCCTAATAATCTTGCAGGATCAAAGTTGCCCTGCAGCGTAATGTTCTTACCTGAAAAGGCACGCGCGAGCTTTGGTTGAATGCACCAATCAATTCCCAATCCATCAGCACCTGTAGCGCTCATGGCTTCCAGTGCAAACCATGCACCCTTTGCAAAGATGATTGTGAAGCAATCATCTTTTAAAGCTTCAATGATCTGCCTGATATATTGTAATGAAAATTCCTCAAAATCTTTCGGACTTAGCAATCCTCCCCATGAATCAAATACCTGAACAACATCAGCCCCTGCTTTCACCTGGCCTTTGAGATAAGCAATAGTAGTATCTGTAAGCATTTGCAAAAGGTGATGTGCCGTTTCAGGCTGGGTAAAACAAAATGCTTTGGCTTCATCAAAAGTTTTAGAGCCCTTTCCCTGAACCATATAACATAAAAGTGTCCATGGCGCGCCGGCAAAGCCTATCAATGGAACACGACCAGCCAATGTTTTTTTTGTCAGTGCCAATGCATCAAATACATATCCAAGTGTTTCATCAACATCCGGGATATGGACCTTGTCAATATCGGAATATTGTTTAATGGGTTCAGGCAATAAAGGACCTTTTCCTTCAATCATTTGTACTTCCATTCCCATGGCCTGCGGAACTACCAGGATATCAGAAAAAATAATTGCAGCGTCTACCCCTACTTGTTCTACCGGTTGAATAGTTATTTCTGCAGCCAGTTCAGGTTTCTGGCAGCGTTCGAAGAAAGAATATTTTTCTTTTAACTTCATATAATCGGGCAGATAGCGCCCGGCCTGTCGCATCATCCATACAGGCGGACGGTCTACATATTCTCCTCTCAGTGCTTTTAACAGCAGGTCATTTTTTAATGTGTTCATTAGGTTGGTTTAATTTGGCAAAATAATCGATTGATTTTTCCACCAGTTTTTTCTTGCCAGGATAATCACTTTCAATAATCTTGTTATTACTATATCGCCTGATGCAACCTGAAGTAGTAGTTCCTATTGCAAAGAGAATGGTGTTATCTGAAATAGTATTTAAAGAAAAAAAACTTTCCACCGCACTCGGACTAAAAAAGAGAATGCCATCATAAGCTTTCTCAATTTTTTCCGAAGTAGTTATAGTTTTATAAACAACAATTTCTTCCAGATGTATATTATGACTGGCTAATTTATGTGGTAACTCATCCCTTCTTACATCACCACAAAAAAAAATAACAGCTTTTTCTTTATTCATTATTATTTTATGAGCAAGGGATAATGCATTTTCTGCCTCACCTATAATTTCACTCAAAGGAAAGTGCTGCCTGGTAATATTTTTTGTTGCCGATCCGAGAGAATATATCTTCCACCGTGGTTTTGTTCCTGCTAAATAACCAGCTACTGCTTCAGCAGCATTCATGCTAGTAAATATCACAGTTGATGATTCATGAAAGGTTTCAGTGATGCGAGTCTTTAAATAATTGTTCCGGACAGGCTCTGTTGTAATAAAAGAGGTAATGTCAATTTCGATATTATTAGCAGTTGCCTGCATGATCAGTGATTGCTCCAGCGGCCTGGTGCTTAATATAGCTATCTTTTCATCAGGCATATTGTATCTTATCTGCAATTTGCTGACCGCCTTTGGTTAATAATTCTTCAGCGGCATGAATGCCAGTGTCACCTGCCTCATCTAATGTAACCATTCTTTCTACTTCTACTTTATTTTTTCCATCAGGAGATAAGATATTTCCCCTGAAATGAATCTTTTCATCATCATGTATTTCAGCTAAAGCGCTGATAGGAGTGGAGCAGCCGCCTAATAAAGTTCTTAAAAAGTCCCTTTCAATTTTTGTGCATAAGGCAGTACCAGGATCATTAAACTGTTTACAACATTCCAAGGTTTGTTTGTCGTTTTTACGGCAAACCACCATTATAGCACCCTGTGCAGGCGCAGGCAACATCCAGTTTATTATCATACTGTTATCAGGCCGTAGGTTTATGCGTTCAAGGCCGGCCTGTGCAAAAATGGCTGCATCCCAATTTTCAATATTTAATTTTTTTAACCGCGTGTTTACATTGCCACGCAAATTATGAAGCTGGTGATGAGGATACCTGTGAAGCCATTGCGCCCGGCGGCGGATACTGCTGGTAGCAATATTAGCGCTGTAATCATCAAGTTTCAGAAAATCACCAGTTGTTTTAAATACCAATAGGTCACTAACAGGACCTCTCTCCAAAACGGCCGCCTGTGAAATACCCATAGGCAACTGTGTAGGTACATCCTTCATTGAATGTACGGCAATATCAATCTTTTCTTCTAATAATGCAATATCTAGGCTGCGGGTAAATATTCCACGAACACCCATTTCGTAGAGAGGTGTCTTCAAATCAATATCGCCTTCGCTTTTAATGTAAACCAGTTCCGCCTTCAAACCCTGTTGTTCTAATAAATGCATCACCGTGGAAGCCTGCCAGACAGCAAGTTGGCTCTCTCTGGTGCCGATCTTTATTACGCTTTCCATGATTGCTTAATTTGAACCAGTTGCCATAAATTCATTAATGGCTTCTATATAATGACAACCTTTTTGGTTTTGTTCACGCATCTTTACGGCCATACCATTAATAACCTGCTGTATTTTTTCTGTGTAAACCGGTGTAACAGCAGAAGAAGTTGTGGGGAGGAACAATCCGCCGGTGGTAATTTCCAGGAGCTTGCTTTTAATAGCTTTTAAAACAGGCACATGTTTCCGCATGTCATTCCATGCAAGAAATTCTTCAACATGTGTATTGATAATTGCTTTGGCCATAGGTACCGCAGCTTCTCTTTTCCTGATGGTATCATCTTTTATTTTTGACAATTCATCAACGTTAACCAATGTAACGTTTGATAATTCCTTAGCCCCTTCTTCAACATTGTAAGGTACGGAAAGGTCAATAATTAATTTCTGACCACTATTTTCAAGATCAGATTTCAATATGGTAGGATGATTTGCATTAGTAGCTACAATAACAATATCTGCCTGTTGAATATATCCGGAAGCATCATCCTGGTGTGCATAGTGCAAATTAAGTTCTTTTGCCAGCGCTGAAGCCTTACAAGGTGTACGGTTAATGAGGGTGATGTTAGTAGTTTGCAGGTAGTCCACTAAGTTTTTACAAGTGTTACTACCGATTTTTCCTATGCCTAAGAGTACTATTTTCTTTTTACAAACTTCAGTAATATTCCTTTTAATATATTGAATTGCAGCAAAAGACACAGAAACAGTTCCGCCGCTTAAAGATGTTTGGTTCCTGATCATTTTAGACGACTGCAACACAGTGTTCACCAGTCTGTCTAAATAAGCTTCAATACGGTTATGTTGCTTTGCAAATAGAACCGATTGCTTAATTTGTCCAACAATTTCATAATCACCTAATATCTGTGAATCAAGTCCGGCGCCTACATTAAAAAAATGATCAACAGCATGTAAGCCTTTTTTGATGTATGCAAGGTCTTCAAAAGTTTTAATATCTCCTGTTGTTTGTGAGCATAGCAAACCGATCAGTTGAGATGGATCTTCGGCGAACCCGTAAACTTCGGTGCGATTGCAGGTTGAAAGAACAAATACTTCGTTTATTCCAAATAAAGGAGCAACAGCAAGTAAACCTGCATACTGTTCTTTGCTTAGTGCAAACTTCCCACGGATTGTGGCATCCGTTTTTTTGTAGTTAATCCCTGCGATATAAAAGTTTGATATGTCCTTACTATTAGTTCCTAGCATATAACAGTTCTCATGGCTGAATGCAAAAGTAGCTGGCAAGTGACCAATAGAAAAAAAGTTTTCGTCATTTGAATGTCATATTATAATGCGTTGAATACTTTTAAAGATGAAACTTGTTGAAGAGCTACGAACGGTGCATTCAATATTAAAATAATTTTTTAAGTATATCTGCCATTATTTTTGCAAATTTTAATCAGGATTATGGAAAATAAAAGAGGAATTGTATTAATGAACCTTGGTTCACCGGATTCTACAGAATTAAAAGATGTTAAAAGATACCTGATGGAATTCCTGATGGATGGAAGGGTTATTGATTATCCCTATATTTTCAGGAAGATACTCGTAGGAGGAATCATTGTACCCTTTCGTACTCAAAAATCTGCTGCTGCTTATAAAACTGTCTGGACAGAGGAAGGCTCGCCGTTAATCGTTATTACCAAACAATTACAAAAATTACTGCAACAACATGTAGAGGAACCGGTTGAGATTGCCATGCGTTACGGGAATCCTTCTATGAAAAATGCTTACGATTCACTTATGAAGAAAGTACCTGGTCTGCAGGAAGTGATTGCCATCCCCATGTATCCTCATTATGCCATGTCGAGCTACGAAACCGCTATTGAATATGCAAAAGAGGTATATAAAAAAGGGAAATATCCTTTTGAGCTGAGTTTCGTAAAGCCATATTTTGATAATACAGATTATATTACTGCGATGAAGGAAAACATCAAACCTTACCTTCAACAGGAGTATGATCATATATTATTCAGCTATCATGGAATACCCAGGCGGCACGTCACTAAAGCTGACATCACCGGTTCACATTGCCTGAAAAGTGAAAATTGCTGTGAAGTTTCTTCACCTGCACATGCGCATTGTTACCGGCATCAGTGCCTTACTACCATGAAGTTAATAACAGATGAATTAAATATTCCTTCAAATAAATTCAGCTACTCTTTTCAATCGCGGTTAGGAAGGGAAGAATGGTTAAAACCTTATACTGACTTTCGTTTAAAAGAATTTCCCGGCGAAGGTGTGAAAAAGTTACTGGTGGTTTGTCCTGCTTTTGTAAGTGATTGCCTGGAAACATTACAGGAGATTGAAATGGAAGGAAGGCACACATTTATGGAGGCGGGCGGAGAAACATTCACGCTTATACCTTGTCTGAACACATATCCGTTATGGATTCTTGCCTTAAAAAAATGGATTGAAGAATTTGCCGGCAATCAGTCGGTAATGAAGCTTGCGTAGTGCTGCGGTTTTTCGCAAGAGTGTTCAACCTGTGAGGTTTCTAAAAACCTCACAGGTTTGAAACTCAGGTGTCCCTCATTCAAAACCTGTGAGGTTTTTAGAAACCTCCCAGGTTGAACACTTCTTTTGATCAATATCAGTAACTAAACAACCTTTTATCATGTATAATTACCTCAAGGCCTTTCATATAATTTTTATTGTAACCTGGTTCAGTGGGTTGTTTTATATTGTAAGGTTATTCATATATAATACAGAAGCAGGAGAGAAGGAGAGCACTGAAAAAAAGATATTAAGAGATCAGTTCAGCATAATGATCCGGAGATTATGGTTTGGTATTACCTGGCCATCTGCTGTATTAACCTTGATTTTTGGTAGCTGGATGTTATATTTATATGGTTCCATTCCCAGCTGGCTATGGATAAAACTTGGTTTTGTGCTTGGATTGTTTTTATATCATTTATCGCTCCATCGCATTTTCAAACAGCAGATGAACAATATATTCGCCTATTCTTCCCAGCAGTTAAGAATATGGAATGAAGTGGCTACCATCTTTTTATTAGTGATTGTGATGTTAGTTGTAGTAAAACAAGGTATTAGTGCTTTATGGGGTATGCTAGGACTGGTAATATTTATAATTGTTTTAATGATAGCTATAAGAATTTATAAAACAGTTCGAAGAAAATAGCGTCTTCTTCAATAATTAAACAATAACATTCTTACTGAAACCAGAAAGTTTAAAAAGCCTACGTATGCTTAAGCCCTGAAATATAAAATTGATGCTTTGAATCAAGAAAAACTATAAAAAATGTATCTCCAAACACATGACCTGCAACTATATGAGTACCATCTATATGTATCCTGGCCCATTCAGCATCTTCTGGAACATGTTTAGGATAAGTATATATTGTTTTATCTTTTGGTGGGAAATCTCCATAAATTTTGAATGTCTTAGACACTTGTTCTCTTAATGGTCTCTTGCAATACCCTGTTAATACATTTAAAGCTGCTGATAGAAATGCGGCGTTTTGCCAGTCTTCGAAACTATCTGATTGTTCAGAGTCAAAATGTTTTAAACTAATATTAAAGCAAGTTGGAATATCGTCATTTACTGAAGTCTTTTTATTAAGGTATTTTTTAATTTCTGATTCTTTCTCATGAGGCTTTTTTACTTTACTTTTCATAAAGTTCTTTATGATAATATTCCATCATAGACTTCTTTGTGATTATTACGCAACACCTATCGCTGTCACTATATCCCTTTCTTGCATTTATCCATGGGTCTTCTCCATGACTAATAGCCTCTAGCTTTGAAGCACTTAGCTTACCATACTCACTAATTATTTCATCTACCAATTCTTTTTGATCTGGTGTTAAAGATTTTTCAATGATTTCATTTGGAGTCTCAACACCTTCCTCTGCTTTGTAAGCTAGTTCTTTATAAAGTATGGATTTATCTTTTAATTCATCATAAATTTTTCTTGAAACTGGCCCGTGCAGCCAAGCTTCAAATTCGTCATCAATTAAAGGTTCATTAAAATAAGCTAAGTGTAAGGCCTGAATATAATAAAGTACCTTTTGCAATTTGAGGTGCGACATTGACCCTGTTTTTTGCAAAATATACTCAGCTAGAATTGTTGAATCAATTTTGCTTAATCCTTTTTTAGTGGTAATCATATGCAAATTCATTGTTTAGTATGCTAAAATACTAAATTTTTTGGCAATTATCTCAAAAATAACTATCAAAGATTAATTTTAAAAGCCAAAAAAGAAAGCTAATTCAAAAAATTACTACATACATAACGTAATTATGATAACGAACCAGATTGTCATGTTACTGTAAAATTTTTTTGCACAACAACTAAATGATGATTCTACTACGATACTAGTGGAACTTTGGATAATTATAATCATGTTTAACATCTGCCACACCTTTATAGGGTTACTACTTTTATTTAGCTGTATTACAAATGCTCAGGTAGCGGATACCAGTTTAGTAAAGGAATTGGATAATGTAGTAATAACAGCTACCAGAAGTGAAGCTAAATTAGGTAATATTGCTATCCCTACTCAATTGATTACGGCTCAAATGATTAAAGCAACCGGTTCTTTAAGATTACAGGATATATTGCAGGAGCAGACCGGGTTAACAATTGTAAACAGTCCTTTAGGAATTTCACTCGCAGGGTTTCCTAATATATTTGGAGCAGGTATTCAGATGCAGGGGCTTGATCCGGCATACACCCTTATAATGATTGATGGAGAACCTTTGGTAGGTCGCAATGCGGGAATCTTGAAACTCGGCCGCATAGCAGTTGGAAATATTAAACAGATAGAAATTGTAAAAGGCCCTTCTTCCAGTTTATATGGTGCAGATGCTATGGCGGGCGTGATAAATATTATTACAGAAAAACCTGTTAAGGAAACAGCTTCCGCGCAGCTTCAATATGCATCTAATAATACCGTTAGCATGTCGGCGAATTATGCTAACCGGATAAATAAAACAGCCATTCAACTTTTTGCAAACAGGTATTCCACTTCCGGTTACGACCTTGATAAAAATATTTATGGCAAAACGGTTGACCCTTATACTGATAATTCTTTCGCTTTAAAAGTAACACAATATATTTCTACCAACTCCCAGTTTATTGCTACTGCGCGCTTTTTTGGAGAACGGCAATCGAACAATTACGTGGTTGGTAACCAGAATGCCCAGCAAGTTATTACAGGAGCTACAAAAGAAAGAGATTGGGGATTAAACCTGCAGTATACCCGGCAATTAAAGAAATCAGTTAAACTTGCCTCGCGTATATACTTCAACCAGTATTCAAATAATTCAGATGTATTTGTGCAAAAAACCAATCTGCCATATGACGCATTACGTTTTTTACAGCAGGTAATCAAGCCCGAAATACAGGTTGAGAAAACGGGCGCCAATTCAAAATTTATTTCAGGTGCAGGATTTATGGCGGAATTATTAAATGCAAGCCGCTACAACAGCAAACACAATTTTACTACGCTTTATTTATTCTCCCAGGAAGAATGGGCAATAACAAAAAGATATAACCTCATAGCCGGTGTGCGTGTTGATAAAAGAAATGATTTTGACTGGCGGGCAAGTCCTAAACTGGCATTAAGTGGTAAAATTACCGATAAGATTTTTTTAAGTGCCTCCGTTGGTTTGGGTTATCGTACACCGGATGTAAGGCAATCTTACGCACTTTTCACAAATACATCAGTTGGTTATAGCTTGTTAGGTGCTGAGGTTTTAGAAACAGCATTACAGAAACTTAAGCAGGAAGGACAGATTGATCCATCAGTTAATACCTCTATATACAATAATAATATTACTGCGCTTAAAGCAGAAACTTCTATAGGAGTAAACCTGGGATTGCGATATACTCCGTTCTCCCAACTAATTGTACATGCAAATGTTTTTAGAAATGATATGAAAAACCTGATCGACAGGTTTACGCTGCCATTTAATAAAACCAACGGACAATTAATCTACAGTTATCATAATGTAAATAAGGTGTATACTGAAGGATTCTCAGCTGATGCTTCCTGGAATATTAGTAAACATTTTATAATCTCGGGAGGATACCAGTTCCTTATCGCGAAGGACAAGGATATAATTAACGGCATTAAACAAAACAAATATTATAAAAGAGACCCGGTAACTTTTAAAACTGATTTGGTTACGCTTAAAGAATATGGTGGGTTATTATATAGATCCCGGAATGCTGCCAATCTAAAATTAATGTATACAAATGCAACAGCAGGTCTCTCAGGATGGCTCCGTGTGAATTATGCTGGGAGATATGGTTATACTGAAACAAATGGTAGCGGTGTGCTTGATGGCGACAGCGAGTATGAACCGGGGTTTTTTCTATGTAATCTTACGCTGAGCAAACACTTTCCTAAAAATTTTGAATTACAGGCGGGGATAGATAATCTATTTAATTACAAACAGCCCTTCTTAATGCCGAATCTTGCCGGTAGATTATTATTTTTAAACCTGAATATAGATTTTGATAAAATTTTAAATGTAAAAAAGCAAAAAGTATGAAGAGAAAATGTTTATTATTATTTGGATCTGTAGCTATTATATTGATGTCCTGTAAAAAAGACAGTGGAGTAGTGCAACAACCCGCTACTGAAAGTACCACTTCTTTTAAAGTGAATTTTCCACTTACTACTTACACTTTGTTTAGTTTTAAAAATAATGCAGTTGTTGCTAATACAGATTCCATTAGCACGAAATGGGATTTTGCACTAAGACGAACAACATTCCTGGTTAACAGCAATGCAAGCGGACCTGGAACTGCAGGTATTATAGTGCAGGATGGGATTTTTGATAATGTAAATACAGCTCCTGCGTCAGGTTATGCCTACGATACAGCCTTTAATAAATTTGCAATAAAAGATGGATCATGGTATGATTACAATACAACAACACGCGCTTTTGTACCTAAAGCGGGAAAAGTTTTTATTTTTCGTACTGCAGATAACAGGTATGCAAAAATGGAAATTCTGGAAGCAAACTATGATCCTTTTGTTGGAATGACGCCCGATAAAATAAGTTATAAGATAAGATTTGTGTACCAGGGTGATGGTTCTACTTCTCTTGTAAAATAATCTAAACCTGTATATAGAAAGTAAAGGGGGCAAGAATACCCCCTTATTTAACCCCTAAACCCTAAACCGTAGAAAAAGGTTTCCTATGTAAATCCACAAGAATAATTTCGATTTTCTAATTATGTAAGTTAATTAGAACTCATAAATTATGCCAAATCTATCCTTTGCAATTGTAATTTATTTACTTTATCAATAAGAATTATCATACTTCTTTGTAAATAGAATTTCCGATTGATTTAAAATAATAACAACTCCCTAAACAGTATTGTTAAACTGCAACCTTTAATTATTATACAAGTAGTAGCTTTGCAGACATTTTTTAAATAGGACGACATCTTTTAAGATCAGGAGTATTATATGGCAGCTAAATACAAAGAATTTTCACAACTCAATCTGCCTTTCATCGAGCAGGAAGTCCTTGCCAGATGGAAAGTATCACAGGCTTTCGAGAAAAGTGTTGAAATACGGGAAGGAGCCAACCCATTTATATTTTATGAAGGGCCTCCAAGTGCCAATGGCTTGCCCGGTATTCACCATGTTATATCAAGAACATTAAAAGACTTGGTTTGCAGATACAAAACTATGCAGGGTTTCCAGGTAAAAAGAAAAGGGGGTTGGGATACGCATGGTCTACCTGTTGAATTGGGTGTAGAAAAATTATTGGGAATCACAAAAGAAGATATTGGCAAAAAAATATCTATTGAGGAATATAACCAGCGATGCAGAGAGGAAGTGCTAAAATATAAGGACAAGTGGGATGAACTTACGCTTAAAATGGGTTATTGGGTTGATTTAGAGCATCCATACATAACTTTTGAGAACAAGTATGTTGAATCGTTGTGGTGGAGCCTTAAAACCCTGCATCAGAAAAAGTTATTGTACAAAAGTGTAAGTATCCAGCCATACTCCCCAGCTGCCGGCACAGGTTTGAGCTCACATGAGTTAAACCAGCCCGGTACCTATAAAGACGTGAAGGATACTTCTGTTGTGGCTATGTTTAAAGTCCTGAATACTGCACAGACTTCATTTTTATATGATCACATTGACAAAGAAAATGATAAGTCAGGTCATGAGATATTTCTGATGGCATGGACAACGACCCCCTGGACATTACCCGCTAATCTGGGATTAACTGTAGGACCAAATATAGAGTACGTTTTAGTTAAGACATTTAATCCTTATACACATCTGCCGGTTAATGTAATGCTTGCTAAAGCTTTACTGCATAAATATTTCAAACTAGAAGCCGAAAATGGTAATTTTCAAAATTATAAAGAAGGTGATAAGCTCCTGCCCTGGAAAATTTTATCGTCCTTTAAGGGTATAGAGCTGAACGGAATAACTTACGAACAATTACTTCCCTATGAAGCGAATACTGCTGAAAAATCAGGCGGTGTTCCGTTCAGGGTTGTTACGGGAGATTTTGTAACTATAGAAGATGGTACCGGAGTTGTTCATACAGCTCCTGCATTTGGGGCTGATGATTATAAGGTGGGGCAAAAAAACGGACTGGGTATCTTGGTTCTGGTTGACCGGGAAGGGAAATTTGTGGACGGCTTAGGGGAATTTAGTAACCGGTTCATCAAAAATTATAAAGACGCCCCTGATTATAATGATGTAAATGTTGATATCAGTGTAAAATTAAAAAGAGAGAACCGGGCCTTTAAAGTTGAAAAACACGAACACAGCTATCCTCACTGCTGGCGGACAGACAAACCGGTTATTTATTACCCGCTGGACGCATGGTTTATAAAAACAACCGCTGTTAAAGACAGGATGGTAGCCTTAAATAAAACCATAAACTGGAAACCGGCTGCAACTGGCACTGGCAGATTTGGTAACTGGCTAGAAAACATGGTAGACTGGAACTTAAGCAGGAGCCGCTTTTGGGGAACGCCTTTACCAGTTTGGAGAACTGAAAATGGAAAAGAAGAGATCTGTATCGGATCCATAGAAGAGTTAAATGCTGAAATAATAAAAGCTAATGAAGTTTTAGGTGGAGAAGTAAACAAAAACTATCTACACGCAGATATTCTGGATCTTCATAAGCCTTATGTGGATGAAATTATTTTGGTATCTGATTCAGGAAAACCCATGCACAGGGAACCTGATCTGATTGATGTGTGGTATGATAGCGGAGCGATGCCTTTTGCCCAATGGCATTACCCGTTTCAAAATAAGGAATTGGTAGATTCAGGCAAGGCTTTTCCTGCGGATTTTATAGCCGAAGGTGTTGACCAGACAAGAGGCTGGTTTTATACCCTGCATGCATTAGGGGTAATGCTTTTCGATAGTGTTGCTTACAAATCTGTAGTATCTAATGGATTGGTATTGGATAAGAATGGCAATAAAATGAGTAAGCGGTTAGGAAATGTTATTAATCCATTTGAAACTATTGCTTCATTTGGAGCCGATGCTACCCGATGGTACCTGATTACAAATGCTTCTCCATGGGATAACCTCAAATTCGACCTGGAAGGAATCAAGGAAATACAAAGAAAGTTTTTCGGCACTTTGTATAACTCCTACCAGTTTTTTGCTTTATACGCAAACGTGGATTCTTTTAGTTTTAAGGAAGATTATATTCCAATAAATGAAAGAACTGAAATAGACCAATGGATTATTTCTTCTCTTCATTCTTTAATAAAAAAAGTAACTGCGGATTTTAATGAATACGAACCTACGCTGGCAGGGCGTTCCATCGAAGATTTCCTGGATAAGCATTTAAGTAACTGGTATGTAAGGCTCAGCCGCCGTCGTTTTTGGAAGGGGGAGTATGAAAAGGATAAAATCAGTGCTTATCAAACGCTTTATGAATGCCTGGAAATTATTACCCGCTTAATGGCGCCGATATCCCCATTCTTTTCAGATTGGATGTTTAATAACTTAAATGAGGTAACACAAAGGCATTCAGTTGAATCAGTTCACCATACCTTATTTCCTGTAGCAGATGAAAGTTTGATAGACAATTCGTTAGAGGAAAGAATGCAATTAGCCCAGGATGTTTCTTCTTTGGTGCTATCGTTAAGAAAAAAGGTAAATATTAAAGTAAGACAGCCTCTTAGTAAAGTTTTAATCCCGGTATTAAATGGTTCAATGATTGGTCAAATTGAAAAGATCCAGGAATTAGTTAAATCAGAGGTGAACGTTAAAGAAATTCAGTATATTACTGATACTGAAGGTTTAATTAATAAAAAAATTAAGCCGGATTTTCAGTCACTGGGTAAAAAGTTAGGATCAAAGATGAAAGCCGTTTCTCTTGCCCTGGAACAATTTAGCCAGGAAGACATTGTTAATTTAGAAAAAAACAGATCTATCACTTTGTTAATTGAGGGTGAACCCTTAATATTACACGCTAATGAAGTCAATATTATCAGTGAAGATATTCCGGGTTGGATGGTTGCCAGTAAAGACGGCCTCACTGTAGCCCTCGATATAACAATCAGTGAGGAATTAGAAAATGAAGGCAATGCCCGTGAACTGGTTAACCGTATCCAAAAGATTAGAAAGGACAGTGGATATGATCTTACTGACCGGATTTTAGTTAAAATAGAGCAGCAACGGTCTATTAACGCATTCATAACTCAATTTAATAACTATATTTGCGCCGAAATTTTGGCAGATAAATTAGAATTGGTTAAGGAATTGGTTAACGGGATGGAGGTTGATGTTAATGACATCCCCTTAAAAGTATTTGTAACAAAAAAAGGTTAACGCTATGGCAACAAAGAAAAAAGTGGCCACAAAGGTCGCCAATAAAAAGGCTGCCAATACAAAAAAGGGTGAACCCGCAAAAAAAGCGGCTATACCTGTTTCTAGTGTAGCTACTTCCAAGTCTTTGGTAAAGAACATAGCCAAGCCTGCCGAAAAGAAAATTGCTGCAACGGTTTCTAAGAAAGTTGCTTCTGTTACTTCTGAAAAAGAATCTAAAACTGCCATTCCTCCAAAAACAGAACAGGTAAAAAACACTCCCAAAACATTGGAAAACAAACCGAAGGAAAATAAATCAAAGGAAAATAGCGTAAATCAACCGGCTACACCCCCACCTGCAAAGGCGGCTCAAAAGAAGGAAGTACCGGCAGCTAAACCGGCAAAGGTTGCTATGCCCGATATTAAAACTAAAACAGTTCGTAAGTACGAACCTGATTTTACCAAATCAGTTTTAGACTCACCGATGCAGGATCAGTCATTACCATCCCAAAGATATAGTGATACAGATTTAAATGAATTCAGAGATCTGATCAATAAAAAACTGGATGCTGCTAAAAAAGAATTGAATTATCTCCAGGGTCTTATTACCCGTAAAGATGAAATGGGAGGAGATGAAAGCGATAACCGGTATATGACAATGGAAGATGGCAGTATTAGTATGGAAAGAGAACAATTAAGTCAGATGGCAAGTCGCCAGATCACTTTTATTGATCATTTGGAGAAAGCAATCATGCGTATCGAAAACAAAACGTATGGTATTTGTCGTGTTACAGGAAAATTGATTGATAAAGCCAGGTTAAGAGCAGTTCCACATGCAACTTTGAGTATTGAGGCTAAGCAAACAATGAACAAATAAGGTCAATTTAATATTCTCGGAGCTCAGTGGTTTATAAACAGGATTGTCATAGAAAGTATACCTGAAAGCTGAAAGCTGATAGTTGATGGCTGATAGCTTTTATCTTACTTCCTGCATGTCAACTAATTTCCGGTAATAGGTATTCTGACCCATTAACTCTTCATGATTTCCCCGTTCAACGATTTCACCTTTCTGCATCACGATGATTTCATCTGCATGACGAATAGTTGAAAGCCGGTGAGCTATAACTATACTGGTTCGGTTTTTCATCATATTATTAATGGCATCCTGAACCAGTCTTTCGCTTTCCGTATCCAGCGATGAAGTGGCTTCATCAAGGATCAAAATCGGTGGATTTTTAAGAACAGCACGTGCAATAGTTAAACGCTGTCTCTCTCCACCGCTTAGTTTACTTCCACGATCGCCAATATTAGTGTGATAACCATTTTCTTTTTTTTCAATGAAATGGTGGGCATTAGCGATTTTAGCAGCAGCTATTATTTCTTTTTCAGTAGCATCTTCTTTCCCCAGGGCGATATTATTATAGATAGTATCATTAAAAAGAATTGGTTCCTGGGTAACTATACTTATCTGTTTTCTTACAGATTGTAAAGAATATTCTTTAATATCAACACCGTCGATAAATAGTTGGCCTAAAGTAACATCATGAAACCTGGGAACCAGGTCGGCTAATGTTGATTTGCCCGCGCCGGAAGAGCCTACAAACGCTATCGTTTTGCCTTTATTAATAATGAGGTTGATATTTTTAAGAATCACAGTATCGTCATAAGCAAAACCAACTTTACGGAATTCGATCCTCTGTTGAAAATTTCTTAAAGTTTTTGGATAAGCAGCTTCTGTAACCACTAATGGAGCTTTTAAAATTTCTTCTATCCGGGCGATGGCTGCACTTCCTCTTTGCATATTGTAAAAAGCCGAAGAAAGGGTTTTAGAAGGATTGATGATTTGGGTAAATAAGCCAATATATCCAATAAAACTGGATGGTTGCAAAGCAAAGCCTTTACTACCCAGTACAAGCCTTCCCCCGAACCAAAGAATTCCGCATAATACCAGCACTCCTAAAAATTCACTCATTGGTGAAGCAAGGTCGCGCCGGTAATTCATTTTGTTTTTTATATGAAAGAGGGCATCATTGGTGGAGAGGAATTTATTGCGCAGTAAATGTTCAGCATTGAAAGCTTTAATTACGCGCAAACCGCTTAGTGTTTCATCTAAAATAGATAATCCTTCACCGGATTTAATAGCAGCTAAATTACTTTGCTTTTTAAGGGTTCTGCTTACTCTTCCTATTATAAATCCCGTTAACGGTAAAAAGATCAGCAGGAATATTGAAAGTTGAGGACTTAAAAATATCAGCGTTCCTAAAATGATGATAATAGTCAACGGCTCTTTAATCAAACCTTCCATAGTATTTACAACAGTTCCTTCCAATTCCCAGGTATCATTTGTCATGCGGCTTATAAGATCGCCTTTACGTTGTTCAGTAAAATAGCCGATGGGTAAACTTAAAATCTTATTATACAGATCATTTCTTAACCTGGTCATTACACTATTTCTCATGGGCGAGAGCACGTAAAAACTTAAGTACAAGAAAAGGTTTTTTAAAAAGATGGCGGATATGATGATCAGGCAGATGTAAGCCAGGGCAGTAACAACTCCCTGCTCATTGATCATCTTACTTAGATAGTAACTTAAGTTGTGCAGAATAACGTCTGCATTAAACTTAAAAGATCTGAGATCGTTAATCCTTTTTTCAGGGAAAAAAAGAACATCCAGGAAGGGGATAAGCATTCCAATTGATACAATTCCAAATACAATAGATAACAGGGTAAACAGAAAATATAGTACTATATTTCCTTTAAACTGTTTGAAGTATCTGAGAAGACCCGCATATTTTTTCATAATTACGTTAAAAATGCAGGCTTGCGTTTAAATGTAGAACAACCCGGCAATTAAGCCGTAAATTTACAGGTAATAATTGTTAAGGATTATGCAACAGGAAACAAAACGACAGAAACAGGTCGCTGGACTAATAAAAGAGGAATTAAGTGTTATTTTTCAACATTTAGGACTTAGTATGACAGATGGTGGGATGATTTCAATCGCATCTGTAAAAATTACTCCTGATTTGTTCGAAGTCAGGGTATACTTAAGCCTTTTCCAGGTGAAGGATCCGATGGCTACTATGAAAAAAATTGAGGACCGTAGCTGGGAAATCAAAAAAGAACTGGTAAATCGTGTTAAAAATCAGTTGAGAACTATGCCTCAATTGACGTTCTTCCAGGATGATACCCTTGATTATGTTTTTAAAATGGAAGAGGTGTTTAAAAAGATTAATGAAGAAAAGAAAGAAGAATAATATTATGTCAATCATGAACTGACTAAGAAGTTGCTATCAGCTGTCAGTTATCAGCTGTCAGGAGGAAGCTCAGCAATACTTTGGCTGACTGCTGTTAGCCGACATCAATTAAATTATACTTAACTTAATACCTGTTCAATATCCATAAACACTGTTCTGCTATGTACCTCATTTTTGCCTGGAGATATTTTAAAGCAAAAAAATCAACAAATGCTATTAATATTATTGCCTGGATAAGTGTCCTGGCCATAGCGGTCGGCACAGCATCACTTATCATCCTGCTAAGTGTGTTCAATGGATTTGAAGACCTTGTAAAGTCGTTATATGCTGATTTTTACACTGACTTGAAAGTTTCGGCTGCGAAAGGTAAAACTAGCATTGTTTTTACACGCAACCAGCTTAGTAAAATTAAAGACCTTCCCGAAGTAAAAAACTATTCTTTGGTGATGGAAGAAAAAGCTCTTATACAGAATGGTGAACCTATGTCTCTGGTGTATTTAAAAGGAGTAGATACTCAATACGCTCATGTTACCGGGGTATCAAAAAAGCTAATTAAAGGAAACTTTAATTTAGGTACCGCAGATAAGCCGGCTTTGGTTTTAGGCTCGGGTATTGAGAGTGCGCTTCAAATTCAATCTGACAGGTCCATTGTTCCACTGACTGTCTACCTGCCTAAACATGGAATAAATATAAATGTTTCAGATGCCATGCAATCCCTAAGTGCTGATAATATAAATGCGAGCGGTACTTTTGCTATACAACAAGACTTCGATAACAAGTACGCCATTACAAATGTTGATTTTGTGAGGCGTATGCTTAACCTCCCCAAAGACGAATATGGCGGCGTTGAAATTACGCTTGCCGATGCTACCCTTGATCAATTGGTAAAAAAGAAACTGGAGAATATATTTGGTCCTGATTACCTGGTTCAGACCAGGTATGAGCAGAACAAAAGTTTATACTCTGTAATGCAGGTAGAAAAATGGGCCATTTATATTATGCTCTCCCTGATATTAGTAGTGGCTGCTTTTACAATGATCGGTGCCCTGACTATGCTGGTTCTCGAAAAGCAAAAAGATATTCAGGTTTTAAAAGCATTGGGAACTGATAACAATCTAATCCTTAAGATATTTCTGAGTGAGGGGATATTGCTGGCAACTGTAGGAGGGCTGGCTGGAGTGTGCCTGGCAATAATTATATGCAAACTACAGGTGACTTATAAACTGGTCAAATTGCAAGGAGGTAGTTTCCTTATTGACTATTACCCGGTAAAGCTGGTAGCAGGAGACTTTTTACTGGTTTTATCTACTGTATTCCTGGTTGCCTGGATTGCTTCATGGATTCCCGCCCGCAAAGCTGGAAAACAGGCGATTGAGCTGAGAAGCTGATTTTAATTATTAATTATTAATGGTTAATTGTTAACGGATAGTTATTAATTGATAAAGAACAATCATTAACCTTCATCCACTATCCGTTAACCATTAACTGTATTTTACTCTATTTCCGATAAACAAATATTTGGACTATTTTTTGGGTTAAACAACTATTGTGTTAATCGTTGTATTCTGTATTAATAGTTGATTGCATCCTATATGAATTGTACGGCTGGCATAACTCTAGTATAGTGCAATCATAAATAAGATATATATTTTAAGTGTTAACCCTTATTTGATATAAAAGATTACACTTTAAAAGAAAATTTTTTTGTTTGCACCATAAGCAAATAGTTAATTATATTTTTGCTTACCTACTTTTGAGAATTAAATTCAATTGGATGTTTGATATTTTTCTGTCGATATTACTTTCCTTTGGAATAACCTTTTTGGCAATTCCGGTTATTATTAAGGTTTCTGAAGAAAAAATGCTGTTTGATGTTCCTGATTCAAGAAAAATACATATCTCTCCTATTCCATCTCTGGGAGGATTGGGAATTTTTGCAGGGTTTGTTATTACCTGCCTGTTAACAATATCTTTCTCCAACGCATCGGAATTTCAATTTTTTATCGCCGCTTCCCTGGTAATCTTTTTTCTTGGTATAAAAGATGATATTTTGATTATTTCGCCATTGAAAAAATTTATAGGACAAGTGTTGGCAGCTTTTCTCGTTATATACAAAGGAGGTGTTCAAATTAAAAGTATGCATGGTTTTCTGGGGGTATACGAATTACCGGAAATACTTAGTTTGATATTAACATACTTTACCGTTATAGTAGTTATTAACTCATTTAATCTTATTGATGGTGTGGACGGGTTGGCTGGAATGCTTGGATTTATGGCCACATCAATACTTGGTTTGTATTTTTTAGAAATAAACCTGATCCCCTACTCTATCCTTTCGTTTGCTATCACTGGTAGCGTTGCCGCATTCCTGATTTTTAATTTTCAGCCTGCAAAAATATTTATGGGTGATACAGGATCGCTTTTAATTGGACTGATCAGCGCTATCCTGGTTATAAAATTTATTAATGTTTCATCCTCACCCTCAGTAATAATGCCTTTAGAATCATCGCCGGCAATAGGTTTTGCCATATTAATGATTCCTTTATTAGATACCCTGAGAGTATTTGCTATCCGTATTATAATTCATCGTCGTTCTCCATTTACTCCAGATAGAAATCATGTACATCATCTTTTGCTTGACAGAGGATTTACCCACCAGAAAGTAACTTTAACCCTTGTTTCTATAAATTTATTTTTTATAGCAGTTGCATATCTGGGAAGGTCTGCGGGGTCAACCCTATTGATATTTACTATTGTTTCTTTGTTTTTTGCCGGAATCGGATTACTCTATTATAGCAGACGTAAACAGCCATTGATTATTGCTCAACCATCGAATAAAGAAAAGAGCAAGTTAGGCTCTTCAAAAATTCTGCTAACTAAAAGCGCTATGCTGGAAGAAAAATAAATACGCGTGCTTGTTATGTTTTGTTAATCCTTTCAGGCTACTGAATAAATTTAATGCACATACTGGAGGTTTTATTAATTTGCCGCCTCAATATAAATATATGTCGGAAGATCTAGTTTTGATAATGGAGGATACTGAAGATTTAATGAATAAAGGCATTTCTCATCTTGAAGCTGAATTACTAAAAATAAGAGCTGGTAAAGCAACACCACAAATGCTGGATGGAATAGTGGTTGATTATTATGGATCAAATACTCCTATTTCACAGGTGGGTAATATTTCTGCTATGGATGTACGTACCCTTTCTATTCAACCCTGGGAAAAAAATATGCTGCAGCCGATAGAAAGAGCTATTATAGCCGCCAATATAGGAATCAATCCTCAAAATGATGGAAACATGATTCGTCTTTTTTTGCCTCCTCTTACTGAAGAAAGAAGAAAGGAACTGGTTAAAAGAGCAAACGCTGAAGGCGAGCATTCTAAAGTAGCCATTCGAAATATCCGCCGGGATGCAATTGAAATGGTAAAGAAGTTGCAAAAAGATGGTTTAAGTGAGGATGCAGCAAAAGACGCAGAAGGCGAAATACAGCAACTAACTGATAAGTACATTACTTTGATTGACAAACACCTAGCGCGGAAGGATAAAGAAATTATGGCAGTGTAATGGTTAATGGTTAATTATTAATGATTAACGGGGGAGATGCCAATATTCAACTTGTTTAAGCAAGCCAATCAATTTTTGGTTGTTATTATAAATGCCACTTACCGTTAATAATTAACCATTAACCATTAACAATTAAAATGATTTCAGAAAAACTGGATAAAATTGATACCCGCGCTCCTAAGGATTTTGATAAAATAATAACTAAAGAAAAAACAAAAGGTATACTTACAGAACTGAATGAATTGCAAAATCTTCTTTATGCAGAAGCAAAGCATTCTCTTTTGGTGGTTATACAGGGTATGGATGCAAGTGGGAAAGATGGTGTTATCAGGAATGTTTTTGGTTCTTTAAATCCTCAGGGTGTTACTGTAAAATCTTTTAAGACTCCCTCGTCTGATGAATTGTCTCATGATTTTCTGTGGAGAATTCATATACACACTCCCGCAAAAGGAATAATCCAGCTTTTTAACCGTTCGCATTATGAAGACGTGTTAATAACAAGGGTACATAAATGGTGTGATGATGAAAGTGCATTTAAGAGAATGAAAGCCATTAATCACTTTGAAGACTTGCTGGTACAACACAATAATACCAGTATTTTAAAATTTTATCTGCACATATCACTAGAAAAACAACAGGAACGATTGAACGAGCGAATAAAAGATCCCAGTAAGCAGTGGAAATATAATGAAAACGATTTTGCAGAATCTAAGCTATGGGATGTTTATATGAAGATGTATGAAGACTGTTTTGAAGAATGTAATAAAGTTCCCTGGATAATAGTGCCTTCAGATCAGAACTGGTATAAAGAATTTCTTATAGCCTCAAATGTACTGGAGACATTGAAAAGTTTGGATATGCAATACCCTGGAATTAAGAAATAATATTATGGTTTGTGTCTCGTTGTATTAATTCTATCAGCCGTTAGCTTCACCTCATTCAAAATTAAGTTGTGAACACACCTGTATATAAAATAAAATTACCACAGTTTGAAGGGCCATTCGATTTGTTATTATTTTTTATTGAAAGAGATGAACTGGATATATACAATATTCCTATCACCAGGATAATCAACGATTTCCTGGATTATATTCATGGAAGCGAAGGATTAAACATAGAATTATCCAGTGAATTTATATTATTCGTATCTACGTTAATGCGAATCAAGGCAAGACTTTTATTACCGAGAAAAGAAATTGATGAACAGGGTAATGAAATTGATCCCCGTAAAGAATTGATAGATAAAATACTTGAATACAAAAGATTTAAGGAAGTAGCTGTTAAGATGGCTGAAATGGAAGCTATCCGTATGCTGATGGTAAGACGGGGTAACTTACAGAAAGATATTGCTGCTATTGGCGAAGAAGCGGGTGAAGGAACTGAAATACAGGCTATTACTTTATTTAAATTAATGAAGTCATTTGAAAAAGTAATGCAGAAGGTAAAGGACAGGAATAACAAGCCTGTTCACACAGTAGTTCAATACAACTATACGATGGAGCAAAGCAGGGAACAATTATATAATACAGCAAAGTCTGCTGGCTTGTGTTCCTTTGAAAGAATATTTAATGAATGTGAAAACCGGATACAGGCAATATTTCTTTTTTTATCTATGCTGGAGCTTGTACAGATGAAATATCTTTCCATTATAACCAGCGATGGGAAGAATAATTTTCTCATTGAATTCAACCAGGAAAGAGAAGAAGATACTGTTCAAAATTTTTCTTTCTAAAATAAAAATTAAGCAAGAAAAAAAGAATGCTTTTATATGTAGAGTTTTTTTACCTTATACCTTATACCTTATACCTCAAAGCTCATTCCTCATACCTGGATTTACCCAAACTGAATCATAATCTTTTCATGCATCATTTCCCTTATTGCTAAGGTAATTCCTTCTTCATCATAATGACATTCCCGGTACAATTGCTTTAAAGTACCGTGTTCTACAATACTATCAGGAATACCAAGCATTTTAACCTGGGCCTTATAATTATTTTTTGACATAAACTCCAATACTGCCGATCCAAAGCCACCCACTACAGTTCCATCTTCTATAGTGATAATTTTATCGAATTTTGAAAACACTTCATGCAATAAATTTTCATCAAGTGGTTTCACAAAGCGCATATCGTAATGAGCAGGGTTCAATCCGTCAGTTTTGACAGTGCGGATTGCGGAAGCGGCAAAATTACCAGGGTGGCCTATAGAAAGGATAGCGATATCAATACCATCTTTTAATTTTCTTCCGGTACCTATTTTGATTTCTTTCATCTCTGTTCGCCATTCGGGCATAACACCTTCACCACGAGGGTATCGTATTACTATTGGGTTGCGCATTGATTCCAGCTGTGCTGTGTACATAAGATTTCTCAACTCAGATTCGTTCATAGGTGCGCAGACAATTAAATTTGGAATGCAACGCATAAAGGCAATATCATAAGCTCCATGATGCGTTGGGCCATCTTCACCTACCAGTCCTGCACGATCAAGACAAAATACAACAGGAAGGTTTTGAATGGCTACATCGTGAATAACCTGGTCGTAAGCCCGTTGCATGAAAGAAGAATAAATATTACAAAACACCCGCATTCCCTGGGTAGATAAACCTGCGCTTAAAGTTACGGCGTGTTGTTCACAGATTCCCACATCGAAAGCCCTGTCAGGCATTTTATCCATCATAAATTTTAAAGAAGAACCGGAAGGCATTGCCGGTGTAACACCCATGATGTTTTTATTTTTCTCTGCTAATTCTATAATTGTATGCCCGAATACATCCTGGTACTTAGGTGGTTGAGGCGTTTCATATTTCTTTTTATAAATTTCACCGGTTATTTTATCGAACAAGCCTGGAGCGTGCCATTTAGTTTGGTCTTTTTCGGCAAGGGAATATCCTTTACCTTTCACAGTTACAATATGCAGCAATTTTGGACCTGGTATATTTTTCAGGTCATTAAGTGTATCTACAAGCTTAGTAATATTATGCCCGTCTATGGGACCGAAATAGCGAAGATTCAGCGATTCAAAAAGATTACTGCTTTTACTTACAAAGCCTTTGATTGTGTGTTCCAGCTTACTGACAATTTCCCTGGAAAAATTAGCGCCCACCGGAAGTTTACCCAAAGCTTTCCAGATATCATCTTTAAGCTTATTATATGTTTGTGAAGTAGTGATATCAGTTAAATATTCTTTCAAAGCCCCAACGTTCTGATCAATACTCATGCAATTATCATTGAGAATAATCAGTATATCTGCATCGGCAACGCCGGCGTGGTTCATTCCCTCGAAGGCTTCGCCTGCTGTAAGTGCTCCATCGCCAATCACAGCTACTGATTTTCTGTCTTCTCCTTTATATTTAGCAGCCATTGCCATGCCTAAAGCTGCAGAAATAGAGGTTGATGAGTGCCCAACTCCAAAAGTATCGTATTCACTTTCGCTTCTTTTTGGAAAACCGCTAAGACCTTTGTATTTACGATTAGAAATAAAATTATCGCGGCGACCGGTAAGAATTTTGTGACCATAAGCCTGATGACCTACATCCCATATCAATTGATCGTAAGGTGTATTATAAATATAGTGTAACGCCACAGTTAATTCGACTACTCCCAGACTGGCGCCAAAATGACCCCCATGAACACTAACAATATCCACAATATACTGCCTTAGCTCATCACACAACTCGTGTAGTTGTTCTTTACTTATCTTCTTAAGGTCAGCAGGACTGTAGATTTTCTGTAATATCGGGCCGGGAGTAATTTCCATCTTAATATAATAAAAGTTAAAGATACGTAACAGTAGCGATCCTGCCCAAATCTGCCCATTTCCATTTATTAACGTTATTTACAAATTACTATTGCAAAAGTTGTAAATTCCTGAAATTATCTCCATTATACACCGACTAAGAAATTTGCTATCAGCACTCAGCTGTCAGGAGAGAACACCTGCTATAGTTTGGCTGACTGCTGAGAGCTGACAGCAAAAGTTTTTTTATAATGAACATGACAGTAGAAATGCTCCTTCGATGCCATTAAGCCCATTATATAGCCATTAATATAATAGGCGGTTTGAAGGCCAGGTAAATCAATAAATTTGCAACATGAATATTAAGATTCCCAAATATTGGATTTTTCAAATTGTGGGTTGGGGATTATTTATTTTGATGTATGTTTTCTTCGCATTTACTTTTGAAAAGATCACTCTTAACTTTATGGGAAAGCTCATAATTTTTGTGGGCCTTGGAGTTGGTTTTTCTCATATTATGCGGGCTACTATAAAGCGTACTAATGTTTTATTAAGGCCTTTACAACAGCAATTGATTGGGTTGGTAATTATTACTTTATTCTTTTCTTTAACTGTAGGAGTTCTCGAATCCTTATTTACCTATTTATTTGATCTTACAAGTGTTCCGGAAGAAAAATTTACCAAAACAAAAATTATCATCAACAATGCATTTCTCTCGTTAATTTATCTCTTTATGTGGAATTGTATTTACTTTATTTATCATTATATTCAAAAAAATCGCAAACAACAGGTTGATACGTTAAAGCTGGAAGCGCTGGTAAAAGAACTGGAATTAAAAACTATCAAAGCCCATATAAACCCTCATTTTATTTTCAATGCATTGAACAGTATCCGGGCCCTTATTGATGAAAACCCTGTTAGAGCAAGAACGGCTGTTACCGAATTAAGTAATATTCTTAGAAGCAGTATGCAGGCTGAGAAACTGGAAACAGTAACTTTTGAAAAGGAATTGAATATCGTAAAGGATTACCTGGCATTGGAACATATTAGATTTGAAGAAAGATTAAAAATAGAATATGATATTGAAGAAGATACGCTCGATTTACAGGTTCCGCCTATGATGCTTCAAACCCTTGTAGAGAATGCTATTAAACATGGGATTAGTAAACAGCTGGAAGGCGGATCAATTAAAATAATTTCCTGCTTTACCGATAAATTTCATGAATTAAGAGTTCAGAATACCGGTTACCTTAACGGTTCTTTAAATGTTGATGGGTTTGGACTTGCAAGTACAGAAAACCGGCTGCATTTAATGTTTGGAGAGAAAGCTCATTTTCAGATAAACGAAATACATGGTAATATGGTAGAAGCAAAGATACAGATACCCGTGTCCGTTAGTTTTGCATAAATAAATTAGATTATGATAAAGGCTATTTTAATTGATGATGAACGATTGGCAAGAAATGAATTAAAGAAACTATTAGCTGAATTTCCTGAGATAGAAGTAATTGCCGAGGCAGCAAACGCAAATGAGGGAATGGAAAGAATTGAAGCACTCAGTCCCGATCTTATTTTTTTGGATATTCAAATGCCGGGCAAATCTGGTTTTGAAATGTTAGCAGAACTGGATAGGGTTCCTTATGTTATTTTTACAACTGCCTATGATGAGTATGCATTAAAAGCATTTGATGTAAATGCGCTTGATTACTTACTGAAGCCTGTTGAGCCAAAACGATTGTCGGATGCTATTCAAAAATTACATCAGCAAGAGGAAAAGGAACTTAATGCTGTTCCTTCTTCTTTAATAAACCGCAGTTTGCTTGAAGATGACGCCCAGGTATTTGTAAAAGATGGTGAGCGGTGCTGGTTTGTAAAATTGAGTGATATAAGATTATTTGAAAGTGTAGGAAATTACGCTAAAGTTTATTTCGCAAATAATAAACCCCTTATACTAAAATCGTTGAACGCATTGGAAGAAAGGCTGGATGAAAAAACATTCTTCAGAGCTAACAGAAAGCACATTATAAATCTTCGTATGATCGATAAGATTGAACCTTACTTTAACGGGGGTTTATTAATAGATCTTAAAGGGGGTGAAAAAATTGAAGTAAGCCGCCGGCAAACTGTAAAGTTTAAAGAAATGATGAGCCTTTAAAATCAAGTAACTGGTTATCAGCCGTCAGCTAACAGGTATCAGGAGGAAAACTTAATACACATTGATCTGCTGATAGCTGACGGCTGAAAGCAGAATGCGTCTCTTAAAAGTTATCTTAGCACTAAGTTGTTCTCGTACATTTTTATAATTATTTAATGAAATTAAGAACATTTATTTTCAGCCTGTTTTTTTGTTATAATGCTATCTACGCTCAACCAATAGAAAAGATTATTAATCCGGCTGAAGTGAAGCGTATTGAAAGCGTACTCTCCGATGATAGTATGGAGGGCAGAAAAACATTTTCACCTGGTAACAATAAAGCCGCTTCTTTTATTGCAAATGAATTCGCATCGGCAGGGTTACAAACTTTTAATGGTGCCAGCAGTTTTAAACAGGAATTTGAGATGACTGATATAAAGATCACTTCATTTACAGGTTCAATAAATAATCAGCCTTTAAAGCAGGAAAATGTTATCGCTATCAGTTTGAAACCCCTTCTTTCATTGAATGAAAAGTCAGGATTTGAAACAGGGACCATCAAGCCTGGTGATAACCTTCAAATGAAAGTAAACACTTTTATAAGTGCTCATAAAAACTATGTGGTATTCGTTGACACCAGTTTTTCCAATAGATTTAATCGTTTAAATCAATTTAAAAGGGAGCTTTCAAAATCTGATAAAAGTGTTGTATTCATCCTAACTGATAAAGATCTTAACGAATATAATATTTCAATAGCCAGTGAAATAACAGCGAGGCCGCTTGCAAATGTTGTAGGTATAATTCCAGGTAAGACTAAGAAAAATGAGTATGTAATTTTTTCATCGCATTACGATCATTTAGGGATCGGGAAACCGGTAGGTGCTGATTCCATTTATAACGGCGCTAATGATGATGCGGCCGGAACCACAGCCGTGATAATGCTTGCTAAATATTTTAAGTCATTAGGTAACCAGGAAAGGACATTGATTTTTACCACTTTCACCGCAGAAGAAATAGGTGGCTATGGCTCACAATATTTTTCGCGTCAATTGAATGCTGCTGAAGTTGTAGCAATGTTTAACATCGAAATGATAGGAACAGATTCCAAATGGGGTAATAATGCTGCGTATATAACGGGTTACGAAAAAACTAACCTGGGTAAAATATTGGAAAAGAACCTGGAAGGATCAGGATTTAAATTTTATCCCGATCCCTATCCGGAACAAAATCTTTTTTACCGTTCTGATAACGCCACTTTAGCCAGGCTTGGTGTGCCTGCTCACACTATCAGCACTTCTAAAATGGACAGTGAAAAATATTATCATACCGTAAAAGATGAAATCGGAACATTGGATATAGATAATATGTCAATGATCATTAAAGCTATAGCAATAAGTGCCGGCTCTATCATCAATGGAAAGGATACTCCTTCAAGAGTGGATGTGCAGCAATTAAGATAATAACACTAGTGTCGTCAACCTTAAATCTGTCGCTTTTGCAATCAGCAGTCAGCTATCAGCATTCAGGAAGAAACTTAATACATATTAATCTGCTGACTGCTGATAGCTGACTGCTGATTGCAATTTAATTCGCACGCAACACGGTTTTACTAGTAGAACTACTCTCTGTTTCTCCGTATCTTAATGTCTCCTTAGCTTATTGGGCCGCGTTATTGCTTATTAATTACCTCATAGTTTCTTAACTAAATGCCATGGACTGTAAAAAGGTACATTAAGGTAATTATGGAGTTGATACCGGTACTGAATGTATAGCAGCACTCATTTCTTTTATCATTGCTGCATTTTTTTCAATAGCATTTCCAACGACTATTATATCAGCGCCTGCCTTGCAGTTAAGATATGCTTTTTCTGCGCTGGTAATTCCTCCGCCAATAACAAGAGGCACTTCTATGCATTTGGCCACTTTTTCAATCATAGATTCTGTAACGGCTCGTTTGGCGCCGCTTCCGGCATCCATGTAAATGATTTTCATTCCCAGCATTTCGCCTGCCATAGCGGTGCACATGGCAATTTCATTTTTATCTGACGGTATAGGTAAAGCATTCGAAATGTAGGAAACCGTTGTTGGAGCTCCACCATCTATCACCATATAACCGGTAGAAATAATTTCAAGTCCGCTTTGCTTCACAAATGGTGCAGAAATAACATGCTGACCTATTAATAATTCAGGGTTTCTGCCGGAAATCATTGAAAGATATAAAAGAGCATCCGCATAGCGGGATATCTGGGAGGGGCTTCCGGGAAACAAAATAATAGGAATACCGCAATTTTGTTTTATATGCTGGATACATTCATCCAGGTGATTAGATACTACCAGGCTTCCGCCTACAAATAAATAATCTACATGTGCCTGCACAGACAGATTAGTTATTTCATCTAATAAATTTTTATTCACCTTATCAGGGTCAATTAATACAGCAAACGACTTCTGTCCTTTCTGTTTCTTCGTAACCATGCTTTGGTAGATAGCCTGCTTCATTCAAAAATTATGCATTGAATTATTGCAAAAATGCAAAAGTTTTTCCGTTTACCATGCTTTATTGCATATTTAAGTAATATAACCAGATTAATAAGCTGTTAACAAGTATTCTATAACCACAGAGTAAAGGCAAAAGTAAGAAAAGAGGTTACACAGAGAAATCCTCTGTGTAACCTCTTCTTTTTCTCATGCTTTTCCTTTATGGTTAAAAAGAATCAGTGCTAACCCAACCCTTTCAATAAACCACCTTACATTGCTCCCTAACGGTATCCATTATACGTGCCATCAATAGACTGGTATCATGGGGAAGTAAAGCAGATTGCAAAATGCCTTTATCCAAACATTGCATCACTTCACGTACTTCATATTCAAAGCCATTATGATCATAAGGAAATGAAAAACTGTTGCTTTCGCCTGTATTTAATTCTACTGTCATACTGGTTGCTTTGTAGAATGGCGCCGGCAAAATTATTCTTCCCTTTGTACCTGATATTTCAGCAGTGAGAGATGTTTTAATACTAACTGCAGAAAAGATGTTTGCAATTTGACCACCTGCATATTGAAATTGCATACTGCAGTATTCATCAGCACCGGTATCAGCCAGCTTTGCCATAGATTGTATGTTTGAAGGTTCTCCTAAAAGCAGTGTTGTTAAAAATAATGGATAGATACCAACATCAAGTAAAGATCCTCCACCTAGCTTTAAGTCGAACAATCTTCCATGTGGATCATAAGGCGCCTGAAAACCAAAATCGGCTCTGATGAATTGCACCGGTCCGATAACATCTTCTTTAATCAGTTCCAGAACCTTATTAATAGAAGGCATAAACCGCGACCACATGCCTTCCATTAAAAAAGTTTTGTTTACTGTAGAAGCATCAACCATATCTTTTACCTGCCGGTAGTTTAACGCCATCGGTTTCTCAGACAATACCGGCTTTTTATGATTAAGACAAAGAACGGCCTGTTCACAATGAAAAGCATGGGGCGTAGCGATGTAGATGACATCTACATCAGGATCTTCTGCAAGTTTACTATATTCATTATACACATGACTTGCTCCGTATTTATCTCCAAAAGCTTTTGCTTTATCACCATCGCGTGAAGCAACAGCAAACACCTCAGAGTCCTTAACATAATTCACGGCAGATGCAAATTTCTCAGCAATCCTGCCGGCTCCTAAAATACCCCAACGATATGATTTGTTCATAGTGATAATTATTTCTTAATCAGGAAATCCTTTAAATAGCTACAGATATTCACTGCTATGCAAAGGGCTTCTTTATAAATAGATCCCTTAATATATAAGCAAGATACGAAGCGCTTGTTTCAAACAGCGCCAGATTTTTAACCTGAGGATTAACTGATAGTATATGAGAATATGTTGATAACTGTTTCGCTTCGTTTAACCATTGCCATGAATTTAAGCGTCCCCTACACCGGAATTAAATTTAAGTATAAACATGCAATTCTAAAATAAAAAGCCTGGTGTTATGTTAACTATAAACTGACGCATTTGCTATCAGCAGTCAGCAATCAGCTGTGAGGAGGATTACTGGTATTGATTTCCTAACTGCTGATAGCTGACTGCTGGTTGCTATTGATAAGGAATTTTATGCTTAACACGACACTGGTTAAAATATATATGCGGGTATGATGTAAATTAAGGGCATGTTTTTTTAATTTCGTTACTCTACATTATGACTATACATTTTGGTTACGATAAAAAGCAGGTGATACAGGCGTTGAGGTACCATTTTTTGACCAGACCTGAAATAAAGATACTGCTCATTTTGATTAACGTTTTTGCGATTGCATCAGGGATATTATTTGCACTAAAAGAAATACAGCCGCTGGCTTTCCTGTTTTTTTCTTTGATGTGGTTTATACTAATGCTGATTATCTGGAGAATTTTGCCAGGAAGTATTTATAAAAAGGCGCATACTTTCCAGGATGAATTTTCAATTACATTCGATGATGATGGGGTGGAATTGCAAAATAAACGGGGCTCAAAAACCTGGTCATGGAAACTTTTCAGCAAGTTTTTAGAAAGTCCTTATTTTTTTCATTTATATTTTGATACGCGGTCTTTCTTCCTGGTGCCTAAAGATGCTTTTAAAGATATTACAGATGTTCAGGAGGCGAGAAAGATGCTGAAGTTAAAGATCCCTAAATAGCTATCAGCCGTCAGGTATCAGCTGTCAGGAGAAAATGTGGAATTCCGATTACTGATAACGACTTGAAATCAAGTTCCTATCTCGTGTGCAGCATTGTCGCTATAATTATAAATTTATCTTCTTAACTTCTTCCTGATAGCTGACAGCTGATAGCTATTCTTCTTCCAACTCAATTTTACTAGGCCTTGATCCCAAGTAATACAGCGTCCAACCCATCAAAGCAAAAAAGGCAACACTCAATATATAGTAACCTACCTGGCCTAATGAAGCGGTTAACCCATGTTCAACACTTATATGTGTAAGCCAGTCGGCAATACCGTTACTGATATTTAAAAAAGCAAATAACACTCCCAGCAATGCACCTCCTGCAACCAGGCCGGTTGCAAATAAATTACCTTTTTCCAGGTCTTCTTCACCTTCTTTCACAAGGTCACCCCTTTTTTTCTTCACTATTTCTACAATTCCTTTGATGGCACTTCCTATGAATATCGGCAATGTAGTAGACAAAGGCAGGTAAACGCCAATAGCAAAACTTAATGCTTTAACACCGCAGAGTTCCATTACAATAGCTAGGAAGGCACCGGCAAGAACAAAATTCCAATCAAGATTGTAGGATAGAATGCCTTTGATAAGTGTTGCCATAAGCGTCGCCTGAGGCGCATTATACTTGCTGCCGATAGCGTGATGAATACCATTTTTCAAAAGCTCAGGTGTAGGAGTGTCTAATATTTTTACTGTAAAGCCAATAGCAATTGCTGAAACTATTACTCCAATAAACAAAGCTAGCTGCTGGTATTTTGGTGTTGCGCCAACAATGTACCCGGTTTTAAGATCCTGAGAGGTGTTTCCTGCATTAGCTGCTGCTATGCAAACCATGCCGCCAACTACCAATGCCATAGGCTCATAAATTTTTCCGCTCCAGCCAACAGCAATAAAAATAAGGCAGGTGCTCATAACCGTTGCAATGGTCATCCCGCTGATAGGATTGTTTGATGAACCAATCAGTCCGACAATACGCGATGAAACCGTTACAAAGAATGCACCGAACACTACTACCAGGATACCAATGAGGATACGGTTAAAAAAATTATGTCCGGGGATTATACTCAAACAGGCAATCAGCAATACTAAAGCGATGCTTCCAAAAAGAACAATTTTAAGACTGAGGTCCTTTTCGGTTCTTGAGACAATAATTCCTTTATTACCATCTTTAACAGAACCAATACTTTCTTTAAATGAGGAGATTATTGTTGGAATTGTTTTAATCAATGTTATAAATCCCCCTGCTGCAACAGCACCTGCTCCTATCTGTCTTATATATGCGCGATAGATAGCTTCTGCTGGATCTTTAAAAGTATGAGTGGCCGGATTCCAGACACCAAATCCACCTGCGGTAGCCATATCCTTTAAAAATCCAAGCTTCATTTGTTGCAAAGCAATAACGTCACCAGGAATTAATGACGCCAGTAATGGTATCATTACAAGCCAGCTTAAAACACCACCTGCTACTAATATTCCGCCAATACGTGGTCCGATAATATAACCTACACCCATATATTCCGGTGTAATATCAGCGGCAACCTGTGCTGAGGGAAAAAATTTGTTTGTGGCAGCCGTGGCAAACTGGGGAGTTTCGGCAATTACCTTTAGCATCTTTTGCATTATTGCATACACGAAAGCGAACCCCAATCCCTGGAAAGCTGTTTTAGCAAAATCACCACCTCTTTCACCAGCTTTAAGTACCGCAGCACAAGCAGTTCCTTCAGGATAAGGCAAAATGCCATGCTCTTTAACAATCAATGAACGCCTTAATGGTATCATCATTAATGTACCCAGCATGCCGCCGAAAATGGCAAGTATAAAAATAACGCCGTAATCAAAATAGTCGGCCGAATCAGCAGAAGAGAGAAATAAAAATCCCAGTAAAGTAAATACAACACCGGCCGCGATGCTCTCGCCTGCAGATCCTGTGGTTTGTATAATATTATTTTCTAAGATGGTTGTTTTAAAAATCCTTCTTCCCAGGGTAATTGCCAATACGGCAATGGGAATAGAAGCACTTACAGTGAGTCCGGCTTTTAAAGCCAGGTAAACGGTAGAAGCGCCAAATAAAATTCCAAAGAAACTTCCCAGCAATATAGCTTTAAGGGTAAATTCTTTCATATTCGTTTCAGGAGAAACGAAAGGTTGAAAGGTTTTGCTTCCACTCATAAAGTTCAGTTTAGCGTACAATTTAACCAAAAAAAGCAAACTACCTAGTGTAAGGCAACCTAAAACTATTGTTTTGCTATCAGCCGTCAGCTATCAGCAATCAGGAGGAAATACATTACACATTAGCGTCCTGATGGCTGATAGCTGATAGCAAATAACATAAATATTATATTAAGTATAACATATAATAATTTGCTTTGATAAGTAGTATGATACTATTGAAAATCTTTGTGTATTCTATAGCTTATGTGTATAATATATCACCCTAACAATAGATTTTGTTATTATTAATCATAAATCAATAGTGTGATACCTTAAATCTGAAACTCTAATTAAAAAATACAGTATCTTGCCGCCGCTGATTGCTCTTCTGATAATCATTTCATTGTAATAAATTTTCTTCCAATATATTCGCTTGTCAAATAATATTATGGCTAAAGTAACATTCAATAACAAAAAAAGTGTATTTTATAATACACTGAAATTTAATGTGGATCAATATTTCACTGCTAACAATATTAAGAAAACGGGTGACTGGAGGTTATATTCCAAGACCATCATTCTTATACCTACCGCTCTTTTTCTATATATCTTTCTTCTCACTGTTAGCCTACCTGCAATACTTGCCGTTACTCTATGTGCTATCCTTGGTCTTGTTTTAGCAAGTATTGGCTTTAACGTAATGCATGATGCTTGTCATGGAAGTTATTCAAGCAAGAAATGGGTGAACGAAGTTTTAGGACTTACCCTTAATGCATTAGGTGGCAATGCTTTCATCTGGAAATTTAAGCATAATATAATTCATCATACTTATACAAATGTTGATGGGATAGATGATGATATCGCTAAAAGCCCTATCATGCGCCAGTGCACAACTCAGAAATGGATGCCCGCACATCGATTTCAACATATATACGTAGTATTGGTATATGCTATATCTTCTATTGCCTGGGTAGCAATCATGGATTTCACAAAATATTTTACTCAAAGGATTGTTAGTACCACACTTCAAAAAATGAGTATTAAAGAACATGTTATTTTTTGGCTCAGTAAAGCTTTATATGCATTATTTTATGTTGCTATACCTATTTATTTCGTTGGTGCCGGGCGATGGGCCATCGGTTATATTAGCATGGAAGTTACTTTGGGATTAATACTGGCACTAGTATTTCAGTTAGCCCACGTAGTGGAACATGCGGAATTTGAAACTGCCGGTATCGAACCAATGTTAATAGAAAATGAGTGGGCCGCTCACCAGGTTAAAACCACTGTTAATTTTGCTCCAAGAAACCGGCTTATTAACTGGTATGTTGGTGGATTGAATTACCAGGTAGAACATCATCTTTTCCCAAGGATCAGCCATGTGCACTATCCTGCTATCAGCAACATAGTTAAGAAAACCTGCGAACAATATAATTTGCCTTACAATACAATTCCTACAATGTCCAAATCAATCGCTTCTCATTTCAGGATGATGAAAAAGCTGGGTGAGAAACCTATAGAGAAGGTTGCAGCCTAACTGTTTTTGTTTACTATGAATTGATGATTTTGCTATCAGCTGTCAGGAAAATTCAAATGTTTTTATCAAACTACAGATCAAATGCTTTTAATTATCTTGGTTTGTACTTAGCCTCAGAAAAAATTTTTTTATTATCGGTTTTCATAAGCGCATCAAGGGTTAATGATTTATTTTTTTCTGCATATTTTTTTACAATTTTCCATCCTACCCACTGGCCAATGTTGCCTGGGGATGCGTCGGGCATGCCCTGTGTATTAGGAGCTTCGCCAATATATGTTTTGATGATATCAAATTCTGCCGTATACAAATAATTATTTTCTAAAAAGAAATTCCAGATCAACCCTTCATTGCTTTCGCACCATTTTAACTGAGCCTGGGTATAACGTGTTTTAACACTATCCGGTGCGTTAGGTAATAATTTATCAAGCATATACCATTGCTTTCCTTTTTCAATCATTTGTTCAACTAATGGCCTGCCACCGCTTTTGTCAGGATATAAGTCCTGTTCTATAGCTATCATGGAATTAGCGGTTATATATTGCGGCTCGAATGTTCGTGAAATATAAAGGGGAAATACTTCTTGTCCCTCAGCACTGGTATAAAAAGAAAAATCCTTTCCACCATATAACTGTAACCCGATAGCAAGGGATTCATTGGTAATAGCAATACCTGGTGCATTAAAGGGACCAACATAAGCTACTATCTTTGGAACTTTGTAATCAGGGAAATAATATTTAAGGTATTTAAATGACTGGTTCAATTCTTTTTCCAGCCAAGACAGGTCTTCAAATTTAAATGAAAGCGAATCATACAAAGGCCTTGTTACATGAATGAAGTGTTTCAATTCTGAAAACGTAACATTGGCAGCAGAATCAGAGATTGATGATGATAAATTGGTAAGTCCTAGAATATTGCTGATGAAATCATTGGTGAACCAGGGAAAAGTGGATTGAAGATTCTTCGTGCTTTGTTCAATTGAATTGGTATCTATTTTTTCGAACATGAATTTATCGAACCTGCCTATAGTAGTGGTTACTTTTATACCAGATACATCGGGAGCATTATTACAACCAACTAATATCAGCAGAACGGCTGATAATAAAAATGAGTTTTTTAAATTAGAGGAAGCAAATAAGCCCATGATATTAATATTAAAGCATTGATTGGTGTAACAAATCTAATTACGCCGGGTTGTAACAAAAAGATAAAGTTCATACTTTATCTTTTGTAATTTTATATCATTTTAAAATGAAAAAGTTTTTAGATGAAGATAGCATTGGCACAGCAAAATTATCATGTAGGCAACTTTGAAAGCAATACCCAAAAAATAATTGATGCCGTTAATAAGGCAAAACAAATGAGCGCCGACCTGGTGGTTTTTTCTGAATTATGTATCTGCGGTTATCCACCGCGTGATTTTGTTGAATTCAACGATTTTATTAACAAGTGTTATGAATGTATTGACCTTGTTAAACAGCATACAGATAATATCGGAGTTATTATTGGTTCCCCTCAACGTAATCCTCAGGCAGGCGGAAAAGACTTATTCAATGCGGCAATCCTGTTATATCAAAATGAAATAAAAGGAATTGCACATAAATCATTACTGCCTACTTATGATGTTTTTGACGAGTATCGTTATTTTGAACCGGCAACAGATTTTAAAACTATCGAATTCAAAGGAAAAAAGATAGCACTCACTATTTGCGAAGACTTATGGAACCTTGCTGATAACCCGCTTTATCTTTCCTGTCCTATGGATATTTTAACTTTACAGCAGCCCGATCTGATGGTTAATATATCAGCATCACCTTTTGATTATGACCATGATGAAGACCGTAAAGAAGTAATTCGTGCCAATGTGCTCAAATATAAGTTGCCCATGTTTTATTGTAATGCAGTAGGTAGTCAAACGGAAATTGTTTTTGATGGTGGCAGCCTTGTCTTTGATGCTTCCGGAAGGATTGTAAATGAAATGAAATATTTTGAAGAAGACTTCCAGATGGTTGAACTTACTAATGAGATGCTTCAAACATCTTCTGAAGATGCTTCAACAAATAAGTTAGAACAGGTATTACATATGGAAAGTAGTCAGGATCCTATTACTGCCGTTTCAGATACGAGGGTTTCTAAACTTAAGGATCCTGATAAGATCATCGAGTATCTTACCGATGAAAATAATCTTAAGCAAATTCATCGTGCACTGATTGTAGGTATTAAAGATTATTTTACGAAGATGGGTTTTAATAAAGCCATCCTCGGTAGCAGTGGAGGTGTGGATAGTGCAGTAACATTGATACTTGCCTGTGAGGCTTTAGGTGCTGAAAACGTACGGGCGATTCTGATGCCTTCGCAATATTCAAGTTCTCATTCTGTCAGCGATGCAGAGCAGTTAAGTAGAAATCTGGGCAATCCTTATGATACCATTCCTATCGCAACAATTTATGATGCATTTTTAACTTCACTGAAGCCTGTTTTTAAAGACCTTCCTTTTGGACTTGCCGAAGAAAACATCCAAAGTCGTAGCCGTGGTAACCTGCTTATGGCCATAGCCAACAAGTTTGGTTATATCCTTTTAAATACTTCCAACAAAAGCGAACTCTCTACGGGTTATGGAACATTGTATGGAGATATGGCTGGCGGCCTAAGTGTATTGGGTGATGTTTATAAAATGCAGGTATATGCTTTAGGAAAATATCTTAATCGCAACGGCGAAATCATTCCTGAAAATATCTTTATTAAAGCACCTTCAGCGGAATTAAGGCCTGATCAAAAAGATAGTGATAGTTTACCGGATTACAGTTTGCTGGATAAAGTGTTGTATCAGTATATTGAAAAAAGAAAGGGGCCTAAAGAAATAATCGCAATGGGCATTGATGAGGCGTTGGTAAACAGGGTATTAAAGTTGGTAAATACCAATGAATACAAGCGCAACCAATTTTGTCCTATCATCCGTGTTAGCAGTAAGGCTTTTGGTGTAGGAAGAAGAATGCCTATTGCAGGGAAGTATTTGTCTTGATGAGGTATGAGGTATTTTTCCAATATAAACAAAATTTAATACTCAATATTCAATGGTCAATATTCAATGATTAACAGAATATTGAATATTAAATATTGAGTATTGAATATTCAATGTCGTTGACTTAAGGATTTGGTATGTAGCAGGCATCCCTTGTGCTCCTTGTGGGATTTCCTTTGTGTTCCTTGTGGTTAAAAGACTCCTGGAATTATAGATCGCATTTAACCACAAGGAACACAAAGAAAATCCCACAAAGGACTCTAAGACTTTTAATCAAATTGTAATTTCACATATAAAAGAACACTTCAACCTTGTTAAGTCAACGACATTGATTGAATATTGATCATTATTTCAGAACTGAACAAACTTCATACCTCATACCTCATACCTCATACCTGGCCCTCAATGCACCAGAATCACTACTATCGGAACTGGAAAACCAGAATAGCTTATCGTATTCGACAATACTAACCTGGAATCGGTTACCTCTCTAACTTTTGCGCTATTACCGAATCCGGTTAAAAGAGGAGTAGAAAGTGTTAACGTATCACTACTATTAAGGGTCCATGTAAAGGGAGCAACCTGTGGAGTGCTGGCATCACATTTTGTAGCACCTTCATCAATACTTCCGGTTTTGTCTGACTTAAAAGTGATGGTGTTGTCGGTCAGACATGGAGGTGTAAGGGAAGCAGGCGCAGGCTGGTCAATAGTGCCATTACCATCCGCATCAATTCCGGCCTGACTGTACTTCCATGAGGAAGAAGCAATATAATCCGATTTTGTTTTTGTAGGAGTAGTAGTAGATCCACTCTTACTGCAACCTGCTATTAATAAAATACTCCCTGCTATAATCAGGGAAAATCTTTTTGAAATCTTCTTCTGCATATAATTACTTTGTTTTCAAACGCAAAAGTTAACGCTTTTTTCCGATCATTTATACTTTGCGTTAACCTGTATTAACAAAAGTTTGCGCCTATGTTTAACCTGGTAGAGGAATTACAATCGGATTGTACGTATTTTGCAGAATCTTTTTTTACTTTTTTTATTCATAATAATCAGCAATTTATGTTGCAAACTGCCGAAGACATTCGTCAAATAAATGAAAAGATACAATATAGTGGCGCTTTCATTGATCGTCTCCGGGATGAAATCGGTCGTGTAATAGTAGGACAGCAATATATGCTTGACAGGTTGTTGATTGGATTATTAAGCAACGGGCATGTATTGTTAGAAGGAGTACCAGGGCTGGCAAAAACCCTTACTATCAAATCAATGGCTCAGGCTATTCATGCAAAATTCAGCAGGATACAATTTACACCGGATCTCCTGCCTGCCGATGTTATTGGTACCATGATATATAACCAGCAAAAGAATGAATTCATGGTTCGCAAAGGGCCGATCTTTGCAAATTTTATTTTGGCAGATGAAATCAACAGGGCACCTGCAAAAGTACAAAGCGCATTGCTGGAAGCCATGCAGGAAAGACAGGTTACCATTGGTGACCAGACTTATAAGTTAGAAGAACCCTTCCTGGTGCTTGCCACACAAAACCCATTAGAGCAGGAGGGTACCTATCCTTTGCCGGAAGCACAGGTTGACCGTTTCATAATGAAAGTGATTGTTAATTATCCAACAAAGCCGGAAGAGCAAATGATTATCCGGCAAAATACCCAGGGAACGAAATCGCCAACAATTGAGCAGGTAGTTTCCATGCAGGAAATTATTCAGGCAAGAGACCTGACAAGGCAAATTTATATGGATGAAAAGGTAGAAAACTATATACTCGATGTAGTATTTGCTACTAGAACACCTGATAAGTATCAGTTAAGTAAACTAAAACCTTTAATATCTTATGGCGGGTCTCCCCGGGCGAGCATCAACCTGGCGCTGGCAGCTAAATCAAATGCATTCCTGAATAAAAGAGGTTATGTAATTCCTGAGGATGTAAGAACAATATCCCGTGATGTGCTAAGGCATCGTATCGGACTGACTTATGAGGCTGAAGCGGAAAATGTTTCCGTTGAAAATATAATTGAAGATGTACTGAAAGCTATTCCGGTACCGTAGAAGGTATGAGGTAATGAATAAAAATCGAGTATGATTTGATGAAAAGAGGGTTTGACCTGTGAGGTTTCCAAAAACCTCACAGGTCTTGAATGAGGGCACAATCTATATCAAAGACCTGTGAGGTTTTTGGAAACCTCACAGGTCGAACCTTGCTTTAAAGGCTTTTATTTAACCTATTGGAAAAGATTGTTTCTTGCTTAATGATATTGACCTTCGAAATTGAGAAATATAAAGTAAAATAATAGCAGTAATAAACATCTTTAAATATTTATTAAACAGTACTAATATCTATCATAGTTATCCGGTAACTGATACATGCTAACAACAGCGGAAATATTAAAAAAAGTTAAAGAGCTGGAGATAAAAAGTAAAAAGATCACACAACATCTTTTTACCGGAGAGTATCATTCAGCTTTTAAAGGACGTGGAATGAGTTTCCGCGAAGTGCGTGAATACGATCCCGGAGATGATATCCGGTTTATAGATTGGAATGTAAGTGCCCGGTTTTCTCATCCTTTTACAAAATTATTTGAAGAAGAAAGAGAGCTGACCGTTATGCTGATGATAGATGTCAGTGCCAGTTCTCTTTTCGGAACAGTTCATGCCCGTAAGAAAGATATAATTACAGAAATAGGTGCCATACTTACTTTTTCGGCCATTAGTAACAATGATAAAGTAGGTGTAATCTTTTTTAGCGATAAGGTAGAAAAGTATATTCCTCCCAAAAAAGGAAAGCAACATGCATTGTATATTGTTCGTGAATTACTCACTTCAAGTCCTAAACATAAAAAAACAAGTCTTACAGAAGGTCTTCGTTTCTTTAATAATAGTACTAAACAAAAAAGCATCTCTTTTATATTAAGTGATTTTCTCGATGAAGATTTTAACGATGCCCTTAAAGTGGCAGGCAAAAAGCATGACCTCATAGGAATAAAAGTCTATGATAAGATGGATATGGAATTGCCAGATGTAGGAATCATTCAGGTAATCGATTCTGAAACGGGTGCCACTAAATGGATTGATACTAGTGACTACCTGGTTCGGAATCAATATCAGCTGAAATTTTTTAATTATACGGATTTGTGTAAGAACATGTTTCTTAAATCAGGAAGCGACTTATTACATGTAAGAACTGATGAAGATTATATAAAAGTGCTGCAGAAGTTTTTTGTGGGAAGAAGATAATGCAGGGTGTTTTAATTTAAATGTAAGTGATAAAAATTTATAAGTTACTGATCCGGAGAATTGAATGATCGGTTCGACAGAATGATAAAAAGAATTCAACATATCGTTTCTTTATTAGTCCTAAGCTGCCTTTTTCAATCATCATTTTCTCAATCTGTTTATGTTAAGGCCTCAATCGACAGAGATAAAATACTTATTGGTGAACCAATACATTTAAGATTGGAAGTTTCATTGCCTATAGGTACCGACTCAAAATGGTTTTCGTTGGATAGTATTCCTCATTTTGAATTCATTGACAAAGCAAAAATTGATACGGTTAGCACCAGTATCGGCAACACATACAACCAGGTAGTTACTATTACCAGTTTCGATTCAGGCCGATGGGTGATTCCGGCTATCTCACTTGATTTAAATGGCAGGTCGTACCTGACGGATTCATTACCTGTTTCTGTGGCATTTTCTAATTTTGATGCTTCGCAGGATTATCATGATATAAAGGATATACTAACAGTTGAGAATCCTTCCTTGAATTATATCAACTGGGTGATTGCCGCGGTTACACTCTTATCTTTACTGGCGTTGATTTATTTTCTAAGAAAAAGAACACAAAAGGTTGTAGCACCAGTAATAAAACCAGCGTTTACGCTTTCACCGTTAGATGAAGCCATTCGTTCATTGCAGGAATTGAAAAGCAGGCAATTACCTGAAAACGGGCAGACTAAAACTTACTACACCGGTTTAAACGACATCTTGCGTTTGTTCATTACAAGGAAGCTTTCGCTTACAACTATGCAAAAAACCAGTGAAGAGCTTATTTTGCAAGTAAGAGATTTGAGTTTGCCCAACGATGCTTTTATTGCAATGGCACAAACTCTCAGAATGAGTGATGCAGTGAAGTTTGCTAAATATATTCCCGGCAAAGATGATAACGAGGAAAGTTTTAAGAATATCAGAACATCTATTGAAATACTTAATAACCTGAAGACATAGTGCTGTATAACTGGATACAAAATATTGAATTCGCATATCCATGGCTGTTGCTGTTACTGGCTTTGATACCAGTACTGATAATCTGGTATATCATTAATAATAACCGCAGTCAGGGTTCAATGATAATATCTTCCATAAAACAATTTCCATCGAGGCAATCCTGGAAGATTATTTTAAGGCATATACCGTTCGTGTTGCGGTTACTTTCATTTGCCTGCATTACAGTTGCATTGGCCCGCCCGCAAACACGTAATGATGAGGAGCTGGTAAGCGGTGAAGGAGTAGATATTGTTTTATGCATTGATGTGAGCGGTAGTATGCTGGCACAGGATTTTAGTCCCAACCGTTTGGAGGCTGCCAAAGAAGTTGCAGCGAATTTTGTTGATAGCCGTCCTACAGACAGGATTGGATTGGTGATTTTTTCCGGCGAAAGTTTTACGCAGTGTCCGGTAACTACAGATAAAACCATTTTAAAAGCGCAAATATACAATGTTCAGAGTGGCTTGCTTGAAGATGGTACAGCTATCGGGTCAGGGCTGGCAACAAGTGTAGACCGTTTAAAGTCTTCAAAATCTAAAAGTAAAGTGGTCATCCTTTTAACAGACGGAGAAAATAATGGTGGTATGATCGATCCATCTACTGCCAAGGAAATTGCCAAATCAGTTGGTGTAAGAGTATATACCATTGGAGTAGGAACAGAAGGTACGGCGCCCGTTCCTGTTCAAACACCTGGAGGAATAGTGATGCAGCGGGAGCAAGTAAACATAGATGAAAAATTACTTACACAGATAGCCAGTGAAACAGGTGGTAAATATTTCCGTGCAAAAGATAATGTAACTTTAAAAAGCATTTATTCTGAAATCGATAAACTGGAGAAATCCAGGATTGAAGTAACTGCGCTCCGCCGGTTCAATGAAAAATTTTTTCCGTTTGCAATAGCAGCTATCTTTTTTATTATGCTGGAAGCGATGCTGAGGTTTACAATCTTTCGGAAATTTCCGTAGATAATTGTTAATGGTTAATTATTAATGATTAATTATTACCGGTAAGTTTCCTCTTATGCAATTAAAATATAAAAACTTGGTACATACCCTTGGGAATTCAGCCATTAACCGTTAATCATTAATAATTAATCATTAATTGAACGCATTAGTATATAAATCAACCGGAAGCTGGTATGTGGTTAAAGATGCGGAGCGAAACATCTATAATGCACGCATAAAAGGAGTCATGAAAATTGATGGCATCACTTCTACCAATCCTATTGCGGTTGGTGACCGGGTTGAGGCTGAGATGGAGAATGAAGGCGAGCACACATTAACCATAAGCGGCATTGAGGAAAGAAAAAATTATATAGCACGCGTATCTCCGCATAATAAAAACCAGCATCATATTATTGCTTCCAACCTTGATCAATGTATGCTGTTTGCTACATTAAAAGATCCTAAAACATCACAGGGGTTTATTGATCGTTTTCTTATTACTGCTGAAGCATATCATATTCCGGCCATCATTGTTTTTAATAAAGAAGATTTATATAAAAAAAAGGAAGTGGAGAAATTCAGAGAGTTGAACACCATGTATGAAATAATTGGATACAAGGTGTTATCTATGAGCGTAGAGAAAAATACAGGCATGGAAGACGTAAACGAACTGTTGAAAGATAAAGTAAGCTTGTTAAGCGGGCACTCAGGTGTTGGTAAATCTTCTTTTATTAATATGCTTTTTCCTGAGCTGTTGCTCAGGACACAGGATGTCAGTGGTTGGAGTGGTAAGGGACTGCACACTACTACCTTTGCTGAAATGTTCGATCTGCCTTTTGGTGGTAAAATAATTGACACACCCGGTATAAGAGAATTAGGACTGGTAGATATTTCCAAACAGGAGCTATCACATTTTTACCCGGAAATGCGTGCATTGATCAATGACTGCCAGTTTAATAACTGCCTTCATATTAATGAACCGGGCTGCGCAGTGAAAGATGCTATGCTGAATGGAAAGATCCACTTGGAAAGGTATATCAGTTATTGTAATATTCTGGAAACGATTGAGGTGAGAAGTTATTGAAACTTTCAGCTATCAGCCGTCAGCTATCAGCAATCAGGAGGAAACTTAATACACATTAATCAGCTGACTGCTGATAGCTAACGGCTGATAGCAAAAGTGACAATTTAAGGTTGACTGGTCTCACTACGGTAGTACAAGCTATGCCCTTTAGGGCAAGGCTTTAGCTATTACAAATCTCCTTTAAATTTGTGGTATGCAAGATAGACGTAAAGGGAGTGACAGTATATATCAGCTACATGTTCACATTGTATGGAGCACAAAATATCGGTTTCAGGTATTAAAGGGAGAAGTTCAGGTGAGATGCCGGGACTTATTACGTCAGAGATGTGATAGTTTGGATATACAGGTATTAAAGGGAGTGGTAAGCAAGGATCACATACACCTGCATGTAAGTTATCCACCGAAGATAAGTGTTAGTGATATAGTGAAACGCTTAAAGGGTCGGAGTGCCAGGATATTATTGGATGAGTTTGGAGAATTGCGAAAGCGTTACTGGGGCGGTCATTTTTGGGGTATGGGGCATGGAGTAGTGGTAATATAACGGATGAGATGATACAGGAGTATTTGGAGCACCATAAGGAAGGTCCGAATGGGGTACAGAATTTTATTCTGGAATAGTTTCAATACACTTGAGTGTAAAGTTTTCAATAGGCTTATAGCCTACGTTCCAATGGCTTTAGCCAATCCAACAACCTATGGGATTTTATCCCATAGTATATTGAGTTAAAACTAGCGGTGCCGATCGATTTCTTTACTAATTTGCATAATAAGAAAAATTCAATTGCATCCATGCTTGTTGAAACCCAGCACTATCCATGAAAAAAAAGTATACAATCATAACCGGATTCTTTTTTAGTGGACTACTTTTTTCTTTTTTTACATCTCCTGTCCCTTCTTCAAAAGACACTATTAAAAAGTTTTATATTACTCAGTTCAAAGCACTCGTTAAAAGTGTTCAGCAATTAAGAGTAGCTGTTGAAAATAATGAATCTGAGAAAAAAATAAGGGAAAGTTTTCTGGCAGCCAGGCTTGAATACAAGCAGATTGAATTTATCATTGAATATTATTATGAGCTTGATGTAAATAAATTTAATGGGCCGGGAATTGATTTTGTTGAAGAAGAAGACCCTCTGGCTTTCCATGAACCGCAGGGTTTTCAGATGATAGAATCATACTTATATCCCGGATATGATACTACTAAAAAGCAACGGCTTTTACAATACATTAATAAGCTTTATGAATTAACAAACGGACTTAGTAATAATGCAGCTTCATTCCAGCCGGATGATTATATTCCTGATGCTGCTATGGAAGAGCTATACAGGATACTTGCCCTCGGCATTACAGGTTTTGATTCCCCTGGTGGGCATCTTTCTTTATATGAAGCGCAATCATCGTTAAACAGTATCCGGGTGGTTATTGAATCTTACAAAGATGAAATTAATACGGTGGGTATAAAAGATTACGAAATGCCTCTTAAACTGATTCAAAAGGCATCACAGTATCTTAAAAAGAATGATGATTTTGTTCGCTTTAACCGTATGGAGTTTATCACTCAATATCTTAATCCTTTGTCAGGATGGCTAGGTAACGCAAAAATTAAAATGGGCTATATTGATAAGCAGGCAAGATATGGGCTGATAAAAAAAACTTCACAACTTTTCGCAGTAGAAAGTCTTCAAAGAGATAGATATCTTTATGATGATACCATCACAAAAGCAAGAATTGAATTAGGGAAAAAGTTATTCTATGAGCCCGGATTATCCAGGAATGGCAAGCGTTCCTGCGCTGGTTGCCATCAACCTTCCCGGGCTTTTACTGATGGATTGCAAAAGGCAAATGAGCTTGATGAGCATACATCATTACTTCGTAATACACCTACACTTTGGAATGCAGCCTTACAAAGAAATTTATTTTATGATAGCCGGCAGGTTTCACTGGATCATGTTATTACAGAAGTGCTGGCCAATGAAAAAGAAATGAATAATGGAAGGGATGTGGCTGCTGTAAGTTTGAAAGACCGGGAAGATTATTTAAAATTATACAGAGAGGCCTATCCTGCCACAAAAGAAACTATTGAAGGAAGTAAATTTGTAAATGCCATTGCGATGTACGTCCGTACAATCGTAACATATAATTCACGTTTCGATCAATATATGCGTGGACAAAAATCGGCAATGAAACCTAACGAGATAAAAGGCTTTAACCTGTTCATGGGAAAAGCACTTTGTGCCACTTGTCATTATATTCCTTTATTCAATGGTTCAAAACCTCCATCCTATTATTACCAGGAATCGGAAGTAATTGGTGTACCTGCAACAACAGATACGATAAATGCAGTGATAGATAGTGATCAGGGTAGGTATAACATTGTAAAAAAAGAATTCTTACAACATTCTTTTAAAACACCAACATTACGAAACATTGCATTAACGGCGCCGTACATGCATAACGGGGTATTTAAAACATTAGAAGAAGTGATAGATTTTTATAATAAAGGTGGAGGAAAAGGATTGCATATTAATCTTGATAACCAAACATTACCTTTCGATAAGATTAATCTCGATGCAACAGAACAAAAAAATATTATAGCTTTTTTAAAAGCATTAACTGATACTTCGTTTTTAAAAATCAATATTCAGGTGAAATAATGGTTAAATGTTAATCAATGTCGTTGACTTAAGGATTACGTCTTTAAGTAGGCATCCCTTGTGTCCCTTGTGGTTACCTTTGTGTTCCTTGTGGTAATTATGGTTTATGAATCCAGGAGTCTTTTTACCACAAGGAACACAAAGGTAACCACAAGGGGCACTAAGACCTCTAACCAATCTATTTTCAAATTGAAAAAACACTACAAACTTCTTAAGTCAACGACATTGAATGGTTAGTTGTTAATGGTTAATTGTGGGTCCATATTTTTATGCTTAACAATTAACAACTAATCATTAACAATTAACAATAACCATTGATTCTTATTTGATAAGTTTTACTGGCGAAACACTACATTTCAGCCTATAAATAAAATAATTTTTAGGAAACTATGGTTACATTAAAAGTTTCCTTAGTTTTGTGGGTGAATATGGAAATGCAAGAGAGAATTTTACAAAAATCAGCCGAATTGTTTTTACTATATGGAATTCGGTCTATTACAATGGATGAAATAGCCTTACAATTAGGCAGTTCAAAAAAAACCATTTACCAATTCTATTCAGATAAAAATGAATTGGTAAGTGCTGTGATTATTAAAATTTTGGATCATAACCGTGATTGTTGCCACTCCTATAAAGAAATTGCCAAAAATGCGATTCACGAAGTTTTTCTGGCTATGGAAATGGTTCAGGAAATGTTCGAAAATATGAATCCATCTATGTTGTATGATTTGGAAAAATATCATCCCGAATCTTATGAAAAATTCGTTCATTATAAAAATAATTTCTTATATAAAATTATAAGAGAAAATCTTGAGTGGGGAATTAGAGAAGAACTTTATCGAAATGATATTAATACCGGTATTGTAACGCTGATACGCCTTGAAACAATTATGCTTCCGTTCAGCCAGAACATTTTTTCAAGACCCAAGTTTAAGATGGCGGAAGTGCAGCAACAGTTGATTGAACAATTTTTATTCGGTGTTGCTTCATTAAAAGGATACAAACTTATTTTGAAATATAAAGAAGAAAGAAATAAAAAAATATCTCAAGATGAAAATGAAAAGATATAATACAACAGGCTTGATATTATTTTTAAATATTCTGTCATTGGGTTTAATGGCACAACAAAAGCACGCAATGTCAGCGAAAGAAACAGTTGACTATGCACTTAAAAATAGTGTTCAGGTAAAAAACGCATTAGTAGGCATTCAGCTGCAATTGCAGTCTAACAGGGAGATTACTGCTACGGCTTATCCGCAGATAGACGGTTCTGTTAACTTCACCGATTACCTTAGCATTCCTACCAGTTTACTTCCCGGTGAATTCTTTGGGCAACCATCCGGAACTTATCTTCCTATAAAATTCGGTCTTAAATATAACTCCAGTTATGGTCTGAATCTCCGGCAGATATTATTCGATGGCCAGGTATTCGTAGGCCTGCAGGCAAGAAGCGCTTCTATAAAATATGCCGAACAAAATGTAGCAGTAACACAGGAACAAATAAAGAGCAATGTTTATAAGGTTTATTACCAATTAGTGGTAGGACGTAATCAGATCAAATTAATTGATGCAAATATCGCGCGGGCAGAGAAATTACTGCATGATACCAGAGAATTATTTAAAAATGGTTTCCAGGAAAAATTAGACGTTGATAAAGTAAATGTATCACTATCAAACTTAAAGACAGACAGAACCAGGGTAGAGAATCAACTGCAAACAGGTAACCTTGCGCTGAAGTACCTGATGGGCATGCCGGTAAAAGATGAATTGCAGCTAACAGACAGCTTAAGAGATGCTGATCTTAAAGATGATCTTCTTAATGAAGGCAATTTTAAATATGAAGACAGAATTGAATACCAGTTACAGCAGACTGTGGCAAGATTAGGCGAGTTCAATATCAAGCGTTATAAAATGAGCTATTATCCCGGGCTAACATTAACAGGAGGGTATAATCGGAATGCACAACGTAACAAATTTAATTTTTTAAAAACAGGTGAGCCATGGTTCACCACCAGTTTTTTTGGTATAAGCCTGGCGGTTCCGATATTCGATGGCTTTGCAAAAGATGCCCGTATTAAACAGGCAAAGCTGCAACTGCAGCAAACACAAAACAATATTGTTAATCTGGAAAACAGCATTGATAACGACAGGGAAACCGCGAAGGTTCAAATAGGGAATGCACTGCTGAATATGGATGAGCAAAAGAAAAACATGGCACTGGCAGAACAGGTATACAATCAAACAAAATTAAAATACGAACAAGGACTGGGTTCTAATATCGAAGTGACCAATGCTGAGACAGATATGATCACCTCCCAGAATAATTATTTCTCAGCCGTGTATGATGCCATCATTGCAAGAATTGATTATTTAAAAGCTATTGGAAAATTATAATACGGAATATTAATAAAACCTAAATTATGAAACAGATAATTAAATTAAGCCTGGTTATACTTTTTGCGGCAGGTATAATATCATGCAATTCTACCTCAAAGGATAAAAATGCACAGGTAGCAGAAAAGAAACAAACTTTGCAAAAGAAAAAGGATGAAGCTACTAAGCTTAATGAGGAAATTACCAAACTGGAAAGCGACCTTGCTAAATTAGATACCTCTGCGGTAAAAGCTGAAAAGCCAAAACTTGTTACAGTAGCTTCAATTGCGAAAGAAAATTTCACGCATTATATTGATTTACAAGGCCGGGTAGATGCTGAAAACATTTCCTACGTAACGCCACGCGGACAAGGAGGACAAGTGAGGGCGCTTTATGTAAAGAAAGGCGATGCGGTTAAAAAGGGACAGTTGTTAATGAAACTCGATGATGCTATTTTGAGACAAAATCTTGAGACTGTCAAGACGCAATTGGCTTATGCTCAAAATATTTATCAACGTCAGAAAAATCTCTGGGATCAGCAAATCGGAACCGAGGTTCAATTAGTAACTGCTAAAAATAATGTTGACCAGGTACAACGTAATATTGCAACTTTAGAAGAACAATTGAAATATGCGAATGTGTATGCGGAGGTAAGCGGCATTGCGGATGAAGTAAACATTAAAGTAGGCGAAACCTTTACGGGTATGCCTATCTCAGGAATAAAAATAGTAAATACATCCAACCTCAAGGTTGTAACCGATATTCCGGAGAATTACGTATCCAGGGTTAAGAAGGGAACACCTGTAGTTATTACAATTCCTGACCTTACTAAAACATTTAATTCTACCATAAGCCTGATCAGTCAGTCTATAGGAACCAGTTCTAGAGGTTTTACTGCTGAAAGTAAATTACCTTCCAGAACGGATCTCAAACCTAACCAGATTGCTCTTATAAAGATCCAGGATTATACTTCCTCTAATGCATTATCAATTCCGGTTAACACTATTCAAACGGATGAGAAAGGGAAATTCGTTTTAGTGGCCGCTAATGAAAACGGTAAACTAATCTCACGTAAAAGAGCGATAGTTATCGGCGAATTATATGGTGACAAGATTGAAATAAAATCAGGTTTACAGGAAGGAGATATGCTGATAACGGAAGGCTACCAGGGTTTGTATGAGGGGCAGTTAATTACCACTGCTACTACATAAAACTAACCCCTGTCCCAGGAGGAGGGGAAATACCCCATCACAACATAGCTAACACTGGCTTTAAAAAAATAATTTATGAGTGCATTAGAAAATATAAAGGAAAAGTTTAAAGAGTTTAAGCCAACCAGCTGGTCCATTAACAATAAAACATCCATTTACCTGCTCATCATTTTTGTTTCTATGATGGGTATATTCCAGTTTGTTACATTACCTAAAGAGCAGTTTCCGGATATTGTAATTCCTACTATATATGTACAAACGATTTACGTAGGTAATTCACCAAAAGACATCGAGAACCTTGTTACAAGGCCTATTGAAAAACAAATCAAAGGTATTACCGGGGTAAAAATCAATAAGCTCAACAGTACTTCTTTACAGGATTTTTCCGCTGTAACGGTTGAATTCAATACTGATGTAAATATTGACGTGGCTGTTCAGAAAGTGAAAGATGCTGTGGACAAAGCTAAGAAAGACCTTCCAACCGATCTTACCCAAGAACCGAATGTACAGGAGGTAAGCCTTTCTGAAATCCCTATTATGTTTGTAAACCTGAGTGGTGATTACGACATGCTTCACCTTAAAGAATATGCAGATAACCTGCAGGACAGGCTTGAAGATATGTCGCAGATCACAAGGGTTGATATTGTCGGCGCGCCGGAGAGGGAATTCCAGATCAATGTAGATAATTATAAAATGCAAAGCGCTAATATCACTTTTGATGATATAGCCAATGCGGTTGCAAGAGAGAACGCGGATGTATCAGGAGGATTACTGCAGGTCGGCGACATGAAAAGAACGCTTCAATTAAAGGGACAATTTAAAACCACTTATGATATTGATAAAGTTATTCTAAGAAATACAGCAGGATCACCAATTTATCTGCGTGATATTGCAGAGATCAAAGACACGGTTAAAGAAAGGGAAAGCTATGCGCGCTTAAACGGTAAGAATGTGGTTACATTGAACATAGTAAAACGTGCCGGCGAAAACCTGATAATAACTTCTGATGAATTAAAAAAGAGAGTAGAAGAAAGCCGTGGAATTGATTATCCAAAAGATCTCAATGTAGTTATCACTGGTGACCTGAGCCGGAATACACGCACTTCATTTAATGACCTTGTTAACTCTATCGTTATCGGGTTTATACTGGTATTATTAGTGCTCATGTTTTTTATGGGTGTTACCAATGCTTTCTTTGTGGCCTTGTCTGTGCCGTTAAGTATGTTTGTTGCATTTATGTTTCTTCCCGGGGCCGAAGTAATCATTGGTGGTAATGTTACACTCAACTTCATTGTATTGTTTGCCCTGCTTTTCGGCTTAGGTATAATAGTAGATGATGCTATCGTGGTTATTGAAAATACACACCGGATATTTGTTGAAGGTAGGGGAAACCTTACTTCAAGCAAATCTGCTAAGATGGCCGCGGGTGAAGTATTTGTGCCGGTACTGGCAGGTACGCTAACAACGCTTGCTCCATTTATTCCATTACTATTCTGGCCTGGAATCATAGGCAAGTTCATGATCTACCTGCCTACCATGCTTATTTTTACCTTAAGCGCTTCATTGATCGTGGCTTTTATCATGAACCCGGTTTTTGCGGTAGACTTTATGAACCATCCTGAAGGTGAAGGAAAAGTTTCAAAATGGTCTATTTTTAAAAGACCCTTTTTATGGATTATCCTGGCTGCCGGAATTATTTTAGATGTATTAGGTGCTACTTTCCTTGGAAACCTTCTTATCTTTTTTATGATCCTGATTTTGTTAAACCGTTTTGTGTTTGAAAGCCTTATCCATGGTTTTCAAAATAAAGCTTTACCCTGGATTATGAATCATTATGAAAGTATGTTGCGTTGGGCTTTGAAAGGCTGGAGGCCGGTCTGGCTTCTGCTTGGAATTATCGGATTGTTCTTTGTATCACTGGCAATTTTTGTATCAAGTGTATCGTCCAACAGGGTACCTATTGTTTTCTTTCCTCAAGGCGATCCTAATTTTATTTACGTATACTTGAAACTTCCGGTAGGCACTGCGGTTGATTATACTGATTCCGTTACGAAGAAACTGGAACAAAGGGTATCACAGGTACTCGGTATATCAGAGGGCAAACCAAACCCTGTAGTGGAAAGTGTTATCTCGAATGTTGCCATTGGCGCTAATGATCCAAGCAGTGGCGACAGAAGTACACGGCCTGAACTGGGAAGGATACAGGTATCATTCGTAGAGTTTGAAAAAAGAAAAGGCCAATCCACCAAACCCTATCTTGATTCTATACGCCAAGTAATTAAAGGCATTCCCGGTGCTATTATTTCTGTAGCCCAGGAACAAGGCGGGCCACCTACTGATCCGCCTGTAAATATTGAAGTTAGCAGTGAAGATTTTGACAAGCTTACCAAAACAGCTGTAAACCTGAAAAATTACCTTGATTCAATACAGGTTAGTGGTATAGAAGAATTGAAAATGGATGTTGATCTGACCAATCCTGAAATTACGCTGTTGGTAGACCGTGAGCGGGCCATGATTGAAGGCGTCTCAACCTCACAGATAGGTATGCAAATTCGTACGGCATTATTCGGAAGAGAGATATCTAAAATTAAAGATGGTGAGGATGAATATAAAATCCAGCTACGTAATAATGAAATGCAACGTAATAGTCTTGCCGACTTATTAAACATGCGGGTGGTTTTCCGTGACATATCCAGCGGACAGGTAAAAAAAGTACCGATCAGCGCTTTAACAAAAGTTGATTATACCAGTACTTTTGGTAGCATCAAGCGTAAAAACGTAAAAAGGGTAATTACTTTATATTCGAATGTATTGACCGGTTATACACCTACGGCCGTTAATGCACAGCTAAAAACGGCTATACAGAATTTTAACAAAGCTTCAGAGGGGGTAACTATCTCACAAACGGGTGAAGGTGCACAACAAGCAGAAACTGGCGCCTTTCTTTTAAAAGCTTTGATCATAGCCCTGGCGTTGATTTTGTTCATCCTGGTGCTTCAATTCAATTCAGTAAGTAAATCTGTGATCATTCTTACAGAAATTATTTTCAGTATCATAGGTGTAATGCTTGGATTCTCATTAACAGGAATGACGGTTTCTGTAGTAATGACAGGAGTTGGTATTATAGGTCTGGCAGGTATCGTTATTAAAAACGGTATCCTTGTTATAGAATTTGCCGATGAACTTCGGGGCCGGGGCATGAAAACAAGGGAAGCTGTTATTAAAGCGGGAAAAACACGTATCATCCCTGTGCTACTTACGGCTATTGCTGCTATCCTTGGTTTAATTCCGCTTGCCACTGGATTCAATATTAATTTTGTTACGATGTTCTCCGACCTTGATCCGCATATTTTCTTTGGTGGTGACAGCCAGACTTTCTGGGCGCCATTGGCATGGACCATCATCTTCGGATTAACCATTGCTTTCTTTATGACACTTGTAATTGTTCCGGGTATGTACCTTATAGCGGAACGTTTAAGAAGGCCAATGCGTAAATTGTTTGGTGGTAAATGGATATCGATGCTGGGTATTCCGCCTTTACTGATATTATTTATGTTCCTGATGATATTTACCGGCTTCCATCATCAATATGTTGTGGCACAAAGAAGAAGAAGAATGCAGGGGCAAAATGTGAACAAAGCCTTTTTGGGAAGCTGGTTCTAAAAGCTATCGGCACTTGCAATTAACCTGGTTATTTCATGAACTGATTTCATGAAATAACCAGGTTTTTTATGGCCGGAACAACAAGGCTTATATATAAATTATTCCCAAACTCCATCCCAGTACATTTTATAAAACTGATTTCTTTTATATTTGAAGGCAGAACAATATCGAATGCTATGCAGTTTGAATGCAATGCCTTTAACCACACTTTATGAAATATCTATTAGTATTAGGATGTTTATTCTTTTCATTAAATAGTATCTGCCAGCAACAGGATACTAAAACAATGCAGGAAAGCGCTAAGAACTTTCAAAAAAAGGGAGATTACAATAATGCGGTTCTGGTACTAAACAGGGCTATGCAACAGGATCCTGATAATTTAGATGTTCAAAAGGATCTTGCCTTTGCACTTTACCTGAAAACAGACATTGACAAAGCCCTTGAAACTATTAAGCCACTGCTGGAAAGAAGAGATGCCGATGTACAGGTATACCAGATAGCCGGCATGACTTACAAAGCAAAGGAAGACCTAAACGAAGCTGAAAAATTATATAAAAAAGGCATTAAAAAATTTCCTCAAAGTGGCGTGCTTTATAACGATTATGGTGAATTACTGTGGTTTAAAAGGGATAATAATGCAATCAAACAATGGGAGAAGGGTATGGAAATGGATCCGAATTATTCAGCCAATTATTATAATGGCGCCAGGTATTATTTTTATACCAGTGATAAAACATGGAGTATTATTTACGCAGAAATATTCGTTAACATGGAAAGCTATAGCAGGCGGACCATTGAAACTAAATATCTCTTATTAGAGAGCTATAAGAAATTATTGACTGATACTGATATTATGAAGAATCAGAACAGTAAAAATCCCTTTACAATAGCTTATCTGAATACGGTCAGTCGTGCATCTTCAGTGATTTCATTGGGAATAACTCCGGAATCTTTAACGGGTTTACGTACCAGGTTCATTCTGGATTGGGATGATAAATATGCTTCCAGATTCCCTTACCGCTTGTTTGAATACCACCGGCAATTATTAAAAGATGGATTATTCGAGTCTTACAATCAATGGCTCTTTGGCCCAATACAAAACCTGACAGCCTTCCAGAACTGGACAAACAAACATGCCGAATCTTATACAGAGTTTACCACTTTTCAACAAGGTCGCGTGTTTAAATTACCGCAGGGTCAGAGCTATCAGAACTTTCAGAATAAAAAAGAGTAATAGCTGTCAGCTATCAGGAGAAATCATACCACGCAGTGATTTCCTGATTGCTGATAGTAAAAACTAATAGCCAGTTCTAATTGACATGGCACTACCAAGGGCTTATGCATAAAATTGTGTATGATGAAAATTTTGTATTAATTTATCGGCACAAAGCCTGTATATTCATAAGCTTAGTACATGCTATTTAGAAAATAAAGCATTATATTTCTCAGAAGTCAAAAGCATCTATACATTCAGCCTGTCCTGATAGCTGATAGGCTGCTTATACCTTAGAGTAATAATAAATAATTGAATTTATGAAAGAACCTACACGATTGTTTGATTGTATTCAGTACCATCTTGAAAGAACCCCGATAGAAGACATGCTGGCCGCTAAAGAAAATGGACGATGGAAAAAATACAGCACACGGGAAGTAAGTGATATAGTGAACAGCTTAAGTGCCGGGTTATTGAATCTTGGATATAACTGTGGTGATATGACTGATGAGGGAAGGGATAAAATAGCAGTATTGTCTAAGAATCGACCTGAATGGATCTTACTCGATCTTGCCGTTCAGCAGATTGGCGCGGTACTTACTCCGGTTTATCCTACCATAAGTGTTAATGAATTGGAATTTGTGCTGAGTGATGCCCGGGTAAAAGCAATATTTGTAAATGATGAAGATCTTTATTATAAAGTTTTAAGCATTAAGGAAAGACTTCCTTCACTTCAACATGTTTATACGTTTGAGCATGTTCAGGAGGCAAGCTACTGGAAAGAAGTGTTGCAGGAAAGCTCAACTGAAGCCCTGAGCAAAGTGAAGCTCATTGCCGGGGCTGTTCAGTCTAAAGATCTTGCAACCATCATATATACTTCCGGCACTACCGGCACCCCAAAAGGGGTAATGCTCAGCCACCAGAATATTTTAAGTAATGTGATAGCTTCGATTCCCTGTTTTCCCCCTGTTGAAAATTCACGGGCGTTGAGCTTTCTTCCGCTCAATCATATTTTTGAACGAATGGTTACTTACATCTATTTAATGAAGGGAACATCTATTTATTATGCGGAAGGATTAGAAACTATTGCTGAAAATCTGAAAGAAGTAAAACCACATCTTTTTACAACAGTACCACGGTTGCTGGAAAAGATATATGACAGAATCATGTTGAAAGGAATGGAGCTTACCGGTATTAAAAAGAAGCTTTTTTTCTGGGCACATGATTTGGCAAACAAATACGAAATCAATAAGAATCAGGGTATCAGCTATAACATGCAACTGGCCATGGCCAATAAACTTATTTTCAGTAAGTGGCGTGAAGGTTTAGGTAATGAATTAAGATGTATTATTTCAGGCGGGGCGGCATGCCAGGTACGGCTGATCCGGATTTTTACCGCCGCGAAGATTCCTATAATGGAAGGTTATGGGTTAACAGAAACATCGCCCGTAATCAGTGTAAACAGGTATGAAGAAAAAGGAAGGATGTTCGGAACCGTAGGTCCTTTGCTTGCAAACGTAGAAGTAAAAATAGCTGAAGACGGTGAGATCCTTTGTAAAGGTTCTAATGTAATGATGGGTTATTATAAACGTCCTGAATTAACGGCTGATAGTATTAAAAATGGTTGGTATTATACCGGTGATATTGGTATGATGGTTGAAAATGAATTTTTGAAGATCACTGATCGTAAGAAGGAATTATTCAAAACAAGTGGCGGTAAATATGTGGCACCGCTGCCTATAGAAAACAAGTTAAAAGAATCAATTTTTGTAGAACAGGTTATGGTAGTAGGTGCTGAAAAAAAATACGTGGGTGCCCTGATAGTTCCATCTTTTTCAAACCTGAAGGACTGGCTTCGCCAGAAAAAAATTCCTTTTACTTCAAATGAAGATATCATACTTCATCGTGAAGTATTGGAGCTATATAAAGAGCTGGTAGAAAGCTTTAATAAATTTTTTAATCATGTGGAACAGATTAAACGCTTTGAGTTACTCCCTAATGAGTGGAGTGTAGAAAGTGGTGAAATGACACCTAAGCTAAGCCTGAAGCGTAAAGTAGTACTGGAGAAATACAGGGATTCAATTAATAGGATTTATGAGCATGGCAAGTGAGCTTAAGAAAATAATGATTAATGGTTAATGATTAATTATTAACGGCAAGTTTCGTCTTTTATTATTATTCCGGATATATCTCTTCAACTATCATGAATTAACCGTTAATAATTAATAATTAACCATTAATCATTATAGCTCAGGTCTGGCTTGGCTTCCCGTCTTTTCTAAAGTTAAGCGTGAATTTCGTTCCCTTACCCACCTTGCTTTTAACCAAAATAATTCCTTTTAATTGGTCAACCAAGAATTTTACAATATTTAAACCCAGGCCTGTAGATAGCTCACCATCAGTAGGCTGTGAGGAAATGTTTTGAAATTTACCATATAACAACGGAATTTCATGTTCTTTAATACCCACTCCTTCGTCTTCTATTTCAATTATTGTGTCAATTCCCCTGGAATAAATTTTAATAAACACACTCTTGCCACGAGGTGTATATTTAATAGCATTGGATAAAAGATTCTCTATTATCTGGATATAACACTCATTATCCATCATAACAATATTCTTTTTGCCTCCGGTAAACAGAACTGGAATTTTTTTTCTTTGAGCAATATCATCATACCTTGAAATTATGCTCCTGGTTAGCTTTATCAGGTCTACCGGCGCTAGTATCGGGTTAATAGATCCTTTTTCAATCCTGTTTACATTGAGGTAATTTTTAATAAGTTCGTTCATCTGAAGGGAAGCCTCATGAATGGTTTGATAAGTTTCCATCTCTTTTTCCGGAGATTTTCTAAAATCATTATTTATTAATATTTTGCTTAAAAGCATAATAACGGCAAGAGGGCTTTGTAAATCGTGGTAAGCTATTCCTATAAATCTGTCTTTTGTATCATTAAGTTGTAGCATTTCTTCGTTAGCCTTTTGCATATCCAGCAGTTTATTCTTAAGCTCCTTCCTGGTACGTAGTATCATTTGGTCCAGGATTTTCTGACCAGTCACATCAAAGACCGTAGAACGGGTTGAACAGAAGTTTCCTAATGTATCAAAGATGTCCAATGAATCAACAATAACCGGCATTACAGACTTGTCTTTTCGAACGAAATTAAATTTATTTTTGATGTTCCCTGGCTTTTTGAATATTAAAGAGTTCTTTCGAAAATTAATGATATCATGCGGACTAAGTATATCCGTTATTTTCTTTTTATCAATAATTTCTTCTCTTGTATAACCCAGCCATTTAAGAAGTGTATCATTTATTTTTATGAAAATATTATTTTCATTCAGGGAATGGTAACCGCAGGGAGATTCGTTGTAGATAGATTTATACTCATCTAATTCAAGCTGACACTGATTTCTTTCCTCTTCAACTAATGAAATTTTTTCATGAAGTTCAAAATATTTGGATTTATAGTCACCTTCATTAGTATCTATAACACTATTATACACTGCTTTTTTCATTAATTGGATTTCTTACTACAAGATAAGTTGTAGAAAGTTATTATAAATTTCGTACAATACCAACTTCCTTAAAGAAAGTATGGAAGATAATATAAGCTATAGATTACCAATATAAATAAATTGTTATATTGGTGGAAGGGGTAAATTAATCCTAAACAGCTTTGATTATAAAAGAAATGTTAGTGGTAAAAAATATTATAAACAAGAATTTTTATTAAATACTTGTGTCATGTCAATTTGTAGTATACTACTGTCATGTCAACCTTAAATTGTCGCTTTTGCTATCAGCCGTCAGCAATCAGAAGGAAATACATTATACATTAGCGTTCTGATAGCAGACAGCGATTTTACCAAAGCTACCCACACCATATATTTTACTGCTTAATATCCCACACGCATAGAATTGCCTGTGATGAAAGAGTAGTGTTATGTTAACCCTATAGTAAGTAAAGGACCTGCTATCAGCTATTAGGAGGAAATACATCAGGCATTGGGCTCCTGATAGCTGATAGCAAAAATAACAGTACTTATCATTCAATAACTTTTGTTCCATCCTCAATCTGAGTGATATAAACTTCAGTTGTTTTGTGAAATTGTTTTTGGTATTTTTCTTTTATAAAGTGTATAAAGTCGTCAACGGCACTTTGTTCTACCAGGTTGATGGTGCATCCTCCAAAGCCGCCACCCATCATTCTTGTTCCTGTTACACCTTTAAATGTGTAAGCATTTTCAGCTAAAAAATCAAGTTCTGCACAACTAACTTCATATAATTTGCTAAGGCCCTCATGTGTCTGGTACATTAGTTTTCCAAAGCCTTTAAGGTCACCTTTTTCAATCAATGTGCAGCCTAAAAGCAGGCGTTCGTTTTCACTGATAACATATAAACATCTTCTGTAAACCACATCGGTTAAATTATTTTTGTTAGATTGCAGGACCTCTAAAGTGATGTCGCGTAAAGAGGTTATTTCAGTATTTTCATGCAGTTTTATAATTCTTATTCCTTCTTCACATTGATGCCTGCGAACATTGTATTCAGATTCTGCCAGCGAATGTTTAACCATAGAATTTACCATCACGATTTTGTGATCCGGAAAATTAAAAGGTATATATTCAAACTTCATGCTTCTGCAATCTAATTTCACTACATGGCCTGCTTTGCCATAAAGGCTGGCGAATTGATCCATGATGCCCACCTTAACACCGGTAAAAACATGTTCTGTTTTTTGTCCGATATAAGCAAGTTGCATCCTGTCTAAGCCCAGATTAAATAATTCATTTAACGCAAATCCAAAGGCGCAGCACAATGCGGCTGATGAACTCATTCCTGCACCAACCGGAACATTGCCATCTATTAATACATCTACTCCCTCTAATTCACAACCCATTTGCTGCAGATAATATGCAACACCTAATAAATATGAAGTCCAGCCTGAGGATTTTTGTGCAACAATGCTATCCAGCTGAAAAGAAAAGGATTTATTAAACTCATTAGCAAATGCGTTTACGGCTTTGGTATGATTTTTTGCAATAGCAACAAACATTTTTTTGTCCACTGCTGCCGGTAATACAAAACCTTCATTGTAATCCGTATGCTCGCCAATCAGGTTAACTCGTCCGGGAGAGGCTACTAATAAAGCTGGTTTTTTATACAATTCTTCGAATCGTTTGCTAACAGCGTTCATGAATAATTGTTGAAAAACAAATGTAACAGAATGTAATCAGGAAAACCTATTTTAGTTTAAGTAAATTATATGTATGTCTTTTGCTATTTATAAGCAACAAACAAATGGCTTCGATACAATTATGCTGGTGGATAACATTGGATTATCACGGGTAAGTATTCTTCCTGAAACAGGAGCTATGTTACATTCTTTTGAAGTACAAACAGATAATGGGCCTTTTAATATAATTGATAATTATGCGAATCCATCAATTCTACTGAATGAATTAAATGAAAGTTTTAAAAGCTGTAAGTTATCTCCTTTTGCATGCCGTATTCCCGGAGGTAAATATTTTCATAATGAACATGTTTATACACTTCAGCATATAGCCGGAGACGGGTCTTCCATTCATGGGTTACTGTATAACAAACCGTTTAAAGTAATGGATGAATTTTGTGATGATAGCCAGGCAGTCGTACAATTAAAATATAGTTATAAAAAAGATGATGCAGGTTATCCGTTTGAATATCGTTGTGAAGTCCGGTATACGCTGATGCCTGGCAACCTGTTAGAAATCCAAACTACCATCATTAATTTACACGATGAAACTATACCGTTAGCGGATGGATGGCATCCTTATTTTAAATTGGGTGGTATCACAGATGAATGGATGTTGCGGATTAATGCTTCATCAATGCTTGAGTATAATGAACACCTGGTACCTACAGGAAGATTGCTGCCTTATAACAGCTTTATAGAAGAACAATCTTTGCGTGGAGTGGTATTGGATAATTCTTTCCTTTTAAACAAAGCTGCTGATTATGCAGCCTGTACCTTGTATAATCCTTCTAATAATTTGTCAGTAAGTTTTTTCCCGGATGAAACATACCCGTATCTTCATATTTATACGCCACCCGGCAGAAGTAGTATAGCTATTGAAAATCTTAGCGGGGCACCTAACTGCTTTAACAATAAATTAAGGTTGATACAGCTGCTGCCTGGGCATACCAAAACATTCACAGTTTACTATAAAACTATTATGGAATAAATCTGTTACTTTGTATACCTTCTGCAGTATATAGAACAGGTATTAAGACCTAGTGTCATGTTAAGTGTAAATTGACATATTTGCTATCAGGTATCAGGAGGAATTTAATACACATTGATCTGCTGACAGTTGAAAGCAGAACGCGTCATTTTAGGGTTAACTTAACACTAGTATTCTTTCATTTCCTTATTGCGGAAAATGTTAATCATTAAATTATAACATACATGAAAGCTTTTAAATTATTGTTTCTCGGTTTTTTTTCCTGTTGCCTTATGGGTTGCTTTGAAATGAATGAAGAAATTGCAATAAATAATAATGGTAGCGGAGATTATTCAGTGAATATGGATATGGGAAAGATGTTGGAAATGATGCAGGCATTTATACCTCCTGACCAGGCGAAGGAAATGGAAAAACCCAGGGATACTACTATTCAAATGAAAGATTTGTTAGATACAGCTACTAGTCTGTCACCAGATAAAAAAGCCTTGTTACGTAACGGGTCTTTACACATGCAGATGAATATGGCTGATAAGGTTTTTAAATTAAACATGAAATATCCATTTAAGAATTCAACCGATCTTTCAAAACTATATGGAAGTCTGGGAGAGGCGGGAGCCGGTATGAGTAGTTTGTTGAATAATTTAAATCCTGGTGCTGCTGCTCCGTCTATCGGTGGCGGTCAGCCTGAAATGAAAATGATAAGTTCATATTTTGATCTTGACACCAAAAAGAATGGTGTTTCCAGAAAACTTAATAAAGATAAGTATGCTACACTTGCTGATGATGCCATGATGCAGCAGATGAAACAAATGGGTGAAATGGGCGGTGGTGCTGCTATGGGTGATGTTAAAATGAATACTGTTATTAAGCTGCCAGCGCCGGCTAAAAATGTTACCGGCAGTAAAGCAGAACTTTCTTCTGATAAAAAGATATTAATCCTTAAAAATAATCTGATGGATATTTTCTCACATCCCGAAGTGTTTGAATTTTCTGTGGAGTATTGATCTCAGGTATGAGGTAGCTGACAGCTTAATGCTGTCAGCTGGTATGAGGTAAAAACAATTGTCTCTTAACTTTTAATCAACTTGTCTTGGTTAATCTTATTTCTTATTAACATACAAATACTCTTTAAATTAAACTTGATTTAAATCTGATAGCTCTATGTTAACTTCCTGTATTCACCTCATACCTTGTACCTCATACCTCATACCTAAATCCCACCATCATGCAAACTGATTTTTTAGTAGTAGGTTCGGGTATTGCAGGCCTTACTTACGCTTTAAAAGTGGCTAATAAATTCCCTGATAAAAAAATGACTGTTATCACAAAGGCTCAAACGGATGAAACAAATACTAAATATGCCCAGGGTGGAATAGCTGGGGTTACCGATTTTGAAAAGGACAGTTTTGTAAAGCATATAAATGATACACTGGTAGCCGGTGATGGCTTATGCAACGAAAATATCGTTGATATTGTTGTAAAGGAAGGTGTCGACAGAATTCAGGAGTTGATAGAGTGGGGAGCAAGGTTTGATAAAGATTCCGGTGGCGACTATTCGCTGGGAAGGGAAGGCGGACACAGTGAATTTCGCATTCTCCACCATAAGGATGTTACGGGAATGGAGATGGAACGGGCCCTGGTAGATAGGGTTACCAGACAAAAAAATATTGAAATCATAAAACATTGCTTTGTACTTGACCTGATTACCCAACATCATCTTGGTTTCCTGGTTACAAAGGCTACACCTGATATTGAATGTTATGGAGTATATGCTTTCAATCTTAATAACAACCAGATAGATACAATTACCGCTAAAATAACTTTGCTTGCTACCGGGGGTAATGGCCAGGTTTACAGAACTACTACTAATCCTTCTATTGCTACCGGTGATGGTGTAGCCATGGCTTACCGTGCTAAGTCAAGAATAGAAAATATGGAATTTATCCAGTTTCATCCAACAGCTTTGTATGAAGCTGGCGTAGGCGGACAAGCCTTTTTAATTACTGAAGCGGTAAGAGGCGACGGAGGTATTCTGTGTGATAAAAGCGGTGAGCCATTCATGAATCGTTATGATGAAAGAAGAGACCTCGCTCCCCGTGATATAGTGGCCCGTGCTATAGACAGCGAAATGAAGATTAATGGTACTGAACATGTGTACCTGGATTGCCGGCATATGGATATAGAAAAGTTCATCCATCACTTCCCGAATATTTACGAAAAATGTTTATCTGAAGGCATTAATATATCAACGGATTTTATTCCTGTTGCACCAGCGGCACATTATAGTTGTGGTGGTATTAAAACAGATGAATGGGGAAGAACATCTATCAATAATTTGTATGCTGCAGGCGAATGTGCTTCTACAGGATTACACGGCGCTAACAGGTTGGCCAGTAACTCACTTCTTGAAGCAATGGTATTTGGCCATCGCTGTTATGAAGATGCCATTCAAAAGATTGAAACTATTTCTTTTAAAGAAAATATTCCTGATTGGAACGCTTATGGTACCAATGTTCCTAAGGAAATGATTCTTATCACTCAAAGTTTGAAAGAGCTTCAGCTATTGATGAGTGATTATGTTGGAATTGTAAGAACTAATGTACGCTTACTGCGAGCTCTGAAGCGACTGGATCTGTTACACGAAGAAACAGAACAGCTATATGAAGCTTCCACCGTGTCTCCTCAATTATGCGAATTGCGTAATCTCATTACAGTAGGCTATCTTATTGTGAAAGGAGCTTCTTTCAGAAAAGAAAGCCGTGGCCTGCACTTTAATACAGATTATCCAGCTAAAAGTGCCCTTGTACAAAATACTGTTTTATAATTCAGCTGTCAGCAATCAGCTTTCAGCTCAGTGCATCCTAAAGATTCACAGTTGCTGTGGTTTTATAATTATTTACCTTAAACCGCCACCATTGTATCTTTACCCCGTTAAATAGTAAGAATGTATTATTTCGTTTATGGTATCTTTTATATAATTTCCCTGCTCCCTATCCGTGTTTTATATGTTTTGGCTGATGCAGTATATGTTCTGATTTATTATGTTATCGGCTACCGCAGAAAGGTAGTAATGAGTAACCTTGCAATCGCATTCCCTGAAAAAACAAAAGCTGAAAAAGAAATAATTGCTAAAAAGTTCTATCACAATTTCGTTGACAGCTTTATTGAAACTATTAAAATGATTTCCGCAAGCGATGCATATATCTTAAAACGTTTTACCGGTAACTGGGATATAGTAAACAATTTGCTTACATCAGGAACAAGCTGTTATATCCTGTTAGGACATACTTTTAACTGGGAATGGGGTAATCTCTCAATAGGGTTAAATATGGAAAGTAACTTATTGGTAGTGTATATGCCAATCAGCAATAAAATTTTTGACAGGCTTTTTCTAAAACTTCGTACCAGAGGAAAAACCAGGATGCTATCGGCGCACAATATGCGAAAAGACCTGATGCCTTACAGAAACACACAATATGCTTTAGGATTAGCAGCAGATCAAAATCCTGGTAATCCGGCATATGCTTACTGGCTTAATTTTTTTAACAAGGCTGCTCCTTTTGTAACAGGCCCTGAGAAAGGAGCAAGGTCCAGAAACCTGCCTGTTTTTTTCTGCTATATAGAAAAGCTACGACGTGGGTATTATAATATGGTTCTTTCAATGGGTGAACAGTATCCTAAATCATTACCTGAAGGAGCGTTGACTATCAGGTTCGTTAATTATCTGGAAGAAATCATCCGTATGCATCCGGACATGTGGCTTTGGAGCCATAACCGCTGGAAGCATGAATGGAAAGAAGATTATATGAAGTTGTGGATTGATTCTGAGGCGCCGAAGCTGTGAGGTATGAGGTATGAGGTATGAGGTAGCTGACGGCTTAACGCCGTCATCAGGTATGAGGTATGAGGTATGAGGTATGAGGTATGAGGTATGAGGTATGAGGTATGAGGTATGAGGTATGAGGTATGAGGTATGAGGTATGAGGTATGAGGTATGAGGTATGAGGTATGGAGTTTATAAATTGTTCATTTAAATTGAACTATATTCATAAACGCATCACGAACTTTTTCCCAATTCGTCCATAAGTATCTATCATACCTCACAGCTCAACCCTTTCTTCAATTCAGCAAACTTGCATCCTTTACCACCTCTATATTCTTCTGTTCTTTTATTTTATCCCATCCTCCGGAAACATTTCTAAGATTGTGAAATCCCTGCCTTTTTAGCAATGAGGAAGCGATTACACTTCTGTAACCACCGCCGCAATGAACATAAATATTTTGATTTTCTTCAAGGTTTGCCATGTTACCAGGGTTAGCCAGATCGTTCAATGGAATGTTTACTGCATCTTTTAAATGACCGTCTGCAAATTCGGCTTCCCTTCTAACATCCAGCACTACCAGCTTATCATCAAAAGGAAGATCCATTATTAGTTCATCAGCTTCCACATCAATTATCAAATCAAATTGTTCACCTCCATCAAGCCATGCCTGGTACCCGCCACTTAAGTATCCTTCCACCTTTTCAAAGCCAACCCTGGCTAACCTTACCAATGTTTCTTTTTCTTTTCCGGGATCTGTAACTAATATAATTGGCTGATCGAATGGTAGGAGGTTGCCTGCCCATTCTGCAAACCTGCCTGTTAGCCCAATACTTATAGAACCAGGAACAAAACCTTTTGTAAATTCTGAAGGTTCACGGGTATCTAAAACAACAGCATCGTTTTCCATCATCTTTTTAAATTGAGGTACAGTCAAAGCCTGTAATCCTTTTTCCAGCACTTCATCCATGCTCTCGTAACCTTCTTTGTTTATCTTAGCGTTTATCGGAAAATATTGAGGAGCCTCCTGCAAACCTTTTGTAACGGCTTCAATAAAGTTTTCTCTTGTCTGGGGTTGCAGCGCATAGTTATCCTGCTTTTGTTCTTTGATAGTACTAAACTGGCCGGGACCGGAATTTTTGCCACAGCTGCTTCCCGGACCATGTGCAGGATACACTATGACATCATCTTCGAGGGGTATAATCTTATTTTGCAAAGAATCATACATCATTGAGGCAAGCTCTTCCTTACCCAGGTTGCCGCTGCTTAAATCAGGTCTTCCTACTTCATTTATAAGCAGGGTGTCACCGGTAAAAACTGCCACCTGTTTATTGTTTTCATCCTTTAATAAATAACAGGTAGATTCGAGTGTATGACCAGGGGTATGCAATACTTCGATGGAAGTTTTACCAAATTTAAAAGTCTCACTATCTTTTGCAAGGTGAATAGGAAAAGCTGTTTCTGTATTAGGTCCGTAAACTATTGGAGCATTTGTGGCTTTTGCCAGGTCAAGGTGGCCGCTAATGAAATCGGCATGAAAATGTGTTTCGAAAATATATTTTATGCTCGCTTTTCTTTCAGCTGCAAGGCTGATATAAACATCTATATCACGTAAAGGATCTATTATAACCGCTTCAGCCTCGCTTTCAATATAATACGCCGCTTCACTTAAACAATTCGTATAAAGTTGCTTTATAAACATACTTTCCATTTGCATCAAAGGTATGTATTAAAACAAAAAAGTGAAGCCGGTTTAACCACGTCTTCACTTTTAAAATATTATTCGATTAAATTATTAGATCAGTTAAGCAATTCCATTACACAGTTTCCGATTTCGGCTATACGTGGATGGTTAAGTAAGTAATATATGAATTTCCCATCCCGCTCTGTTTTTACAATACCGGTGCGGCGTAAAATAGCAAGATGCTGAGAAGCAACCGATTGTTCAAGTCTTAATTGAACATAAATTTCAGTAACAGTTAATTTGCCCTGTTCTTCTAGTAATTTCAATATATTCTGACGCAGCTTATGGTTTAAAGCACGAAGTATTAATGAGGATTTTTTAACCAGAAGAAAATCAATTTTTATTATATTTCCATCATTTACTTTAACCGTTAAATAATTGTTAGACATATTCATCTTACAACAGGAAGTTTTGTAGATAGATAAATTAAATACTTACGAATCAAAAGAGATAGAGCTGACTATACGTTGACCAGGGCTGTAGAATTCTAATTAAAAAAAAAGTAGTAAGCAATTAGTGATGTGTATAACTTTGTAATTCACTACAACACAAAGTTTTATCAAAATGCCTACTACT
>JAABUN010000714.1_pt1 | contig 82394 bp, 88 predicted proteins | sample 5559311 | NCBI WGS metagenome assembly JAABUN01 (sample SAMN10711877, study PRJNA513370) | rock metagenome | isolation source: Antarctica rocks | place: Antarctica: Victoria Land, Siegfried Peak sud
CGATGCAAGATTGGAAGAGGGCGCAAGCCCCGCTCCGCCTCAGTTTTTCGCGGCGCGAAACCCAATGTCGCGGCGAAAATGCGCGCCCTCGAAATGGATTTTGTCCACGCCTGCATAAGCCAAAGCGCGCGCAATCTCGAAGGATTCGCCCCTTCCCACCACGCCCAGAACGCGCCCTCCATTCGTCACGATTTGCCCGCCAATTTCCACAGTTCCGGCTTGAAAAACCAGCGCATTTTCCACGTTTTCCAGCCCCGAAATCACATCGCCCTTGCGTGGCGACGCCGGATAATTACACGCCGCCATCACCACAATTACCGCCGCTTCTTGGCTCCATTCCAGCGTGAAATCTCGCAGTTTTCGCTCCCCGACACCCGCGCACGCCAATAAAACCGGCACGATGTCACTTTGCAAAAGCGGCATCATTAACTGGCATTCCGGGTCGCCAAAGCGCGCGTTATATTCCACGACTTTGGGCCCGTCTTTGGTCAACATCAACCCGCAATACAGCACGCCGCGAAATTCGATTCCTTCGCTTTTCACGCCTTCCAGAGTCGGTTTGAGAATGGTTCCAATCACCGTTTCGCGCAGTTCGGGCGTCCAGGCCGGAACGGGCGAATAGCAACCCATCCCGCCGGTATTTGGCCCCAAATCGCCATCGAAAGCGCGTTTGTGATCTTGAATTTCGATCATTGGCAGCAGATTTTCGCCGTCCGAGAGCGCGAAAAACGAGATTTCCTCGCCAACCATCATTTCTTCGATGACAATGCGGCCCGCGTCATTTTTGGCCGTCTGCGACGCGATTCCCAGCACTTCATCGACGCCCAAAATCGCCTCGGCGCGACTTGCCGCGACAACCACGCCTTTTCCCACCGCTAACCCGTCGGCTTTGACCACAATCGGGCCGTCGGGCAACGATTCCAAATAAGTTTTCGCCTCGCTCGCACTCTCGAAGGAAGCGAAATTCGCGCTCGGCACGCCGTATTTTTGCAGCAGATTCTTGGTGAAAATCTTCGAGCTTTCCAACCGCGCCGCGCTTTGCGTCGGCCCGAACGCGGGAAAACCGGCGGCGTTCAAACGGTCAACCACGCCATCGGCGAGCGCGCCGTCCGGCCCAACGACCACGAAATCCGCGCCGATTTTTCGCGCGATTTCGACCGGTTCACCGCTCAAACACGCGCAAATTTGCGCGATCCCGGCGTTTCCCGGTGTGCAGAACACTTCGCTCACCAAAGGCGACTGCTTGATTTTCCAGACCAGCGCGTGTTCGCGCCCGCCACTTCCGATGACCAAAATTTTCATGCGCCCCCTATTTTACGGCACTGGTGCTTTCTCGCCGGACGGCGCGCGCATAGCGGCTGGAAAGGGCGTTGATTGATGATGCCCGCACTGGGGCGCTCCAAAAACGCTGCCGGTGAGTGCCGGTGAGTGCCGGTGAGTGCCGGCTCGCTGCGCTGGATCTCCAATGGTGATCTCAGCGCCTCGGCGGTTGATAGCGCGTGGATTTGGGCGTCGGACGGCACTCTGGCGCGCCATTTCACGTGCAGAGCGTGCCCTGCTACAGCCCCGCCAAGATCGTGCGAACACTCAAGAGCGTCTTGGCGCGTGAGATGTTCAAGCGTTGCCCGCACGTCAAGAAGAAGTTGTGGGGAGTTGTGAGGAAGTTGTGGGGAGGCGAGTTCTGGTCGGTCGGCTACTTCGTGGCGACTGTGGGGCAACCCGGTAACGCTCACACTATCGCCAACTCTGTGCGCGAGTAGGACGCACCTGACCCGTATCAGCAACTCCACACTCAGCAACTCGCGCTCTTCGACTTGAACGCTTGACAACAAAAGCGACACTCGATTGAAATAAACCGCCGCTTGCCGCGGGGATTCTTTATTCGTGCATTGGGACTCGGAAGAGATGGATTTAGGGCAGACGAGGTTGATGACTGTCGAGGAATTCAGAAATCAAGAAACCTCTGTTCAGGATGAGCAATTGATTCATCTCAAAAGGCCATCTCGAAATGACAGCGACTTTTGAAAGTGAATTGCGCGCCCTCATCGAAGCCAATCGCGCCCGCGCGTTGTGGTCGATGCCGCGCGATTATTTCCCCGCCGATGATGCGGGCGCGCGGCGCGTTTTGGAGAAAATAGCGGCGCGCGGCGACCGTGCGACTTGGATTCGCGCGCGTCGAATGCTGCGCGAACTGGAATAAACCGAAATTATGGCGCTTTCTCCTTTTCAACGCGAGGTTTGCCGTCTCCTGGCGCGCAATCGCATCGAAAGTGGCCAAAGTTATCTGGCGGGCGGCGCGGTGCTGGGCGATTTGTTGGCTTCTCCGCGCTTGTCACGAGATTTAGATCTGTTTCATGACACGCTCGATGCCCTGGAAACCACCTGGCAAGCCGACCGCGCCGCACTCCAAAACGCGGGTTGTCAATTGGACGTGCTGCGAGAACGCGCGGGTTTCGTGGAGGCCAGAGTCACCAAAAATGGCGAGACGGTTTTGATGGAATGGCTGCGCGACAGCGCCTTTCGCTTTTTCCATTGCGCCCGCACCTCGACTTCGTGCTAACGCTGCATCCGTTCGACTTGGCGACCAACAAAATCCTGGCGCTCGTCGGGTGCATCGAAACGCGCGATTGGATCGGCGCTTTGGTTTGTCATCAGCAAGTTGCGCCGCTCGGTTTTTTGGTGTGGGCGGCGCGCGGAAAAGGTGAAGGCTGGAATCGGCAACTCATTTTGGATGAAGCCGCGCGCAATTCGCGGACTTCGCGCGAGGAATGGAATGAAATCGAATGGGAAGGCGCCGCACCCGATTTAGTCGGATCCAAAACGCAGTGGCGCGCAGCTTTGGCACAGGCGCGCGAAATCGTCGCGCTGTTTCGCGGCGATGTGCCGGAAATCGAAGCGGCTTTAACCCGAAACACTTTGCGATTTCACGACGGACACATCGGCGGCGCCTGGTCGCAATTTCAAGGTTGAAACCAAAATCGTTGGCCTCACGGCCTGGCGCGGGCCTTGCCGGGCCTGTTTCAAAGCGCGCGAGCATCGCTCCATCGACACCAAGCCCACGCTTGGAGAGAGCGTGGGCTTTTTGAGTTCGGGTTCGAACACCAATTTTCGGTGCGAAGCAACTATTTGGCGTAAGCCATTTTCAATTCATTGGCGGCGAAATTGACGGCTTGCTTGGCTTTGTCCACGACCGCGCCCATACCGAAGAACTCGTGAGTCACGCCCGGATAGAGCATATATTTGACCGGGATGCCATTGCGACGCAGTTTGGCCGCATAGAGTTTGCCCTCGCTTTGCAGCGGGTCGATTTGCGCGCCGATGATGGTTGCGGGCGGCAAGCCCTCGAACAGCGAATCGGGCGCGTAAAGCGGCGAGGCGAGGGCGGTTTTGCCAAAAGCCGGCGAGGGCAACGCGTATTTGAAGAACCATTTCATCGCGGGCGCCGTGAGCGGAATGGCCTTGACTCTGGCGGGCTTGGCGCTCTGGTAAGCGCGATACGACGGCGTGGTTTTGCCTTGAACCACCGGGTAAACCAGCACTTGATGAATCGGCATCACGCCGCCGCGCATTTTGGCCATCAAACACATATCGGTGGCCAGATTGCCGCCCGCGCTTTCGCCCGCAACCGCGACTTTTGACGAATCTCCGCCAAACTTGCGCGCGTTTTTCATGATGTATTGCGTGGCGGCGTAAGAATCTTCGTGCGCGGCGGGCAAACGATTTTCGGGTGCCAAGCGATAAGCGACCGCACAGACCACGGCACCTGAGGCGTTCGCCAGGGCGCGGCAGGAAGCGTCATAAGCGGTAATGGAAGCGATGACGAAGCCGCCACCGTGAAAATACACCAGCACTGGCAATTTGCCATCTTTCCTCTCCTGAGCCGAGCCAGCAGGATAATAGGAACGCACCAAGACGTCCGGCGCACCGGCAGGGCCGGGCACTTTGGTGTCAACCACGGCATCGACCTTTTCACGTTCGATGGAACGACCTTGCTTTTGTTGAACGAGCGTCACGCCAACAGCGACGAACGGCTGCTGGCGTGCCAGTTTGGGCGTGAGTTTGGTGATGGGTTTGGGCTTGAGCGAAGTCCAGGCGTTCAACACAGCGCGCATTTGCGGGTCGGGCGTGCCCACCAGAGGCGGCATCATCATGCCATTGGCGTTCATGACGCGGGCCATCATCATCCCGCCCTTCATCATTTTGGGCATGGCGTGCGAGGGCACAGCAGCGAGCAGCAAGCTGCCGGAACACGCAGTGAGCGCGAACAGGCGGGTGGGGGAGAATTTAATCATAGATTTCCTACAGTTGGAATTTAAGTCGCGCTTTGTATGGCAAAGCAAAGGCCGGAGAATCCGGAACTGGATGTTCAAAATCTGTTCAAATTTCGTTCTTATTAATTGCGTATTTGTGAATCAGCCTCCTGTTGCAGGCGTTTATGGAAAAGAAATGGGCCAAATGGAATGACCGAAACCGCGAGCGCCAAAATCGTGCGCGCGAGTCGCCACTTTTGAACGAGGGCAATCCCTACAACGGCAAGCACATAAATTACGAACAATCCGCCGTGAAGTGAGCCAACGATGCGACCGCGTTCGGCTGGCCAAACGCCTACTTGAGCGGCATGGCGATGAACATCTATAAAGATGAACGAAAGGCCTTCGGCGAGTCCCGAAAGTCGCAAGCGCGATTCGGCGGGGGAAATCATGACGGGAAGTTTTTGCGCGTTGGAACGGGTAGCGCGGGTTGGTGATGCTTATGGCTGCGACTTTGGGCAAACTCAAAGACAAGATGAGTTGCCAGTGCAGAAAATGTGGCGAATGGGTAGGAACTGGCGGCGTTCGTTCGGGGATCGGAATGATGACGCATTTTGCGATTCCCTGTTGGTTAGCGGCTGTTCTCTTTCCCGTGTTCGACCGTATGAACCGCCTCACGCTGTGGGAAGATTTCTGGCCGTATTTCATCGGCTGGCTGTTGTTTGCCGCGTGGATTATTTTGCGGTTTTGGTTCACAAGCATTTATTTTTGGCTGTGGTTTACGCTCTTCAAGCCTTGCCCAAACTGCAAAAAAAGGCGCTGGGGTTTAGGTGAATGTTCCGGTTTCGGGTTGTGAACGATTAAAAATGGCTAAAAAATCGCCCTTCTGCCTTGTTTCGTAGCGCCGTCGCTGGTATATTTTTCCGTTGGCGTCTCCCTTGTCTGTTTCGTCGATAAGTCCCATCGGGATACTACCGGCGTGTTCGAAACCCTTCGCACGCGCGTTTTCGTCTCTGTTTCGAGGCGAAATCTCCAAGTTCGGAGGGTTTTTTCTTGTCTGATTGCATCAGGCGGGGCGATAAAACAAGGCAAACAAGACCCAAAAATACACCCGCGATTCAAAACTGCGAAGGAAACATCTGAGATGGCCAAGGCTAAATACGACAGCACCAAGCCCCACGTGAACGTGGGCACCATCGGTCACGTTGACCATGGAAAAACCACCCTGACCGCCGCGATCACCAAAGTGCAGGCGGCCAAAGGATTGGCGAAAACCGTTGACTTCGCCAACATCGACAAAGCTCCCGAAGAGCGCGAGCGCGGCATCACCATCGCTACCGCTCACGTCGAATACGAAACCGAAGCGCGCCATTACGCGCACGTTGACTGCCCCGGCCACGCCGATTACGTCAAAAACATGATCACCGGCGCCGCCCAGATGGACGGCGCGATCCTCGTCGTTTCGGCGACCGACGGCCCGATGCCCCAGACGCGCGAACACATTTTGCTCGCCCGTCAGGTCGGTGTGCCGCACATCGTCGTCTTCCTCAACAAAGTTGACCTGGTGGACGATCCAGAACTCATCGAATTGGTTGAACTCGAACTGCGCGAACTTTTGTCGAAATACGAGTTCCCCGGCGACGATTTGCCGATCATTCGCGGTTCCGGTTTGAAAGCGCTCAACGGCGCCACTGCCGAAGACACCGCGCCCATCGACGAACTGATGAACGCGCTCGACACCTTCATTCCCGAACCAGAGCGCGACATCGACAAGCCATTTTTGATGGCTGTTGAAGACGTGTTCACCATTTCGGGACGCGGCACGGTTGCGACCGGTCGTATCGAGCGCGGACAAATCAAAGTCGGCGAACCGGTGGAAATCATCGGTCTGCGCGACACCCAGACGACGGCTGTGACCGGTTTGGAAATGTTCCGCAAGTCCCTGGACGTTGCCGTCGCGGGTTTCAACTGCGGCGCCCTCGTTCGCGGTTTGAAGCGCGAAGACATCGAGCGTGGTCAAGTCTTGGCCAAGCCCGGTTCGATCACGCCGCACACCCATTTCGAGGCCGAGGTTTATATCTTGTCCAAAGAAGAGGGTGGCCGTCACACGCCGTTTTTCAAGAATTATCGCCCGCAGTTCTACTTCCGCACCACTGACGTGACGGGTTCGGTCACCGAACTCGGCGGCGGCGCGGAAATGGTCATGCCCGGCGACAACATCAAGATGAACGTGGAACTGGTTTCCTCGGTCGCTATGGAAGAGGGTCTGCGCTTCGCTATCCGCGAAGGTGGCCGCACCGTTGGCGCTGGCGTTATCTCCAAAATCGTCAAGTAGGGATTTAAAAGGCCGGTGAGTCACTTTGGGTGATTCATCGGCCTTTTCGTGTCTTTATTGAAGTAAACGGCGAATGAATTCGCAGCCAGAAAAAGCCGTCGGCCTGCGCCGACGAAACCCCGGCGTTATGCGACTTCGTTCCTGCGGGATTTCGTCAACGAAGGTTGACGGCTTTTTCTGGCTGCGAATTCATTCGCCGTATCCAAACAAATCGCGCGTGGAAGGTTGAGGCGTTTCGCCTGAAATTTACGCGGCGCGATTAAAGCATCACATTATGGCCGACAAAATTCGGATTAAATTGCGAGCGTTTGACCACAAACTGCTCGACCAATCGGCGGCGCAGATCGTTTCGACGGCGCGTCGCACCGGTAGCCGCTTGAGCGGCCCGATCCCGCTTCCCACCGACAAAACCATTTACTGCGTGATTCGCTCACCGTTCGTGGACAAAGAGTCGATGGAGCATTTCGAGATGCGGACGCACAAGCGTTTGATCGACATCATCGAACCCGACCCGCGCACCGTTACGGAACTGATGAATTTGAACCTTCCGTCGGGCGTCGATATTGAAATTAAGCTCTAATTTTTAGAGCTTTTGCAAACAAACAGGCTTTCGTTGGCCAAACACGCCTCGTCATTCTGAGCTTGCGAAGGATCTACATTTACAGTTTCTAAAACGAAACTGCGACTTGAGATCCTTCACAGGCTCAGGATGACAAGACTGCGGCGATAACGAAAGTTTGTGAGTTGATAAAAACGAACGTCTACCCCGCCCGCGGGATGACCTCTGGAGAAACATGGCAACTGTTAATGGATTGTTGGGCCGCAAAGTCGGCATGACGCAAATTTTTACGCCCGAAGGCGCCGCCGTTCCGGTGACGGTGATCGAATGCGGCCCCTGTTCGGTCGTGCAGCGCAAAACGACCGAGAAAGACGGCTACGAAGCCGTGCAGCTCGGTTATATCGAGAAAAAAGCCGCGCGCAAAGAAACCAAAATCCCGCGCGGTCACACCGGCCATAGAGGCAAAGGCGAAGCGAGCAAGCCGGTTCTCGGCCACTTCGAGAAAAATGGCGGCGCGACTCCGACGCGCGTTTTGGCCGAGTTCAAACTCATCGCCGATGGCGAAGAGCCAGCAGCCGGAAGTGCTTTGACTGTCGCCGATATTTTCGCGGCGGGCGATGCGGTTCAGGTGCAGGGCAAAAGCAAAGGGCGCGGGTTCGCGGGTGTTATCAAACGCCATAACTTCAAAGGTCAAGGCGCTTCGCACGGATCGAAGATTCACCGCAAACCGGCATCGAACGGCGCGACCGATCCGGCGCGCACGTTTCCCGGCGTTCGTCGCCCCGGTCGTTTCGGCGCCGAGAACATCACGCAGTTGGGTTTGAAAGTCATTGAAATTGACGCCGAGCGCAATTTGCTGCTCGTCAAAGGCGCCGTTCCCGGCGCGCCGGGCGGCGTGTTGCGGATTACGAAAAGCAAGTAATTGTTGAAAACGAGATGGACAAACCGATTGATCCATATCTACTCGAAATAGATGGCGAAATCTATGGCGTTAGCTCGGCGACAGATGCTGACCGTGAGTCAATTGAGGCAGTAGGCGAACCAGTAGAAATTGACCCTGAAGGTTGGCGAATGTATGCCGATGTAATTGATGCTGCTCAAATTGAATGGCTTAAAAAACATCCAGAACACGACTGGAGCGGCGTTTTAGAGCGGTTGGAAAATAAAGCTCCGAGACCTCGAAACAGGAACAAAAACATGAAATTCTTTCTCGACACCGCCGACATCGCCGAAATCCGCGAAGCGCAAGAAACCGGTTTGCTCGATGGCATCACGACCAATCCGTCGCACGTTGCCAAATCGAATCGCAACTTCATCGAATTGGTGAAGGAGATCTGCGAAATCGTGCCCGGCCCGGTTTCGGCGGAAGTCACCGCCGAGGGCAAAGACGAAATGCTGCGCCAGGGCCGCTTTTTGGCGAATCTGGCGTCGAATGTCGTGGTGAAAGTGCCGCTCACGCAGGAAGGTTTGAAGGCCGTCAATGTGTTCACACAGGAAGGCATCAAAACCAACGTGACGCTGTGTTTTTCTCCGGTTCAGGCGCTTTTGGCGGCCAAAGTCGGCGCGACTTACATTTCTCCGTTCGTGGGCCGTATCGACGATCTGGGTAATGAAGGTTTGGAAGTCATTCGCAGCATCCGCGCGATTTACGACAATTACCAGTTCGCAACGCAGATTTTGACCGCTTCGACGCGCTCGGCCTTGCACATTCAGGAAGCGGCGATTGCCGGTTCGGATGTGGCGACGATGCCTTTCGTGCTGTTCAAAAAGCTGGTTAGTAATCCGCTCACCGACATTGGTTTGAAGATGTTCGAGACTGACTGGAACAAAATTCCAGAAGCGAATCGGACTTATTAATTTCGAGGTTGGATTTCCAGCATCGAGCGAAACGGTCTGACGACGAGACCTAAAACCCATCCCGCGTCCGTCGGCATCGAGGCGCGCAGAGGAACAATGGCAGATATCAAACTTTTCGATGGCTCAGGCCAATCGACCGGGACGCTTCCAGCGCCGGACAAACTCGCCAATGCGAACGCGAAAACGACTTTGGTTCACCAAGTCATGGTCGCGGAACTCGCGGGCGCCCGTCAGGGCACGCACAAAGTCAAGCGGCGCGATGAAGTCGCCGGTTCGGGCGTCAAAATCCGGCGCCAGAAAGGAACGGGCCGCTCGCGTCAGGGCGACAAGCGCGTCCCACACATGCGTGGCGGCGGCGTGGTTCACGGCCCGGTGCCGCGCGATTATTCGCAGAACACGCCTCGCAAAATGCGTCAATCGGCGTTTCGCACCGCACTTAACTCGCGTTTGCAGAACGACCGCATCTTCGTGATCGACGGTTTGACGATGGACAAGCCGAAGACCAAAGACTTCCTCAAGTTGCTCGGCACTTTGGGCCTTAGCGATTACAAACTGCTCGTTTTGACGAGTCTGGGCGAAGAGAACATCGCGCGTTCGGGCAACAACCTGCCGCGCGTGCAGATGCAAAGCGTGAATCAGACCGGCTTGGTTGATGTGCTGAAATACGACGCCATCCTTTGCACCAAAAGCGCGTGGAACGAACTTTCCGAGCGCGTGGCCGGAAAAGGAGACCTCGAATGAGCAAGCCATTACACGAAATTTTGGAGCGCCCGGTGATTACGGAAAAGAGCGTGCGATTGTCCCAGGCGGGCCGTTACACGTTTCGCTGCAAGACCAGCGCGAACAAAATCGAAATCAAAGCGGCTATCGAAACCGTTTATGAGGTCAAAGTCGCGGATGTCAACACCCTGATCATGAAGGGCAAGACCAAGCAGGTCGGGCGCGCTCGCAAGGGCCGCACCGCCGATTATAAAAAAGCGATTGTCACTCTGGCGCCCGACGCCAAAGCGACCAAGCTGAAAGAAATCTTCGAGGGCGCATAAGGTTACGTCCTGGGATTCATCGAACAAGAAAAATCACAATTCACGAGTGAAAGTCGCAAGTTTTGTCATCCTGAGCTTGCGAAGGATCTCCAGTTACAGTTTCGAGATTGGTAATGTAGATCCTTCGCAAGCTCAGGATGACAAAGCGCGGTTGACAGGCGTTTCTTGAGTGTTTTCTTTTCTGAATCCAAAACCTTCCACTATGGCAATCAAATCTTTTAATCCGACTTCGCCGGCGCGACGGTCGATGACGGTGATTAAAAATCCCGACATCTCCCAGAAGCGCCCGGAAAAGTCGCTGACCGAGCCGCTCAAAAAGACGGCGGGTCGCAACAATCAGGGCCGCATGACGGCCCGCAACAAGGGCGGCGGACACAAGCGTTTGTATCGCATCGTTGATTTCAAACGCCGCACCGACGGCGTCGCGGGCGAAGTTCTCGCGCTCGAATACGATCCGAATCGCTCCGCTAACATCGCGCTCATTCAGAATGACGACAAGAACAAATCGAAGCGTTACATCATCGCGCCCGATGGTTTGAAAGTCGGCACCACGATCATGGACGGCGCGACGGCGGAAATCCGCATTGGCAATGCGATGCCGCTGCAAAACATCCCGATTGGCACCACGATTCACAACATCGAGCTTTCGCCCGGCAAAGGCGCGCAGATGGCGCGTTCCGCGGGAACATCGGCGGTTTTGCAGGCTAAGGAAGGCAAATTCGCGTTGATTTTGCTGCCTTCGCGCGAAACTCGTCTGGTTCAACTCGCTTGCCGCGCCACGATTGGCGAAGTCGGCAACTCCGAATGGGACTCGATTGTGTGGGGCAACGCGGGACGCAATCGCCATCGCGGAATTACTCCGCACGTCAGAGGTAAAGCGATGAACCCGAACGACCATCCTCATGGCGGCGGCGAAGCGCGCAACTCGATTGGGCGCCGTAAAAGCGGCCCGGTTTCGGCGACTGGTGTGAAAGCGATTGGTTTCAAGACTCGCAAGAGCAAGAAGCCGAGCGACAAGATGATCATCCGCAAAAGGAACAGCAAATAGAAGTTAGAAGATAGAAGTTAGAGGTTAGAAATGACCGCTCTATCTTCTAATCTCTAACTTCTAAACATTATGGCACGTTCACTGAAAAAGTCGCCGTTTATCGACGACCATTTGATGAAGAAAATTTTGGGGATGAACGAGACCGGCGAAAAGCGGATCATCAAGTCGTGGAGCCGCCGTTCTACCGTCTTTCCTGAAATGATCGGACACACCATCGCGCTTTATGATGGTCGCAAGCACATCCCGGTTTATGTTCAAGAGAACATGGTCGGTCACAAACTCGGCGAGTTCGCCCCGACGCGCACGTTCAAGCGTCATGGCGGCGCGACGGAGAAGGTCCGCAAATAAATGGGGAGTGGGCCGGGGCTATGGAAAGCCCCGTCTTGGAGCCTTTGGCTAAGTGCCCTCACGGGCACGATGAATCGAAGCGTGTCCGAGAGGACACTTGGCGGCACGCCTCCAGACGGGGCTTTTTATAGCCCCGGCCCAAACCCCAGGAAAAATATCATGGCAAAAGCTGTTTTAAGAGATTTGCGGATGACGCCTCTCAAAGTGCGTCGCGTGGCCAAATTGGTCATGGGCAAAACCGTGACGGACGCAACTGATTTGTTGTCGCTCGATACCCACATCGCCAGCCCGATTTTGTCGAAAGTCATCAAATCGGCGGCGGCTAATGCGGTCAACAACGAAGGCGCGAATGAAGAGAAATTGTTCGTTCGCACCGTGATGATCGACAAAGGCAAATCGCTCAAGCGTTATCTGCCGCGTTCACGTGGCCGCGCCGACACCATCGTCAAGCGCATGAGCCACATCACGGTTATCGTCGAGGAGAAAGCATAAATGGGACAAAAAATTCACCCTTATGGCCTGCGACTCGGCATTATCAAGCCGTGGCAGAGCCGCTGGTATAGCAAAGACAATTACAAGGAATTCTTGCTCGAAGACGAGCGGATTCGACGCTTCGTCAAGAAATTCCTCAAGGCCAAACCGGTTCGCCCCGGTTCGCGCGACCGCAACAACGATCCGGCACTCTCGCGCATCGAAATCGAGCGCCAGGCTTCGCGCGTGACCGTAAAACTTCACACCGCCAAACCGGGCGTCGTTATCGGGCAACGCGGCGCCGACATCGAGCGTTTGCAGAAGGCTTTGCACAATCTGTGCAAGCGCGATGTGCGCGTCACGGTTGAAGAAGTGCGTTCGCCCAACTTGGACGGTCAGTTGGTCGCCGAAAGCATCGCGCAGCAGATCGAGCGCCGCGTGGCTTATCGCCGCGCGATTCGCATGACTTTGCAGCGCGTGATGAAAGAAGGCGCTTTGGGCTGCAAAATCCTGGCGTCGGGCCGTTTGGCCGGAGCCGAAATCGCGCGCCACGAGCGGGTTAACGAAGGCAAAGTGCCTTTGCACACACTGCGCGCCGATATCGACTATGGTTTCGCCGAGGCTGCGACGACTTATGGAAACATTGGCGTCAAGTGCTGGATTTATCGCGGCGATATCATCGGCGACATGGAAGCGCCGATTCAGTCGCTTCAGCGTGGGCCGCGCGGCCCGCGTGACCGCGATGATCGTGATCGTCGTCCGCGTCGTGATGGCGATAACAGAGGCGGCGGCGACAATCGCGGCCCGCGCAATGACAATCGTTCGGGCGGAGACCGTCCGGGCGGCAACCGATAAAGGAGTGATGGCACTATGTTGATGCCCAAAAACGTAAAATATCGTCGCCAACACCGAGGCCATCGGCGCGGAGTTGCGACGCGGGGGAATTACATCGCTTTTGGCGATTATGCGATTCAAGCCTTGGAGCCTTCATGGGTGACATCGCGGCAAATCGAAAGCGCGCGGCGCGCGATGGTGGGTTATGTAAAGCGCGGCGGAAAAGTTTGGATTCGTGTGTTTCCCGACAAACCCGTCACCAAAAAGCCTGCTGAAACCCGCATGGGTTCAGGTAAAGGCGGCGTCGAGTTCTGGGTTTCGGTTGTCAAACCGGGCCGCGTCATGTTCGAAATGTCGGGCGTGTCGGCAGAACTGGCCGAGGAAGCGATGCGCCGTGCGCGCATGAAGTTGCCGATGAAGACGAAATTCATCAAGCGCGAGGAGGAAGTCCAAGATGGCGGATCTGAATAATTACGTGTCCGGCGGCGGCAAAACGGTGAAGCTCCACGAAATTCGTGATCGCGTCACCAAAGCCGACGACGCCGAACTGAAGAGCATTTTGGACGATTGCGCGCGCGAACTGCTCGACCTTCGCACCCAGTCGATGCTCCAGCAAGTGCCCAACCCGATGCGGATTCGCCATGTGCGGAAACTCATCGCGCGGGTGCAAACCGAACAGTCCGCGCGCCGGAACAAAGCCGAAATGGCGGTTGCAGCGTGAGTTCGGCGAATGAATTCGCAGCCAGAAAAAGCCGTCGGCCTGCGCCGACGAATGCACTTTGCAGAAAGTGAGACTCTGTTGGTGCGGGGTTTCGTCAACGAAGGTTGACGGCTTTTTCTGGCTGCGAATTCATTCGCCGGATGTTACAAAGAGGAAAAATGGCAGAAATTCAAAACACCGAAGAGCGTTCGGCGCGCAAAGTCCGCGAAGGTCTGGTTGTGTCCGACAAAATGGATAAAACCGCCGTCGTTGCGATTGAGCGCCTCAAGCGCCATCCGCTTTATGGCCGCGTTCAGCGCGTGACCAAGCGCTTCAAAGCGCACGACGAAACCAATGAATGCAAAGTCGGCGACCGCGTCCGCATCATGGAAACGCGACCGCTCTCCAAGCAGAAAAATTGGCGCGTCCTCGAAATTGTCGAGCGCGCGAAGTAAATTTCGATTTTTCGCATTTCCTCAACGCCGCGCGCTCTGTCATTCCGAGGGAGCCTAAGCGACAGAGGAATCACCCGCAATTTGACTTTAGTTTTAGAACTAAGTCGAAGCTGCAACAGATTCCTCTGTCGCTTAGGCTCCCTCGGAATGACAGAGCGTGTGAGTGCGAGGAAAGTGCGTGAAAATCGGTAATTCCCAATCTTAACCACGCCGGAGCATGGAAAATGCCGGCCCCGACGAAGGAAGGTGCAACATGATTCAAAATGAAACGCGGCTTAAATCCGCAGATAATTCGGGCGCGCGCGAACTGCTGTGCATTCGTGTGATGAAAGGCTCGAACGCCAAATTTGGCAGTGTCGGCGACCGTATCAAGTGCGCGGTCAAAGAAGCCACGCCCGGCGCGCCCGTCAAATCGGGCGATGTCGTGACCGCCGTGATCGTGCGAACCGTCGAAGGTGTGCGCCGCGCCGATGGCTCGACCATCCGTTTCGACGACAACGCCTGCGTGATCGTCAACCCCGACGGCAACCCGCGCGGCACGCGCATTTTCGGCCCGGTCGCGCGCGAACTGCGCGACAAAGGCTTTATGAAAATCGTGTCGCTCGCGCCAGAGGTGCTTTAAAGATGAAAAAGAAACCTGTGGCAGTCGCCGCGAAAATCAATATCCATAAAGACGACATGGTTGTCGTTTTGACTGGCAAATATAAAGACCGCACCCAGCCGCGCAAAGTGCTTTCCGTGCTCCGCGACAAAGGCAAAGTCATCGTTGAAGGCGTCAACGTCGTCAAAGATATGCCGAAAAAGACGCAGCAAGGCGGCGCCGATCAAGGCATCACCGAAAAAACGATGCCGATTGATGCGTCCAACGTGCAACTCGTTGACTCCAAAGGCGTGCCGACGCGCATTCGTTTGGTCAAAGGCGAAGACGGAAAGCGTAGTCGCATCGCCGTGAAGAGCGGCGAGACGATTTAGATTTCTTGGCTTGTTGTGTGCTCAACAAAAAACGCTCAGGAGACACCTATGAACAAGATTTATATCATTACGGGAACAAGTAGCGGTTTTGGTCGCGCATTGGCTGAAGCTGTTTTGGAACGCGGTGATTGTGCTGTTTTAACAGCGCGCAAAACGGAGAGCATTTCGGATTTGGTCGAAAAATATGGCGGTAAAGCACTTGCTTTAACGCTGGATGTAACCAACGAAGAACAAAGGCAAACTATTGTTCCCGCTGCTCTTGAGCGATTCGGGCGTGTGGATGTGTTAATCAACAACGCAGGTCAGGGCAGTCTTGGCGCGTTTGAAGAGTTCTCATCCGAGCAAATCCGCCAGCACTTTGAGGTCAACTGCTTTGGTGTTGCTGAAATGACACGCGCTGTTTTGCCTGTCATGCGTCAGCAGAAATCAGGGCATATTCTCAATATCACTTCGGTAGGCGGACTGGTAGCTGTTGGAGGGTTCGCTCTCTACTGCGCGACTAAGTTTGCAGTTGAAGGGTTCTCAGAAGGGTTGCGCGATGAGGTGAGACCTCTGGGGATTCATGTCACCATAGTTGAGCCAGGCTCGTTTCGCACCAGTTTCGCGGGAGATGCCAACGTGAGGTCAGCTACAACGATTGATGAGTATCAACCCGTTGTTGAGCCGATTCGTCAATATCTTTACGGTAGCAATGGGCAGCAACCGGGTGACCCACACAAAGCGGCTTTGGCTATGATTCAAGCAGTGGAAAGCGAAGAGCCGCCTCTGCGTTTGATGTTGGGTGCAGATGCTTACGGATTGTGGGAGAAGAAAAGCAACTCTTTGAATGAAGAGTTTGCTAAGTGGGAAGAAGTTGGAAAAGATACGACTTTTGAGGGCGTTAATGTTGGCGCTATTGGTAGTTGAATCTCAACTGTAGCACGACGAACGCAATACTTATCGAGACGCTTGGAAACCGTCCGACATCACACAACTGATGAAACCCTTTTTACAAGAACGCTACGAAAGCCAGGTCAAAGAGGCTTTGCAAAAACAATTCGGCTATGCCAACGTGATGGAATTGCCGAAATTGCAGAAGATTGTGGTCAACATGGGCGTTGGCGACGCGCGCGAAGATTCGAAACTCATCGACGCTGCCGCCGCTGATTTGGCCACCATCACCGGCCAGAAACCGGCGATTCGCCGCGCCAAGAAGTCGATTGCGAACTTCAAACTGCGCGAGGGAATGCCGATTGGCTGCATGGTCACGCTGCGCGGCGAGCGGATGTGGGAATTCATGTATCGCTTGATTCACGCGGCGCTGCCGCGCATCCGCGACTTTCAAGGCATCCCTGACCGCTCGTTCGACGGGCGCGGCAACTACACCTTCGGCGTGCGCGAACAGATCATTTTCCCGGAAATCAACGCCGATAAAGTCACCAAAGCGCGCGGCATGGACATCACGTTCGTGACGAGCGCCAAAACCGACGACGAAGCGCGCGTCATGCTGCGCGAACTCGGTTTGCCAATGAGAAAGCGCGGTGACGCGCCACAATAACCATCATGGAAAAGCGACCAAAAGTTAATCGAAAAGTGATCTGGGGCTTATTTGTTCCGGCTATCGTCACGACTGTTGGATTGATTTTAATGGTTGCATCTTTCTTTGTCTCTTCTCCTAATTCAGAGCTTTTGAAAGATATTGCTATGTGGTTTATGATGTTCACCTTTGGTTGGAATTCACGTGACATCAAAGCAATGAAAGAAGAGAGCGAGAAGAGAAAACTGTCTGAAGGAATTAACAATGGCTAAATCAAGCAAAGTAGCTAAAACCATCCGAATCAATGCGAAGCCTCAATTTTCGGCTCGCATCAAGAACCGCTGCAATTTGTGCGGACGTCCGCGCGGCTATATGCGCCGTTTCGGTATCTGCCGGATTTGCTTCCGCGACATGGCTCACAAAGGCCTGATTCCGGGCGTGACCAAATCGAGCTGGTAATTTCGCGCGGCGAACATCCCTCGCCCGGCGAACAATCCCGACCAAACTCGAACTTCTACCAGTAGGGATATCGAGTAGAGGAACCCATTTTATAGATGCAAACTGATCCCATCGCGGACTTTCTGACTTCGATTCGCAACGCTAACCAGGCGAAAAAAGTCGATGTCACCGTCCCCTCATCGAAAATCAAGATCGAAATCGCGCGCGTGCTCAAAGCCGAAGGCTACATCGCCGATTACTCTTCGCAAGAAGACGACAAGCAAGGCCGCTTGACCGTGACGCTGCGTTACAGCGCCTCGCGCGAGCGCATTTTGCAGCACATCGAGCGCGTGTCCAAGCCCGGACGCCGCATTTATGTCGGCAAAACCGAGATTCCGCGCGTTTTAGGCGGCCTCGGCGTCGCTATTTTGTCCACGCCGCGCGGCGTTTTGACCGGAAGCGCTGCCAAAAGCGCAGGCGTTGGCGGCGAATTGCTCGCCAAGGTTTATTAACACGGCGAATGAATTCGCAGCCAGAAAAAGCCGTCGGCCTGCGCCGACGATGCCCGGCGCGACTTTCAACCAACTTGCAGCGGGATTTCGTCAACGAAGGTTGACGGCTTTTTCTGGCTGCGAATTCATTCGCCGTAAGCTGTAGGCGTTCACACGAACGAACCAAAAGTTTGGAGAAACTATGTCACGTATTGGAAAAGCGCCTATCACCGTTCCGGCGGGCGTCACCATCACTGTTAACGACGGTCTGGCGACCGTGAAAGGGCCGAAAGGCACCACGACTGCGCCGATTCCGGTCAATTTCGAGACTTCGCAGGAAAACGGCATCCTCACGGTTGTGCGCCCCTCGGAAACCAAGCAAGACCGCTCGATGCACGGCCTGACGCGCGCTTTGCTCAACAACGCGGTTGTTGGCGCCAGCGTCGGCTTCACCAAGATCATCGAACTGCGCGGCGTCGGCTATCGCGCTGAAGTCGCGGGCAAAACGCTCAAAATGGCGCTCGGCTATTCGCATCCTGTTGATATTCCGATGCCCGAAGGCATAACTGTCACGGTTGCGAACTCAACGCCAACGAGCGAAAACGGTCTTTTGGCCGCGACGATCACGATTACCTCGCATGATAAGCAGATTTTGGGCGACTTCGCGGCGGATGTTAAAGGCCGCCGTCCGGTCGAGCCGTATAAAGGCAAAGGTCTGCGCTATCAGGGCGAGCGAGTGATTCGCAAAGTCGGTAAACAGGCTGACAAGAAGAAAAAATAAAAGTTGATCGCTGTTAGACCCCTCCCTAACCCTCCCCGCAAGCGGAGAGGGAACCGATCCGTATTGCGCTTCCTATTATTTTTTGGGAGTGCGATAATGACCGGTTCCCTCTCCGCTTGCGGGGAGGGTTAGGGAGGGGTCTAACAGCGATCAACTAACAACTAACTTTGGGTTTGGGCACGGCGGCGAGCGGTCGGAAATCGCTTTCCAATGGCCCAGGTCTCAAGTCCAAAGAGGAAATATGGCTAAGAAAAGTGGAAATACCCTGCGCCAGCGCCGACATCAGCGTTTGCGCCAGAAAGTCAAAGGCACCGCAGCGCGCCCGCGTTTGCACGTTTCGCGCACGCTCAAGCACATTCATGCTCAAGTGATTGACGACGTGAACGGCAAGACTTTGGTCGCGGCTTCGACGATTCAAACTGCGATTGCATCGCAGGTCGAAGGCGGCAAAGGTTCGGTCGCAGCAGCCCGCGTTGTGGGCGCCGCGATTGCCGAACTTGCCAAGGAAAAAGGCATTGAAGCGGTTGTTTTCGACCGCAACGGCGTGCAGTATCACGGCGCCGTCAAAGAATTCGCAGAAGCGGCGCGCGAAGCCGGCTTGCAGTTTTAAGGACAAATTATGGCCAGAGTTCAAGTAGATCCCGAACTGCTTCGGGTTGAAAAAGTAGTCCAGCTCAAGCCGGTTTCCAAAACCGTCAAGGGCGGACGCAAACGCCGCTTCTCCTCGCTCGTCGTGGTCGGCGATGCCAATGGACACGTCGGCGTTGGCATGGGCAAAAGCGCCTCGGTGCCGGATGCGATTCGCAAAGGCTCGGAAAAGGCCGGAAAGCATCTCATCGAGGTGCCGATGGTCGGCAACACCGTTCCCCATATGGTCATTGGCCGCACGGGTTCGGCGCGCGTGATGCTCAAACCGGCCTCGCCGGGAACGGGCGTTATCGCCGGGCCGTCGGCTCGCGCCGTCCTTGAAGCGGTGGGAATCAAAGATATTTTGACGAAATCGCTGGGATCGGATAACGCGATCAACAATGTGTATGCGGTGCTTGACGGTTTGCGTCAGATGCAGCGCGCAACCGATGTCGCCAAGCGTCGCGGCATCGAACTCGACCAGTTGGCGATTCCCGCCAAACTCAAGGACGCGACTTTATATGAGCCAAGACAACCCGAAATCATCACCGACTATGAAAGTGAAGCTGACTCGCAGCCCAATCGGCAATCCCGCGGACCAGAAGGCAACCGTCGCGGCGCTCGGCCTGCGCAAAATGGGCGCGGTCAGAGAACTCCCCGACAACGGTAGCACACGCGGCATGGTGTTTAAAGTCAAACATTTAGTCACCGTGCTCGAAAACTAATCGTTCTAAGTTCTACGTTCTAAGTTCTTAAGTTCTAAGTTCAAGCGCCTTACCATCGCAGTTTAAGAAGCCCGAAATTCGAAATTGAGGCTTCCGAAACTGCGATGGAAAAGCGTTTGAACTTAGAACTTAAGAACTTAGAACGTAGAACTTAGAACGAGTTCACACTCATGGAACTCTTAACACTCACCAACCTCCGCCCCGCCAAAGGCGCGCGCAAAAAGAAGAAGCGCGTCGGTCGCGGCATCGGCTCCGGTCACGGCAAAACCTCGACGCGCGGCCAAAAAGGTCAGCACAGTCGCAACACCGTCGCTCCCGGATTTGAAGGCGGCCAAACGCCGCTCTTCCGCCGCCTGCCCAAACTGCGCGGCAAAGGCAAAGGCGCGATGCCCCTCGGCCCGACCCGCAAACATTACGCGATTGCCAACATGGAACAGCTCGAACGCTTCCCATCCGGCACCGCCATCACCGCCGAACTGCTCCGCAGCGAAGGCATCGTCAAAGGCCGCTGGGATGGCCTTCGCATCCTCGGCGTCGGCGAAATCACCAAATCCCTGACGGTTCACGCCGAACATTTCACCGCCACCGCGCGCGAGAAAATCGAAGCCGCCGGCGGCACGTGCGAACTCATCGTCCACATCAGCCCATCGGGTCGCAAACCCAAAGTGCAGGCCGAAACGACTGACGAAGCGTAAGTCGCATTGGTAAAGAAACAGCCGCCAACTCGTGAGAGTTGGCGGCTGTTTTTGGTTTCGGAATTATCCGTTACGGAGTTGGCGCCGTTTGAGTCGGCTCGTTGCGGCCCTTCTGCGGCAAAATTCGAAACGACGCGAAAACTTTGTCCACTAACGCGCGATTCTTTTCGAGCGCCGCTTCCGAACCAACCGCGTGAATTTGATACAACCGCTGCGAAGTTGCATACATACGCAATCGATTCCCTTTGACACCGCGATTGGCAACGTAACTCAAGTCATATCCTGAAATTCCGTCCAATTCGATGTTCTGCGATTGAAACGAGGCGACTTGATCGAAGCGCTGGTAAGAACCGACTAATCCAGCAAGGAAATTTTCGATGGAAACTTTTGGCCCGCTCGGAGGATTCTGGCCCAAATTTACCCCGAAGGAAACAATGAAAGTGACAGAATCAGTTTTCGCGTTGGCAGCAACGGGGAGAAACATCGAACTGATGTCGTTGTGGCCGGAATAACGGATTTGGCCGGGCAGCCAAACCGCGAAATTCGTGACCGGGGACGAGTAAGAAACCGGGCCTTGAGGCACGATTTGGCGCGCGGGATCAGCGTGTGCGCGGCTGAATGAGGCTGCAATTGCAGCACAAAGCCAAAGGGAAGATTTGAAACGCATGGCCGCAGTATGCCCGATGTGGTAATTTCGCGATTCAACCCGCTCAAAAGCAAAACGCGCCCCGCTTTCGCAGGGCGCGTTTTTCCATTTCCAACCAACTTCCTAAACCGCCACCGTCGCTGACGCGACTGGCCCCCAACCGCCCGTTTCGCCTTTGGCATTTGTCCATCTGCCGCAATAAAACGCCGCTTTATTGGCATCGGACGCCGCGTTGTCGTGGGTGTAGGGGATTTTGGTGTCGAGCGCCAGAAACGGCATCGCTTCGCCATCGACGGGCATTTCGCCGCCGATTTGGAGGCGCAGTTCGCAGCCCATCACGCCAGCGGGTTTGGCCTTGGAATCGGGCGTGAGCGAGTCGCGGAACTCGATTTCATGGCGCAAACGGCTCATGTTGTGGATGACCAGAATCGGATACGACTCCGGCACGCCGACCGAGGTGCGGGTTTCTTTCGCAATCGTGATGCGAAATTTGCGGCGCAATTCGTCGGTCATGCCGGCGAATTTCTGGATTTGGCCCACCAAAGCGCGAATCGTTGTTGTCAAAGCGTCGCGCGCCTCGGTTTTGGCGGTCGCGGCGGCGTCGTAGGCGGTTTTGGCGGTCTGGAAATCGGCGCGCGCCGCGAGCCAAGTTTGGAATTTGGCGGCTAAATCGGTCGCTTGAGGCGCCGAAACACCGGCTGCGGCGGCATTTTCGCCGACTTCAGTCGAGAGGTTTTCCGACCATTCGGTGAATTGGCCTTCGTCTGTGGGGATGAAATCTGGCATGAAACTCCTTGAAAATAGGGAAAGCGACGCGCTCAGTATAGGTAGTGCATCGCTTCGATTGAGCGAGGCCGCAGCAGGAAGCGGTGGCGCGTCACCATGAGTGGGAATGGTGCCACCATTCCCGTTAGCCGCGCCACCATTCCCATTAGTGGCGCCGCGCCGCCCACTCGTGAAGGCGCGTCGCCGTGAATTGGCAGCGCGGCGCCGATTCATTCACGTTCAATCACGCTCAAAAGCCGCTTATTGCGGCAAAATGCGGAAGGAATCGAAGACGCGATTGATTTGCGCGGCTTGCTTTTCGACGTTGGCTTTGGAGCCACCTGCGCCTACCGAATAAAACGCTTTGGGCGTGAAATAAATGCGACCGCGCGTGACCAATTCGCCTTTTAATAAACTCAGTTTGATTTCGCGGCCCACAAAACCATCGAGTTGAAGTTCGGTGCGTTTTTGCACGTTGGCACCAGGCGATTTCGTCCCAATGCTTCTCAGCAGCCCTGTTTCGTAAGCGTTGAGTTGAGCTTTAGGGTCGGAAACATCGACGCTCGAATCAATCGGCGTCACGATAATCACATAATTCACCGCTTCGGTTGGCGCTTTGAAAACGCTCAGAGTCGCTTTTTGGCCGTTCTCAAGAGTTGTGATCGTCTCAGTTCGCGTTGGTTTGACCGGAAATTGCACCGCGAACCCGTCAGTCTTAGAAGTGAAGAGCGGGGTTCTGCGCGGCGCGATTTGACGTGGCGAGAGCCGAAAAGAGTTCAAAAAGCGGTCGATTTGTGCATTTTTGGTTTGCATCGAAGTCTTCGCTCCGAGCACGGAAATCGAATAAAACGCTTGAGGTGTGAAATAAAAACGGTTTCGGAATATCTGTTGGCCACCTTGAACGCTGGCTTTGATTTCACGCCCCCGACTCGTGGCCAACTGAATCTCTTCGCTTTTCTGCAATTTCGCGCCAGTCGTTGCGAGAATCTCCTGTTGCCAGTTGTCGAGTTGTTTCGCAGGATCGAAAACATCCACGCTTGGCAAAACGGGCGTCACTTCAGCCAAATAGGTCAGTGATTCGAATTGAGCTTCAAAACTGGAAAGGGTGAAAGATTGGCCATCTTCCATTGGAACAATGCTTTGGCTTTGAGCCGGTTTAGCCGGAAACCCAATGGAGAAGCCGTGTTCTTTGGACGTGAAATTCGTCGCGCCTTTCGGCACGATTTTCCGGGCGGGCGCGGCCTGACTGATGCTCAAATTCGCCGCGACGACACCCAACACCAAAAGAGAAGATCGAAAACGCATGACGTGAGTTTGACCCAACCGCCAAGAAATTCGCGCGTCTGCTTTTCAAATCGGCGGCGGCTGTCACACTTAAGCCCCGCTCTTAGGCCGTAGGAGGCGAAAAATGGTCAATCCGACTTTGGAACGCGAACTTCATCTGCAATTGGAGAATCTGCTGCCTCCGGCGCAGCAGAAAGTCTTGGAATTTGCCAAGGCGCTGGTGATGGTGCGTCCGCGCCCGATGAACAAGCAAGATTTGCTTTCTCTGGCCGGAAGCCTTTCCGACGAAGAAGCTAAGGAAATGATGGAGGCCATTGACGAAGATTGCGGCCAGGTGGATTTGAATGCCTGGTAGATTTCTGGTGGACACCAACATCCTCGTCGCGGCCCTCAACGACGAGAAAATGGTGCAAATCCATCTGGATGAGGCCGATCAGGTGTGGCTTTGCGCGCCGGTTTTGGCGGAACTCTTTTTCGGAGCGCGCAAGTCAGGACGGGGCGAATCCAACTTGCGCCGCGTCGAGAATCTGGCCATCAAATACTCCGTTTTAAACTGCGACGCCGAGACGGCCCGCACTTTTGGCCTCATCAAAAATCAATTGCGAATGTCAGGCAAACCGATTCCCGAAAACGACGTTTGGATTGCGGCGATTGCGCTGCAAGGTGATTTAACTTTGGTCACGCGCGACGCCCATTTCGGCGCCGTGGCGGATTTGAAAACCGAAAGCTGGTAGACCGTTTGAGAAATTATGAAAAAAGCACTTGAACCCCTGATTTTGTCCTGGCGCGTGCCCGAACTGCGCGCCCGTCTCTTGTTTGTGATGGGCGCCATCATCGTTTACGTCCTGGCGCTGCACATCCCGATTCCAAACGTTGACCACACCGCTTTGCAGAAACTTTTCACCTCAAGCGGCGGCGTTTTGGACTTCATCGACATCTTTGGCGGCGGCGCCCTCAGGAAATTGTCGATTCTGGCGCTCGGCATCATGCCTTATATCACTTCGTCGATCGTGTTCCAGATTTTGACGATCGCGTTTCCCTATTTCAAGGAATTGCAGCAGGAAGGCGAATATGGGCGTCGCAAAATGGCGCAGTGGACGCGCTGGGCGGCGATTGGCCTCACCATCATCCAGGCGACCGTTGCGACCAAGGCGTTTCAATCCGAAGCCTTTGGCGTGATTCCGCCCGGCAGCGCCAATTTCATCCAATCGGTGTTGTCGCTCACGGCGGGCACGATGTTTTTGATCTGGCTCGGCGAGCAGATTACCACGCGCGGCGTGGGAAATGGCATTTCGTTCATCATTTTCGCGGGCATCGTGGCGCGTTTGCCGCAAAACATCTTCGAACTGGTGCAAACCGGCAATATCCTCCAACTTTTGCTGCTTTTGGGGTTGTTCGTGGGGACGATTTACGCGGTGATCACCGTGACGCAGGGCGAGCGCCGCATTCCGGTGAAATACGCGCCGCGTCAGGCCGGGCGGCGCATGGTGCAGGGTCAGAGGTCGTATTTGCCGCTGAAACTCGCGGCGGCGGGCGTGATTCCGATCATTTTCGCGGTTTCGATTGTGCTGTTTCCGGGTCAAATCGCCAACTGGTATTTGCGCGCCAACGAAGGCCAAAATTCCACGATTATCACTCTCGCGCAGCACGTTCAGCAGTGGTTTTCGCCGCAAAGTCTGGTCGCGTCGCTGCTTTACGCGGCTCTGGTGATGGGTTTCACCTACTTTTACACGGCGGTCATCTTCGACGTGCGCGATTTGTCGGACAACCTCAAACGCGCGGGCGGACAGATTCAGGGTTACGCGCCGGGTCGCCCGACCGAAATTTTCATCAACCGCGTTTTGACGCGAATTACTTTCGCGGGCGGTTTGTTTTTGGCCTCGCTCGCGCTGATGCAGTGGTGGGCGCCGCAGATTTTGGGGCTGCAAAACTCGTCGGCGGGCGGCTCGCTCCTCGTTGGCGGCACCAGTTTGCTGATCGTGGTCGGCGTGGCGCTGGAGATCATGCAGAATTTGGATCAGCAACTCAAGATGCGGCAGTATGAAGGTTTCGCGAAGAATCAGGCGAAAGGGCGGTTGTAGTTCGAATGAGTGGGAATTAGCGCGAGGTGAAACCATGAAACCCTGTTTATTTGGCATTGTGGTGTTGAGCGGCGCACTGGCGTGGGCACTGCCAGCGCAGGGTCAGCCCGCGCCGCCTGCCAAAACTGAGTCGCAACTGCTGTTTGATAAGTGTCAGACGGCTTATGGCGAGTTGAAATCGTATCGCGGCGTGACGAAAGCGATGAGTTTGTCGCTGGTAAACGGCTCGCCCAATATTTACGAAGGCTCGGCGCGAATTTCTTTCCAAAAACCGGGTTTGCTGCGAATTGATGGCAAATTGGCGGGCGGCGGCGATTTTTCGATTTTGGGCAATGCGGATGGCAGTTGGTATCGTTGGCCACTCAACAAAAACGGCGACTGGAAAAAGGTCGAGGAGTTGGATTTGGCGATTGCTTCAATGACCGGCGTTGCGGCCACAGCGCCCACGACGATTCCTTCGCTGTTGATCCAATCCCGAAACGCGCCTTATTTCGGTTTCTCCGAGGAAGCCAAAATGGACGGTGAAGAGAAAGTCGCGGGCCAGATGTGCCACAAGCTCACGGCGCGCTCCAAAGGCGAGACGACTTCCTGGTGGATAGACAAAGGAAGTTTGCTGTTGCGTCGCATCGTGAGTTACACCAGCGAAGAGCAATCGGCGGCGCAAATAGCGGAAGTGGAAAAGGCGATGAAAAAGTTTCCTCGACCTGAGGGTTTGGACGCGCTGCCTAAATCGGATATGCGATTTGTCAGCCGAATTCAAGATTTTGAAATCGAGGCGATTAACGAGCCGGTTGACGAAAAGTTGTTCGAGACGCCGCCAATGAAGTAAGAGGGACGCCAATGGATTCAAACGAGAAAAATGCCGAGCCTAAACCGCATCGCCAGTGCAGAAGTCAGCACGAAATAATCCGTGAGACGGGCCGAGACTGGAAAGATTCCACCTGCGCCGAGCGTTTCGAAGCCTTGGAACACCTGCGGCAAGTCGCCTATCCGAATTATTCGCCTCACGACCCCATTCAGAAGATTATGAGCGTCCGAAATTTACACGATGGCCCGGAAAATTCGGAATGAGAATCGTTCTTTTAGGCCCGCCGGGAAGTGGCAAAGGCACCCAGGCTGTGAAAATCGCCGCCAAACTCGGCGCGGCGCATATTGCAACCGGCGACCTGTTTCGCACCGAAATCGCGGCGGAGACTGAGTTGGGGATTCTGGCCAACGAATATATCGCGCACGGGAATCTGGTGCCCAATGAAGTGACGAATCAGATGGTGCGCGAGCGGTTGGCGCAGAAGGACGCGGAACATTTCGTTTTGGATGGCTATCCGCGCACTCTGGATCAGGCGGATGCTTTGGAATTGGCGCTCAAGGAATTGGAAAGGCCGCTCGATGGCGCGTTTTTGATCGATGTGCCGGATAGCGCGATTGTGGAGCGCGCGGTGGGGCGATTGCTGTGCAACTCGTGCGGCGCGATTTACCATTTGAAGTTCAAATCGCCCCAGGTTGCGGGCATTTGCGACAATTGCCGCGGCATTTTGAGCGTGCGCGACGATGACACGCCTTCGACTGTGCGGCATCGTTTGGTGGTTTATCACCGCATTACGGCGCCGCTTTTGGAGTTTTATGGCTCGCGCGGGCTTTTGACGCGCATTGATGGAGTTGGAACGCCGCCGGAAATCTTGGAAAGGTTACTTGCGGCGATAAAAGAGAATTGATATAGTTATCCCCTTGGCGCAACTTGAAGATTTGACTTCAGGATTGAGTCTTGGAGCAACAAAACAACTGTATTATGGCGAAAGATAAAGGTGTTGAAGTCGAAGGCCGCGTGGTCGAAACCCTGCCCAACGCGATGTTTCGCGTCGAATTGGATAACGAGCATAAAGTTCTGGCTCACGTTTCGGGCCGGATGCGGCAGAATTTCATCAAAATTCTGACCGGCGACCGCGTTTTGCTGGAACTCAACGTCAACGATCTGTCGCGCGGACGGATTCTTTACCGCTACAAGTAGCATCCGCGCCAAAAACCCCTCTTTGGAGAACACCTCATGCAAGTCCGCGCATCTGTTAAAAAGCGCTGCGATAACTGCCGCATCGTGCGTCGTCACGGAAAAATCCTGGTTATTTGCAGTTCGGTCAAAAAACACAAACAACGGCAGGGTTGATTAGAGGTTAGAGATTAGAAGTTAGTGATTAGAAATGATCTCTAACTTCTAACTTCTAACCACTAACTTCTAAAACACATCATGGCACGAATTTCTGGAATTGATTTGCCGCGCGACAAGCGTCTCGAAACGGCACTGACTTACATTTATGGCATCGGCCCGACCTCGGCGAAGAAGATTCTCGTCTCGGCGGGCTTGACCGAGAATCCGCGCGTGCGCGAGCTGTCGGAAGCCGACGCCGCGAAGTTGCGCGAGATCATTGAGCGCGATTTTCGCACCGAAGGCGATTTGCGCCGCACCGTGACCGGCGATATTCGCCGTTTGCAGGAAATCCAGTCTTATCGCGGCCTGCGTCATCGCCGCGGTCTGCCGGTGCGCGGTCAGCGCACCAAAACCAACGCGCGCACCCGCAAAGGCCCGCGCAAAACCGTCGGCATCAAGCGGAAGAAGTAACGAGCAATCATGGCAGAACCACGTCAATCGCGCAGAGCGAAAAAGGCCGCGCCCAAGGGCCAGGTCTACATTCAAAGCACTTTCAACAACACCATCGTCACCATTACGGACGGCGAGGGCAACTCGTTCGGCTGGGCGTCGGCGGGCACGGTTGGATTCAAAGGCACCAAAAAGGGCACGCCCTACGCGGCGCAGTCGGCGGCATCGAACGTCGCGCGTCGCGCGGCGGAAGCGGGAATGCGGAAAGTCGATATTTTCGTCAAAGGGCCGGGATCGGGTCGTGAGACGGCAATTCGCGCGATTCAAGGCTCCGGTCTGGAAGTCGGCGCGATCCGCGATGTGACTTCGATGCCGCATAACGGCTGCCGGCCTAAAAAGCGTCGCCGGGTTTAGTTAATCGTCGGAGCGCAGGCATCCTGCCTGCATAAAAATACAATGCAGGCAGGATGCCTGCGCTCCGACGAGTTGAACAACACAAACCGGTGACAGGTGCCGAGTCGTGAGCGGGTAACCAAGCACTCACGACTTTTTGGCCTGTGACGAGGACGCTCCAATGCGTCTTAACGGAATCCCAAAAACAACAGATTAAGGAAACAAACATGGCTCGATATAGAGGCCCCGTTGGAAAAGTGAGTCGCCGCCTTGGTTTCGGCATCACGGAAAAGGGCGAACGCATCCTCAAAAAGCGTCCGACCGTTCCGGGAATGCACGGACATTCGCAGGTCAACCGCAAGCAGTCGGACTATTCGGTTCGATTGGCCGAGAAACAGAAAGCGCGCTACATTTATGGGCTGCTCGAAAAGCAGTTTCGCCGCACTTTTGAAGAAGCCAAACGCCAGACCGGTGAGACCGGCGCGAACTTCTTTTCGCTGCTGGAACGCCGTTTGGATAACGTGGTTTATCGCATGGGCATCGGCACCACGCGCGCTCAGGCCCGCCAGTTGGTCAATCACGGCCACATCATGGTCGATGGCCACAAAACCGACATCGCGTCTTATGTTGTCAAGCAGGGGCAAGTGATTTCGGTTCGCCCGCAAAGCCGCAATCGGCCTTATTTCAAGGAAATGAGCGAAGGTGGCGCCTCGCGCAATCGCGTTCCGGGCTGGATTTCGTTCGACGCGGCGGCTTTGTCGGGCACCATTGCCACACTGCCGCGCCGCGAGGACGCCGAGCCGGGCATCAACGACCTTTTCATCGTTGAATTTTACTCGCGCTAAATTTCAGCGAATAAATTCGCCGCAAAAGGGAGCAAAACCTGCCTTCGCAGGTTGGGAAACTCTCATGCTCTCGAACACCTGACAGATTGACAGTCCGCGTAGGCGGACTTCGCTCTTCTTTGCGGCGAATTTATTCGCTGACCTGGAAAGCAGTTTCACCCCTTTTGACCATGCTCAATACGAATATCGGGAACCCGCCGCGCGTTCAGGCTGCTCCGGGCGCCACGGATCGTTACGCCAAATTCACTGTTCAACCGCTGCCCAAAGGCTACGGTCACACTCTCGGCGCGTCACTTCGCCGCGTTTTGCTCTCCTCGATTGAGGGCGTCGCCATCACAGCCGTGCAAGTGCAGGGCGTGCAGCACGAATTCTCGACCATGCCCGGCATTGTCGAGGACATGATGGAAATCGTGCTCAACCTCAAGGAAATCGGCATCAAATCGGTCAATGGCCGCTTGGATGGCCCGGTCGCCGCGCGCATCGACAAAGTTGGCGAAGGTCGCGTGACCGGCGCCGATGTGCAATTGCCATCGGGCGTGCAAATCATCTCGCCGGAAAAACCGATTTGCACGCTTTCCAAATCGGAAGCGCGTTTCGACGCGGTTTTGACCATTGAAGGCGGCGTCGGCTATGTGCCGTCCGGCTTGCAGGAACGCTCCAAGACGATTGGAACGATTCCGGTTGACGCGATTTATTCGCCCGTCACGCGCGTCAACTACTTCGTTGAGCCGACGCGTTCGGGCCAGCAGACCGACCTCGACAAGCTCGTCATCGAAATCTTCACCAACGGCGCTTTGTCGCCCGGTTCGGCTTTGTCGAGCGCGGGCGCGATTTTGACTCAGTATCTGGGACTTTTCGTTGGACTCGATGGCGATGTCGAAATCATGCCGCTCGATGGCGGCGCGCCTTCGGCCAATCGTGCGCGCGACATCAAAATCGACGACCTCGACTTTTCCAACCGCACTTACAACTGTCTCAAGCGCCAGGGCATCGAAACCCTGGAAGAGTTGAGCGGCTATACGGAAGAAGAGTTGATGAACATTCGCAATTTCGGCCAGAAATCGCTGGACGAAGTCAAAGATAAACTCGTGGAATACAACCTCGGACTGCGCCCGCCCGCGAGTTCGGATTCCGAGGAATACAACATCTAAATACGATTTTAGGTTCAGGTTGAAAAGAGAGGTTGTATTCAATTCAGTTGGTTTAGCTCTCGAAAACATCGCACTAATTGTCATCCTGAGCCTGCGAAGGATCTACAATCACAGTTTCCAAAACGAGACTGTTACTTGAGATCCTTCGCAGGCTCAGGATGACAAGACTGGTCATTTTGAGACGTTGATTAAAAGTTTGGATACAACCTGTAAATTTGAGCCTGAAAACCGGAGTTGGAGCAATCATATGAGACACAAAGTTGGCAAGCGCAAGCTGAATAAACCCACCGATCAGCGCATGGCGCTGCTCAAAAACCAGGTGCAAGCGTTGTTTTTGCACGAGCGCGTCATCACCACCGAAGCGCGCGCCAAAGAAGTGCGTTCGATGGCCGAAAAGCTCATCACGCGCGCCAAAGTCGATAACGTGGCGAATCGCCAGTTGGTCGAGCGCACCATCCAGAAGCCACCGATGCCGTCGGAGTCGAAGGAAAAGTTCGCCAAGCGCAAAGAAAGCAATCCGTTCGCGGTTCGCAAAAGCGTGACGGTGAAAAAGTGGCGCGAAATGCCGCATCCCGAACGCGAAATCTTGGAGAAACTCTTCACCGACATCGCGCCGCGCTACGCGGGCCGCGCCAAAGACGCGCCCGGCGGCAACGGCGGTTATACGCGCATCGTGAAAATGCCGCCCCGTCGCGGCGACGCGGCGCCGTTGGCTGTTTTGCTGTTGGTTGAGTAATTTTGTAGGGCAATGACAAGTCATTGCCCTACGGAGCCATGCGACACATCGCGTTTCTCGTCGCTTACGATGGCAGCGAGTTTTGCGGGTCGCAGCGACAAACCAACGGCCCCAGCGTTCAAGCCTCGCTCGAACGCGCTCTGACCAAGGTTTTCAAAGCCGAAACGCCCGTCGTTTTGGCTGGACGAACCGATGCCGGAGTTCACGCGACCGGGCAAGTGGCGAAGTTTTCGACCGAAAACGATTCGCTTCCCACGCTTCGAGTGCCTTTGGCGCTCAACAGCGTTCTCGAAAAGTCGGTGCGAGTGCGAGAGGCGCGCGAAGTGGAAAGCGATTTTCACCCGCGTTTTTCGGCCAGAGGCCGGATTTATCGCTATCGCATTGAACAGGCGAAAACGAGCAATCCGATGCTGCGAACGATTGCGGCGAGCATCCGCGACGAATTAAATCTCGAAGCGATGCGCGACGCGAGTCGCCCGCTGATCGGACGGCAGGATTTCAAGGCGTGGCAAAGCGCGGGAAGTCCTTCGCCGACCACGATTCGGGATGTTCGGCGAATCGAGATTAACCAGACCGAAGCGTTCGGTTCGCGCTTGATCGAAATTGAAATCGAGGCGGACGCTTTTTTATATCAAATGGTGCGAAACATCGTGGGCGCACTGATCGAGGCCGGACGAGGCCGATTGTCAGCCGAAGACGTGCGAAGTTTGACCGAGGGATTGGACAGAACGCAGTGTCCACCTCCGGCGCCGCCGCCCGGACTTTGTTTGACCCAAGTGAATTACTAAGAGGAAAAAGATGGCTACCCTTCAACAGAAAAGTTTTCATGCCAAGGCCGGCGAAGTCGAGCGCAACTGGTTCGTCGTCGATGCCGAGGGCCAAACCGTGGGCCGTTTGGCGTCCCGCATCGCGCACATCCTGCGCGGCAAGCACAAACCGATGTTCACGCCCTCGCTCGACACCGGCGATTTCGTGATCGTCCTCAACGCCGAGAAAGTCGTCTTTAAAGGCGCGAAAATGGAAGACAAAATCTATTATCGCACCACGACGCGCCCCGGCTCGATGAAACGGACAACCGCGCAAACGATGATCAACACCCATCCCCAGCGCGTTTTGGAAGAAGCTGTCAAAGGAATGCTGCCCAAAAACACGCTTGGACACCAGCAACTCCTCAAACTCCGCATTTTCGCGGGCACCTCGCACCCGCACGCCGCGCAAAACCCGCAACCGCTCGTTCTGGAGAACCTCGGCGGCTAATTTAGAAATTAGAAGTTAGTGATTAGAAGTTAGAATCTAATCACTAACTTCTAACCACTAACCTCTAAAAACTACTATGGCAGACACACTTTACGGCACCGGCAAGCGCAAAAACGCCATCGCGCGCGTTTGGCTCACGCCCGGCAATGGCACCATCACCGTCAACGGAAAAACCGTGGAAGAATACTTCCCGCGCATCATGCACCAGCAGCATTTGCGCTCCCCGCTCGCCCAAACCGGCGAAGCGACTTTCGACATCAAAGCCTTCGCCAAAGGCGGCGGCGTGTCGGGTCAGGCGGGCGCGGTGCGTCACGGCATCGCCAAAGCGCTCGTGCTTTTCAACGAAGAGTTCAGGAGCGATTTGCGCTCGATTGGCTCCCTGACCCGCGACCCGCGCGTCAAAGAGCGTAAGAAATACGGTCGCAAACGCGCGCGTCGTGGCTTCCAGTTCTCGAAGCGCTAAAACCCGACTTCGTGTCAAAATCAAACCGTCGCCGATATTCTTCGGCGGCGGTTTTCTTCACATTAGTTCGTGAAACTCTTCTATAAGATGGAGTCTCTCTTGATTCAAGGAGAGAAATCATGGCCAAGAAAATTATTCGCACTATTGCTGATGGGAAAGGGAGACTCATAAAATTTTTGCCTGAAGGAACTGACACATGGCTTTCAAAGGATCAAGCAGTCGAGAAAGCGCGCGCCAAAGAAATTGACGCAGTTGTTGTCAAAGGTAAAAATGGACAATTCTATCTTCGGTCAAAAGGAGATAGAAATCTTCCTAACAATTTCGATAAGATAGCAATTAGGCCCAGAAGAGGGATTGCTGGTGAATGGAAATTTGCAACAGGTATTGCGCCGCCTCATTCAAGGCAAGACCCAAACAAAGGTTGGAATTCTAAGCCTCGAACTTTCAAAGACACCGCAGAGCGGTTAACATATTGGATTGCTAATGAGGCTGAAAACATTTCCATAATGTATCTGCCATACATGAAAATAATTTTTAGTCACTGGTTGGGCAATAGTGGCGAAGAACTCATGTTGAATATGCGTGAGTATATTTCGCAGTCCACCGACGAATACAAGACTGTGCAAAATGCCCTTATTGGAGCGGCAGAATTTGCGGAGGCTAATTTGAGAGTTGGGCAAAGCAAAACCATAATGACAGAAGTGGCAGCCCGAAGTGCAACACATCTTCAAAGAGATAGCGAAGACCTATGGTATGCTGTAGGAGGGCATACCGGATACGCTAAAGCTTTAATAAAAAAGACAAGTGTCTCCGAGTTTGAGATAGACTTCTTCTACCGTTTGGAGGACTTTTTTACTTTTGGAGGTAAAGGGTTTTTTCCGGAGTATCATGAGTGGCATTTGAAGGGGTTAGCGCATGATTTTCTGGTAGCTGGTGAATTTAAAAAGACTGTCAAATGGAAAATTGGGAAATTTGACGCAACTCTATGAGTCGAAATTATCCCAAAGTTAGCCGCAGAAATGTATATTTCTTGGTTTTATTGACAATTTTTGTTTGTATCGCGGTTAGAATTGCAAGATTTAAAAGTGAATTACCGTATGTCAAACGCGTAAGATATATAAGTGAGGTGGAAAAATACATTCCTCTTCACTTCCCAAGGAGCGCATGCATAGTGAATGGAAAAGCGAATATTGGGTTGAGTGTAATTATTGCTGTGAAAGTAAAAATAAGGAGCAGTGATTTGAATAATTTTACGGCACAACCTATATTGAAGAGAAATAAAATAGAAGAATATTCAGAAATATTGACCAGAGAAATGTCTCTGGTCGATAGCGAGGCGTGGGATTTGAAAAATATAAAGCATTACAAAGCATTTAATGGCATTGTTCTCACTCCTGAGACAAATAGATCCGATGGACTATGGATGATAATTCAGGATGGGGGAAAGGCAAGTTCTGACTCGTTTTTATATCTGTATTATGAAGGATAAATTGGTTAAAGGAATTAATTAAAGTGAAAGCCATCATCAAAAAAGTCATTCAAATCGCTGAAAAAGAAGTTGGTGTGCGCGAAGTGGGCGACAACATGGGCAAGCGCGTCAACGAGTATCAGCGCGCCGACACGCTGGGCGGCGTCGGCTATGCGTGGTGCGGCTCTTTCATTTCGTGGTGTCTCAAAGAAGCCGATGCCAATATCGAATACTGTTACTCGGCTTCGTGCGATATCATCGCGGCGTGGGCCAAAAGTCAGGGACTTTTACACGACCGGCCCGAAGTTGGCGACATTTTTCTGCTTTTCGCGCGCGGTTCGTATTACGACGCGGTTCACACCGGTCTGGTGGTTAAAGTCGAGGGCGCCGAGTTTTCAACAATCGAAGGCAACACCAATTTGGATGGTTCGCGGGCGGGAATCGGCGTTTTCTCGTTGAAGCGCACCAACGGCGACCGTTATCGCTTTGTGCGCTGGGCCGACTTACACGGCGCTGCACCCGGTAAGTATCAAGTGTTGATTGACGGAAAAGAAATCGAAAGTCAAATGGTGGGCGCAGCGACCTTTGTGCCGGTTCGCGTCTGGGGCGAGGCTTTGGGGTTTGAAGTGCAGTGGAACAACGACAAACAAGTGCCGCTTTTTGATGGCCGCGAAGTGCCGGTGCAAATCCACAAACTCGATCAGCGCGGCTGGGCGTGGGTGCGCGCTTTGGCCGCGTTTTCCGAGTTGAATTTGAAAGTTGATGCCCAAAAGCGGCTGGTTTCGATTCAAAGTCGAAGGTAAATAAGGGACAAAATAAACCGCCGCGATTCTCGTAGCGGTTTTTGGTTTTTCACAAACGCTTTGCTTCTTCACTGCCGAGTTCTCCAGCCCCGTGAAAGATCGCCGCCAGCACTTCGACGCCGCGCACCGTCGCGGGCGTGCAACGCGAAAACAGCGCCGTCGCATTCACTGCCCAGATTTCGCGCGCACCAATTGAGGCCAATTCGCCCGCGATTTCCCGGCTTTGCGCGAGCGTCTCATTCAAATCATAGCCGCACGGCGCCAAAATCACGATGTCGGGTTTCGATTCGCGGATTTCGTTCCAACTCGCGCGCCGCGATGCTTCGCCCGCGCCGCTTAAAATGTGGGTGCCGCCCGCGATTTCGACCATTTCCGGCACCCAGTGACCGCCCAAAAATGGCGGATCGCTCCACTCCAACACCAAAACGCGCGGTTTTTGCTGATCCGCGACGGCTCGCTTCACGCCGTCAATCCGAGTTTGTAAGCCGAAAATCATCGCTTCCGCGTCTGTCTCCGTCGCGCCCGCGATATTCCGCATATCTTCCCAAAGTCCATCGAAAGAAATCGCCGACAAATTCAAAAGCGTCGCGTTCGGCGGCAAATCGCGCCGCGCGGTCTGCGAGTTGACGGCGCAAACATCACAAATCGTCTGCGTCAAAACGATGTCCGGCGCGAGTTCGCGCAACAGTTCGCGGTTGGTTTGATAAAGCGACTGCCCCGCTTCGACTGCGCCCGTCACATCGGCATCGATTTGCGACGGCGGCAAATCCGAGTCGATAACTGAGCGCGTCAAAACCGGCAGATGCGCGGTTTCGGCGTTGTCGCAGCAGTGCGAAATACCGACAAGCGAGTCTTTGAGGCCCAGTGCGACGACGATGTCGGTGCCGGACGGAATCAGCGAGGCGATTTTCATTTATTGCCGCGTCCAAGTCTCAATAGTGCCCTTGTATTGTCCGTAGTTTGGCGAGCGAACTTTGAGAATGCCTGCTTGCCAATTTGCTGAGAGGATGCAGTAGAAATATTTTGGCTTAGACATCTCTTTGTCCATGTCTATGATTTCATTTTGCGTCACGTTGTTGAAATTACCATCAGCATAGGGCACAAAAAGAACGTCAACACCATTCTTTCGAATATAACGTTTGATGTCGAAAAAGCGAAACGTTCTTTCTGATTCGGCGAAATGTCCTTTCCAGACACAAGGAATTCCTGTTCCAGAGCCATCGGAGAATGTTTCGAGGCCCATGTTGAAGCTGGTTACATCCTCATATTCACCGTTGGCAGAGAAAGTCACCAGTGACGTGCTCCAAGGATCATGGACAACTTTCCATGTTCCCACCAATCGTGGCGAATTTGCTTGAACATAGACTATCGTTGCCACAACTGCCACAACTGCCGCAACTGCCACGGCCAAAAATGCCAGTTTTTTTCTCGTCTTGAAACGCATTTTCACGATGATTCCTCCCGCATTTCGCGCATTTTCCCCACATAAAGCGTGCGCTGCGGCGCGTGCGGCAGGCTGTGCCAGCCGTTTTGTCCCGTCGAGGCGAAATCACCCTCGCCTTCCAGTTTCCCGGCGCATTGCGCGATTTTGGCGCTGAGATTGTCGCACTGGCTGAGAATCAACGCTTCGGCGCACATCGGGCGCTTGGCGGCGCCGTATTCCGGCTCGCCGTGATGAGACAGAATCAGGTGCATCAATTCGTGCTTGAGCCGGGTTGGGAAGCCCTCGATTTTCTCCGCCGCGCTCGCTACCAGACACGAGCCGAGGACGATATGGCCGACCAGATGGCCGGCGTGGGTGTATTGGATTTTGCCGCTCGAAAAGTCGCACTCCATCTCCTCGATTTTGCCGATGTCGTGCAAAAGCGCGGCGGTGATGAGCAAATCGCGGTCGAGATGCGGCAGAGCGCCTGCCAATCTTTCACACAAAAGCGCGACTTCGCCGCAGTGTTCGAGCAGTCCGCCGCGATAGTTGTGGTGCATATTGGTCGCGGCGGGCGCGCCTTCGAAACAGGGCCAGATTTCGCCATCGCGCCGGAAGATTTCCTTCAAAAGCGCGTGAAAATGCGGGTTGCGAACGCTGCGAATCAAGTCGCCAAAGCGCGCCTGATGCGCTTTGAAATCGCCCTGCACCGGCATCTCGAAGCGCGACAAATCGGCGGGCGCTGCGATGATTTGCACCTTTTCGAGCGAGATTTGCCCGTGAAACGAGCCGGTTGCGACTTTGCCGTCGCAGCGAACGAACGTCGCGCTGTGCAACTCTTCCAGCGCCAGCGGCGGCTTGTCGAAACAGCGCACCTCGTGAGAACCGGTGTTGTCGGCAACGGTGCAAACCACGAAAAAACCGGCGTCGCGGTTTTTATAGGCGCGATGTTCGGCAAGCGAAATGCGCCAGGTCGCGTTGAAAAAGCTGTCGCCGGGCCGCAAATCGGCCAAAAGCGGGGCATCGAGTGGAGCGGAATCGGGCATGGTGAAGGAAAAACAAAAAGCGACGGCCTCAGTTTGATGTTTCGCCGCGTTTTTTGCTTTGGCGCGCGGATGAATTTGGCGCTACCGCGTCTGCGGTCAACTTTCGACCTGCCTCGCAGTCGAAAGCACCGACAAGCCGATTTGCCCGCCGGTGCGCGAAATCAAAAAGGACATCGACGGCCAGAACGTAAATGGCCAGAGCAAGGCCCTCGTCCGCAAGGAACTCCACCTCTCGGAAACACGCCCCAACTGTTTGCGCCCCGCGAAATTTAAACCGTTCCCAACGCGAAACCGCCCCGCGAATCGATTGGTTCGCGGGGCGCGTTTACGCTCTCGTAGGGGCATGGCTTGCCATATCCTTCGATGGCCTGCCAATCCGTCCAATGGACATGGCAAGCCATGTCCCTACGAAATTGGTTCTTCGGTTGCGGGCGATTTATCGCGCGCGCGTTCGTTTCCACAGTTCGGCGACGATGCGGGCACCCAACTTCTCGTCAACGGTGCGGGCGCGCGCTTCCGACTCGAAAAGCACCTGGTTTTCATCCCACAGCGAAAACCATTTGTTGAGTGCGATTTCGCACGCGGCGGGCGTCGTTGGCACTTCGATTTCGCCCCAGATTTGGGCTTTAGCGTGCGCTTCGAGATATTCGGCGCGCTTCAGGTCGCCGGTTTCGTGGAAGGTCTTGGCGATTTCGACACCCGCGCCTTCCAACAAAGAAGCGTGCTTGATTTTGGCTTTGCCCGGTTCGATGCTGAAAAGTTCGGTCGCTTCGCCGTCTTCCAAAAAGTCGGCGGGCACTTTCCAAAGCGGCGGCGCGGCGAGAGAATCCCAGATTTCGCCCGCGAGGGTTTGGGCGGTCGGCGCGCTTTTGCGATTGTTCTTGGAACGATGCCCCTGCATCGAGACTTCGGCGCGACGAATTTCGCGGTAAAGCTGGGTGATTTCGGCGTAAAGCGCGCTTCTTAAAGTCGCGCGCGTCGATGCGTCGCTCACGCCCAGAAGTTCGAGCGTCGCGTCGTCCAAATCCTGGCGGTCGAGGTGCGCGAGTTCGCCGGAAAGTTCATCGCCCACGCCGTCCACATCGACCAGCGCGCCGATTTCGCGGGTTTTCATTTGCTCGAACGCCGCCAAAAGTCGCGCTTTGGCCTCGTCAGATGCGCCGCGCGGGTCGGGAACGAGAAGCAATTCGCAGTCGGAAGTCATCGTGTCCAACGCGCCTTCTCGCCCCGTGTATCGCCCGTAGAATTGTTTCGATAAGCAGACAAGCGTTGAGTTCAACAAGGCAACTAAAGTTTTCGCGTCAACATCCTCTCCGCTTTTCAAATCGTAAAGACGGCAATTGACGACGGTTTGCTTTTCGTTGAGCCACGCCATGTGTCGATATTGGTGCGACTTGCTCCAAATAATATCTCCGCGTCGAACATCGCCCAAATCAAACCAACGCACGCGGCTCGCACAAGATGGGCGCCTATCGAAACCTTCGCCTTCGCCCCATTGGATGTATTTCAAGACGTGCGTTCCGGCCAACTCTTCTTTGGTTTTGTCCACCAAAATCACCTGTCGTCTCAATCTTTTGGGGTCGATTCCAATCGCGTGAATTTCCATCAGCGAGTGAACTTCCGGCTCCAAATACTCCGCTTCGATGATGTGGCGCGTGCCGTCGCCGCTTTCGACTAAACGCAGCGTTTGGGTGTCGGCGAGCGCCAAACCGTAACGGGTTTTCATCTCTTCGGGCGACATCGCGCTCATCACTTCATCGGTCACGTCGCGCGGGAAAAAGAAGGCGTCGCAGCCGCTTTTGACGCCGAATTTCACATCGGCGAGCGTGCCGAGCGGCGCGAAACGGCCTTGGCCCGCTTTGAGCAAACCGAAAAAGATGTCGGGCGCGCGCAAAAACAAACCCCATTTCGAGCCGGAGTATTCGCCCGCGCCGAGTTCGCCCGCAGCCTGAGCCGCGCTGGGTTTCGCACCATCGTCTTCGCTGTCTTCCTCATCGGCGCCCGCGATTCCGGTCAGTCCGAGTCGTTCCAAATCGCCTTGATTCACCGAACGCACCCGCCAACCGTGAAGCGCGGTTTGTCCGACTTTGCAGGTTCCGCCCTGCGGCAACGGCATTTCAAATTCGTCGTCGTTTTGGGCGCTTTCGATTTCGTCGCGCAAAAGTTCAAAGGCGCTCTGGCGCTCGGTTTCGTCGCTCGAATTGGGAATCAGTTCGCCGAGCGGCTTTTTCGCCCACACGAAACGCACGGTGTTGGCGGCGCGCTTGTGGGCGTCGCTCTCGCGCTGCAAAAGGACGGCAACCGTCGTGACGCGCGCGCCGGTAAACCAGGGTTCGACCGCGCTTTCGATGAGCGCGACGACGCGAAAATGATCGAGCAAAAACTTCTGTAAACGAAAGCCGTAACCGGTATCGAGCCACGACGACGACACCAGAAATCCCATCCAACCGCTCGGCTTCAAAAACTCCATCGCGTGCGGGAAAAAGTAGCAATGAATATCCGAGCGCGCCGAAAACAGCGCATCGGGCGCGACGCGCTGCGTCATTTTAAGCAGCGCGTCTTTGTATTTCGGGCCGTAATATTCGCCGAGCTTTTCTTGCCGGATGTAGGGCGGATTGCCGACAAAGGCGTCGATGTCGGGGATTTCCTGGGTTTCGGTCAAGTCGAGATTGCCCGACAAAGGCAGCTTGAAAGCGGCTTGACGCGGCGCCAAATCGAAGAAATCGCCGCGCAAAACAAACGGATAATTGGCCTTTTCGATCAAATCGCGCGTGGCGAGGTTAATGGTGGTGAGATGGGCCGGATAAGCCGAAATATCGTTGCCAAGGAGTTGCGGCAACAAATCTTGATGGCTCAAAGTGCCCGCCGCGAGCAGCTTTTTGCGGGCATAAGCGCGCACCAGAAAAGTGCCGCCGCCGCAAGCGGGGTCGAACACGGTCGCGTCGGCTTCGCGGATGCAAAACGCATTGATTAAATCCACGACTTCCGAGCGCGTGTAATGCTGTCCGAATTTGTGGCGCTCTTCGGTGGAAAGCAAACGCTCGAAAATCTGGCCGATAATTTCAAAACCGAGTTGGGTAAAGTCGAAATCATCGGTTCCCGCCGACAAATCGCGCCACGCATCGACGGCGGCATCGGAAACGAAAGGCAAAACGTCGCCGAATTCATCGCCGCCAAAAATCGTTTCGTAATCCTTGGTGACGACCCGCGCGTTCTTGAAAAACTCGGTGATGAGATTTTTAAAACCCGCGCCCGTCGTTACATCGGCGGGAATCTGGAATTTGCGAAGCCGCTTGAAGCTCGGATTGCGGCGCAAGGCTTTGTAAAACAGAATCCGGTTCGCCAACACATAACACGCGAGTTTGGCGGCGCGTTCGAGGTTGTCATTGCGCGCTTCCACATCATCGGAAAGCGTCATGCCCTGCTTTTCGCGCATCCAGGTGTTGAGATTGCCGGTAAAAGGCGCTTCGCCGAATTTCTGCACGAGCGCCGCGTAGGTCTGCGCGACGGGCTGTTCGAGCGCGGCTTCCCATTTCAGCAAAAAGAGTTCATCGAGCGGCAAGGTTCCAAGCGTGTCCTCGCCACGTAAAATGGCGGAAAGCCGTTCGAGCAACGACCCGAAAAACTTCTTGATTTCCGCTTCGCGCTTGCCGCCTTCGAGTTCTTTGCTGGACTTAATCGGCGTGCCCAGAACGTAAAAATGTTCGAGGCTGCGCTCGGTCAAAGGCGCATTTTTGAGCGAATCGAACAACACGCAGCGATTGACATTCCAGGTGAAAAAATAAGGAATGCCCGAAGTCGAAGCCTTGATAAAAGCATCGAAAAGCAGCGCGTCCGCCATCGGATTGCGGCCTTCGGGGTTTTCGGGGCGCTTGGCTTCGCCACACAAAACCGCTTTGCCATCGAGGTCGAAAAGCACGATGTCATGGCGCGTCGCTTTGCCCTTGACGGTTTCTTCAACGGTCGCATTTTTAAAACCAAGTTCGGGGCGCGCGGTGCAGATTTCGGTGATCCAGGTCGCGGCCTGGCCGGTGATGTTCCATTCGTTGGGCATGATTTAGATTTTTTCGAGACCGACGGCGATTTGGAGAGCTTCTTCGACTTCGAGCAGAGTTTCGGGCGAAACGTGGCCGTAAAACGCGCTGATGCGCGATTTGGAACAGGCGCGCAGTTGATTCAGCAGGGCTTTGGATTGCACCGGAGCGCCGTCGCCTGCGGGAATTAGGGCTTCGTGGGGATAAATGTTGTCGGTTTTTTGCGAGGTGAGAGGCGCGACGATTAGCACCGAAGCGCGGCTGGCATAACGGTCAGGCGACAGAATCAAAACTGGGCGCGTGCCGCCTTGTTCCGATCCTTCGGTCGGGTCGAGGCGCGCCCGCACCACGTCGCCGCGTTTGAGAGCCAGAAGATGTGCGCTATTTGGCATCTGCGTTTTGCTCCCTGGAGGTCTTCTCCCGCGCGCCGGTCTGGTTTTCCGCCAGATAAGCCGCATAACCCCGCGGAAAAACCACGGCAGGTTCGGGCCAATCTTCCTCCGGCAGTTGCGCCCACAGTTCGTCCGACACGGGCGCCCATTCGCGGTCGATTTCGGCATCAAGCGCCTGCGCCGCTTCGTCCTGAAAATACTCTTCGATGCGCGCGCGAATTTTGCTGCGGCGTTGCTCCTCCATCCACAATGCAATCGCTTCATCGACCGCCACGCCGCGCTTTCCCGGTGCAACTTCGGCTTCAAACTGTGCCATGTTTTGTGAGGACAAAACGTAAGTGCGTTTCACCTTGTTCCTCAATGGTGCTTTTGTTGGTGTCATATACACCAGTAAAAGTCAAACCAAGGCTCGAATCAAGCCGAAAACCATCGCTCTCACCTATCTTTTCCGAATCGCGCCCGCCGCTTCGTGCGTTCAATTATTCTTTAATCTCATGCGCCAATTTCTGCCGCTTTTGCCTCTTTTGCTGCTTCCCGCCGTTTCCAACGCCCAGACCAAACCCGATAGACCCGTTCCGCTCGAATCGAAAGTCGAATCGCGCGCCTTGGTGCAAAAACTTTTGCGCGAGGGCAAAATCATGCGCGCCTCCAGCGCCAAGCGCGGCCAACGAGGCGTCGCCTATTCGGTGTTTCAGGGCACCAAAATCGAAAAGTTCGATGTCGTTGTCCTCGGCACGCTCGAACGCGGGCAGGGCGGCGGCGATCTGGTTTTGATCAAAGTCACGTCGGGGCCGGTGGTGACGCGCAATAGCGGCATCATTCAGGGCATGAGCGGTTCGCCGGTCTACATCGGCGGCAAACTGCTCGGCGCGATTGCGATTGGTTTCGGCTTTCCCAAAGAGCCGATTGGCGGCGTCACGCCCATCACGCAGATGATTTCCGGCGCTTTGCCGGATAATTCGCCGCGCAAACCGCCGGTCGTGGTGGCGCGCGGTGGGTCGAGTCGGTTTGTAGTAGCGCCGCAAGGCGCGTTTGGGAAGCGTAATGCCAACGAGACGCGCCTTGCGGCGCTACTACAAACCGAAATCTACACGCCCAAAACGCCGCTCACCATCCAAAATCGCCGCATCGCGCGCCTTGAAGTTACGCGCGACGCTTCGCTTTCCACGTTTTCCGGCCCCAACGACGCCGCCACGATGCGAATGCGGCCCGCGACGCAGATGCTTTTGCTGTCGGGGATCTCCGAAGCCGGTCTGGGGCGCTGGAAAACCATGCTGGCGCCTTATGGCATCACGCCGGTTTTGGGCGGCGGCGCCATGATTCGCCATCAGGTGTTTGGAATGCCGGGTAAAAAGCCCGGAGTTCAGGCGAATTTGGCGCCGGGCGCCGCGATTGGCGTGCAACTCGCGTCCGGCGACATCGACGCGACCGGAGTGGGAACGGTGACTTATCGCGTTGGCAACCGGGTTTTGGCGTTCGGGCATCCGATGTTCAATCTCGGCGCCGTCTCGATGCCGATGACAACCGCGTATGTCCACGACATTTTCCCGGCGCTGGATATTTCCTTCAAACTCGCCTCGCCGATTCAAAGCGTGGGCGAACTGCAACAGGACACCAATTTCGCAATCGGCGGCACCGTCGGGCGCCAGGCGCAGACCGTCCCACTGCGGATTGCGATTGTGGATGGCGGCAAGAAAATCAATCGCAAATACAACGTTCGTTTGATTAAAGACCCGGTTTTCACGCCGCAAATCGCGCAAAGCATCGCTGTCGATGCGCTGAGTGCGACGCTGGGCCTCGATTCCGACAAAATGGTGCGGGTTTCGTTTGCGATGGGCCTCAAAAACGGCCCGGCGATTCGCCGTTCCAACACGGTTTACGCCTCGGATCAGGTCGTGGCGGGCGCTTTGGGCGAAATGCTCGATGCGCTTTCGATCACCCAGGCGAATCCGTATGAAAAGGGCAATATTTCGTCGATGGATTTGAAGGTGGAAGTCGTTGGCGCGCGCCAGACGGCGCGCATTCGGCGCGTTTATGCCGACAAAAACCGGCTCAAAGCGGGCGAATCGGCGCAGATTTCGGTTGTTCTCGAACCGACCGGACAGCCCGACAACCAGATCACCAAACGTTTCACCGTGCGCGTGCCGGACGACGCGCCAAGCGGCGTTTTGCGCGTGGTGGCGAGCAATGCCGGCGATATTTTCGCGGCGCGGCAACGCGTGGGCGGCCCGCCGCCGCGTCCCGGCAATTTCCGCGAACTTTTGGCGGCCTATTCGCAAATCGGCGCCAACGACGAATTGTTGCTGCAAACCTCGACGCCGCGCCGCTTTTTGCTGATCGACCGCAAGCGCGTTTCCAATCCGCCGCCATCGTGGAACCGTCTGGTGCCATCCGGCCCGTCGAGTTCGGTCTCGCAGTTCAACGAAACCCAGACTCAGCGCCAAAAAATCGACTACGTTTTGACCGGCTTGGAAAGCGTGTCGATTCCGGTCGAATCCAATCGCGCGTCGGATCAGACCAAGCCCGACGCGCCCGCCAGTGACGATGGAACACCGACGATTGCCTCGTCCAGCGACGCTCCCGGCTTCACTTCGAGCGACGAAAGCGACGATTTCGTGGCGCGTGTGCCGAAAATGAGCGAACTCGACGCCGCGCCCAACTTCGCGCCGCGTTATGGCGCGATTTCGCGCCAGTGGCTGCAAATTCCGCTGCCCAAACCAACGCCGCCGGTTCCCACCGAGCCGCAAATCGCGCCCACACCTCAGCCGGGCAAACTGCCAACGCTCAGTCCTACGCCCGCGCCCGGCGCGACGCCAAACGCAACGCCAACACCGACTCCCGCGCCGGGAATCGAGTCGGGCGCAGCCAATATCGCGCGTCCGGTCGGGCGTTTCATCCAGCGCACCAGCGCCGATTTCAGTCGCGGCAAATTCGACGGCACGCTCGTCGAAAGCGACGGCACGATTCGCGTCGGGCCGAAGTCGCAGCGGCTTTATTCCAGCGCCGAACCGCTCGCCTGGAGCATCGCAAGCGACGGCAACGGCGTGATTTATCTCGGCACCGGCAACAGCGCGCGGCTTTTGCGAATCGAAAACGGGGTTTCGAAAACGATTTACGAAGGGCCGGAAATCGCCGTCAGTGCCCTCGCGCTCGACAAAAACGGAAGATTATATGCGGGCGTAAGTCCCGGCGGGCGCGTTTTGCGCTTCAATAACGACGGCACGCATTCGGTCGTTTTAGAAACCGGGCAGACCTTCGTTCACGCGCTGCAATTCGATGCAAACGGCGATTTAGTCGTTGCAACCGGCGGCGAAAGCGCCAAGATTTATCGGATCGCTCTGGACAAAATCCCGATTCTGTCCGACCTGCCAAACATCGGGCCGCTGTTTCGAAATCGCAATCAGTCGCCGCGAAATCTGCTCGCTACATTGCCACAAAAACACGCGCGTAGCATGGCAATCGTCGGCGATTCGATTTTCGTCGGGACGGGCGACGACGCGGTTTTGTATCGCATCGACGCGGGCGGCAAAGTCACCGCGCTTTATCAGGCGCCCGGCGGCAATTCGAGCGGTTCCAACCCTTCGCCGGGCGATGATGGCCCCACCATTATCAGCGCGCCGACTGCGCCGGGCGCGCCTCCGAGTGGCGGAACAGTCGTTTTCACTGCTCCGCCCTCGTTTGGCGGCGAAAGCGCGCGCGGCGGCAACGAGATTTTGGCGCTCGCGGCGCTGGGCGAAGATGTCTATTTCGGAACCGCCAATTCCGGCGCGATTTTCCGCTGGAACGCGCAAAAAGGCGTGCAGGAACTCTTCAAAACGCCGGGGCGCGCGGTTTATGCGCTGCAAATGCTCGGCGACACGCTTTACGCCGCGACCGGCGAGAGTGGCGAAGTCTGGCGCGTCTCAAATTTGAGTGGCGACGTGGCGGGCGCGCGTGTTCTGGACGCGACCCAACCGCAAATTTTGGCTTTAACCAGCGCGGGCGGAAAGATTTTCGCCGCGACCGGCAACAACGCCGCCGCCTATCAAATCGGCGGCGCGGGCCAGAATTCCTTCACTTCGAACGTTTTCGACGCCGGACAAAGCGTGAAATTCGGCGCTTTGAACGCGCTTGCGAACGGCGCGACTTTTGAATTTCGTTCCGGCAACACGCTCGAACCCGACGCGACGTGGAATGCTTGGAAAGGCGTTGCAAACGGCCAGAGCGTCGGACAAGACGGCGCGCGCTACGGCCAATATCGCGTCAACTTAGGCGAAAATGGCACGGTTTCGCGTCTCGAAATCGCCTTTCGCGCGCCCAATCGTGCGCCGCGCGTCGTCTTCGTGACGCCGAGCGGCGGCGACTTTTTTTCCGGCAAAAAGAGCTTCACCTGGAACGGTTCGGACGCCGATAAAGACGCGCTGCGCTACAAACTCGACCTCATAGGCAACGATAAAAAAGTGCAAAGCGTCGAACTGACGAGCGCGACGGCATCGAGCCAGGAAATCGACACCAAAAAATACGCCGACGGCATTTACACCGCCAAAATTACCGCGTCCGACGCGGCGCGCAACCCCGAAGACCCGCAAAGCGACAGCGCGACTTCGCTGCCTTTCACGCTCGACAACACCGCGCCGACATCTCAAACGCCCGTTGCCAGCAAAGACGGCGCGGCGTGGAACCTCGCGTTTTCGGTGTCGGACGCGCTTTCGCCCATCGCGGGCGCGGAGTGGCGCGTGGCCGGCAAAGAAACCAAAGCCGAAAGCCCGAAACCTGCGGCGTTTCCCGCAACGGCGCCAAAAACCGGCCCGGTCAAAACCGAAATCGCCAAAACCGGCCCGGTCAAAACCGAAACCGCCAAAACCGACGCGAAACCCGGCGACTGGCAGGCCGCCGCGCCCTCCGATGGCTTTTTCGACACCAAAACCGAGAAAATCGTCGCCCGCCTCGACCCTGAAATCGCGGGTGTCGCGCTCAAAAGCGGCGATGTCATCGAAATGCGCGTGCGCGACGCGGCGGGCAACGCGACGACGAATAAAGTGACGCTGCCTTAAAGTGAGAGAAAATCTAAGCGGCACTTTCGCCGCTGCAACGCGTCCAAATTCCGATTCAGCTATGACTTCCGGCGGCGCTCCTTCCACTTCGGTTTCTCCCGACCCCACGCTCGATCCGCAGGGCGCACCGCCGCCGCAGAGCGCGCCGCCGCGTGCGCGCATCACCGCCCAGCCTTCGCGCGTGGTGAAATGCTATCTCTCGATTCTGGTTCCGGCCTACAACGAGGAAACGCGCTTGCCCGACACGCTGGAAACCATCGCCGATTACCTCCGAAAACGCGATTTTTCGCACGAATTGGTCGTCATCGACGACGGTTCGCGCGACAAAACAAGGGATGTGGTGCGCGAATTCGCCCAGGACAGGCCGTGGGTTCGCCTGGTGCAATACGACGATGAACACGGCGCGGCTTTGAATCGCGGCAAAGGTTTCGCGGTGCGCGCGGGTGTCGAAGCGGCGGTGGGACGCGATATTCTGTTTTCTGATGCCGATCTCTCTACGCCCATCGAAGAAATCGAAAAACTCTTGCCGCCGATTTCGCGCGGCGACTGCGACATCACCATCGCCTCGCGCGCACTTCCCGGCTCCAATCTAACGATTCACCAGCCGCCGCACCGCGAACTGATGGGCCGCACTTTCAACAAGATCGTGCAAAAAATGGCGGTTCCCGGCATCATGGACACCCAGTGCGGCTTCAAAGCCTTTCGCGGCGATGTCGCCAAACGCCTTTTCAAACTCGCGCAAATCGACGGTTTCGGTTTCGACCCGGAAATCCTTTTTCTGGCCAACAAATTCGGCTACAAAATCCGCGAACTGCCGGTGACGTGGATGCACTGCGACAACTCGCGCGTCAATCCCATCACCGCGCCGATTGCGATGTTGCGCGAGCTTTTCGAGATCCGTTGGAACGACGCGCGCGGCATCTACGAAGAGAATTTATAGCCACAAAAGACACAAAAAGCACAAAAGGGAGTTGGTCGAAACTGCAAGTGGAGGAAGAGAGCAACACGTTTTCTCCATTCACTTGCAGTTTCGACCAACTCCCTTTTGTGCTTTTTGTGTCTTTTGTGGCCAATCCTATTTTGGCAGCCACTTCAGCGCGATTTGCATCGTTTTCGAGGCCAAAAGTTCTTGATAAACCTCGTTTCCGGCGCGGTGGCCGATTTCGGCGAGCGTCGGGTAAGGAAAAACCATTTCGGCGAACTCCTGCAACAACGCGCCTTCGCGCACGGCGGGAAGGAACGACGCGATGAGTTCGCCCGCGCCCATTCCGATGATGTGAACGCCCAAAATTACGCCGCTTTGTGTGGTGACAACTTGAAGAAAACCCGCCGTTTCGCCTTCGATGATGGCGCGGTCGAGCGTTTTAAAGGGCGTTTTCCAGAGCTTGATGTGATTTGCGCCGTGCGATTTTTCGGCTTCATCGCGCGTCAGGCCCAGATGCGCGATTTCCGGGTCGGTGAACGTCACCCACGGCAGCGCGCGAAAATCGGTTGTGGCGCTGACCGGCAAAATCGCGTTTTGCGCCGCGATTTTGGCTTCGTATTCCGCCGCGTGAGTGAATAAGAACTTGCCCGTCACGTCGCCGCACGCCCAGATGTTTTTGGCGCTGGTTCGCAGCTTTTCATCGACTTCGATGCCCTTTTCACCTGCTTTGACGCCCGCTTTTTCGAGACCCAGACTCTCGAAGTTGGGCGTTTTGCCAATTGCGACCACGATTTCGCCCGCTTTAGCGGCAAAAGGCAGCTTATCGACGAGGAAATGCACGGTTTTTTGGTTGTCGCCCGCCTCAACGAGAGCAATTTCCGCATTCAAATGAACCGTTACGCCTTCGTTTCGCAGCAATTGCAGCATCAAATCGCTGATTTCCGGCTCTTCTTTGGGCAAAATCCGCTCGCCCTTTTGCAAAACCGTGACTTTGGTGCCAAAACGCGCGAACGCCTGCGCCATTTCTATGGAAATCGGCCCGCCGCCGATGAAAAGGAGCGATTTGGGCAGATTGGGCCGCTCGAACAAGCCGTCGTAAGTGATAAATCCGGCCTCTTCCAAACCTTCGATGGCGGGAATCACGGCGCGCGAACCGGTGGCGATGATGAACTTCTTCGCGGAAACTTGGCGCGTTTCACCCTTGTTTTCGATTTCGAGATGATGCGCGTCCACAAAGCGCGCTTTTCCAGCGATTTGCTCGATTTTTGTCTTGGCCAACTGTTCGCGCTCGCCGCGGCGGATTTCGTCGCGCACATCGGCCAATCTGAGCTTGACGGCGTTCCAAATCAGACGCGGCTTTTCGACGTGAACGCCAAACTCTTCGCAGCGCTTGACCAGATCGAAGACTTTGGCGCTTTTAACCAGGGTTTTCGACGGCACGCAGCCGCGCCACAAACACTCGCCGCCGACTTTGTCGCTCTCGATCAAAGCGACGCTTGCGCCGAGCGAATCGGCGACAAACGCCGACACCAAACCGCCGGTTCCCGCGCCGATAACGGCCAGATCATAATCGTATTTCATAAAATTATTGGTGAGAGACAGTCTAAAAAGTATTTTGGAAAGCGCTCGCGTATCCCGTCATTTCGAGATAACCGACGCCGCCGATTTCGCGTCCATTTTGCGTGCCCGCTGCGCGCACGCTGCCTTCCCAGTAACTCAAATTGGCGCCGGTTCTGCGCGGTCGCAGCTCCTGATTTTCCAGGGTTGGAGAAACTTCGAGGCGGATGTTTTCGCGCGGGATTTCGATGCGCCATTTCAATGGATAAACCGCATTTGTCGCCGCAGATTTCCAGGTCGAAAGCGGTTTTAAACGGAAATCGGCGCGTTTCAAATGGCGCGAAACGCCATTTTTTTCAACGATCGTGCCCGACGAAAACGGCTCGACGCCGCCGTTTTTGAGGCGCAGTCGATAGAGCATCAATTCGCGTCCATCATTCAGTTGCAGCGAGAACCAGTCCCAGCCGACCTGGTTTTTGCTCAGTTGCGACGAGCCGAATTCGTGATCGAACCAGCTTTGACCCGTCACCGCGAGTTTTTCCGTTCCCAAAGTCAAAACCCCGCGCGTTCCAAGGCGCGTGAACGAATAATAATGCGAAGCCTGACCGCGTCCCGCCGATTTTTGCGAAACGCCATTTTGTCCGTGAACGACCGGCGCTTTGAGCGCGATTTGAGTTAAATCGAGCGCGAATTTCTGGCCAACAGTTTCTTTGGCGTCGCTGGTTGCCGACGCGAAAAAACTCTGGCGTTCGCCGCTTTTGCCACCAAATTGCAGCGCCCAGTCGCCGCTGTAAATGCGCGGCAGTTTCGCGCCATTTGTCGCGCCCGATAAGCCTAAATTCGCGCGTCCGATGCGGTCGGAAAAGAGAAATTTGCGCCCGTTTTCGTCGGTGAGCGCGAAGTGGCAAAAGATGACATCGCGCGTCGCCCACGCCGATTTTCGCTCGATTTTCGGCGCCAGCGCGGTGCGAAACCAGGTCATTTGATAGCCGAAACGCCGCCCGTCACTCGCTTGCAAATGTCCGGTGTAATACCACCATTCGGTCGCAAACTGCGGGTGCGAGCCGTGATCGCGCGGAAATTGGAATTTGTAGCCGGGTAGGGCCGGGCGAAAGCTGGCCGAGTGAGCGGGCGCGCCAAACAACGGGGTGCAGACCGCAAAAAACACCAACCAAAGCTGTTTCACAATGGATTCGTGTCGTTTGAGCAGCGCGCAAAGTTGCGTTTTTAACCCGATAGCTGTTCGATTCTCAGCAAAAGTTCCTGCGGCAAAATCGGCTTGTGAAGCAGGAGATCCGCGCCGGCTTTAGTCGATTTTTCCTGCGCTTCGTTGTCGCCGTAAGCGGTGAACATGATGATCGGCACCTTGATGCCATTGGGCAACGTGCGGATGTGGGTCACCGCGTCGAAACCGTTCATTTCCGGCATTTCCACGTCGATGATGATGGCATCGAACGCTTCGTCGCGCACGGCATCGACCGCTTCGCGGCCATTGGACGCCAGGCTGGTCTGGTGGCCTTGAATGCCAAAAGCGAGGCGAAAAACGTCGCGGGTGTCAGGCAAGTCATCAACGAAGAGAATGTGCATAGAAATCACGAAGTGCCTTCGCGCTTTGCAAATCAAGTTCCTTCTGGCCTTTACTCGCGCTGCAAAGCGCTGGCTAAATCACGTCGCGCCGCCTGACGCGCCGGGAAAAATCCGGCCAGCGTGATGGCGCCCAAGGCCAAAAGTGCGGCTTGAAGCAGGATTTGCGGCTGCAACGTCGGGAAAATCGTCCAGCCGAAAAACTGTTTATTGATAACGAAAATCATCTCGAAAGCCAGCAAAAAACCCGCCGCGCAGCCCAAAATGTAAGCGATGAGCGCGAGAAGTCCAAACTCCCACGCCGCCATTTTGCGGATTTGCGCGGCACTCGCGCCCATCGCGCGCAGCGAGGCGAATTCACCCGTGCGCTCGGTCATCATCGCCACCAAAGTATCGAAAACGCCAAACGCCGCCACGATGAGCGCGATGAGTTGCAAGGCATAGGTGACGGCGAAAGTCTGGTCGAAAGTCTCGAAAACCTGGGTGCGAATCTCGGCGTTGGGCAACAATCGCAACGCGTATTTCGCGCCGTATTTCCGGTCGAGTTCGCGCTTGATTTGCGCGGCGCGCGCGGCTCTGCTCTCGCCGCTGAGATAAAGCGCCACGCCGTCGATTTCGGGGTCGCGCCACCATTTTTGATAGGTTTTGCGACTCAGATAAAGCACCGCGTTGGGGTTGTAATCGTAAAAAACACCGCCAATCGGCAAAGTTTTGGCGCCGCCCGGTGTGGGCAAGGTGATAGTGTCGCCGCTGCCAATTTTCAACAGGTTGGACAGCCGCTCCGACAGCAAAACCGCGTTGCCCTGCACGAAATCCGCGTAGCCGCTGCGGGTTTGCGAGATGAAACGCAGTTTGCGTTGGCCGGACTCAATCGAAGGCAGTTCGTTGGCGAGCAAAACCACGTTTTTGCCGTCGATTTCGAGTTGCGCCTGGCGCAAAGTGTCGAAAGTTTGCACGCCCGCGCTATTGATCGCCGTTTCGATGACTTCGCGCGGAATGCCTGGCCCGCGCTCACCATCGAAGCCATTCGATGTGGCGATGAACAGATCGGCGGAAATCGAGCCGCCGACCCAATCGGCGACGGTGTCGCGGAAGGAGCGCACCATCACGTTCATGCCAATCGTGAGCGACAAAGAAACCAAAAGCGCCGCGACGACGAGACTGGAACGGTTGAGGGCGCGGCGCAAGTTGTCGGCGGCGAGCGCGCCTTCGATGCCGCCGAATTTTTCCGCCACAGGCCGAATCCAGCGCGCTCCCAGCACCAGAACCAGCGGCGTGGCGAGCGCGAAAGCGCCCAGCGTCGCGCCCGCCGCGCCAAAACCCAAAAGCGGCGATTTTCCGCTGACTTGGGGCAGACAAAGCAGTGCGGCCAAGCCCAAAAGCGCGATTGCGGCGCAAAAAAGCCGCGCCGCATTGCGCTCCAGCGCGAGATGCAGACTCGAAACGTTGAGCGTCTGGCGCGGCTGCGTCGAAGCGGCTTCAAAGGCGGCGGGAATCGCGGCGAGTGTCGAGATCAGCGTGCCGGCGAGCGGCGCGGCCCACCAAATCCAGCCTGGAACGAAAATTTCGCGCGCTTTGACCGCCAGATAAAGCTGCGAAACCGTGGTCGCCACCGCCACCAAAGTCCATTTCGCCAGCAAAAGCCCGATCAAAACGCCGCAAATCGAGCCGAACAGCCCGATAAACGCGGCTTCGATGAGAAATAAGCCGATAATTTGGCTTTTGCCGGCGCCGACCGCGCGCAAAATGCCCGCTTCGGCCCGCCTTCGCACCACGGCGCTGGCGAGGGCGTTGTAAATCAAAAACGCGCCGACGAAAGTTGCAATCGAGGAGAGCGCGGTCAAATTGAGCTGAAACGCGCCCAGAATCGCTCCAACTTGCGCGGAGCGCTGCGCTGGGCGCGACACGATGGCATCGGGCGGCGCGAGTTGCTTCAATTGCGGAATCAGCGCGGGAATCGCGTTTTCATCGACCAAAAGGTCGATCTGGTTGATGCGTCCGACCTCGCCAAACGCTTCCTGAGCGCTTGCGATGTCGAGCAGCGCGAAATCGCCGCCAAACGCGCGGCCCGACGCCGCGTCATCCAGAATCGCCGCGACGGTGAAGGTTTGGCGCGTCGGGCCTTGCAACAGTTGGAGTTTGGAGCCGACTTTGAGCTTGCCTTTTTGTGCGAGCGAGGACGAAAGCGCAATCGCGCGCGGATCGAGCAGAAATTCGAGCGGTTGACGGCGATTTTCGGTTGCGGGCGCTCTCAAATCGAAGGCGCGGAAGTCGATTTCCGAGAACAGATCGACGCCCGCGACCAAAATCGAGGTTTGCAGCGTCGGCGAATACAGCGTGCGCGCCGAAAAGGGCGCCGCGGCCTGGATTCGAGCGTCGCCGCTGTTCTTGACTCTGGCGAAAAGCGCGTCGGGCAGACCGTTTGGGCCGCCGCGAATCTGCAAATTGGCTTTGCCGGTGGTAGCATCGAGCGAAGCGGAAAACGCGCCCAAAACCGAGGCGTTGGCGATTTGAATCGCCACGAAAACCGCGATGCCAAGCGCCACGCCCAGCGACGCCAGCAAAAACGCGCCGCGATGACGATTCCAGTAGCGCAGCGACAAAAACCGCAATCCGTAGAACACCGAACCAGTTTAAGCGTGCAACGGGCGTAGAGCGCAAACAATCAACTCACTGTGTTGCTGGTATTGATGCTGAGGCGTTGAGTGGCTCCATGGTTGTGGCCTTGACCACTACCCACTAAGAGCCTGTCGCTATAAGTCGAGGTTTGGCCCGTGAAAAGGCGCTTTGGTGTTCGCGTTAACGGAACACCCCAAAAGAATCGAGCCGCACCTCAGAGAGTGTTTTTTCGCGTCTTTTGAGCATGCCTGTGGACGCGCCGCCCCAGAAAAGGTCGGTTTTCACTCCCCGTTCTCGCCTTACAGCGACAGACTCTAATGCGGGAATGGGCGTTTCTCGACCGCAATCAACGCTTTGTGTCCTGGCCGCTCTCCTAATCCCAACGGCGACGATTTTGGGCTGCTCTACAGATTTCATGTCCCATAACTCCTGCTGTTTCTCAATCTCGGTCGAAATTGTGCTGTGCAATCGATAGAGCGCGTGTGCAGACACAACGCCTAATCTCACCCGCCGCCGGAAGCGAAGTGAGGAACGAACGGAGCTGTAGGCGGTCGGGTGCAGCGCCTTGTTGTGTTGCTTGTTATCAGGTTCGCGGATACGTCCGTTGATACGAGCAGACGCCGGTTTGCTTGGTAATTGACAAATGCTCATGGACGCTTGTGACAAGAGAAAAATGCCAAGCATTAGGTTGCTTATCGCTGTCCATCTTTACTTGCCCAACGCGACCAATCCCTATCAGTAAATCTTGAGCCATTTCCCAGGCTCCTTGTTCATCCACAGAGAAAGGACGTTGTTGATAAGACAACAAACGACGGACGTAATTCCGCCAATCCTCCACCGAAGGCTCGCTGGCTTGAAAAGAATTCAATATCTGTTCCAAACCATGTAACTCGTCTGACCTTTGGTGCAGTGCCGCTTCGCGTGTGAACTGCCCAATAATGCACAACGCATAATGCTGTTTCGGGCAGGCGGGGTCTTTTGCTAATTCCAATAGAGCAGGCACGTAATAAAGACCATAAAGCAACAGGTCTTCATCTTGTTCCATGAGGTATAAATCTTCGTCATATCCCCATTCAAGCACATCGTCATGCGTTGGGCTAATATTATCTGTTATTCTTTCGCTCATCAATCTAAATTATAGCAAGCTAATTCAAGCCGCGCGCAAGCAACACAACGACCAAGCTCACCCGCCGCCGGAAGCGCAGCGAGGAACGAGCGGAGCTGTAGGCGGTCGGGTGCAGCGCCTTGTTCTGCTGCGGTTGATGCGTTGCATTGACGATTAGCAAGCACCCTCATCCAGTCTTTCCGCTATTTTCTCTACCCATGTATCAATCGCAGGCACAGGATAATGATAATACACGGTGCCACACTCTTCGGCCACTGTTGGAGTGAAGAACACCAAACCCAAAATGACTAAGCCAACAGAAAAACCGATGAATGCGCGATTGGAAATGGCGACAGTTGAAGCAGGCGAATTGCTGCGCTTCCACTTGAACCCAATGAAAACTGTTGCGATGAGCCAGAAAAGAATAACGAAGTGAGCAGCCGGATAAGGAAAACGAACCGGCCAGCCAAGCAAGAAGATGGAAACACCTGCTAAAACTATAGGCGCTGTTAGTGCCAGAAGATGAATTGCCCATAAATGCCGTTTCATGTCGTTCCATTATAACCTGACGCACGCATCCAAGCCGCGCGCCGCAGCAGAACAACGTTATTATGCCGACGCGAGGTCGGTATAATAACGTTTCTAACTGCTTTTCAAGCGTGAGCAGAGCGTGCAATGCCGTCCGAGTCGCGCAGTCGGTATAAACACGGTTTTTGCGTGTAAAGCGGATTCGATTTCAAGAGGTTTGGATTGGGTGATTTTAGATGCGCACCATGCGATTTTCGCGGCTCGACTGGTAGATCGCGTGAATCAACTCCACTGCGCGGCGTCCGTCGCTGCCGGGAATCGCGGGCGGGCGATTTTCCTGGATGGCGCGCGCGAAATCTTCGATCTGGGCGCGGTGGCCGTCGATGGAAATCGCGTTCGGGTCGCTGGCGCCGCCGCCGATTTTGGCGCCGCTCACCCACTCTCGAATCGCGGCGTCTTCGGGGTTTTCGGTCTCGAATTGCCAGAAGGTTGGCCTATCGTCCACCAGCGTCGCGCTGCCGGTTGTGCCCTTGATTTCAACGCGCTTGGATTCGCCGGGGAAACAGGTCGTCGAGCCTTGGATCACGCCAAAAGCGCCGTTTTTGAAGCGCAGCCAGGCGACGGCGTTGTCCTCGACTTCGATGCCGTGATGCAAAACGTTGCCGCCGCGCGCCGAAACTTCCAAAACCTCGCCCGCGACCCAGAGCAACAAGTCGATGGCGTGAATCGACTGGTTCATCAGCGCGCCGCCGCCATCGAGATTCCAGGTGCCGCGCCAGCCCGCCGAAGCGTAATAAGCCGCGCTGCGAAACCACGGAACATAGGCGCCGCACTGCGAAAGTTGTCCGAAACGGCCTTCGTCGGTCGCCTTTTTCAGAGCGAGTGCGCCCGGCCCGAAGCGCGACTGGAAAATCGCGCCGAGTTGCACCTGGTTTTGCGCGCACGCGGCGACGAGTTCGTCGATGCGCGCGGGCGTGATGTCGATGGGTTTTTCACACAAAACGTGCTTTTTGGCGCGCGCGGCCAGAATGCCAAGGTCGGCGTGCGTGCCGGACGGCGTGGTGATGCAAATCGCGTCGATGTCAGGGCGGGCGAGCAATGCGGCGTAATCCGCGACGTATTCGGCGCCGTATTTTTGCGCGAATTCGCGGCCCGAATCTTCGCGGCGCGAGTGAACCGCGACCAACCGGGCGCCTTCGACAAGTTCGATGGCGCGGGCGTGAAAATTAGCGATATTTCCGGTGCCAACGAGCGCAAAATGGGTGGTTTTCATAGGAATTAGCCACAGATGGACACAGATAGATTCAAAAAAACATCTGTGGGCATCTGTGAATCTATCTGTGTTTATCTGTGGCTACGGCATTTTGAAACTGAGCGTTTGTCGCAGCGATTTCCAGGCGACTTTCCAGACTTTGCTCGAAGTGAGCGAAGCGGTGCCAGTTTTGCGGTTTTCGTGGGGCACCGGGGTGTTGTAAATGCGCCCGCGGCGCCTGGAAAACACGCCGGAAATCAAGATGTTGGGCGCGAAAGTGTCGTCGGGAATCGCCTGGACAATCGGCTTTAAAGCACTCGCACGCAGCAGGCGATAGGGCGTGTTGACATCGCGCACGCCGCGCCCGAAAACCAGGCGAACCGCGAGGCGCGATCCCGCCGAAAGCAACCGGCGCGCGGGTTCTTGGGCGCGCTGGGCGCGCACGCCGAAAAGTGCGTCGTATTTTTGGCGTTTTTCCCACAATTTCGGGAAATGAGCGGGCTTCATTTCATCGTCGCTGTCGCACTGAAAAACCCACTCGGCTGCTTCGACCGCGACGCGGTAGCCTTGCAAAATCGTCGGGCCGTGACCGCTGTTGGCTTTGTTGACGACCCGGATGCGCCCGTCAGCGGCAAAAATCTCCAGCGCGGGCGCCGTGCCGTCCTGCGAGCCGTCGTTTAGCACCAGAATCTCGAAATCGAGTTTCATTTCGCCGAGTTTGTCGCGCCACGACGCGACGACGCCGGCGATGCACGCTTCCTCGTTGTAAACCGGCATGACCAACATCAAATCCAAAGGCATGGGAACGGAGATAATTTAACAAATCTGCGGTTCTGGGTTGGAATGCCGACGAAAACGGGAGCGATGCCCGCGACTTTTCAGAAAATTGGCGCCGGGATGTCGCCTTTGTCGGTGGGTTGCGCGCGAGTCGGGACGGGCACCGTGCGCCCGCCATCGTCTTTGGCGTCGGGGCCGACCGAATAGATGAGGTCGCCTTTGACCTTGAAGGGGCCACTGCCGAAAGGATCGAGAGGCAGCGATTCACTGGTTTTCTTTTCCAAGCGGTCGGCGCGTTTTTGCAACGCCGCAACTATTAATAGACGATCCGTTCGGTATTTCGCTACGATGAATTTTTGCAACTCCGAAGGTGAAGCGAATATTTTGGTATAAGCATCGACGGAGATATTGATCGGTTGATTGGAATAAGGTTTTTTAGACTGAATCTGCGCTGCCTGGTAAATCTTTTCAATATTCTTTTCTATTTGCGAGCCAGGTGTTTTTTGCAGGGTTTGTCGTTCTTGCGGGCTAAACCTCAATCCGGCAACGGTTTTTTGCCATTCTTGCGGGTCGCGCGTGAGTTGGCGGATCTGGCTGAGCGCGTCGGCCTTTTGCCGCTCCAGCAAAACGGTGTAGGTGGGCGAGCGCGCATCGAAATCTTTCAATCGCGCCGCGTATCGGCGACACGCAGCCGCATCGAGATGAGAAACGATGGGGGCCAGATCGCCCAGCGCCAGCGATTGAATCGCAAACGCGGTGAGCGCGCCCAGCATCGAAGTGCTTTTGCTGCGAATGTCGAGCATTTGCCAGCGCGCGTCCATCGCACCCAGATAGTTGCGCGCCGCGAGCCGCTCGTCGGATTGGCGCTTGAGGGCGCGGGCGTCGTCTCGTGAACCGCGCGCGCCGCCCGAAATCGCGTCAATAATCTGAGTGCGCGCAGGCGCCGTCGAAGTCGTTTGACAACCGGCCATCGCAACCGCGCCGACCGCCAACGCGCCGACCGCCAACGCGACAAAAATTGTCTTGATCATGGCCTCAGTATTCTCAGTTTCGATGTTCCCTTCATAGCTTCGAAATCGCCCGCAGCGATAGGTGTCCGCAACCCATTTACTATCGGGTAAAATTGAGCGCGGAACTCTCGGTTTTTCGCCGCCATTTCACCCCATTCTGCCGTTTCGTTGCACGGAGTCCCACTCAATATGTCCCGCTTCCCCGCGCCGCTCGATGATTTCGAGACCGACGATTTCGATATTCCCGCTTTTGAAGCGCCGCCGCGCCGCGCTTCGCGGCCCAATTCGAGTGGCGCTCGCTCGCAATCCGGCGCGCGACGCCCCAACGCGCGGCCTGCGACAAACTCGCGTCTGGCGCCGCCGCGTGAGGATTTCGATGAAGAAATCGATTTCGAAGCCGCGCCGCGCCCGCGCCCTTCGACGCTCAGTCAGGGGCGTTCGAGCGCCAATCGGCCCAAAACCTCGAAATCCGCGCCGCAAAATCGCCAGAGCCGCCCCAATTCTTCGGCTTCGCGCGCCCCTTCCCACTCCAAAGCGCCGCGCGTGGCGCGCGGCGTGCATTTCCAGAGCGCGGGGGTTTTGCTGCTCGCGCTCGGCGGACTTTTGGCCTACAACGCGCGTCAAAACGTGCCCGATGGCGCTTTGCCGAAATTGATTTTGAGCGGGCTTCGCATCGCATTTGGCATCGGCGCGCTGATTTTGCCGCTGGGTTTAATGCTGCTGGGCGTTTTGTTGCTCGTCAAGCGCCAAAATCTGAATCTGCGCGCCTTCTGGCGCGGCGCCGGCATCGCGTTTTTGACGCTTTTGACCGCTTCGCATCTTCTGGTGCCGCGCGGCATGGAATTTCTCGACCAAACCACGCTCAGTCAACACGGCGGATATGTTGGCGGCGCTCTGGCCTGGCTGTTGCGGCGCGGGTTGGGCGAAGTCGGCGCAATCGTCGCGCTCGGCGCGTTCGCGCTGGTCGCTTTGCTGCTGTGGAGCGAACACACGCTGGGTGAATTGGGCCGCAGTTGGGGCGAAAAAATTGGTGATTGGAGCGCGCAACTCAAGAAAAAACTGCGCGCTGGAAAGCAGGAAATGGAGTCGCGCCGCGCTCAAAAACAAGCCGACAAAGCGGAGAATTGGGACGAAGAAGAAACCGAGGATTGGGACGAAAGCGGCGACTACGAAATCGAGGACGCGCCACGATTCGGGCGCATTTTGCCGCCCGAAATCGCGCGCGCGGCGCAAAGTGCGGGCACGAAACGGCCTTCGCCCTTTATCGCGGTCGAAGAGGTCATCGGCGACGCGAAAAGTGCCGAAAAAGCCTTTCCCGATGCCGCAACGCCCGCTATCGACCCCGATTCCACGCTCGATGAGCCGCAATTTATCGGTGAAAAAGCCGCCGAAAAAGCGCCCGATTTCCCCCACGTCGAAATTCTCGATGCGCCGCCGCCCTCTTCGGTGGTCGATATTCCCGCCGCGATTGCCGGGCAAAATGCCGACGACGAACTCACGCCCAACCAATCGCTCGAACTTCAGGCCGAGCAGTCGGCGCAGGGCGATATCGAAATCAAACGGCCCAAAACTCAGTTGCCGCGCCGCTCTTTTGGCGATGGGCCACTAATGCCGACCTACTTCGATCCGGCGGTGCGCGCGCTCGATCCGCCGGTTCCGCCCGACAACGCCGGCGCCGAAGAAGAGATCCAAAAAGGCGTTTTGGGCGTGCAGGAAACGCTCGCCGCCTTCAAAATCGACGCCCGCGTCACCGATGTCAAGCGCGGGCCGGTGATTACGCGCTACGAAGTTCAGCCCGGCGCGGGCGTGCGCGTCGCCTCGATTGCCAATCTCGACAAAGATTTAGCGCGCAGTTTGAGCGCCTTGGCGGTCAGAATCGAAGCGCCGGTGCCGGGCAAAAACGTGGTCGGCATCGAAATTCCCAACAAACGCGTGAATTTGGTGCGAATGCGCGATGTGTTGGAGCAGCCCGAATTTCTGGCGCATCCATCGAAACTCGCGTTCGTTTTGGGCAAAGACATCGCGGGCCAGCCGAAATGGGGCGATTTGACCAAAATGCCGCATATGCTCATCGCCGGTTCGACCAACAGCGGCAAATCGGTGTGTTTGAACTCGATTATCGCCTCGATTCTGGTGCGCGCCCAGCCCGATGAAGTGCGTTTTTCGCTCATCGACCCTAAACGCGTCGAATTGACGTTGTATAAAGGCATCAAACACCTGATGCACGACGTGGTGGTCGAGCCAAAACAAGCGGTGATCGCTTTGCGGCGCGCGATTGAAGAGATGGACAAGCGCTACAAACTTTTCGCGTCGCGCGGCGTGCGAAACATCGTCTCTTTCAACTCCAAACTGCAAGAAGGCGAAAAACCGATGCCTTATATCGTCATCGTGATCGACGAACTCGCCGATTTGATGATGACCGCCGCCGCCGAATTCGAAAAACTCATCTGCCGCCTCGCCCAACTCGCGCGCGCGACCGGAATTCACTTGATTGTGGCAACGCAAAGGCCGAGCGTCAACGTGATTACCGGCGTAATTAAAGCCAACATTCCTGCCCGTATCGCGTTCGCGGTCGCCTCGCAGGTCGATTCGCGCACGATTTTGGATGCCGTGGGCGCCGAACGACTGATTGGAAGCGGCGATATGCTCTACGATTCCAACAACGGCGGCAAATCGGTGCGGATTCAGGGCGCATTTTTGAGCGAAGAAGAGGTCAATCGCATCGTCGAAGTCGTCAAAGCGGCCTACACCTACGAAGAGGACACGCCTGACGATTTGCCGACGTTCGACCTTTATTCCGAAGACGCCGACGCCGATTTCGACGGCGAAAAACCCGCCAGCAACGAAAAACGCGACGCTTTATACGACGAAATCGTCGAATTCGTGGCGCGGCACCAGGAAATGAGCGCGAGTTTGATCCAACGCAAATTTGAAATCGGCTATCCGCGCGCGGGCCGCATCGTCGATCACCTGGAGCGCGACGGAATTTTAGGGCCAGCCGACGGCCCGAAACCGCGCAAGGTTTTGGGCGCGGCGCGGGGCGAGTAGGGCAGCGAAGCTGTCCCCTGGTTGCGGGCCTCTTATGAGTGTGTATAGAAATTCTGATTCACGCGTGAAAACTGCAACTTCGTCATCCTGAGCCTGCGAAGGATCTCAAGTTGCTGCCTCGAAATCAAGACTGTCACACGAGATCCTTCGCAGGCTCAGGATGACAAACCGCCACTTTTCGGCGTGAGTTAAGACTTTCTGCACACACTCTAAAAGACCCGCAACCAGGGGCAGCTTGGGTTAGGGAAATTGGCGTTTGGAGGATTGATAATCACGGAGATACGGAGATCTTCTTCTCTTCGTGTCTCCGCGTCTCTGTGGCTTTTTATTAGGAATTCTAAAGAGATATTGCAGGGTGTAACTTCAGTGCGGGCCGTGCGGTCATAGGCCTCAAATGAAACGCAATCTTCAACTTTCTCCGCGCCGCGCCGCTTTTACCCTCATCGAATTGCTCGTCGTGATAGCCATCATTTCGATCCTCGCCGCGATTCTGTTTCCGGTGTTCGGACGGGCGCGCGAAAACGCGCGGCGTTCGTCGTGCGCCAGCAATTTCAAGCAAATCGGCCTCGCCACCATCCAATACGCGCAGGATTACGACGAAACCATGCCGCTGTTTTCTTATAACGGCTTCGCGGGCTACAACGGCGCCGATGGCGCGCGCTGGGCCGACCTGATTTTCCCCTACATCAAAAGCACGCAGGTTTTCGACTGTCCCAGCGGCACCAAAACCGTCGCCAAATTCGCAGGCGGCCAATTTCTCGATATTTCGACTTATTCCTACGGTTTCGTAACGCCTTCCAAAGCCGAACCGGTCGGCGTCGCGGGCCGGAATTTAGCCGAAATCGAGGACACCGCGACCACGCTAATGTTTGTCGAAGACGGTCGCCAAGACGCGGGCGCAGGTGCCGAAACTCAGGGCCGTCTCATTCCCAGCCTCGGCGAACCCCTCGAAAGTCTGGGCGGCAGGCTCAATGGTTTTCGTCACACGGGTTGCAAAGAAACCGATTTTGGCGCGTATGGTTTCAACGCCGCCTATGCCGATGGTCACGTCAAATGGGTGCGCCTGACGAACACCTGGGACGGCGGAAAAATGTCGCAGTGGACGGTGACGGCGGACTGAATCTGGTAAAAACGAAAAGCGGAGCCACAGACTGGCTCCGCTTTTTGTTTTGGTTGGTGGCATTGACATTTTCGGACGACGCCTTCATGATGAAGGCGTCGAACAGCAATCAATTCGGTTCACATCTCATGAGGGTCTCCTCTTCCCCCTTTGGTCTTTGCGCTTCTCTTTTTCTAGGCAGCGCTTTTTTTCTTGCACCCCCTGTTTTTGCGGCGCCTCAGTCCGTTTCCAATAGGGGTGAGTATGCTCCGGCTTTCGGTTGGAAAAATTTCAGGCAGGGTGCTTTCATCACTGCTGCGCTGCAAGACTCGCGCGGCGGCATCTAGGCCGCGACTGCCGATAAAGGTGTATGGCATTTTCAGGACGGCGCGCAAAAATGGGTGAGCGATTCGCCTGAAATTGGCGATGACGATTGCGTTTGTAAATTGGTCGAAGATAAGCAAGGTCGCATTTGGGCCGGAACGCGCGCTCATGGCGTCGCGGTGTGGAACGGGCGCGGCTGGAAAACCTTTGGCCCCCTCGAAGGGCCAATAGGCGAGCACATTTTTGCTCTTGCGACCAATCCCGACAACGGGGATGTTTGGATCGCCTCCAACGGCGGTTTGAGCTGCTATTCGACCGGCACGGAGACTTGGCGACACTTCACCCGCGCTCAAGGTTTGGAGTCCGATCAAATCACAGCGCTCGCGACCAATTCGCGCGGCGACGTTTATGCGGGCACCTTGGCGAGCGGTTTGATGATCGCTAAAAATGCCGAAGATTATGCCAACTGGCGGGTTATCGCTGGCCCCCCTGCGCCCCCACTTTTGCCGTCAGGCGAAGGCTTGCCCTCTTCACAAATCAACGCTGTTTTGGCGACTCGCGATGACACGATTTGGGTAGCAACGGTGGCGGGTTTGGCGCAGTCGAGCGACGCAGGCGCAACTTGGAAATATCTGCGCGGTGGCGATTGGAAAGCGAAAATCGAGGGTTTGGCACACCAACCAGCCTCCCTTCCCACACCGCCAATCTCCAATCGGGAACTGCTTTCCGAGGATTATTTGACGACGCTCGCTGCCGATGGACGCGGCTTGCTGTGGGCGGGCACCCGTTCACACGGCTTGCAGATTCGTCGTCCTCTCACCGACCGCGTTTTATTCGATACGGAAAAATCGGGCAACGGGCCATCTGCTCCGATTTCTTCGCTGATTCCCTTCAGCGACGGCTCATTTTTGGTCGGTTTTTATGGGAGCGGTTTGGTGAGTGGCCCTGCCACTCCTAACTACACACCAACGCAAGCCGAAGTCGAAGCCGAGGCCATCGCGCAAAGACGCGGCTCGAAGCTCTCGCCGCCGCCTTCGATGCGAAATGTCGCTTTTCCGGCGCCGCAAGTGGCGCCCGGCGTCGCAGAACTCCAATCTCTGACTCAAAAAATCGCCGCGCTTCAAACTCCACTTGCGCCCGGCGCGGGCACGTTTTTGGGCGAAGATTGGCGCACTCAGGGCGATTGGATAGGGCGTTATGGTCGCCGCCGCGCGATTCTGTGCGCGACGACGGCGCCATTCGATTCGATGTTCGCCGGTCAGTTCCCGCTTCCCGATGCCATTGCGCAACTCGGCCCGCACTCCAAAAATTCGGACTCGATTCGGCGTTGGCTTCGCTGGATAAAAACCGATAAGCGCGCCACGCTTTATAACCCTGAATTGGGCTACCGTCGCCAAGCCGAATGGGACGATCATGGCGAAGCCTATCCGCCGACTTTCGAGGGGCCGGATCTGTGGATTTCTCTGGAAATTCCCGCTGGAACTTGGCGCGTTTCGTCCTACTTCTTCAATCCGCCCAACTTTTTCGTGAAGCCGGGGCAAACCGGCTCCAATCGTGAGCGCGACCATCTGCTCGAATTGCGAAGTCAAAGCTCACCGCTTCCGCCTTGGCCCTCGCCACCTCAGGACGGGAAAATCACCGCCGAGTCGATGACCAAAGACTTCGGCGCCTATTACGCGGCGCGCGAAAAGCTCATCGAAAAATCACTGCAAACGCCGCCACTGGCGCAAACGCGAGTGCGCGATTTTTGGGGTGGCGTCCACAAGCAGTTTGTCGTGCAAGGCCCAGCGAATTACTGGTTGCATATCGCCAAAAATTACTCGCTCAACACCATCGTTTCCTCGGTGATGTTCGACGAAATCACGCCCGGCAAACGTTGGGAAGATGCACCGCATCTGGCATGGATGGGACAAGGCACCTATAACCCGCCCGACCCCGATGCGCCCGAACCCATCGACCCGTTTTTGCTCGACAAAATCTTGGACGGTTCCTACCACCCGCCCGGTGCTCCAACCGAAGCCCAAAAGCAACAACAAGCGATTGTTAGCGCCGCGCGCGAGTTGTGGAACGCCTCGGATGCCGCGATGGACAAAGTCGGCGGCGCCAACTGGCAATGGCTGGCACGTTTAATGGCTTATCGCGCGGCCTCGGCCAACGGCGCACCCGAAAAGCTGCTCGAACGCTGGCGCTGGAAAATGCCGCTTTGGACGCCTGCCGACACGCAGAAGTGGAACGAGTCGATGGTCAAAGCCTACGACTTTTACACCGACCTCAACCCCGAACTCAAAAACGCCAATTTTTAGGCGTTGGAGAAATACATCGTAAGGAAGAACATTATGAAAAACTTGTTTCGTTTTCTGTTCTCCATTGGGGGAACGCTGCTGTGCATGAGGATGGCAAATGCACTAACAGTCACTGTCACAGATGGTGGGGCACCGCATTCACCCATCACCCGCTTTCAAAACTTTTCAACAACACTCTCAACCAGCGTGCAGGACGCGCCAACCTCAAACGAGGAAGTTGAAGTTGCTGGGCCATATTACGAGTGGAGTGGCAGCGGGTCGGGAACTTCATTGAGTTCAAAATTTGGTAGCACTACAAGCCTCAACAGCTCCTCACCAGTTAATTATCAAGGTGCTAAAGGAGCCCAAAATATTAACATTAGCTGCACTGCTACATACACTCGCAAAGACAAAAAGACAGGTGAACAGCTATCCCCAATATCCGCTACTGGTTCAACTAACGTAAAATTCTTCATCCGTGTTCCTGAAAAAGTTAAATGGAATGGGGGTAAAAGGCCGGCAATTGCTCCTCAGGGAGAACCAAGCCCTTGGAAAGGTGTTTATGGTTTTACCAGCATCAACGGTCAACTTACACAGTATCAAATATGGGGAGCTGGTGATTTCTATTCTCTTGAGTTGAGAGGGAATGACGACGAGCTTTATGCCTTTGGACGAGTAAGAGAAGGCTTTCAAAATGCCAGCGAAAATCCTGATGAACGTGGGCCTTCAACTTGGGACGCTCCAACATGGGAAGACTACAACAAGAAGTCTGTGGGAACAGATCCTAATCTTCCAGACAGTGCTATATGGCTGACTTTCACACAAACATGGGATAGCTTGGAGAACAATCAGACTTTGGCGTTAAATTCTCACTATATGATTCTCCGATACCAGAGCACGCAAAGAGTTCAATGATGAGACAATTGATTATTGCTGCTCTCTTTTGTTTTTATCAAAGCTCTGTGGCATTGGCATATCCTATGCCAATGCCACAGAGCTTAAGAGCGATTGTTGAGGCATCTGATGTTATAATCGTCGGTGAAATTACCGATTTTTCTCCAGACAATGAAGACAACCTTCTCGTCGTAGGAAAAGATGGGAAAAAGACGATAGACTTTGAAGGAATAAAAAAGAGAGAAGGAGAAAGAGGGCTTGACCTCATTCTTTCGCGGTTACAATCTCCTGGAACTCATAACCTGCAAGTGATTGAGATTGCTAAAGGAGAAATTAAGGCAGATCAAATATCGCTGCACACCCCTCAAATAACGTCTGTCATATATGGTTCGAATGAGTTCAAAGTTGGAAAAGGAAACAGAGTTATTGCATTTTTCAAAAAAACTCAAAAAGCGACATTTGAAGTCTCAGATCAATATCTTTTTTTCGTCCCTCTAAGCAAGAAAGTGGCTGTTCAAGAAACTGAAAAGTTAAATCTTGAATCTCGCATCCGCCAGTTAATGATCCAAACCCTGCAAGAAAAAGAGTATCCTGAGACGATGTTGTATCTCTTGCGCGATGAGAAGAGCGTTGAAATCGTCAAAGCTGCCTCTCAATTTGCAAAAGATGCTAACTCTTATTTGAGAGATAAAGCTCTCTATTCCTTAGCTGTCAATCAACAAATCAGCGTAATACCTTTGATTGTCGAGCAGGCGGAAAAGCACGATAAAGATTACAGAGTTCCCGCGAGTTGCGTGGGGGCACTCAGCAATTTTTCTTCTGCCCAAGCATTACCTGCGATTGAGCTACTGGTTCTTAATAAGTCTTATTTGCTTCGATACAGGGCTGTTTCCACTGTGAGACCGATAGCTAACAAAAATAGTGTGCCGATCTTGCTATTATCTCTCCTCGACCCTGACCCACAGCAAGTTATCCCCTCTTCTTCGGCGTTTACTCTCAGTCAGGTCACCGGCCTTCCTATCCTCAATGAGAGCAATGGGCATCTGAAAGATCCCAAAGCTGCTTTTCAGAAGTTTTTGAGTTGGTGGCAGGATGAACTCTCCGGCAAACACCCTGCCGCGAAGGACGAAGAGCCGCCGCGCGTGACTTTGCGCGAAAGCAATCTTTACGAGGCCAAAGACTTGCCGCGCCTGAATGAAGGTTTGTTTATGCGCTCGGAGTTCACACGCGGCGCGGCCATCAAAGCGCTCGACAAATTGGCCGACCAAAGCAGCATTCCCTATCTGCTTCTCGCGCAATACGACCCCAAACCCGACATCGCTTTTGGCGCTTATCAAACCCTGCATCGCTTGATTCCCGAACTCGGCGCCGCCAAAACGCGCGCTTCGTTCGATGCCGGGCGCGACGCGCTCGCGCAAGAAGGTTTGGATTGGTGGGTGAAGTCTCTTCGAGACAATTTGCCCGCCGAAATGAAACAGCAACGGCCTGCCGCCGCTCCTCCCGCGATGGCCGGGAAATGAGACAAGCAAAAGCCGGAAATTGCATGGCAACTTCCGGCTTTTGCTTGTCTCGCTCCGACTCAGCTCAAGATGCTTTCGACTTTGCTGGTCAACTGGCCTTCGGGGATCATGCCGACGTGCTGGTCGACGACTTGGCCGTCTTTGAAAAAGAGCAGGTTGGGAATGCTCTGCACGCCGTATTTGGCCGCGGTTTCGACGTTTTCGTCGATATCGACTTTGAAAAACTTGACTTTGCCCTCGTTGTTTTCGGCGACGCGCTCGAAAATCGGCGCCAGCATCTTGCACGGCGGGCACCACGTCGCGGTGAAATCCACAACCACCGCGCCGCTCTGGTTTTCGACCTGCGCGGCGAAATCTTCGTTTCCAAGAAAAGCTACTTTTGACATTGAATTATCTCCCATCCAAATTTTCATTGTTCGATTGTTGTCGAACAATGAAATTATGCGCCGCTTTGGGTTAAAATGTCAAGGCAGAAAACCTAAATCCCCGAAATCATGCGAAAACTCCATCATCCCGACGCGGAAAGTTTGTCGCTGCCGCAGGTTTTGCACGCCCTCAGCGATCCGATTCGTTTGTGCATCGCGGCGCAGCTCGACTGCTGCGGCGATTTGCCATGCGGCACCTTTTGCGAAGGCGCTGCCAAATCGACGATGTCGCATCATTTCAAGGTGCTACGGCTCGCGGGCGTCATCGAGCAGCGCAACGAGGGCACCAGCTGTTTCAATACGCTGCGCCGCGCCGATTTGGACGCGCGTTTTCCAGGACTTCTGAGCGCGATTCTGGGAGCGGCGAGCTGGGAACTCTGAAAATTCGCGCAAAGCCAAAAATTTAACAGTTAAATTTTTGGCTTCTGAGATAATTCCGCGTTTTTTGTGATGAAGGCGCGAGCAATCTGCCTTAAAATTCCTCTCGTTACATTTTTGTCCGTTCGTCTGCCGGGTCGCGGGCAAAACGGAGCGCTTTTCGCTCGCGCCTCCCGAAACGCGCGTCGCCACGCCGCTCGAAAACGCCAGTGATCCGCTCGAATCGCTGCGCTGCGATGTGATGGTCGAGCTTTCCAACCGCTTGACCACCGCGGCGATTACGCATCCCCGGCTCGCGCCGTTTTTGATGGACGGTCTGGATAACGCGCAGGAAACCTTGCTGCTTTGTGACCGCGAAAGCGAATTGCAGCCCGTTCAACAGTGGTTGCTGCTGGAAATAGGAAAAAATTTGCGCGCCGACAGCTCAATTTTAAAAAACTGAAAAATAGCGGAAAAAATGGCGAAGATGTGGAATAAAGCAGCGTATCCTCTTTTTTAGCGAGAACTAACCGCCAGCGGTTCTCTCCAACTGATTTTCTGATTTGATTCCTCATGCTCGACCGCAACGCTGCTGCTACCCCGACTCCGCCCCGCCGCGGACTTGGCCCCATCTGGGTCGCAGTCGGCTGCGTCAGCCTTTCCAATCTGTTGAGCGTGGCGTGGATTTGGAGCCTGGTAGCGACGCACCCGCTGCACTGAACCTTTTCGCCAGGCAATACCATTTGTCAGATAAAAGCCGCCCGCATCGCCGGGCGGCTTTTAATTTCTGAATGAAGGGCGTCAAGGCAATAGAGCTTTGGCGCGCTCCAACTGCTCGGCAACGCGAATTGGCGCGGTTCCACCGGCGGACTGGCGCGCTGCGACGCTGCCTTCGACGCTCACCGCCTCGAAAACGCCTTCATCAAAACGCGCATCGAGTTTTTTCCATTCTTCCAAAGTCAAATCTTCCAATTCGCGCCCCGAATTTTCGCATTTTCGCACCGCCGCGCCGGTGATTTCGTGCGCCTCTCGAAACGGAACACCTTTGCGAACCAAATAATCGGCGACATCGGTAGCGGTTGCGAAACCGCCGCCCGCGACGCTTTTCATTTTTTCGACGTTGAAAACGACGGTTTCCATCACGCCGCGCGCGATTTGTAGGCTGGAAATCGTGGTGTCGAAGGCGTCGAAAAGCGAGGGTTTGTCTTCCTGCAAATCGCGGTTATAAGTCAGCGGAAGTGATTTGACGAGCGTCCACAGCGCCGTTAAATCGCCGAAAACGCGCGCCGCTTTGCCGCGCACCAGTTCCATCGAATCGGGATTGCGCTTTTGCGGCATGATGCTTGAACCGGTCGAAAACGCGTCCGACAAACGCGCAAAACCCCATTCCGGCGCGCTCCACAACACAAGTTCTTCAGCCAGACGCGACAAATGCAGCGCAACGAGCGATAAAGCCGACACGCTTTCGATCAAATGGTCGCGGTCGGCCACGGTGTCGAGCGAATTGAGCGAAATTTGGGCGAATCCGAGCGACTTTGCCACCATTTCGCGGTCGATGGGGAAAGTCGTGCCCGCCAGCGCCGCCGCGCCGAGCGGCAAGACATCGGCGCGCGCGAAGCACTCGCCGAGCCGCTCGAAATCGCGCTCCAGCATCCAAAAATAGGCGAGCAGATGATGCGATAGCAAAACCGGCTGGGCGCGCTGCAAATGGGTGTAGCCGGGCAAAATCGCGCCGAAATGCTCCTCGGCGCGCGCTACAAACGCGCTTTGCAAAGCGCGGATTTCGTTCTGCGTTTCGAGCAGCGCTGCTTTGAGATAGAGGCGCACGTCGAGCGCGATCTGGTCGTTGCGACTTCTCGCGGTGTGTAATTTTCCGGCGACGGGGCCGATTTGCGCCGTCAAATGCCGCTCGATGAAAGAGTGAATATCTTCGTCGGGCGCGTTGTCGAAATCCAAGCTGCTATTCTCGATTTGAGTCGCCAGATTTCGCAGTCCAGCCGCGATGATTTGGGCGTCTTCGGTCGGCAAAATCGCCTGGGCGCCGAGCATTTCGACGTGCGCGATGCTGCCCGCGATGTCGTGGCGCCACAAACGGCAATCGACGGGCAGCGAAGTCGAAAAACGCAGCATCGCTGCGTCGGGCGCGCCCGCGAAACGCCCGCTCCACAGCGGTTTGGCCTCGTTTTGAGCGGGATGCGAGGAGAAATCAGAGTTCATCGCGGATATTTTAAAGAGAATCCGCGTTCTCGTGCCGCGAATTTCGGGGACGTTCTGCTTTTGACGGTTCAAGTGAAGCCGCAGACCGGACTTAAAACTAAAATCGGGACGGCGGGTCAGAAGCAGGAAGTCGTTGGTCGGTAATGTCATCGGTCATGTCAATCGCCACCAATTCAAGGAGAAAATATGTCCGCCCTGACCCGTCGTCATCTGCTCAAAACCGCCGGATGCGTTTCCGCTGCGTCGCTGTTACTGCCCGAATGGTTGCACGCCGCTCAAAAACCGTCGCAAAACGCGCGCAGAAAGCCCAACATCATCTTCATTCTGGCCGACGATCTGGGACTTGACGGGGTTGGCTGCTACGGCGCGGATCGCGTCAAAACGCCTCACATCGACGCCCTCGCCCGCAGCGGCACGCGTTTCGAGAGTTGTTACGCCACCCCGCTGTGCGGGCCGTCGCGCGCCCAGTTGCTCACCGGACGTTATCCCTTTCGCACCGGCATGACTTCCAACGGCACCGGACAGGTTTTGTCGCCCGCCAACGAAATCATGGCGCCCAGGATTCTAAAAAGCGCCGGTTACGTTTCCGCTTCGGTGGGCAAATGGAATCAATTGCCGTTGGAGCCGGGCGATTGGGGATTCGACGAGTATTTTCGTTTTCAGGGCAGCGGCGTGTATTGGGCCGGAAAAGGCAAAAGCACCTATACCGTGAACGGCCACGTGAACGGCCAGACGCGGCCCATCCCCGCCGCGCGCTACGTGCCGGACATGATGCACGATTTCGTGGTCGATTTCATCACGCGCCACCAAGACCAGCCGTTTTATGTGCATTATCCGCTGTCGCACGTTCACGGCAAAATCGTGCGAACTCCCGACAGCGCTCCGGGCAGCCGCGACCTTTACGCCGATAACATCGCTTATATGGACAAATTGGTCGGTCAACTGGTGGCCGCGCTCGACCGCTTGAAACTGCGAGAAAACACGCTGATTATCTTCACCGGCGACAACGGAACCGCCCAGCGTCCGGCTCAAAGGAGCAGTGTCGCAGGCAAAACTTTGAGTGGTGCCAAGCATTCCATGCTCGAAGGCGGCAGCCGGGTGCCGCTCATCGTCAAGTGGAAGGGAAAAACGCCCGCCGGAAAAATTTGCCGCGATTTGACCGATTTCAGCGATTTCCTGCCGACGTTTGCCGAACTCGCGGGCGCGAAACTGCCCGCCGCTGTGACCATCGACGGGCGCAGTTTCGCGCCGCAGATTCAGGGGCAAAGCGGCCAGCCGCGCGAGTGGGTTTACGTCGAATTGATGGGATTTCGCTACGTGACGACCAAACGCTGGAAACTCAACAACAGCAGCGAACTCTTCGATATGAGCCAGGCGCCTTTCGAGGAGCGACTCGTGCCGCAAAACACGCTCGATCCGCAGGCCGTGGCAGCCCGGACGCGCCTCCAGGCCGTTTTGGACGATTTGGTAGGAAAAAACGCGCCAACTCCAACCGGAACGATGGCCAAAAAAGGCGGCAAAAAAGGCCAGGGACGGCGCAACCGCATGGGCCGTCCGGGACGCCAGGGACGGCGTAGACGCGCGATGGCAAATCCGTAATTCCAGTTTTGGAAAGTTCGATCCAGGCGATCAATGAGTGGTTTTGCTGCGCCAATCGCGCGCGTATCGAGCCACTTTCCAGGCCACATATCCGATGGCAATCAGCAAAACGGGAATTAAAAGTGGGATGAGCAGCGCGACGAGTCCCAAAAGCAGCGCGGCGAAATCTTCCAAAACCGACAGAATCGGATTGCCAAGTCCGGCGGTGGTGAGCGTCGAAGCGCCGCGCGTGCCCGCTTTGGCGGCGTGAATGCCCAGCGCGAGCGGCGCACCGAAAATCAGGCCCATCAAAGCAGCGGTCGCGGGGTCGTTCTGATTCCACACCGCTGCCGCGACCAAAGCGCCCGCGCCGGGGCGTAAAACCGTGCCGAGCGCGTCGAGGCCGTGATCGACGACCGGAATTTTGTCGCCCGCGATTTCAACCACCGAGGCGATGGAAAGCGCAATCAGCGCCGTATCCGACGATAGCCACGCAAAATTGCCGCTCAAATGCACGCCGAAAAGCCCGGTTTTGGCGGCGATACAGGCCAAAAGCAGCGGCAAAAAGGCGCGCAGTCCGCTCGATGCGGCGAGTCCCACACCCAAAAACGCGGCAGAAAGGGCGGGCAGGGTGAAAGCGGTTTCAGGTGTCGGCATGGGAATGGAAATTTGAGGGTGCGAAAGAAACCATGTCTTCCCATGGTCTTCCCATGTCCAAAGAGCGATAAGCCAATTTTCCGGCGATTTAATCTGCCGGAAAAAGAGTTGTGGCACAATGCTTGGCAACGACCGGGTTTCGCCCCGAAACCGTCGCGCTTTTCATGCCTACTCTCGATCTCCAACACGGTCTCGCGCCCGGACTCGGCCCGCCCGATGAAGTGGTAGTCGCCTTTTTTCGCGCGTTTTTGCCCGACTTTTACTTCGTCAACACCCCGATTTCGCGGATGCGGCGCCATTTGCAACTGATTGGCGATTTGCGCGCCGCGCCGCTCCTTCTCGACTTCCATCAAGCCGTGGGCGCAAATTTCACCGAACTCACGCTGTGCGCGGGTGACGACGCGCAACCCGGACTGCTTTCCAAAGTCGCCGGCACGCTCTCGGCGCTCAAAATCAACATCGACACCGCGTGGATTCACACTTTGCGCGATCCGCATGACGTGGAAAGCGGGCGCCGCGTCGTGCTGGACACGCTGATTCTGTCGGAATCTGGGGGCGGAGCCGGGCGCCCGCTTTCGGCCAAAACCCAAGCCCGTGTGCGCGAGATTTTGACGCCGATTTTGAGCGGGCAAAGCAGCGCGCTGCCCTCGCTTGCGAAGATTTTGCGCCGCGCCAGCCCTCTGGTAATCGAAGAGATTTCAACGGCGCCAGATGCCGATGGAACGCTGCAAATCACGCTGCGCGCCGCTGACGCCGAGGCGGTTTTGTTTCGCATCACGCGGGTTTTGGCGAGTTTGGGACTCGACATCGCGCACGCGCAAATCAACACCTTCGAGCGCTCCATCGACGATGTGTTTTTCGTTTCCAAAAGTGGCGGCGCGGCGATTGAGGCCGACCAGATTCCCGGTTTGCTCGAACTTTTGCGCCACGCGCTCGAAAACGAGAATTTCGCGGCCTGAGAGTCAGTTTGTAGGGCAATGACTCTTCATTGCCGTTCGGAGATGTCGCAATTATGCGACTTCTTCGCTTTGCCACCGGTTGAGCTTCCAAGCGGCAATGACAAGTCATTGCCCTACAAAAAAGCGACTTTTCGATACACCCGCTGAAAATTTCGAAAATCCATCGCTGCGATAAGTTGGGCCTCCGCTTGGCTAAACTGCGCTCATCCCGCCGTTTGCAAAAGGAAATTCATATGCCCGACATTATCCAGCCCGCTCAAGACCTGTCCTCGCTGCAAAAAGACTCCGAAGTTTTCTACCCGTCGTCCGCCGCGCTTGAAAAAGCCATCGTGCGCGATTTCGACGCCTTGCGCGCCGAGGCGAATGCCGATCCCGAAGCGTTCTGGGAAGCGCGCGCCAAAGAATTAGAATGGTTCTCGCCCTGGGATTCAGTCAAAAAATGGCAAGAAAGCCCGCCGCAAGTCGAATGGTTCAGTGGTGCGACTTGCAATATCACCGTCAATGCGCTCGACCGCCACGTTAAAAATGGCAAGCGCAACAAAGTCGCGTTCATCTGGGTCGCCGAAGAGGGCGAGGCGGTTTTCAAAGAGAAGAAAGTGACTTATGGCGAGCTTTTGAAGCGCGTCAATCAGGCCGCCAATGCCCTCAAAGCGATGGGCGTCAACAAGGGCGACAAAGTCACGATTTACATGGCGCTCACGCCCGCCCTGCCGATTGCGATGCTGGCGTGCGCGCGCATCGGCGCGATTCACTGCGTGGTTTACGGCGGATTTTCCGCGCCCGCTTTGCGCCAGCGCATCGAAGACAGCGGCTCCAAAGTCGTGATCTGCTCGGATATGGGCTACCGCCGCGGCAAACGCATCGATTTAAAAGGCATCGTCGATGACGCCACGCGCGGTTTGCACGCGGTCGAAAAAATCCTGGTTTTCCGGCGCGGACACACGCCAATCGAACTGTTTGAACCCAAAGAACTCGACTGGAACGAGACTTTGGACGCCCAATCGCCGATTTGCGAACCGGAAGTGATGAGTGCGGAAGACCCACTTTTTTACCTTTACACGTCGGGCACGACCGGCAAGCCCAAAGGCATCGTTCACGTTCACGGCGGCTATGCGGTCGGCACATCCTACACCCACAAAATCGCCTTTGATTTGCAGGACGACGACATTTTCCTCTGCACCGCCGATCCGGGCTGGATTACCGGCCATTCTTATGTCGTTTACGGCCCTTTGATTAACGGTGCGACCGTCGTTTTGGTGGAAGGCGCGCTCGATTTTCCCGATGCGGGCCGCTGGTGGAAAATCGTTCAAAAATACGGTGTCAACATCTTTTATTCGACGCCGACCGCGATTCGCGCCCTGATGCGCTTTGGCGATGAATTTCCCGCGCAATACGATCTTTCAAGTCTGCGAGTTTTGGGAAGCGTTGGCGAACCGATCAACCCCGAAGCGTGGCTGTGGTTTCACAAGCACGTCGGGCGCGGCAACTGCCCGATTATCGACACCTGGTGGCAGACCGAAACCGGGCAATTTTTGATCGGAACCGTGCCCTCGTATCCGGCCAAACCGGGCAGTCCCGGCAAACCGTTCCCCGGCATCGAAGCCGATGTCGTTGACCGCGAAGGGAATCCGGTCGAGCCGAACAAAGGTGGCTTTTTGGTGATGAAAAACCAGTGGCCCGCGATGATGCGCTCGATTTCCGGCGACACCGAACGTTACAACGGCTACTGGGAACTGATTCCCGGATACTACGCGGCGGGCGACGTGGCGACCAAAGACGAAGACGGTTATTTCCGTGTCATGGGACGCGCCGACGACGTGATGAACGTGTCCGGCTATCGGATTGGAACCGCCGAAGTCGAATCGGCGCTCGTTTCTCATCCCGCTGTTGCCGAGGCCGCCGTGATTGGCAAACCCGACCCGCTCAAAGGCGAATCCATTAAAGCCTTCGTGATTTTGCGCGACGGATTTGAAGGCGGCGAAGATTTGCTGAAAACGCTGAAAAGTCATGTTCGCGTCGAACTCTCGCCGATTGCGATGCCGGGCGAGATCGATTTCGTGACTTCGCTGCCCAAAACGCGCAGCGGGAAGATCATGCGGCGGGTTTTGAAAGCGAAAGAACTCGGCGTAGCGCCGGGCGATATTTCTACTCTGGAAGATTGAGTTGCGTTTTGACCCCTCCCTAACCCTCCCCGCAAGCGGAGAGGGAACCGATCATCATTTCGTTTCCCATAACTTCCACCAAGTGCGGTATTGACCGGTTCCCTCTCCGCTTGCGGGGAGGGTTAGGGAGGGGTCTACGAGCGAAGCGAGCCGTCTCCACGCGGGCAATTCACAATTCCAGAAATGCTTCATCCCAACACCATCCGCGCCCGCGAACTACGCCAAACCCAAACGCCCGCCGAGTGCGCGCTTTGGAAACTCCTTCGCGCCCACAAAATGCAAGGCTTCCAGTTCCGTCGCCAGCATCCCATCGACCGATTCTTCGCCGATGTCGCCTGTCCTACCGTCAAACTCATTGTTGAACTCGACGGAAGTTCCCACGACGACCGCCTCGAACAAGACGCCGTGCGCGATGAACACCTAAACCAACACGGCTGGACGACGCTGCGCTTTGCCAACGGCGATTTGTTGAAAAATCCCGAAGGTGTCTGGCTCGAAATCGAACGCTTTTTGAGGTCTAAATTATGAATCGAACTCAGATTTTATTCTTGTCGGGCGTGATCTTTTTTGTGGGTGTGGTCAACGCTTATATTTTGTATACGGGCTTCGATATGTTCAGCAAAAGGAGTTTCTATGGTTCATCTCCGTCCCCTTCTCTCTCGGTAGCCTCTTTACCAGGCGGTCGTTTCATTATCGTCGCAAAGGGGGCGGGCTGAAATCTTTCGAATTGATTCCAAAGGTAAAGTCACACCAGAAAGTCTTTGCAATGGCTATCCTTTCGATAATTTCACACCCATTCCTAAGCCCTCACTGGAGCCGATACCCACATCCAGGCCCGGCTCCACTTCACCCTTGCCTCCGCTTTGATTCCACTCGCCCAGTTGTTGGGCACCTTTGACTTGGCGTTGCGCGCAAAGCGTGTTCGAGCCATAAAACGCGTGACCCAACAAGGTGAGTGGCAATGAAAAGACGGTTGGAGCGACTGAAATTTTGCTTCGACGTTGCCTTGATGAAGTGCCTCAACCCAATTATGAACTTTCAAAACCACCAACCAATCGCCCTCGGCTGCATGGGCATGAGCGGCGTTCGCTCTTCGTCCGAGATCACGCCCGCCGTGCAAAAAAAGGCCATCGAAGCCTTTGAAGCCGCGCTTATCGCCGGAATCACTCTGTTCGACCACGCCGATATTTACGGCGCCGGAACCTGCGAGGAAGTTTTCAAAGGCTGTCTCGAAGCGCATCCCGAAGCGCGCCAAAACATCCAGATTTGGAGCAAAGGCGGCATCGGCGGCGGCGGTTTCAACCAGTCGGGCGATTATTTGCGCGCTGCGCTGGAAAATTCGCTGCGGCGTTTGGGCGTCGAGTCTTTGGATTTGTATCAGTTGCATCGCCCCGATATGCTCGCGCATCCCCGCGACACCGCGAAATTCGTCAACGCAGCGATTTCGAGCGGCAAAATCAAGGCGATTGGCGTTTCCAACTACTTTCCCGAACAAACGCGCGCTTTGCAAAAGTATCTCGACGCGCCGATTGTCTCCAACCAATTCGAGATTAACGCGCTGCGACTGGTGCCGTTTTACGAAGGTTGGACGGTGCCGCATTACGGTGGATATTCCGGCGGTGTCGGCGTCGTCGGCGATGGACTTCTCGATTTTTGCATGGCGGAAAATATCACGCCGCTCGCCTATGCGCCGCTTGCCAAGTCGGTTTTGAGCAAAAACGACTCGAAAGATGGCCGCGAGAAAGATGTGCAGGACGTTTTGGGCGAACTGGCGCAGAAATACGAAGCGACGCGCGGCCAAATCGCGCTGGCGTGGCTGCGGACGCATCCGGCGGGCATCATTCCGGTCGTGGGCAGCAATAATCCCGCGCACATCTTCGAGGCGGCGCAAAAAGCCGATTTGCGCTTGGAGCGCGAGGAGTGGTATCGCGTGTTTAAGGCGAGTTGGGGGCGCAATCTGCCGTAATTGTTCTACGTTCTACGTTCTACGTTCTGAGTTCCTAAGTTCTAAGTTCAAACGCAGAACAATATCAGTTTAAAAAATCCAAATTCCGAATTTTAGGTTTCTTAAACTGCCAGTTCAAGACGTTCGAACTTAGAACTTAGGAACTCAGAACGTAGAACTCAGAAAGTTTGGATGCTCATGGCTTACGAAGAGCTAAAAGTCCTCGGCGAAGACGGCGTCTGGAATTGCGCGCGCCACAAAACCACGCGCACGCGCTTGCGTTGCGGGCGCTGCGAAAAGCCGATTTGCCCGAAATGCACCGTGATGGCGCCAACCGGCGCGCGCTGCCGCGACTGCGTTTCGAACCGCGACGCGCATCTGTATCAAGTCGCGCCGCGCCATTTCGCGCTCGCGTTTGGCGCCTCGCTGCTTGCGGGCGCGCTCGGCGTGATTCTGGTCGAAGTCGCGGGTGCGTTCTGGTTCTGGGTTTTGCTCTATGCGCCCGCCATCGGGCCGCTTTTAGGCCGACTCGTCACCAAAATTACGGGTGGAAAACGCGGCGCCAAAGTCGCTTTGGTAGTGTCGTTGGGTTTAATTTGCGGCGTGCTGTCGGGCGCGATGGCGACGGCTTACGCTTCGATAACGCGCCCGGACATTCCACCATTTGTTGGAGTCGAGCCGACATTCCCGCTTCTTTTGACTCTCGCTCTGGCCAATTTTCCCCTGTGGATTTTCCTCGTTCTGGCCATTGGCGGCGTCTGGTGGTGGCTGAAGTAAAAAAGCGAATTCATTCGCTTTCCCCATGTTCCCGCTTAAAACGTTGCCCAAGTCGTCAAAAACGCCGCATCTGACGCGCTTTTTAATTCTCATTTGCGTGCTGACTTTCGGCGCGCAGTGGTTTTTGCAAGTCACGCGCGGCGCCGATCTCGCTTCGATTTATGGCATCGTGCCGCGCTGTTTCACGGTTCCCAGCGGTTGCGGCGCGCTTTCGGTGCAAGGCGCCAAAAGCCTCACCTTTTCCCTGTTCGCTTCGCTGTTTTTGCACGCCGACATCCTCCATCTCGGCTTCAATCTGCTGTTCCTGAGCGTTTTTGGCGGTGGTCTCGAAGACAAAATCGGCAAAATTCGCTTCGCCCTCGTCTATTTCGGCGGCGGAGTTCTGGCGGGCGCGGCGCACATCGTTTTTCACCCGTTTTCGACCGCTCCCACCATCGGCGCGTCGGGCGCGATTGCAGCGGTGTTGGGCGCTTATTTCATCACGCAGCCCAAAGGCTGGGTTTTGACGTATCTGCCGCCGATCTTCTTTTTTCCGGCCCCGGCACCGCTTTTTCTGGTGATCTGGATCGCCGGGCAAATCGGCGGCGCCTTTTCGCAGTTTTCGCTCGCGGGCGCGTCGGGCGGCGGAAATATCGCCTGGATGGCGCATCTCGGCGGTTTTGGCGCGGGCGCGCTTTATGGCTGGCGGCTGTCGCCGTGGGTCAAGAAAAAGCCGCGCCCGCGCTGAGTTTTTCGCTCTTGCGGCGCGCGCAGTTTCAAAGGCCGCCTAATTATGAGAAAATGAGCGCCGCGCCCGCAGATTTCTTTCCGATTTTTCTCACTTCCAAGCGGCGTTTTTCGACGGTTTGGCCCTCAATGAACCGATATTCCCTTTTTGCGCTGCTGTGCGGCGCCTCACTTTTTCTGCCCCACGCCGCGCGCGCCCAAAACGACGCGGCGCCAAAAGCCGCGCCTTCACCCGCGCAGCCGATGACGAACGTTTCGTTTCGTGACATCGAAGTCACCGAAGTCCTCAACCTGATTTCGCAGGGCTTCAACGTGCCCATCGTGGTCGCGGCTGAGGTGCGCGGCATCATTTTGCCCGCCATCAGTTTGCCCAATAAAACGCCCGCAGCCGCGATTGAAACGGTTGCGGCAGCGGCGGGCCTCAAATTTCGCAAAGGCACCGACGGCACTTTTCTCATCGCCAAAAATCTGCCCGATCTGCCGCAAAATCCCTCCGGCGCGCGCTTGCAACTCATTGCGGCGCCTTCGGCCCCATTTACCCCGGCGCCGCTGTTTTCTCCGGGCCAAATCGCGCTGCAAACCCTGCCCAACGGCGTGCGCGGCCTCGTCAAAAGCGTGCCCGGCGCGGATTTGGTCTCGATTCAGGTCTGGGTGCGCGCCGGAAGCCGCCACGAAAGCGACAAACAATCCGGCGCGGCCCATTTGGTCGAGATTCTGGCGCTGCGCGGCTCCAAAAGCTATCCGGCGGGGCCAAACGGCGACGATGGCGGCGCCCTCGGCGCACTGCGTGCGCTCGGCGGCGACGCCGGTTCGCTGACCTCGCGCGATTCGACGTTTTATTCGGCGACCGTGGCCGCGCCCTTTGCCGCGCGCGCCTTGGGCATTCTGGCCGACGCGACTTTGCGGCCCGATTTTTCGCCCGCCGCCTTCGAAGACGCCAAAGTTGAGGCGACCGAAGACATCGCGCGCCGCGCTTTCGATCCGGTGGCGAGCGCCTCGGATTTGGCCTATGCCAGCGCTTTTGCCAAACATCCCTACCGCCGCGCCGCGCTGGGAAGCGATGCGGCGCTCGGCGCTTTGACGCGCAACCTCGCGCGCGATTTTTACAATCGCCAATACGTCGGCGCTAACATTTCGGTCGTCGTCGTCGGGCAAATCGACCGGGGCGAAGCGCAAAAACTCATCGCGCGCACTTTTGCAAGCGCCCCCAAACGCGCCGCGGTGCGCCCCAAACTCATCGAAGAAGCGCCGCTCAAACTCGATGTCGTGGCGCGGCGCCGCGTGGTTTCGCGCGAAGTGGTGGATTTGGCCTGGCGCTCGCCGGGCATCGACAATCCCGATGACTGCGTCGCCTTCGACACGCTTTTGTCGCTGTGGCGCGAGGGACTCGACGCCAATTTGCGCCGCGCTCTGCTGCGCGACGGCACCAAAGGGCCTTTGACACCCCTCGTGGCCTCTTACGATGTCGATTATTTGACCCAGAAAGACGCCGGGCTGTTTTTGGTGTCCCTGGTTGACCCGCAAGACCGCGAAGGCGCCGTCGAAGCGGTTCTGACCGAAGTGCGCCGCGTGCGCGACCGGGGCATTTCCGCGTCCGAATTGGCGCGCGCCAAGGCGCAGTTGCGCCAGCAATACATCCAGCAAAGCGCGAGCGTCAACGGCCAGGCCGGGGCGCTGGGCTTCTACGACGTGATCTCCAGCCACCGTTTCGCGGTCGAATATCTGGGCCGCGCCGCCAAAGTCAGCGCCGCCGATTTGCAGCGCGTGGCGCGCAAATACCTCGCGCCCGACCGCTATGTGCGCGCCGAAATCTCGCCGCTGCCGCGCCCACGTCCCGACGACGAAAACGGCAGCAACGGCCCCGTCATCACCGCCAAATATTCCGCTGCGGGCGAAACCCCGCGCGCCCAAACCCTCGCCCAATGAAAAAACTGCTTCTCCTCAGCGCGTTCTGCTCCGCGGCGCCGCTTCTCGCCGCGCCCGCGCCGTCTGCCAAAACGCCCGCGGCCTCAGCGAAAAATCCCATCGCTTCAGTCAAAACGCCAGCGGCTTCCGCGAAAACGCCAGCGGCTTCCGCGAAAACGCCAGCGGCCTCAGCAAAAAAGCCGGTGGTCGCGCCCAAATCAATCGATAGGGCTTCAAAAACAGTGGCGAAACCAGCGATTGCGTCCTCAAGCGGCGTCACGAAGCGGGAAATGTTGCCCAACGGCGTGCAATTCATCACCCGGCCCGACAAACTCGCGCCGATTGCGGCGATTTCTCTGGTGATTCGCGCCGGGGCCGCCGAAGAAAATCCGAGCAACGCCGGCTGGCGCCGTTTTCTGGTCGGCGCCATGCTGCGCGGCACGCCGCAGGGCTTTGGCAACGAGGCGGGCGTCGGATTGACCGAAGCCGCGCCCGGCGAAGGCTTGCCGCGCGTCGCCGAAAAACTGGGCGGACAAATCGGCGCGACGGTGGGTGACGATTTCATCGAAATCTATGTCGTCGGACGCTCCGACCGCGCGCCGGAACTGCTCGACCTGGCGCTCTCGTTGTGGCAAAAACCGCGTTTGTCGGCAGAAGACCTGAGCGCGGCGCGCGAGTCGTCGCAAAATCAGATCGACGCCGACAATCTCGACACCGCGAGCAAAACTCAGGCGGCGCTGCGCTCGCAACTGTTTCGTGATGCGCGCGGCGAATTGTCTGCCTACGGTTTGCCCGATTACGGCACGTCGCAATCGCTGGCGAGCCTCACCGACGACAAATTGCGCGCACTTTATGCGTCCAAAGTCGCGGGCGCGCGCGTCACCGTCGCCGCCACCGGCGATTTCGACGCCGCGGCGCTACGCCAAAAACTCGCCACTTTGCCCGCGCGCATGGCGAGCGAACCCGCGACGCCCTTTTTCGCGGCTCCCAAAAGCGCCTCGGCGCTGGTAGTGCGCGAACTGCCGATTCCCAGCGCCTGGGTTTTCATCTCCTATCCGCTCGCCGGCGACACCAAAGCCGACGCGCCCGCGCTGCGCGTTTTGGCCTCGGCGCTGGGCGATTCGGGCGTGGCGCGGCTTCCTGCACGGTTGCTCAAAAACCAGCCGATGGGCGCGCCGCCGGTCGCCAATTCGGTCGCGGCGCAGTTCATTCCGCGCCGTTATGCGGGCGAACTGGTGGTTTTCGCCCAGACCGGCCCGCAAAACGTCGAACGCGTCAAAAACGCGCTGCTCGATGAGATTCGCAAACTCCGCGACGCGCCGCTGCCCCAAAGTGAACTGCAAAGCGCGCGCACCTACGCGCGCGGCAGTTGGAGTCTGGAGCGCCAGAACGCGCGCGAACGCGCTTTTCAAACCGCGCTTTCGCCCGCGCTCGGCGGCGCGCTCGATGCGAGTTTTCCGGCGCGATTGGAGCGCGTCACCAGCGCGCAAGTGCAGGCCGCGGCGAAAAAATACCTGAAATCGTATGCCGTCGCGCTGGTGATGCCGGGCGAGTGAGAACCAGGTTTGTAGTAGCGCCGCGAGGCGCGTTCAAGATGTCTGTTACGT
>JAABUN010000407.1_pt1 | contig 82383 bp, 77 predicted proteins | sample 5559311 | NCBI WGS metagenome assembly JAABUN01 (sample SAMN10711877, study PRJNA513370) | rock metagenome | isolation source: Antarctica rocks | place: Antarctica: Victoria Land, Siegfried Peak sud
GTGGATGAACGGGTCGAGCAGGCGAGGGTCCACTCCGGCAAACGCCCGGTGCACCGGGAACCCCTCGCCTTCGAAGCCGCGTGGTGCGGTGGTGATCGATGTGACGGGTCGGTCAGTGGTGGTGCCCGGCTCTGGGTCAGAGATCCTCGGCAGGGTCAGGATGTTGTCGACGGTGACGGCGGGCATGTGTCCTCCTGTGTTGTCATCAAGAACATAGTTGCATCGTCAACTATTCCGGCGAGGAGCCCAGAACCGGTCGCGGTGGCATGGAGAAGGGGTCGGATGGAGAGCCCGACCGGCGGCGTGTGTGGACAGACGTCGGCGATACTGGACCGATGACCGCCGTGAGCCTGGCCGACCTGGGTGGTTGGTCCACGATCCTCGGTCAGCTCACCGCCGGGTCGGATCTTGATGCCGTCCAGACCGAGGCGGCCATGGCGGAGATCCTCGACGGGGACGCGACATCGGCCCAGATCGCGGGGTTCATCGTCGCCTTGCGGATGAAGGGCGAGACGGTGGACGAGCTCACCGGGCTGGTGGCGGCCATGATCGACAAGGCGGTGCCAGTGCCGTTGCCCGACCTCGACGGCGTGGTCGACATCGTCGGAACGGGGGGCGATCGCACCTCGAGCATCAACGTGTCGACGTTGGCGGCCATCGTGGTGGCGGGCGCCGGAGGCAGAGTGTGCAAGCACGGCAATCGGGCGGCGTCTTCGGCCTGCGGCGCCGCCGACCTGCTCGAGGCGCTCGGTGTGGCCATCGAGCTCGGGCCGGCGGGCGTGGCGCGGTGCGTCGACGAGGCCGGCATCGGGTTCTGCTTCGCGCCGAGGTTCCATGCGGCGATGCGCCACGCCGTGCCGACCAGGCGGGAGCTGGGCGTGCCGACGGTGTTCAACATCCTCGGCCCGCTGGCCAACCCGGCCCGGGTCCGGCGTCAGGTCACCGGCGTGGCCGATCCGTCGATGGCCGAGCGGATGGTGCAGGTGCTGGCGGCCAACGGAACCGCACGGGCGCTGGTGCTCTACGGCCACGACGGCCTCGACGAACTGACCACCACGACCACCTCGACCGTCCACGAGCTGCGTGACGGCGACATCCGGACCTACGTGGTCGACCCGCGACCACTGGGCCTGGCGGCGGCAACGGTCGAGGACCTGCGCGGTGGCGACGCCGCCACCAACGCTGAACTGGCTCGCCAGGTGCTGGCTGGTGAGAAGGGCGCCCGGCGCGACATCGTCGTGTTGAACGCGGCGGCCGGGCTGGTGGCGGCGGGCCAGGTCGAGGATCTCGGGTCGGGCCTCGACGTGGCACGTGCGGCGATCGACGACGGTTCGGCCGCCCGCACGCTCGACCGCTTCGTCAAGGTCTCCCAGGGTGCGGCCCAGGGCGGCCACGCCTGACTACTCGGCGCCCAGGCTCCACATGGAGTCGAGGTCATGCCGGCTGTAGGCCTTGAACGCGACCATCGTGCGGGTGTCGACGATGCCGTCCAGCCCGGCGATGTGGCCCGTGACTACGTCGGCCAGATCGTCGTGGTGACGTACCCGCACCACCACGATCAGGTCGTGATCGCCGGTCACCGAGTAGACCTCGGCCACCCCCGCGAGCTCGGTCAGCTCGGAGGCGAGATCGGCCAGACGCTGCGGCTCGGCCTTGACCAGCACGAACGCCGAGATCATCGGCTCACCGGCTTTCGGCCCGGGGCTCCGGAGGAGACGCCGGAACCGCGGCCCGCTCCGGGCTGGTCCACAGCGCCGACGGCGAGGTGAGGCCGGCACCGGCCTCGATCTCGCGGACGCTGGCGTGCGCGGACTCGAGAGCATCGAGCCGAAGGCTCATCTCGGTCATGCCGTCGACGTGTTCGGCCAACACGGTCGGGGCGGCGATCTGGGCGCTCATCACCGACAGCCGGGCCGCGGTGCGCTCGACCTCGGCCACACCTCGGGCCAGGTGGCCCAGCACCTCGCGCCGACCGGCGGCCGGAACCCGCCCAGCCAGCGGCAGATGGGCATCGAGCGACGCGGCCTGGGCCACCAGCTGGTCGCACAACGTCACGATGGTCGGCGGCGCCTGGCGGCGGGCCCGCCTCCCCGTCGGGCGATGACGTTCGGCCACCAGCTGGGCCGATCGGGCAGCCACCACGAGACGGCGATGGAGACGGGCCGCCGGCTGAGGTGAGACCAGCCAGAACAGCGGCACATCATCGGGCTCGTGCGGCTGGACCCGGTTCCGACAGCGGATCCGGTGCTGGATCAACAGCAGGATCACGCACAGGGCGACGATGACCGCACCTGTCCCGCCGAGCGTGAACAACAGGAACCACTTCACGGCCCGAGGCTACTGGTGACCGGTCGAGGTGACGCCTCGGACCGCCAGCTCAGCGCCGGACCGGCTCGAAGGACGGCAGGTCCGGGTAGCCCGAGGTGAGGCCGCCCTGGCAGTGGACCAGGCGGAGCACCGCAGCTTCCTTGTCCAGCCAGGCCGCGACGCAGGCCAGCTCGTCGGCCAAGGCCCGAGGCAGGGTCTGGGACATCTCGTCGCCGGGTGCTGGTCCACCCAGCTCGTCGGCTGCGGCAGGGTCCAGATCGAGGGGCAGCGGCACCTCAGCCTGGCCGCCTCGCCCGTCCAGGGCCCAGGAGCGCACGAGCCGGCCGTGATCCAGCTCCGCCGCAGAGCCTGGAACCTCGACCAGCAGACGCCCGGCCCGGCGCAACGCCTCGAACCTGCGCTGGCGCCGAAGGGCGGCGGCCAGCGCCGATGCCCGCTCGCGCATCTCCGCCGCCTCCTCGAACCGTTGCGCGCCAGCCAGCGCAAGCATGCGGCGCTCGAGGGGCGCCAACAGCAGCGACGGCTCGTCGCTGAGGCCCCGCACCAAGGTGGACACGATGGTCGCATACCCCTCTTCGGTGATCTGGCCAGCACACGGACAGGTCGCCACGCCGAGCTGAGCCGCGGCGCACGCTCCGTCACGCGGCACCTTGCCCGGGCGGACAGTGCAACGGCGCAGCGGCACCGCGGTCTCGATCGCCTCGGCCACGCGTCTGGCGAACCGGGCGGAGGGCAGTGGCCCGAGGTAGCGGGCGCCGTCCGCCCGGACCGCCCGCACGACCGACAGGCGGGGAAAGCGCTCGGCGGTGAGCTTGAGGTAGGCGTAGCAGCGCCATGTCTTGGACTGCCGGTTGAAGCGCGGTTCGAACCGGTGGATCAGCCGGACCTCCAGCACGGCCGCTTCGAGCGGGCTGGGGCACACGACGTGGTCGATCCGCCGGGTCTCCCGCAGGAGTTGGCCGACCTTGCGTCGCTGATCGCCGGAGAAGTACGAGCGGACACGGCTGCGGAGGTTCGTGGCCTTGCCGACGTAGAGGGTGCGTCCGCGGCCATCCCGGAACAGGTAGACGCCGGGCCGGCGGGGAAGGTGGTCGGTCAGCCGGAGCTTCGCTACCTGAGGGTGACCGGCGATGGTCGGTAGGGCCAACAGGTCATCGAGACCCAACACGCCGAGCCCCGCCGCCCGTTCGAGCAGGACGTGCAGCAGGTCACCAGTGGCCAACGCATCGGCCAGCGCACGATGGGCTGGGCGGTGGGGGAGCCGGAGCTGCTCGGCCAGCGTGCCGAGCCGGCAGTTCGGGACCTCGTCGCGCACGAGTCGGCGGGCCAGCGCGCAGGTGTCCACCGAGACGTTGGCGAACAGTGGCCGCCCGGCCCGGGCCAGCGCGGCGTTGAGGAACCCGAGGTCGTAGCGGACGTTGTGTCCCACGATGATCGCGTCTCCTACGAACTCGAGCATGGTGGGGAGGACGTCTTCGATACGGGGGGCGGGGAGCACCATGGATTGGGTGATCCCGGTGAGCAGTGTGATCTCGGGCGGGATGGCTCGTCCCGGGTTCACGAACGTCTGCAACGTGCCGAGGCACTCGCCTCCGAGGAGCTTCACCGCGCCGATCTCGGTGATCCCACCGTCAGCGGCCGAGCCACCGGTGGTCTCGATGTCGATCACCGCGAACGTCACAGCGCAGAGCGGGGTGCCCAGATCCTCGAAGCTCCTTTGCATGGAAGTACGGTAGTCGAACATATGTTCCGTATCTGGCTCTGGATGTCGGCCGGCCGACAAGAAGCCGGCGGGATGACACTCGGTAGGCTCGGGGTGTGACAGGGGCGATGCGCTACCGATGTGTGTCCTGCGGGAACCTCACGCGCTTCGATGTCACATCGACTCGCCGGACCCGCGCTTTCCACCACTACACGGTGGGCGGCGAGCTGTCGGTGGACCAGGAACAAGTGCTCGAAGAGACCGTCGAGGCGGTGGAGTGCCGGTGGTGCGGACCAGCCGGCTCGGTGGAAGCGGTGCCGCACGAGGTGCTGTCGACGTCCGGAGCGCATGACATCGGGGAGCAGCGGTCTGGCGGTTGACGACGTCCGCCTGATCCGTGCCGCGCTGGTCCGCGCGGTGGACGTGGCCCGGGCCGGTCTGGCCAAAGATCCGCCCGAGCTTCCACCGGACGGGCTACGCCGGGTGCTCGGCTTCCGGCGGCTGCAAGGCGCGGCGCTGGAGACGGTACGTCGGGTGCTCGACAACGACGACGAGTTCCGGCGACGGGTCGTCGAAAGCGCCGACGAGGACGATCTCGGCCGCGCCGCCTGGCTGTGGCTCAGCCGGCCGGAGGGCGGCGCCGAGGAGCTGGCGAACATGGCCAAGGCCGCGAAGGAGCGCACAGGGACTCACGGGAGCGAGCGCGAGGTGAGCCGCCTGCGCCGGGCGCTGACGGGAGCCGAGGAGACAGCGCGGCGCCACGCCGCGGACGCGGCGCGGGCTCAGCAGGCTGAACGGCGGCTGCGGGCCGAGCTGGGCGAGCGTCGAACCGGCCGCCGAGAGACCGCACAGGCGGTAGCGGCGGCGCAGGCCGAGGCCCGCCAGGCCGATGAGGAACGGGGCCAGGCTCTGGCCAGGCTCGAAGCGACCGAAGCCCAGCTCGACCGGGCGCAGGCGGAGCTGGAAGTCGCTCGGGCTGCGCTGCACGAGGCCGAGACGGAGTTGGTCTTCACGCGGCGGGGCGTTGACGTCGAGCGGTCACGTGATGCCCGACGCGGTGTCACGGTCGAACGGCCATGGCCGGAGGCCGCACGACCGGCTGCACCTCAGGACCTGGGCCGGCGCATCGCGGACGCCGCGGCGATCGCCGCCGATCTCTCAGACGCGTTGACCGAAGCGGCGGGCGAGCTGTCGGGCGAGCGGTCGGGTGACGCTGGGCCACCGGCGCCGGGTTCGAGACCGGGGCCGTCCACGAGCGCCTCCCGTCACCGAGGGGCCCAGTCCCGGTCCCGGCGGCCGGCCGCCCTACCGCCTGGCGTGTGGGAGGACGTGCCGGAGGCGGCGGTCCACCTGTTGCGCCTTCCCGGCGCAGTGGTGCTGGTCGACGGCTACAACGTGGCCCGCACGGCATGGCAGTCGCTCACGCCGGAGGAGGAGCGCTCGCGGCTGGTGGCGGTGCTGGAGGAGCTTCATGCCCGCACCGGCGCCGAGGTCGTCGTGGTGTTCGACGGCTTGCAGGAGGGCGCGCCGATGTCGGGCCCGACCCGCAGGACAGTGCGGGTGCGGTTCACCGCGGCCGGCGTGCAGGCCGACGATGTGATCCGGGACCTGATCGACCAGTTCCCGGCGCATCGGCCGGTGATCGTCGTATCGAGTGATCGCGAGGTCGCCGACGGCGCGCGGACCCGGGGAGCCAACTCCGTGTCCTCCCGCCAGTTCCTCACCGCCCTGGGCCGCTGAGGAACCGGCCGCTGCGCCGTTCAGACTCGGCCGAGCAATGCCTTGGCCATGGCGATGACGTCGGCCTCGCCGGCCGGCCTGCCACCTTTGACGACCTGCACCGAGTACGCCTTGCCGCCGGCGAAGGCGAACACCGCGCCGACCGAGGGCGTGAACAGCGCCTGGTCGCCCAAGCCGTCCAGGACCTTGGCGTCCTTGAACTGGCCCTTCACCTTGTCGAACGATGCGAACGGGCCGGCGGCGGGGAAGGCGGAGAACGACACGTAGGCGACCTTGGTCAGGTCGGACTGACGCAACGTGCCCTTCACGCATGAGCCGACACCCTTCGGTGAGTTCGGCGGTGACTCCCGCCGCTCGATCGGCACGCCCAGCACGTCACTGGCCTCCTGATCGGAGATCTTCGAGCAGAAGTCACCGCCGCCGCCCGGCTTGGCCGAGCTCGTGGCGGTCGAGCCGCCCGCGCTCGTCGGCGAGGTCGAGCCCTTCGACGTCGTCGAGGAGGAGTCGGCCTTCTTGGCGGTCGTCTGGTTGTCCTTGTCCTTGGCCTTGTCCTTCGACTTGGAGTCGCTGCCGCAGCCCGTGGCGAGGGCGGCCACGATCGCCAGGATGGCGATGGCGCGGATGACGGGCGTGCGAGATCTGGAACTGTTCATGCTGACAAGTGTGCTGGCGGGGGAGCGCGAACGCCAGGGTGGCAGCGGGTGTGACCCATGTGGTGCTGGCACGCATGGGCGCGGCGGAGACGTGGGACGATTCCGCCGTGGCGGATCTGGTCACCTTCGACGAACTACGAGAGATCGGCCAGGCCGCCGGACTCGACGTGCTGGGAGTGACGTCGGCCGAACCGTTCCTGGACACGCGACGCGATCTGGAGACCCGGCGGGCCGCCGGACTGCACGGCGGGATGCAGTTCACCTACCGCAACCCGAAGCGGTCCACCGAACCCGGAGCCACGGTGGCCGGTGCCAGGTCGCTGCTGGTGGGAGCCCGTTCGTACCGGCGGGACGTCCCGGCGCAACCGAGGACCGGCACTGGTCCGGCCGCCCGGGTTGCGCGGTACGTGTGGGCCGACGATTACGGCACCTTGCGCCATGCCCTCGGGTCCGTGGCCGACCGGCTCCGACAGAGCGGGTGGCGGGCGTCGGTGGTGGTCGACGAGAACAACCTGGTCGACCGGGCCGCCGCCTATCGAGCCGGGCTGGGCTGGTTCGGCAAGAACAGCAACCTGTTGCTGCCCGGGCACGGAAGCTGGTTCGTGCTGGGCTCGGTCATCACTGACTCGCCGCTCGCTGGCGAACACGAGCCGGCTGCGCTGGCCGACGGCTGCGGGACGTGCACCCGCTGCATCGAGAGCTGCCCGACCGGAGCGATCGTCGCTCCCGGGGTGGTGGATGCTCGGCGCTGCCTCGCCTGGTCGCTGCAGGTCACCGGGCCGTTCCCTCGCGACCAGCGTGTCGCGCTCGGAGACCGCATCTACGGCTGTGACGACTGCCAGGAGGTCTGTCCCCCGAACCGCCGGGAGGATCGTGCGGCGGGCGGGTCAGCGAACCTTGATCCCGGCGCCGTTTGGGTTCCGATCCTCGACCTGCTCGACGAGTCCGACGACGGCCTGATGGCGCGCTTCGGCCACTGGTACATCCCGCGGCGCGAACCGCGCTACCTCCGGCGCAACGCGCTGATCGCTCTCGGCAACTCCGCCGATCCTGGCGACCCGGATCCGGCGGTCCGGGCCTGCCTCGAGCGCTACCTCGCCGACCCCGACCCGATGCTGAGAGCCCACGCGGCGTGGGCCGTCCGCCGCCTCGGCTGGAGCGACCTCCTCCAACTGCTGGACGAGGACTCCGCCATAGAAGTTCGAGAAGAGCTGGCCGGCGCCGCGCCACCGTCCCGTGCCGGATGAGGCACCTGCTGGTCACCAACGACTTCCCGCCCAAGCTCGGCGGCATCCAGTCCTACCTCTGGGAGCTGTGGCGGCGCCTCCCGGAGGCCGATGTCACGGTCCTGACCTCGCCGTACCAGGGCGCCGAGGCATGGGACGCCGAACAGCCCTGGCCGGTGATCCGCACCAGCCAGAAGGTGCTGTTGCCGACCCCGGGGCTGCGAGCCCAGATCGACCGGGTGGCCCGAGATGTCGGGGCCGATCTCGTCCTGCTCGACCCGGTCCTGCCGCTCGGGCTGTTGGGGCCTCGGTTGGAGCGGCCTTACGGCCTCGTCCTGCATGGTGCGGAGGTCACCGTGCCGGGCCGGACCACGGGGCTGCGCTCGGTCCTCGGATCTGTCTTGAGGGGCGCCGCCGTCGTGGTGGCCGCCGGCGGGTACCCGGCGGCCGAGGCCAAGCGAGCGGCGGGGGAGGTGTTGCCGATCAGCGTCGTGCCTCCCGGCGTCGACTCGGGCCGGTTCCGCCCGCTTGATGCCGAGGAACGCCAGCGAGCCCGCGAGCAGTTCGGCCTGCCGCTCGGCTCCACCGTGGTGCTCAGCGTCAGCCGGCTCGTGCCGCGCAAGGGCATGGACGTGCTCATCCGCGCCGCGGCCCGGCTGGGCCCGATCCACCCGGAGCTGATCGTGGCGATCGGCGGACGCGGTCGGGATCGGCCGCGGCTCGACCGAGTGGCGAGCCGGACCGCAGCACCGGTGCGGATGCTCGGCCATGTCGCCGAGCAGGACCTGCCCGCGTTGTACGGATGTGCCGACGTCTTCGCCATGATCTGCCGCAACCGGTGGGGAGGCATGGAACAGGAGGGCTTCGGCATCGTTTTCCTCGAGGCCGCGGCCTGCGGGATCCCTCAGGTGGCGGGCGACAGCGGCGGAGCGGCCGAGGCGGTGGTCGACGGGCTCACTGGTCTCGTGGTGCGCGACCCGCGCTCGGTCGCCGCAGTGACCGACAGCCTCCGCCGGTTGCTGCAGGACCCGGGCCTGCGGCACACGATGGGCGGTGCGGCGCAGAGCCGAGCCGCCGGGGTGTTCTCCTACGATGCGCTGGCCCAGCAGCTCAACGCCAGCTTGTGTGGCGTCAGGTAGGTCTGCCGGGCGTCCCGCTGGAACAATCAGACGGCGATGAGCGCTCCAGCATCCCGTCCCCGGCCCGACCCGTCGAGCCCCGGCCGGCGTGGGGCCGGCCTGGTTCGGGCCGACTTGGCGGGCACCGCCGCCTTCGTGGTCACCGCGACCGCCGCCGCGTCGTGCTTGCGCCCGGCAGTGCAGGCCCCGGCGGTCGTTGTCGCGGCCGTCCTCTTCGTCGGTGGCTGCGCGGCGTTCGCATTGGGTTTCCTGGCTGCGGTGCGGCGCAGCCGCACCGAAACGATCGAGCTGTCGTCGCTCTTCTTCCTGAAAGACAGCGCTCCCGCATCGGTACGACGAGCGCTGCTGGGGCTCCTCGCGGTGCAGGTGGTGGCCGCGGTCGCCACCGCATCGGTACGGCCGTTCACCAGCCTGGCCTTCGGGGTGCTGGCGCCGCTGTGGGGGCTCGGGCTCATCACACTGTGGTCTGGGCGGCACGGCCGGTTCCCGTCCAAGGCGGCGACCAGCCGTGGTCGAGCAGTCCTGGAACCTGCGCCGCTCGGAGAACGCGGTGGCGTAGCCGACGGTGGCAGCTCGGCGCGGGAGGCTGGGTCGTCCCGCTGATCGGTGCCCATCGGCCAGAATGTCGCCTTGGCGCCGACGGCGCCGCCGACACGACCGCGGGAGCAGCGCGCCGCCATGTCCGACTTCGTGACCCAGAAGACCACGATCGCCGCGTCTCGCTCCGACATCCTGGACGTGCTGCGGGACTTCCCCCGCTACCCGGAATGGGCGCGGGACCTGAAGGCGGTCGAGGTCCTCGACACCGATGCCGAAGGCCGTGGTCGCGAGGTGCGGTTCCGCGCCGCGGCGATGGGCCGTTCGACCAGCTACACGCTCCGGTACGAGCACCAGGGCCAGGAGCGCTTGTCCTGGAAGCTCATCGCAGGTGACCTCACCCGCAAGCTCGACGGTTACTACGAGCTGGCGCCGACCATCGACGGTGCTACCGACGTGACCTACCAGTTGGAGGTCGAGCTGATCCTCCCGCTTCCAGGGTTCGTGAAGCGCCGGACCCAGGCCAAGATCATGCACACCGCGCTGCGGGAGCTCAAGGCTCGGGTGGAGGCACCCGGCGGGTGAGGATCCTGTTGTTCACGGGCAAGGGTGGGGTCGGCAAGACCACTGCGGCGGCTGCTACCGCGCTGCATTGTGCCGACGCCGGCCTGCGCACCATGGTGCTCTCCACCGATCCGGCTCACTCGCTGGCTGACGCGCTGGACGTCGACCTGGGTTCGGAGGCCAGCCGGGTGTGCGACGGCCTGTGGGGTCAACAACTCGATGCTCAAGAACGCATGGAAGAGGCCTGGGGTGACATCCAGGAGTACCTCATGCGGGTGTTCGAATGGGCCGGGGTGGAGGGGATCGAGGCCGAAGAGCTCTCAGTCATCCCGGGCCTCGACGAGATCTTCAGCCTCACCGACATCAAGACCTACGCCGACTCCGACGAATGGGACCTCCTCGTCGTCGACTGCGCCCCCACCGCTGAGACCATCCGCTTCCTGTCGTTGCCGGACATCCTCAGCTGGTACATGGACCGGGTGTTCCCGATGAGCCGAAGGGTCAACAAGCTGGTGTCGCCCCTGCTGTCGCGTGTCACGAACCTGCCGTTGGCCGGTGATGAGGTGTTCGGTTCGGCCCGGCGCTTCTATGACCGCCTCGACGGGGTGCGCGAGGTGCTGACCGACCCAGAGACCGCTTCGGTGCGCCTGGTGGTGAACCCCGAGAAGATGGTGATCGCCGAGGCCCGTCGCACCTACACCTACCTCTCGCTGTTCGGCTACCGGGTGGACGCGGTCATCGCCAACCGTCTGCTCCCCGACGCTGTGAACGACCCGTGGTTCGCCACGTGGAAACAGCTCCAAGCCGGTCACCTCACCACCATCGAGGAAGGCTTCGCGCCGCTCCCGGTGCTCAAGGCCGAGCTGGCCCCCCAAGAGCTCATCGGCCTCGACCGGTTGCGGTCCTTCGCTGAGCATCTCTACGGCGACGTCGATGCCGCAGCCATCCTCCACGACGGCGAGCCGCTACGGATCACCCGGCGCGGTGCCACCTACGAGCTCTCGTTGGAGCTTCCGTTCGCGGATCGAGACGACCTGGAGCTGGGCCGTCACGGCGACGATCTGCTGATCCGGGTCGGGCCCTACCGGCGCTCGTTGGCCCTTCCCGACTCGCTCCGGCGCCGTACGGTCGCCGCGGCCACGCTCCGCGGCGGGCGGCTCAAGGTCACCTTCGCCGCCGACGAAAGGCGTCCCGACGGCGCCCGCGCCGGCTCCGATTCGGTTCGCTCGGCCCAGCGTGGCGGGCGACCATGACCGACGGCTCGGGCCGCGAACGGCTGGTGCAGGAGGGCCTCGACCACCTGCAACGGGCCGCCCGGGAGACGATCAGCGCCATGCGAGCGTTGCTCGATGCCGCGGAGGAGCTGGTGGAGGACCCTCGCAGAGCCGAGACGTTGGCGGCCACGCTCGGGTCGCTGGCCGAAGCTGCTGTGCGCTCGAACCCGCTTCGCGGCATGTTCGGTGCTCGGCCATCGACGGCTGGGGAAGCCGACGATGACCACCCTGATGACCGCGCCGATGGCGATGATGACGGCGGGGTCCAGCGCATCCCGGTGACCTGAGAAGGACGTGAGCAGAAGGTCCTGACGGGTCCTACGATCGGCCGACACATCAGCCGAACCGTCGGGAGCCGCTTGTGGCCGTGATCACCGAGGACGCCGTCCGGGAGCTCGCTGCGTTCAACGGGGAGGGGGTGCCAGTCACGACGTGTTACCTCGATGTCGACGGTCGCCGTTACCACCGCCACCTCGAGTACGAACAGCAGCTCGACCGCCTGCTGCGGGAGGCCCGCAGCCAGACGAACGGCACCCACTCGGTGTGCCGGGACCTCAAACGCATCGAGGATTTCGTCAAAGGTGGGCTCGATCGCTCACGCACCCGGGGACTGGCTATGTTCTCGTGTTCTCATCGCGACCTGTGGCGGGTCGTCGCCCTGCCCAAGGCGGTCAGGAACCAACTCGTGATCAACGACGTCGCTGCGGTCGCCCAACTGGAGGCGGTGGTCGAAGCCAGCGAGCGGTTCGGCGTACTGCTGGTCGACAAGCAGCGGGCCCGCATGTTCGTGTTCGAGATGGACGAGTTGATCGAGCGCTCGGAGCGGTTCGACGAGCTGCCTCGCGATTACGACCTACGCGGCGAGCGGGACCAAGGTGACATCTCGAACCACGTCGACGCGCTGACCGGCCAGCATCTGAGACGGGCGGCCGACGTGGCCTTCGCCGTCTTCAAGGATCGACGCTTCGAACACCTCTGCGTCGGCGCTCCTGATGAGCTGGCCCGCTCGATGGAGACCTCCCTGCACCCCTACCTGCGCGAGCGGTTGCGCGGGCGGATCGCCGTCGCACCTGGTGCCGGGCTCGACGACATCCGCCACGCCGTGCTGGATCTCGAAGCCCAACAGGAGCGGGCGAGGGAGGCGACCCTGGTTGGGCGGCTCCGCGAGGCGGTAGGCGCCCGGCGGCGCGGCGTCGCCGGCCTCGATGGCACCCTGGAGGCGCTGAGTGAACGGAGGGTCGACGTGCTGCTCGTGTCGGCCGACTACCACGAGGAGGGCTGGCGCTGCCCGAGCTCGGGGCGCTTGGCCAGGGTGGGCCCGAAGAGCCCGGTGACCGGGGAGCGGATGGACAAGGTGCCCGACGTCATCGAGGAAGCGGTGGACGAGGCGCTCAACCAGGGGTGCAAGGTCGAGATGTGCGTGGCCAACGCCGACCTAGACGTGCTCGGGCGCATCGGCGCCCTCCTCCGCTACTGATGCGGCCAGGCCCGCCGCTGGTCTGTGGGCTCGATCTCGGAGGAACGAAGCTCCTCGGCATCCTCCTCGACCCGACGCGGGAGGACGGCCCCCTGCTCACCGAGCGGGTACCCACACCCTCCGGCGCGAACGCGGTGGAGAAAGCGCTGGTCGAGCTCGGAGCGCGGCTCGTCGGCCGAGCAAGTTCCGAGCTGGGTCGCGAGGTCTCTGGCGTTGGCCTCGGAGCACCGGGGCTGGTCGACCGCTCCGGCGCTCTGCGTTACGGGCCGAACCTGCCCGGCGTCGTCGACGTGCCGTTGGCCGACGTGTTGCAGCGAGGCCTCGGCCTTCCGGCCACCGTTGACAACGACGCCACGTGCGCGGCGTGGGGCGAGCACGAGCGGGGCGCGGCCAAGGGTTGCAACCACTCGATCACCATCACCCTCGGCACCGGGATCGGCGCCGGCATCACGGTCAAAGGCGAGGTTCTCCGGGGGGCAAACGGGTTCGCCGGAGAGCCCGGGCACATGGTGGTGGATCCGGCCGGGCCACCTTGCCCGTGTGGCCGGCGGGGTTGCTGGGAGCGCTACGCGTCGGGGAGCGGGCTGGGCCGCCTGGCTCGGGAGGCGGCCCACGCCGGTTTCGCTGCTCGGGTGGTGGAGCTGGCCGGCGGAGACGCCGAGGACGTCAAGGGTGAGCACGTCACCAAGGCTGCCGCCGAGGGCGACGACGAGGCGTTGATGGTGATCCGCCAGTTCGCGTGGTGGGTGGCGCTCGGCATCGCCAACGTCGTCAACCTGCTCGACTCCGAGATCGTGGTGCTCGGTGGAGGCCTGGCCGAAGCAGGCGAGTTGCTCATGCAACCGACCCGCGACGCCTACCGCGAGCTGGTTCTCGCCGCCGACCACCGCCCGACGGTGCCGATCGTGGTCGCTCAACTGGGGGAGCAGGCGGGCGCCATCGGCGCCGCCCTCTTGGCCGCGGCGCGAACGTGACCAGTCCGCGGAGGGTTCAGCGGTCGGATGCGGCCGCTCCTCGCTCCCGGCTCGAGCGGATCTCGGTCCACGCCGCGTCGACTCCTTCGTAGCCGCGCGTGTTGGCGAACTTGTCCCGTTCGAGCTCCTTGTAGATGTTGAAGAAGTGCTCGATCTCCTGGGTGAGGTAGTCGGGCAGCTCGGCGATGTCTTGGACGTGATCCCACCGCGGATCACCGAACGGCACGCAGATGATCTTCGCGTCGGGACCGGCGTCGTCTTCCATCCAGAACACTCCGACCGGACGAGCGCTGATGATGCATCCCGGGAAGGTCGGCTCCTCGAGGATGACCAGCGCGTCGAGCGGGTCGCCGTCCTCGCCGAGCGTGTCGTCGACGAAGCCGTAGTCAGCGGGGTACACGGTGGCCGAGAACAGCCGGCGATCCAGCCTGATCCGGCCGGTGGCGTGGTCCATCTCGTACTTGTTGCGGGACCCACGGGGGATCTCCACCACCACGTCGATCGTGCCGGCGTCTGCGCTCATGGCCGACAGCTTGCCCTGTCGAACTTCGGGATCGGCGCCGGAGCCCCAGCGGTAGGGTCGGTCGATGGAGTTCCGACGGATCGTCAACCTTCCTCCGTATGTGTTCACGATCATCGACGGGCTGAAGATCGAGGCCCGGCGCAAGGGCTTGGACGTGGTGGACCTGGGGTTCGGAAACCCGGACCTGCCCTCACCGGCCATCGCGGTGGAGAAGCTCGCCGAGGCGGCCCACAACAGCCGCAACCACCGATACTCGGCCAGCCGGGGCATCCCGAAGCTGCGCGAGGCGGTTGCCGCGCTCTACCAGCGTCGGTTCGGGGTCACCATCGATCCCGAGCGGGAGGTCATATCCACGATCGGCGCGAAGGAGGGCTTCTCCCACCTCATGTGGGTCTTGCTCCAGCCCGGTGACGCGGCGCTCGTGCCGTCGCCGTCCTACCAGATCCACATATGGGGGCCGCTGTTCGCCGGCGCCGACGTACGGGAGATCCGCATGGGGGCCGGCGAGGACCTGTTCGAGAACCTGCACGAGGCCTACGAGTATTCCTGGCCCAAACCGCGGGTCATCGTCTTGTCGTTCCCGCACAACCCGACGACGGCGTGTGTAGATCTGGAGTTCTTCCAGCGGGTGGTGGACTTCGCACGCGAGAAGGACGTCGTGGTCGTCCACGACAACGCGTACGCCGAGCTGGGGTTCGACGGCTACCAGCCGCCGTCGATCCTCCAAGCTGAAGGGGCCAAGGAGTGCGCGGTCGAGCTGTACTCGATGACCAAGTCGTTCTCGATGGCCGGCTGGCGGATGGCTTATCTGGTGGGCAACGCCGAGGTGGTGCAGGCGCTGGCCAAGTTGAAGAGCTACCTCGACTACGGCACGTTCCAGCCGATCCAGATCGCCGCGACGGTCACCCTCAACGAGGACCCCGACCACCCGCGTGAGGTGCAGCCCATCTACCAAGCTCGCCGGGATGCTCTGTGTGATGGGTTGAACCGCATCGGCTGGGCCATCGACCCGCCCCGCGGAACGATGTTCGTCTGGGCACCGATACCGGAGCCCTACCGGGAGATGGGGTCGGTCGAGTTCGCATCCTTCCTGGTCACCGACGCCAACGTGGCCACCACCCCTGGCGTCGGGTTCGGGCCGGGCGGCGAGGGCCACGTTCGCTTCGCCCTCATCGAGAACGACCAGCGGATCGGCCAGGCGGTGCGCAACCTGCGCCGGGCGCTGACCAAGCTGAACTGAGCTCGGCGGCCGATCGAAGCGCTCATGTTCCTGAAACGGGCCGTTCACACGGGTTCCGTACCGTGCACGGGTGGACACGTACCTGGTACGGGTGTGGTTGCCTGACCGTCCCGGCGCGCTCGGTCAGGTGGCCAGCCGGATCGGCTCGGTCCGTGGCGATGTGGTGGGCATCGACATCCTCGAGACCGGCGAGGGACAAGCGGTCGACGAGCTCGTGGTGCAGCTCCCGGGTCCCGAGGTGGTCGACCTGCTGGTGCACGAGGTCAGCCAGGTGGACGGGGTCAAGGTGGAAGAGGTGAAGCCGCTTGGCTCCGCCGGCCACGACCCTCGCCTCGACGCCCTGGAGACGGCAGCGATCCTGGTCGAGTCGTCCTCGCTGGCGGAGCTGCTCGACTCGGTCTGTGAGCACGCTGGGCGTTCGCTCGGCGCGTCCTGGGTGGCGGTGCTCGACGTGACCACCGGAGCCCCCCACGTCGCGACCTCTACGGCACCCTCGCCGGAGTGGCTCCACGCGTTCCTCGTCGGCAGCCACTCCGCGGCCAACTTGTCCGGGCTCGACTCCCACACCCACGCCGGCTGCTCTGACGTGGCGTGGGCGCCGCTCGCCGGTATGGGAGCGGCCTTGTTGGTCGGCCGCGACGCCACCTCCTACCGGGCGCGGGAACGGCGCCAGCTCGCAGCATTGGCCCGCATCGTCGACGCCCGCCTCTGCCAGATCGCCGCCCAGTGACCGGGTTTCCGCCGATGGACCCGACACGTTGCGGCAGTGGCGGGCTGCGCCCCGACGATCGCTCGGTCAGCCTCGGTGGTGCTCCCAGCCCCTCGAACGCTCGACCGCGCGGAGCCACTGCGCGTGCGCGGCATCGGCGCTGCGAGGGTTCGATGCTGGAGCGACCTCGACATCGAGCGCCCAATGGTCGCTGACCTCGGCGAGCGAGGACCACACCCCCTCGGCCAGGCCGGCCAGGTAGGCGGCGCCCAACGCTGTCGTCTCCTGGATCCGGGGCCGTGACACCGGCACCTGGAGCTGGTCGGCTTGGAGTTGCAGCAGTACGTCCATCACCGACGCGCCGCCGTCGGCCCGTAGCGCCGTGACCGGGTGGCCGGCGTGGGCCGACATGGTGTCGACCGCGTCGCGGGTCTGGTAGGCCATGGCCTCCACCACCGCCCGGGCCAGATGACCCCGGCCGGTGCCCCGGGTGATGCCAACGATCGTGCCGCGGGCATACGGATCCCACCAGGGGCTGCCAAGACCCGTGAACGCGGGCACGAAGAACACGCCTTCGGTGTCGGCGCACTGCTCGGCCAGCGGACCCACCTCCGCCGCCTCCCCGATGATGCCGAGGCCGTCGCGCAGCCACTGGATGGCCGAGCCGGTGGAGAAGATGGCGCCCTCGAACGCGTAATCGGTGCGCTGGCCCACGGTCGAGCCGTCGGGGATCGTCCAGGCGACGGTGCTGAGCAGCCCCTCCACCGGGTCCGGGCAGCGCGCGCCGACGTTCATCAACACGAACGAGCCGGTGCCATAGGTGTTCTTGGTCATGCCCGGCTCGAAGCAGGCCTGCCCGAACAAGGCGGCTTGCTGGTCCCCGGCCGCGCCCGAGATCGGGATGCCCGCTGGTAGGCCGCTCGATTCGTGGGTCACCCCGAAGCGGCCGCTGGACGGGCGCACCTCGGGCAGACACGACATGGGAACCGAGAACAGCTCGCACAGCTCGGCGGACCATTCGAGGCGCCGGATGTCGAACAGCATCGTGCGACTGGCGTTGGATGGCTCGGTGACATGGGCGCGTCCGCCGGTGAGGTTCCACATGAGCCACGAGTCGATCGTGCCGAACGCCAGGGCCGGACCGGCCTCGACACCCCCTTCGCCCAGCAGCCACTCCAGCTTCGACGCCGAGAAGTACGGGTCGAGCACCAGGCCCGTGAGGTGCCGGACCGACGGCAGGTGGCCGGCCGCCTCCAGCTCGTCACAGCGAGCGGCGGTGCGGCGGTCCTGCCACACCAGCGCGTTGTGCAGCGGACGGCCCGTTCGCCGATCCCACACGACCACCGTCTCGCGCTGATCGGTGATGCCGAACGCCGCGACGGGCTGGTCGAGCGCCGCCAGCAACTCGCTGGCGGTGGCCACCACGGCCTGCCAGATCTCGGACGGATCGTGCTCGACCCAGCCGGGCCGGGGGAAGTGTTGGGTGAACTCGCGGTAGCGGTAGCCGGCCGGTTGACCGCTCTCGTCCACCGCGAACGCCCGAACCCCGGTGGTCCCCGCGTCCAGAGCTACGACCACAGCCATGGCCGATGACACTAGGCAACGGCCTGGCGCCGTCGGCCATGCTCGGCCGACCATGGCCGACCTCGCCTACAGGGGGTCGGTGATCCCCGCCGCCCGGTTGAGCCAGACTCGGGCCGTCGCCAACCCGAGGAGAACTGATGCGCATCGGCATGCTGACCGGGGGGGGTGACTGCCCCGGCCTCAACGGAGTGATGCGGGCCGTGGTCCGCAAGGGGACCCAGACCTGGGACGACGAGGTCGTGGGCTTCCTCGACGGCTGGGCGGGTGTGGTCGAAGGACGCACCCGGCCGCTCGACGTCGCCGCCCTTCGGGGCACCCTCTCGCGGGGTGGCACGATCCTCGGCTCGTCGCGTACGAACCCGTTCAAGATGGACGGAGGCGTCGAGCGGTGCCAGAGATCGCTGGCCGATCACGGCATCGAAGCGCTCATCGCCATCGGCGGCGAAGACACTTTGGGCGTGGCGGCCAAGCTCAGCGATCTCGGCGTCTCGGTCGTCGGTGTGCCGAAGACGATCGACAACGACCTCAGCGGCACCGAGGTGACTTTCGGGTTCGACACGGCGGTGCAGATCTGCACCGATGCGATAGATCGCCTTCACACGACCGCCGAGTCCCACGACCGCGTCATGATCGTCGAGGTGATGGGCCGCCATGCCGGCCACATCGCCACCTGGGCGGGCATCGCCGGTGGCGCCACGATGATCCTCATCCCCGAGGAGCCGTTCGACATCGACGAGGTGTGCGCCGCTCTGGTGGAACGCCACGAGAAGGGGCGGTTCGCGTCGATCGTCGTGGCGGCCGAAGGAGCGGTACCCAAGGAAGGGACGATGAAGGTCGCTTCCGGCGAGCTGGACTCGTTCGGTCACGTGCAGCTCGGTGGGATCGGCGACGAGCTGGCTGCCGCCATCAAGCAGCGCACGGGCTTCGACACCCGATCGACAGTTCTCGGCCACCTCCAACGGGGCGGCACGCCGACCGCGTTCGACCGGGTGCTGTCCACTCGCTTCGGCATCGCCGCCATCGAGGCCGTTCACGACGGGACGTTCGGCCACATGGTCGCGTTGCAGGCCGGTGAGATCGTCCGGGTCCCACTGGCCGAGGCGGTCGGTGAGCTGAAGCTGGTCGACCCGGCCCTCTACCACGGCGTGGCCGAGGTCTTCTTTCACTGAGCTGTTGCGCCGAGGGCTCGCCCTACGAAGCCCACATCACCAAGGCCGACGGTTCGCAGTCACGGTCAAGGTGGACAGCGCGTTCAAGGTCACCAGCATCGAATCAGGCATGCGGTGACCCAACGGTCGGGTGGGAGCGCTTCGGGGCTCCCACCCGATGCTGTGATCGGTGTCGCCGTGGAAGCGTCGTGGATCTATGCGGGCTTCAGCGGGGGCTTGTAGTTCCTGGCCTTGATGGTCCTGAGGCTGCCATCGTCGGTCGGGGCGTCGATGTCGCCGCCCCCGACCGCGAAACGGACGCTCTTCACCCCGGGCAGGTCCAACGCGGTGAACACGAGCTGGGCGTATGCGGCCTTCGCCGCGCTTCCGCCGAGCGACTTGATCTCCCCGCTGAGGTCGATGCGCAGGGTCGACCCTGAGCGGCTGGCCCGGCGCAGCGTGGTACCGGGCGGGATGGAGGACGTGAGGCCCTTGCGAGCGTTCCGCGGTGGTCCGCTCAGGAGAAGCATGAGTGCCCGTTCGACGGTGATCTGGCTCCCGCCGGCTGGTACGAGCACCTGTTCGAGCCGTTCACCGCGCACGAAGTACAGCGCCCCCTTCAGCTCCAGGTCGCCCGACGAAGGAGTCGTGGCGCTGGAGGTCGGCGATACCAAGTCGATGATGGTCTTGTCGGAGATCCGACGAGGTCGGCGCTCCGGTTCCAGACCGCAGCCGGCTACCACGGCCAAGGCGAGACCGGCGATGGCCAGGGCGGCGAGCGGCTGGCGCGGCCGGGCAGCGGTCACGTCCACGCCACCGGTAGCTCGACCACGAACCGCGCGCCGGGTTGGCCGTCGCGGCGATCCTCCACCCAGGTCCGACCGCTGTGCAACGCGACATGTTCGGTGACGAGGGACAGCCCGAGGCCCACGCCTCCACCACCGCCTCGCCGGTGGGCACCGACGCCTCGCGAGAAGCGGTCGAACACGACGTCGCGCTCCTCGACCGGCACGCCGGGGCCCCGATCCTCCACTGCGATGCGAATGCCCTGGTCCACCTTCTCGATCACCACCCGGGTGGCGCCGCCTCCGTACTTCTGGGCGTTGTCCATCAGGTTGACGATCACGCGGACCAGGCGGCGCTTGTCGGCGCGGATCACGACGTTGTCCAATGCGGGATCGAGCTCGACGGGTACACCCGGGGCCGACCAAGCCACCGCCTGGTTCACCAGCTCACCGGGACGAATCTCGCTGAGGTCGAGGCGGGCCGCACCAGCATCGAACCGCGAGATCTCGAGCAGGTCCTCGACGAGCTGTTGAAAGCGCCCGATGTCGGCCACCATGAGGTCGACGGCCTGTTGCGCCGAAGCATCCGGCATCTCGGTCCGGCGCGAGGCGAGCACCTCGACCGAGGCGGCGAGGGTCATGAGCGGCGAACGCAACTCGTGGCTCACGTCCGACGCGAACCGGCCGTCGCGGTCGATGCGTTCCTCGAGGGCTGAGGCCATGTGGTTGAACGACGTGACCAGCACGCCGAGGTCGGGGTCGTTCAGCGCTCGGAGCCTGGTGTCGAGCCGACCGCCGGCGATGGCCTCGGCGGCCATGGACACGTCGGCCAACGGTCGCAGCGTGCGTCGGCTGGTCCACCAGCCGAGCGCGGCGCCGGCCAGCGTGGTGACCAGCGCGGCACCGAACAGCGATGCGGACAGAGCTTCGAGGGTGCTCTCGGTCTCGGCCAGGGACACGAACTCGAAGTAGGCGGCTCGCTTGTCGGTCAGCGGGATGCCGATGGCCAGCTCCAGCTCCCCGTCGACGCTGGTCCGCATCCGAGCCGGTCTGCCCCGGTCGACGAGGCGGCGCAACGCGCGGGGCAGCTCGCTCTGGCCGAACTGGGGGACGACGGGGATCCAGGTGTTGCGCCCGCGGCTCGCCGCCACGCGAAGCACGGGATGGGAGCCCGCTTCGAGCGAGCTGAGCCGGTCGAGCAGATCTTGGGGGTCGTTCTTGGCCTCGAGCTGGCTGCGCATGAACCGGGCGTTGAGGTAGGCCTGGCGGGTGGCTGCGGCCTCGCGCTGGCTGATGAGGCTCTGGCGGGTCAGCGCCCAGGTCGTTCCGGCCAGCAGGGCCGAGAGCAACGCCGCGCTCAACGTGAACGCCAGTGTGATCCGAGCCCGCAGGCCCAGCCGGGGAGCCCGGAGCCGTGGCCGCCACCGGCGCAACGTCGTGTCGCCGGCCGAGAGCGTGGTGGCCGTCAGGGCGCCGACCTCCTAGCCGATCTCACACTTGCAGCTTGTAGCCGAGACCTCGCACGGTCACGACGTGGCGCGGGTTGGCCGCATCAGCCTCGACCTTGGTCCGGAGCCGCCGGACGTGGACGTCGACGAGACGGCCGTCGCCGAAGTAGTCGTGTTGCCACACCCGTTCGAGCAGCACCTCGCGGCTGAACACCCGACCCGGGCTCGACGCCAGCTCGACGAGCAGGCGGAACTCGGTCTTGGTGAGGTGGATCTCCTGGCCGGCCCGGCGCACCACCCCTTCGTCGGGGATGACCTCGAGATCGTCGAACTGGAGGTGCGCCCGGCTGGGATCGACCGAGCGGACCCGCCGCAGCAGCGCCCGGATCCGCGCCGACAGCTCCTTCGGTGCGAACGGCTTGGTCAGGTAGTCGTCGGCGCCGGCTTCCAGGCCGGCCACCACATCGTGGGTGTCGTCGCGGGCGGTGACCATGATGATCGGCACCGCGCTGTTGCGACGGATGGCCCGACACACCTCGAAGCCGTCGATGTCGGGGAGCATGATGTCGATCAGCACGACATCGGCTGGTGACCGGGTGAACTGGGCCAGCGCCTCCTCGCCGTTGGCCGCCTCGTCAACCGTCCAACCCTCGTCTTCCAAGGCCAGCTTGACCGCGGTGCGGATGCGTTCGTCGTCCTCGACGCTCAGGATCCGGGTTCCCACGACCAGAGCCTGCCTCATGGAAGACCCGAGCGGGAGCCAGGGGTCATCGAACGGTTCGGCACCCGAGGCCACGAGAAGATCCCGGAGCGGGCCGAACAGCAGGGGAGGGGCGGCGACCACGAACCCGACGTTCGGAGGCCCACCGGCGAGATCGCCCACGACCGCCCCCGCCTCGGACGCGATCAGCGCTCCAGCGGCGTGATCCCAGGTGTTGAGGCCGGGTTCGTAGTAGCCGTCGTAGCGACCGCAGGCCACCCAACACAGGTCGAGAGCGGCGGCGCCGAGTCGGCGGACGTCGGCCACCCGCGGCAGGACCTGGACCAACGTCTCGGCCTGCCGGCGACGCCGATCGGACTGGTAGCTGAAGCCGGTGGCGATCAGCGCGGTGGCCAACTCGGTCGCACCTGAGCAGTGGATCGGGATGTCGTTGCGCCATGCACCCCCGCCGGCGGTTGCCGTGAACAGCTCGCCGTGCAGCGGCGAGGACACCACGCCGGCCACGACCGCACCGCCCACCTCGGCGGCCACTGACACGCAGAACCCGGGGATGCCGTGCACGTAGTTCACCGTTCCGTCGATCGGATCGATGTGCCACCGCACGCCGCTGGTGCCCGGCCGAGATGACCCCTCCTCGCCCTCTATGCCATCCTCGGGACGAGCGGCGAGGATGGACTCGACCAGCAGGGCCTCGACCGCCCGATCCATGGCGGTGACCAGGTCGGTGGCCGAGGTCTTGGTGCTCTCTGTCGGTCGCGGCGCCGACAACGAGTCGACCAGACGGCGACCGGCCTCGTCGACCAGTGGCCTGGCCAGCGCGAGCAGCGCCATCGCATCCGGCTCGATGCTCGGATCCTTCGACGCGGGCGAGGGGGTCACCGGGTCACGCTACCGGCGCTGCTGAGGCGGCCAGTAGCGTCGGTCCTGTGCCAGACGGCCATGGGGATGGTTGGGTCGACCTTCGCAGCGACACCGTGACCAAGCCCACCGCGGCCATGAGATCGGCCATGGCCGGCGCTGAGGTGGGCGACGATGGCTATGGCGAGGATCCGACCGTCAACCGTCTGGAAGAGGCGTTCGCCGAGCGGCTGGGCAAGCAGGCTGCGGTCTTCGTGCCGTCGGGGACCATGGGGAACCAGCTCGCCCTACGTTGCCTGGCTGGGCCAGGGACGTCGGTGGTGGTGGGTGCCCGCCAGCACGTCGTCGTCTACGAGAACGGCGCGGCAGGCATGAACAGCGCCAGCCAGTTCCACCTCGTGGACGACACCGACGGCACGCTCGCCTCGGCGGACCTCCGCTGGGCCATCGACGCAGCCGCCCACCACCAGCCGCCGGTCAGCGCGGTGCTGGTCGAGAACACCCACATGCCGGCCGGCGGGGTGCCTTGGCCGACCGGCCGGATGGCTGAGCTCTCCGCCTTCGGCTTGCCGGTCCACCTCGATGGCGCCCGCCTGTTCAACGCCGAAGTCGCCACCGGTGAACCCGTCGCCGCCATCGCCGAGCCGGCGACCACGGTGATGTGCTGCCTGTCGAAGGGTCTGGGCGCACCCGTCGGGTCACTGCTGGCCGGTCCGGCTGATCTGATCGATGCGGCCCGCGGCGAACGCAAACGGTTGGGCGGGGCGATGCGTCAGGCCGGCGTACTGGCCGCGGCGGGCCTGATCGCGTTGGGTGAGATGGTCGACCGCTTGGCCGAAGATCACCAGCGGGCGCACACGCTGGCCGGGGCGGTGGCCATCCGCTGGCCCGAGCTCGGGCTCGAGCCGGAGTCGATGCCTACCAACGTGGTGGTGTTCGCCCACTCCGACACCAAGGCGCTCGTTGGTCATCTGGCCGAGTGCGGAGTTCGGGCCGGCACGATCGCGCCGGGAGTCATGCGCCTGATGACCCATCTCGACGTGAACGACGACGACGTCCGTCGCACCGCGCAGGCACTGCGAACTGCTCCGTAGCGGCTGATCGCCGTTCAGCGCCCTGTCAGGTTGCTCCTGTCACCCTCGCTGGGAGACCACGCGCGAGGAAGGTGCCATGGCGAGGGAGCTACGGCGGGCCCGGCCGGCCCATTATGGAACGGTGGGCCGGCCTATTTCACCGAGACGGGCGCGGGGCGCTTGAAGGTCCTCGTCGTCGAGGACGACACCAAGATCGCGGCCAGCATCAAGCGCGGCCTGGAGGCCGAAGGTTTCTCGGTGGAGATCTCGGCGGACGGGGCGGACGGGCTGTGGGCGGCCACCGAGCAGAGGTTCGACCTGTTGATCCTCGACCTGATGCTGCCCCACCGCAACGGCTACCAGATCTGTCGGGCTCTGCGGGAGGACGGGAACTGGACGCCGATCCTCGTGCTCACGGCCAAGGAAGGCATCTTCGATGAGACCGAGGCGCTCGACACCGGAGCCGACGACTTCCTGACCAAACCGTTCTCCTTCCCGGTGCTGGTGGCCCATGTCCGCGCCCTGCTGCGCCGGACGTCCGGCGGCGGCCCGGTTCCGGTCGTCGTGGGAGATCTGCGGCTCGATCCGGCACGCCACCGGTGCTGGAGGGGCGAACACGAGATCGAGCTCACGGCGCGGGAGTTCTCCGTGCTCGAATACCTCATCCGGCGGGTCGGGATGGTGACTACGAAGTTCGAGCTCCTGAACGGCGTTTGGGAGTACGACTTCGAAGGTGACCCGAACATCGTCGAGGTCTACATCGGACGGCTGCGGCGCAAGATCGATGAACCGTTCGGAAGGCACGCGATCGAGACCGTGCGAGGCGCCGGCTATCGGTTGGCCGATGGTGGGGGATGAACTGAACAGGAGCTGGGTGAGGTCACGGCTGGGGACGGTGCGGGCCCGGCTGACGTTGCTGGCCACCGCGGCGGTGGCCGCCATGCTGGTGGTTGCGTCCTTCGGCCTCGTGGCGGTCCAGCGGAGCACCCTCACCAGGGGCATCGACGAGGCGCTGCGGCAGCGGGCCGACAACATCGAGCCCGGCCTGAGGAGGGGTGAGGCGGCCGCGAGCCTGCCGAGCGAAGGCGACCGCGAAGACTCCTTCCTCCAGCTCATCGACCGGACCGGAAAGGTGACGGCGGCCAGCGCCAACGTCAGCGGTCGCCGAGCCGTCATCGCGCCGGTCTCCGCCGCAGGCTTCGGCCTCCGCACCATGAGGGCTGTCCTCCGCGATCACGATCGGTTCCGGGTCCTCGTCCGATCCGTCGACGTCGGCCCGTCCACGTACACGCTCGTCGTGGCCAAGAACCTGGATGATGTGAACGAGAGCGTCCACGTGCTCTTGTCGTCCCTTGCCTTGTCGATCCCGCTCGTGGTGGCGCTGCTCGGCCTGCTCGTGTGGTGGCTCACCGGCCGGGTCCTGCGGCCGGTCGAGTCCATCCGGGCCGAGGTGGCGAGCATCGGCGGCTCGCAGCTCCACCGGCGCGTACCCACACCGCACTCGGACGACGAGATCGCACGCCTGGCCGAGACCATGAACGGCATGCTCGATCGCGTCGAGAGGGCCACGGTCCTGCAGCGCCGGTTCGTGGCCGACGCATCGCATGAGCTGCGCAGCCCCCTCACGCGGATCCGATCGGATCTCGAGGTTTGCATCGCCCATCCGGACACGGGCGATCCGGTGGGCATGTATCGCAGCTTGCTGGCCGACGCCGTCGACCTGGAGAGGCTCTTGGAAGACCTCCTCCTGCTGGCCCGGTCCGACGCCGGAGCAGTCGAGCCCGAACCCGTTCTGGTCGACCTCGACGATCTCGTGCTGGGCGAGGCCGCACGGCTGCGCGATCGACACCAGGTACGGGTGGACACCAACGCGGTCACGGCCGCCCGGGTCCGAGGTGATCCCGAGCAGCTGATCCGCGTCGTGCGGAACCTGGCCGACAACGCGGAACGGCATGCGAACAGTGTCGTGACCTTCGAGTTGTGTGAAGGAGGCGCACTCAGTGAGCTGGCGGTGTCCGATGACGGTCCCGGCATCCCGGCCGAGCACCACGCCACGGTGTTCGAGCGCTTCACCCGCCTCGACGAAGCTCGGGCCCGCCACGCCGGCGGGAGTGGGCTGGGCCTCGCCATCGTCCACGACATCGTGAAGCGCCATAGCGGTTCGGTCGTCATCACATCCTCCGACGGCGAGGGGGCCCGCCTTCTCGTGAGTCTGCCGAGAGCGGACTGAAGGCCGCTCCCGGCGAGGCCCACAAGCTCAACGGCCGATCCGCTGCTGGATGGTCTTGATGACCGCGAGATCGCCGGCTGCTGCGCCGGAGTGATGAGCGGCCCTGTCGACGGCTAGCTGGTGCTGCCAGGCCTCGATGCGGTCTCGGTCGACCGCGGTGGTGCTGCGGTACTGCAGCTCAACGTCGAGGGTGGCCAGGCTGAGCTCGAGGGCCGCCTGTCGAGTGGCAGCAACGTCATGAGCACCGACAGCCGAGTGGAGGTGTGCGAGCCGGGAGTTCACCTGATCGCGGAGCAACTTGGTGACCAGACCCTTCCGGTACTGCTTCCACGCCGCGGTCATCTTGTCCACCGTGGCGGACACCCGGTCCCACTTCGCCGACGGCGCCGCTTGGAAGACCTTGGTTGCGCCGGTCGAGAGCGTGGCCAGCTCCCGCGGCAGAGCGCCGGGCAGAGCATCGGTGGGATTGGCCAGAGCGGCCGTGACGTACTCGTGCTCTGACGCCACCCGAGCCAGGAACTCGCCGTAACCGGGGGCGAAGTGCTTGAGCTCGATGGCGCCGTCCATCGGGTGCTCCTCCACGAGGACCGATCCTCCGACCGGGCCCCTCGGCCCGGCGACGGTGACGCCGACCGCCTTGACGATCACCTCTTCGAAGACCAGGCCCGGGATGTTCTCCGGCCGGTAGACATCGCCGACATGCGGGTGCGCAGGCATGATCATGCCTGGCGGACCGTCCTTGCCGGCGCGCCAGGTGCCTTCGTGGCTGGCCACCACGCCCTTCTCGTAGGTGGAGACATCCTCACCGAAGTACCAGACCGACCCGTCGTCGGCTTGGGCGAAGTAGTCCACCGCGACTTCGAGGATCCGATCCTGCTCGTAGGCGACGAACTGGGAAACGACGGTCTCCACGCCTCGGCCGTGGAACTGGATGACCTTGGTGTACGGCAGCCGCGTGACCTCTTGATGCAGCGACTTGTCCGCTGCGTGCCCCAACTGGATGACCTGTCGGAGCTTGATGGGGAACAGCGGGTTGGTGATCTTGGTGGGATGAGAGAACGTCGACGTGAGGAGATCGACCCTGGCGCTTCGTGGGAAGGTCCTGGTCGTCGTGGTGCTGCGGGCTGCCGAGGAACCAGCGCTGGCGGTGTCCGCCTGGCCGCTGCAGCCGAGCGTGCCGACCAGCAGGGCGGCCATGAGCCCGGCGGCGAGCCGTGTTCTGGTTCGGGCGCCGCCTCGCGGGGCGATGCTCTCATCCCCTGTTGGCTCGGGCCGGCGGGCGCTGTGGCGCGGCCGCCCGTTGGGCATATCTCGTCTCATCGAAGCGAACCTCTTTCATGGGCGTTCCCGGGAGACCGCTCGGTGCGGTCCTCCTGCGGTTGGTCCGCACACTGACGAAGCGCTGCTGAACCCAGCTTGAACGCGGCCGAGCGCTGTTCAGCCGGCGGTCAGGCTCATGACTCGCATCGGGCGAGGAGATAGATGCGCTGGCTGTAATGTTCGTGCGGCAGTGGACCTCGCTGTCGTTCGAGCTCGAGACGGAACCCAGCTACCGCCAGCGATCCGACCAACTCTCCGCGGTGGTGAAGAGCGCCCGCAACCGTTCTGACCTGGTGACCGAGAAACTCGTCCGTGTGGACGTCTCCGTCACCCAGGTGCGTCGCCACGAGTAGCAGACCGTCATGGCCGAGGACGCGGCGGAGCTCGGCCAGCGCCGGGTCGAGGTCTGCTCTCGGAAGATGCTGAAGCGAGTAGTACGCGATCATCAACGTGCAACAACCGTCTCGAAGCGGCAAGCGGCGGATATCGGCTTGCGCCCGACGAAGTCCTGCGTTGCGGGTGCCGGCGACGGCGAGCATCGCTCCTGAGAGATCAACGCCCAGCAACTGAGGGACGCGATCCGAGAGATAGCTGGCGGCCGGCGCAGGTCCGCAACCGGCCTCCAGTACCCAGCCCTGGCCATCGACGGCGGCCACCGCAGCGTCGAGCATGGCCCGGTCGAACGGCAGGCGGGCCAGGTCGTCCCCGAACGCCTCCGCATAGTCTGCGGCGACCGCGTCGTACGCACTTCGCACCGCATCTGCCGAGAACGGCTCCACATCCGAAGTCTCGGCGCCAGCGTTTGATGGCGTCCAACCGTTCTGTCTCCGCCTTCACGCCGGTCCGCGCCAGCCCAGTGGTCGGCTGTCCCTGCCCGCGTTGACGTTCGGCGGTGGTTGGGGTTGGGTGTCATCATCGGTCCGTGCGGGTCTTGTTGGCGTCGATCGTGTGCGAGCCGGACGAACTCGAGGGGAACCTCGCCTGCCACATCGATCTGCTCCGCCAGGGCCGCGCCGAGGGTTGTGACCTCGCAGTGTTCCCCGAGTTCTCCCTGACTGGCTCGGTCGACCCGCTCCGCCATCCAGAACGGGCGGTCGCCGTGGATCACGATGCGGTCCAACGCCTGGTGGCCGCCAGCGACCGCTTGGGCGTCCCTGCGCTGTTCGGCATCGGCGAACGCGACGGCGACGCCTTCTACATCACCCAGGTGTACGCGGCAGGAGGACAGATCGTGGGAGTGCAACGCAAACGCCATCTGGGTGAGGACGAGGTCGGTTACGCGGTGAGCGACGAGTCCACGCTGTTCGAGCTCGGCGCCTTCCGCTTCGGCGCGGTCATCTGCGCCGAAGCGAGGGTCGACTTCACGTGGGACGCATCAGCCGACGCCGGCGCGCATGCGACGTTCTTGTGCTCAGCGCCTGGCCTTTATGGTCGGCGGACCGATCCGGCGAGCCTGCGAGCGGGATTCGAGTGGTGGGAGAGCCGCGGCCTAGCCGATGCTCGTGCGCAGGCGAAGCGCTGCGGCCTATGGGTGGGGATGGCGACCCAGGCGGGTTCGACCCTCGACGAGGACTTTCCCGGCATCAGCGCCTTGGTGTCGCCCGCCGGCGAAGTGGTCGACCGTCTGCCCGATTGGGCGCCTGGCGTCTTGGTGACCGACATCCCCGCAGATGTGGCCGTCGAACCACCCGACTGACCGGTGAGGTGCTTCCCACATTCCCGTTGCCCTGGGGTCGACCGCCCCGCCGTCGGCTTCGGGCGGTCGGAGATCCATGGGTGTCAGCCGCTCCCGTGGATGACCCTCTACGGCAACAGTTGTCTCAATCCGCCTCCCCTGCGTTCACGTGCCGCCCATCCGGACGTTCCATTCGTGGGTCAGCTCGTGGTCTCCCCGGTAGGCACGGATGGCCGTGATCGGAGGGAGGATGTTCTGCTGGAGCGCATGCATCGAGGGTTCAGGGTCTGTCCTCGGCGGCAGGACCTTCGACTCGTACTCGCGCCCGCGGAACTCGTAAGCGATCCGAACGCGGGTTTGATCCGAGGGATCGACGCCGGCAGCAATGGCTGTGCCGTGCGCCATGCCGCCTTGGGGTAGCTCCGGGTTGCAGTCGTCATCCACCCACAATGGCGTCATCTGCTGTATACGTTCGAACACATCCTTGATGGCGTGCCGAATAGTCGAGATCGCCTCTTCGGCCTCGTTCACAGGCGCGAACAGTCTCTCTTGCGTGACCCGACCGTGGACGTAGTCCTTGCGGCGTTCGTGAACACGGTGAACCTGCTGCCACAGCGGTTTGCCCCAATCCGGAGGCCGTAGGCCTCTGGCCTTGAACGCCTCGTTGAGGTTGTCCTTGAACCTCCTGCCGAGGCTCCCGACGCCCAGGGCTTCTTCGCATGCCATCTCGAACGCCGTCCACGCGGTACCGCGCCGGCGGCGCAGATCCTGTCATACCCTCTGAGTATGATCGTACTGATGTTCGATACAGTCGATCTGGTGGAGCGCTGCGGCAAACTCGCCGGGGCGGACGCCGTGTTGGCCACCGACCATGAGCTGCTGGCCGCCGCGGTCGACTTGGAGGCGGCGCGCCGCCGGCTCGACGCCGCCCAAGCCCACGTCCTGGCCGAGCTGCACTCCCGGGGCACCACCTTGACCGAGCATGGTCTGCCGGTCGGGGGGTGGCTGGCTCATTCGACCGGCCAGTCCCACGCCACAGCCCGCCGGCGGGTCGAGGTGGCGGTGAAGCTGCGCCGGCTGTTGGGCGCAGTGGACACGGCGTTGACCGACGGCCGGATCGGCTGGGACCACGCTCGGGTCATCGCCCGGGCCGCCAACCCGCGCAACGCTGCCAGCATCGCCGCACTGCAGGACGACCTGATCGCCCTGGCCGCCACGACCACCTTTGACCGGTGGCGCCGCGAGGTGATGGCCATCGCCGAGTTGGCCGACCAGAACGGCGGCCATGACCCGGCTAGCGATCAGGCTCGCAACGACTTGTACCTGCATGAGGTGGGCGACACCACCCACCTGTCCGCCAAGCTGGTCGGCGAAGCGGCACTGCTGGTCCGCTCGGCCATCGAAACCGCCGCTGACCGGCTGTTCCGCCAAGCCCACACCGACACCCAGGCCAGCGGCTCGGCTGAACCGGTTGTGCCGTCGAGGGCCACCCTGCGAGCCTTGGCCTTGGCCGATCTGTGCCGCACCGGCCAGTCCGTGGACCTGCACTCCACCAAGCCGCCGGCCACCGAAGTCCTCCTGGTCGTGCCCGCCGGCCCACCCAACCCTGACGACCAGGCCAGCCGCGCCGTCGCTGCTCATACGGTCGACGGGGTGCCGCTGGCCGATGGCACCGTGCGCACCCTGTTGTGTGATGCCTGGTACCGGCCGGTGGTCATCGACAACTTGGGGATGCCCCTGGACATGGGCCGCACCGTCCGGTTCGCCACCCCAGCCCAACGGCGGGCCCTGGCCATACGCGACGGCGGCTGCGTCTGGCCGGGCTGTGACAAACCGCCCGGCTGGTGTGATGCCCACCACGTCATCCCGTTCCATGACGGCGGAGCGACCGACCTGGCCAACCTCGCTCTGCAATGCCGCCACCACCACGGCCTCACCCACTCAACCGGCTGGACCATGCACGCCACCACCAACGGCTGGTTCTGGTGGCAAACACCCTCAGGCCGACGAATCAGCAGCCAACGCCACACCGGCCAACGAGACGGGCCCACACCCCAGGACCCCGACGGATGAGCGGCCCAGCCGCGAGCCGAGATCGGCCGAAGCGCGCCTCAGGAAGGTCGCCCGGCGCGACGCCCAGCGCTCGGATCGCCGGTGTGCTGGATCGTGCGCCACTCACCCATGGCCCGGAGCACGAGAACCGCGACGACCGCCACGCCGCCCGCGCCGAGCAACGCCCCGGCCAACGCGCCCAGGCCGGTGAGCGTGGCGCAGTCGCCGTGGCACTGCAGGTCCGTCACGGCCCAGCCGATCAGGCCGCCGCACGTGCCGGCCACCACGATGGCCACGAAGGCGAGGATGCGGGCGCCGGCCGGGGGCAGGGCCGAGGCCACCACCGGCGCGGTCGACGCGGTCGCGGAACCGCTCGGGCTTCGCGGGTCGTCGACCATAGGCGCATCGTAGGGGTCGACCCGACCGTGCGAATCGTGACCGGTGGCCGGCCGGGTACCTCGTGGCTCGTACAATCGCCGGTCGTGTCGGCCCTCGTTGTCCTCCCGACCTATGAAGAGGCCGAGAACATCAGCGACGTCCTGCACCAGATCCGGGCCGCCGCGCCCGACGTCGAGATCCTCGTGGTCGACGACGGCAGCCCCGACGGCACCGCCGATCTGGCCGAGGAGGCGGCCCGCTCGCTCGGCCAGGTGTCGGTGCTGCGCCGAGCGGCCAAATCGGGCCTCGGCCCGGCTTACCGGGCCGGGTTCGGATGGGGCCTCGAACGCCACCACGAGATCCTCCTGGAGATGGACGCCGATCTCTCCCACGACCCACTGGCGTTGCCCGCCCTGCTGCAGGCCGTCGCCGATGGTGCCGACCTCGCCATCGGATCGCGGTATGTCCGAGGCGGGGCCGTTCCCGGATGGCCGGCCAGTCGCCGGCTGCTCTCCAGGTGGGGGAACCGCTATGTCGCCCTGATGCTGCGGATGCGGGTCCGCGACGCCACCGCGGGCTTCCGCGCCTACCGGTCCGACATGGTGCGCAAGATCGGGCTCGACGAGATCCGGGCCGACGGGTACGGCTTCCAGATCGAGATGGCCTACGCCGTCGAACAGGCAGGAGGCCGGATCGTCGAGGTGCCCATCACGTTCCGGGATCGCGTCCGCGGCACCTCGAAGATGTCTCCCAACATCGTCGGCGAGGCCCTCTGGCTGGTCACCAAGTGGGGCATTCGGGATCGCCGCGCCCGTTGGCGTCACCGTTAGGCTGCGCCGCCCTATGACATCGAGGAGTCCTGGGCCTGGCCCCACTGTCGAAACCCGCTCCGGACCGGTCCGAGGAGCCGTTCACGACGGCCTGTCGGTGTTCCGGGGCATCCCGTTCGCCGCGCCCCCGGTCGGGGAGTTGCGGTTCGCGCCACCCCAGGCCCCAGAACGATGGAACGAGCCGCTCTCCGCTGAGCGGTTCGGACCCTCGGCTCCCCAGAACCCGTCGGTGCTGGAACAGATGCTGGGCGGATCCGACGTCACCTATGACGAGGACTGTCTCCGGCTGAACGTCTGGACGCCGGGCTGTGACGATGCCCGTCGGCCGGTGCTGGTCTGGATCCACGGCGGCGGCTTCCTCACGGGTTCCGGAAGCATCCCCTGGTACGACGGCACGCACCTGGCCGAGCGTGATGTCGTGGTCGTGACGTTGAACTACCGCCTCGGCGCCCTCGGGTTCCTGCACCTCGAGGATCTCGGTGCGGGCCTCGAGGGATCCGGCAACGCCGGCCTGCTCGACCAGGTGGCCGCGCTCCGCTGGGTGCGGGACAACATCGCGGCGTTCGGAGGAGACCCAGCCAACGTCACGGTCTTCGGCGAGTCAGCTGGCGCCATGAGCATCGGCACGCTGTTGGGCACTCCGGCGGCCGACGGCCTGTTCACCAGGGCCATCTTGCAGAGCGGCGCCAGTTCCCACACCCACGAAGCCGGCTACGCCGCCGAGGTGGCCCGCAAGTTCCTGGCCGAGGTGGGCCGTGGTGTCGCCGACTTGCGGTCACTGCCGCTGACCACGCTGATGGAAGCTCAGCAGCGGGTGGCGGCCAGCTTCACGTTCGAGGCCGGCCTGCCGTTCCTGCCCGTGGTGGACGGCCGGATCGTGCCCGTCCCGCCGCTGGAGCGGGTGTCGTCGGGTGCTGTGGCGGGCGTGGAGCTCCTCTTGGGCACCACCCTGGAGGAGATGAAGATGTTCCTGGTCATGGAACCGGCCCTGGCCGAGCTCGATGCCGCCGCGGTGGCAGCGCGGGTCGACGGGTTCTTCGTGCCCCAAGGACATGAGCCCGGACAAGCCTTGGCCGCCTACCGTCAGCGCCTGAGCGACGAACCGGTGGCCGACGTGCTCAGCGCGGTGCTCACCGACCACACGTTCCGGATCCCGGCGATCCGCCTGGCCGAGGCCCAGAGCGCTCACCAGCCGAACGCCCGCATGTACCTGTTCACCTATGCCAGCCCGGCGTTCGGTGGAGCTCTCGGTTCCTGCCACGCGCTCGACATCCCGTTCGTGTGGGACAACCTCGACGCGCAAGGCGCGCCGATGTTCGTCGGTCCCACCGGCCCGGCCCACCGTGAGCTGTCCCGTCTCATGGCCGACGCTTGGACATCGTTCGCCCGCCGCGGCAACCCGACCGCCCTTGGTTTGCCGGAATGGCCCTGCTATGACCGGTCGACCCGCGCCACCATGCGGTTCGAACTCGGCTCGGTCGAGGTGGACCGCGACCCGATGGCGGCTGAGCGGGCCGTATGGGACGGCATCGTCCTCTGAGGCCGGCGCGCGTCGGTCACGGCGGGCACACTGACCGGATGCGGTCCTGGGTGGTCGGGGGAGCGATCGTGGAGGGACCCGACGGGGTGTTGCTGGTGCGCAACCGTCGTCGCAACGGTGCCCTCGACTGGTCCCCACCCGGCGGCGTGATCGACCCCGGCGAGACGTTGATCGAAGGTCTCACCCGCGAAGTCTCCGAGGAGACGGGCCTCACCGTCACCCGTTGGGTCGGCCCGGTGTATGAGATCGAAGCCGAAGCACCCGAGCTCGGTTGGACCCTTCGCGTCGAGGTCCATGCGGCCACCGAGTTCAGTGGGGAGCTGGCCGTCGGGGATCCTGACGGGATCGTCGTCGATGCCCGCTACGTCGACGGCGAGGCCTGCGCCGACCATCTGGTCGATGCCCACCCGTGGGTACGTGAGCCGCTGGCCGACTGGCTGGTACAGCGCTGGTCGGGGAGTCGCAGCTTCCGGTACCACATCGCAGGTGGCGACCTGTCCTCACTCGAGGTCACCCGGGTTGCTCACCATGGCTGACTCCGGCGGCCGCACGATCCTGCATGTGGACATGGACGCGTTCTTCGTGTCGGTGGAGCTGCGCCGGCATCCGGAGCTGGTGGGCCAGCCGGTCGTGGTGGGAGGGACCAGCGATCGCGGGGTGGTCGCCGCCGCGTCGTATGAGGCGCGGGCGTTCGGGGTCTACTCCGCCATGCCGAGTGGACGGGCGCGACGACTGTGCCCCCACGCGGTGTTCCTGCCCGGCGACCACGGCCACTACGGCGAGGTGAGCGGCCGGGTGATGGACGTGTTCAGGTCCTTCACCCCCTTGGTCGAGCCCATCTCGTTGGATGAAGCGTTCCTCGACGTGACGGGATCTCGTCGCCTCCACGGCGACGGCGCCGAGATAGCCCGGGCGATCCGAGGCAAGGTGCACGATGCCGAAGGCCTGACCTGTTCGGTAGGGGTGAGCGCGGTGAAGTTCATCGCCAAGCTGGCCTCGGAGTCGGCCAAGCCACGGCCGTCGCTGCGCGGTCCCACGGCCGGGCGCGGCGTGGTGGTCGTGGCCCCCGGGGGCGAGCTGGCCTTCCTGCACCCGTTGCCCGTGCGAGCGTTGTGGGGCGTCGGGCCAGCCACCCTGGCCAAGCTGGAGCGCCTCGGCGTGCGGACCATCGGCGATCTGGCCGAGCTTCCGCTCGATGCGGTCGTCGGGTCCCTGGGCAAGGCCGCCGGCCACCACCTCCACGCACTCGCCCACGCCGTCGATCCCCGGGCGGTGGTGCCAGAGCAGCGGCCGAAGTCGATCGGCCACGAGGAGACGTTCGCCAGCGATCACCACCGTCTCGACACCTTGAACCGGGAAACGGTCCGCATGGCCGACGCGGTGGCCGCTCGACTTCGCCGCCATCAGCTGGTCGGGCGCACCATCACCCTCAAGGTCAGGTTCCACGACTTCCGCACGATCACCCGCTCGGTCACCATGGCCGATCCGGTGGACTCGGGCACGGTGATCGGCCGGGCGGCCAAGACGTTGCTGGACGGCGTCGATCCTCGTAGCGGCGTTCGGCTGCTCGGGGTGAGCGTGAGCCAGCTCGATGAGCGCGGCCCGCGCCAACTCAGCCTCGACGACGTCGACCTCGCCGGCTGGGAGGATGCCGACGTCGCGATCGACGCCATCCGGTCCCGCTTCGGCGCCGATGCCGTCGTGCCGGCCACGCTCGCCGGCCCTACCGGGATCAGGGTCAAACGACAGGGCGACCAGCAGTGGGGCCCCTCTGGCGAGGCGGTCGGACAGCCGGCGCCGGCGCCCCCGAACGGCCCGTGACGGACGAGCGCGCGCCGCTGTCCAAGGGCGAAAAACCCCATCGACCGACGTTGTCGTGCTAGGGGTCCTGTGCGAGACTCAGCCGGACCTGGGATGCCTTAAGGGGTATGGACGTGCCGCTTTCCGAGGACGAACAGCGCATCCTCCACGAGATCGAATCGCACTTTCACGCGAGTGATCCCGAGTTCGCCGGCGAGCTCGGTAAGCACAGCGTCTACGCCCACTGCCTCCGGCAGATGAAGTGGGCCGGCCTGGCGTTCTTCGCCGGCGTCGTGGTCCTGGTCGTGGCGCTGGCCACTGCCACCACCTTCTTCGTGGCGTTCGTCGGGTTCGTGTTCATGCTGGGAGCTGCCCTCTGGTTCGAGCGCAGCCTCCGCAAGCTCGGGCGAGCGGGCATGCAGCAACTCTCACGCTCGCTTCGCTCCGGAGGTTTACGTGAGTACTTCGGATCCACCAGCCAACGGATGCGAGACCGCTTCCGTCGGGAGTGATCCGAGTCAGGTCCGGCCGGCGGGCTGCTTGCTCGGCTTGGTCTGGTGCGGTGGCCGAGTCGGGGGTCGCGCCGGTACCAGACGTTGGGGGTTGAGGCGGTTGCGCACGCGGTCACGGCCGGTCAGGCGCTGGCCGACCTGGTGCTCGATGCTGCGGCTGAGCGCCTCGGCCCGGGCCACCGATGGCTCTGCGGGCCCGGTGTCGGACCACGTCGCAGCCGACGCCAGCGAAGCCAACTCCTGGTGGGCCCCTGCGGCCGGACCGAGGACCGGGGCCACGCGAGAGGCGTACTCGTGGTGGGTTTCGCTCGAGAACGGCAGGGTGGCCCGGTTGGCGGCCACCGCCATGGCGGCTTCGTCCCAGGCCAGCGTCACGCGTTCCTGTGCTGAGATCGCACGGGCCCGGGCTCGGCGGCGCCGCAAGCGCGGTACCAGGAACGTGAGCCCGAGGTAGGACAGGCCGGCCAGGAGCAGCGCCAACGGCGCCATCACGAATGGGTTGTCCGTCGCCCGGTGCTTGCCGCCCCTGCCGGCCGAACCGTTCCCCGCGTTGATGTTGAACCGCTCTGGGTTGAGCCTGTTGGCCCCCGCTGGGGTCGACGAGCTCGGTGTGGTCTCGGGAGCCGTGGTGCCGGTCCCGTTGAGGCGGGCCGACGCGGCCTGCTGTGGCCTCACCCCGGTGTAGGGCTCGGCGCCGGGTGCACCCCGCCCGGGCGTGGGTTCGAACGGCACCCACCCGACATCGCCCAACCAGACCTCGGGCCAGGCGTGAGCGTGCTTGCCCTTCACGTGATAGAGGTCCGGATCGGAAGGGTCGGTGTCTCCCGGCGTGAAGCCCACCCCCACCCGCGACGGCAACCCGATCGACCGGGCCATCGCCGCGTAGGTCCCGGCGAACTGCTCGCAGTAACCGCGCCGGGTGGAGAGGAACTCGGCGATGGCGTCCTCGCTGTGCCCGGCCGGCACCGAGACGTCATAGGTGAACCGATCCCGGAACCAGTTCTGCAACAGGAGAGCGCGGTCATAGGGTGTCCGGCCTGCTCGGGTCACCTTCCGGGCCAGCAGAGCGGCCTCCCGGTTGAAATCGCCCGGCAGTCCGAGATAAGTGCGGCCGATCTCGTCGGGCACCGGCGTGGACGCCCGGCGGAGCATCCCGCCGGTGAGCTGCGGCGCCTCCGACACCACCCGGTAGATCAGCCCATCGGACGTGGTGCGATCGTCGTCGACGATCAACGTCGCCGAGTCCGCGTCCCAGCGCATGCGGCTGTCGCCAGGATCCACCGACGACGCCTCGAAGGCGGCCGGCGCCCAGATCGCGTCGAGCGCGCCGATCTCGAACTCCTGCTCGACCCGCCGATCGGGGGAGGATCCGGCGGTGTTCGGAAGGGAGCCTTGAGCTTGAGAGAACGAACCGCCCGAGGACCAGATGCGCCCGTCGAACGTGTCGAGGGACGTGAGACGCCAATAGGCCGGCCGGTTGGACCGCACGTTGAACGCCTCTTTGTTGGACTGTTGGACCAGGCGCTTGCGGATGTCGACCAACGGGCTGACCGTGATCCGGGAGCCAGTGCCGGCGGGTCCTTGACGCCACGACAGGATCGCTTCGTCGCGGGCACCGGGAACCTGTGGTCCCAACGCCGCTCCGCCGAGGATGGCCACCGCGCCGAGCGCCCCACCGGCCCGTACCAACGATCGGCGGCCCGCCCCGGGCGCGGTGGCCACCCACGTGCTGGCGCCTTCCTGACGGGCCATGCGGTGCACGAGCATGAAGGCCATCGCCGCTCCGGCGAACAGGACAGTCGTCCACCCGCGGTGGCGTGGCGCGCCGAGCAGCGACGTGAACACGAACAGCACGGTCGCCGGCGCGAGCGACTCGGCCGACGCCCAGAGGCGGAACGCCGACCAGTCCGAGAACCAGACACCGGCCCAGACGGCGACGGCGGCCGCCAGCTGGAACCCCGGAAAGACCGGCGCGGGTGCGATGACCACACCGAAACGCCCCCACGCTCGGTGGAGCTCGGCGTTTGCCGCGTGGAAGGTGTGGAACGTCGGGATGCCGAGCACGGTCGTTCGGCCGAACAGCAACCAGACGATGAGTACGGCGCCGACGGCCACTGCGATCAGGGCGATCAGCGGTGGCGCCAGACGCCGCCTTCGACACAACGCGGCGACCGCGTGGGCGCAGACCGCCAGCACGGCCAAGGGGACGAAGAACGAGGTGTCCCGGTACAAGCGGACGAAACCGGCGATGGCCGCCAATGTCACAAGGGTCAGCCCCACCTCGGCGACTATCACCGGCGACATCCCGCGGTCGAACACGGAGGTGGCCGAGTCGCGCCGGGCCCCGACCGGAGGATGGGTGGCCGTCACCCGACCAGGCTCCCCGCCGCTCGCCTGTCCGGCGAGAGCCGACCCGACCGCGGGCGGATGACCGCCCGGTTCCACATGTCGGCGAAGCTCTGCTGGTCGGTGACCCTCAGCACGCGGAACCCCCGTTCGCCGGGAGGGGTGGCCACCCGGACGGGTTTGGCGTCGCGCCGCGGGTTGGGGTCCCAGGACGACTGCTCGAACACGATGATCGTCACCATGCCGAAGCGGCGGCGGAGCTTCAGCAGGGCATCGATGTCATCGACGGTGGGCATGGCGAGGATGGCGACCAGCGCACCGCCGGGTGCCCGTTCGAGCAGGTGCAGGATCGGGCGCAGGCTGACTGTGCGACTGCGATGCACGACGGCCAGTTGCTCCATGACCTGGTCGACCTGCCCGTGGCCCTCGGCGTACCCCGAGTCGGTGCCGTCGGTGAGGATGAGCCGCGGGAGGTCACGATGCTGGAACGAAGCGTTGACGATGCTGGCCGCCGCCGAGACCGCCAGCTCGAAGGACTGCGCCGAGGTGGTGTCCCTTCGGGCGTCGAGCAGGATGGTGGCTCGACCCTGCCACGGCACCTCGTCCTGGCGGACCATGAGCTCGCCCCGGCGGGCCGTCGAAGCCCAATGGACCCGGCGGAGATCATCGCCCACCACGTACTCCCGCAGGGCGTAGAAGTCCTCGTTCCCCAGGCCGAGCACGTTGGGGTGGTCGGCTCCGGCGTGAGGGTCGTCTCGGCCGACCGAATGGGGGAGCGGGCTCAACTGGTCGATCCGGGGGAGCACCGTCACCTCGGCCACTCCCGCCACCGCGAACGATCGTTCGGCCAGGCCGAACGGGTCGGTCACCATGGCCCGTAGCGGCCCGGCCCGCAGGATCCCGCGCCGTTCGGTCGGCAGCTGGTAGGCCGCCGCGAGGTCGTGACGAGGCTGCAGCGGCCCGAGCAGCAACTCGGCACCTCCGGTGTCGGTGACCGGGTCGACCAGGCGCAGGACCGGTGTCCGGCGAGATCCGACGTTGCGCACCGACAGCTCCACGCGGCTTGGCGTACCGGCATGCACCCGTGGCGGGTGCAGCGCGCGCTGGGCAGCCAGGCGAGGGCGGGTCCGGATGACGATGCCGAGCGCGACTCCCACGAGGATCAGGCCCGCAGTGCCGAGCAGGAACAGTTCGAGCAGCCCGAGCAGTCGGCCCGCCACGAGCAACCCCAACGACCCCAGCAGGACGATCCAGCCTTGGCGGTTGAGCACCCGAAGCCTCTTCCTACGCCGGTCGCGGCGCGGCAGGGATGGGAACGTTGCGAAGGATGTCAGAGACGACGTCTGCCGCGGTCATCCCCTGGAGCTGAGCCTCCGGGCTCAGGATCAGCCGGTGGGAGAGAACCGATTCGGCCAGCACCTTCACGTCGTCAGGAACCACATAGGAACGCCCTTGGGTTGCGGCGCGCGCCCTTGCAACGCGTTGCAGAGCCAGCGTGGCCCGGGGAGACATGCCGACTGCGACCGCGCTGTGGCGACGGGTCGCCTCGGCCAGTTCCACCAGGTAGGACCGCAACGCAGTCGCAACATGAACCGAGCGCACGGCGCCCACCAGGCCGGCGATCTGGCCGGCGGTGAGAACCGGGCCGAGCCTGGCCAGCGCGTCATCGCCCCCATGGGTGTCGAGGATCGACACCTCGGCGTCCCGGCCGGGGTAACCAACCGAGACCCGCATCAGGAACCGGTCGAGCTGGCTCTCGGGGAGGGGATAGGTGCCCTCGTGCTCGATCGGGTTCTGCGTGGCGATCACCATGAACGGCGGCGGCAGGTGGTACGTGACGCCGTCGACGGTGACCTGTCGTTCGGCCATCGCCTCCAGGAGCGCCGATTGGGTCTTGGGAGAGGCCCGGTTGATCTCGTCGCCGAGCACGATGTTGGAGAACACAGGCCCGGGCCGGAAGTCGAACTGGCTGGTGGCGCGGTCCCAGACGTTGACCCCGACCACGTCGGAGGGCAGGAGGTCGGGGGTGAACTGCATGCGGCCGAACGAGCAGTCGATCGACGTGGCCAGAGCCTTGGCCAGGCTCGTCTTCCCGACCCCTGGCACATCTTCGACCAGCAGGTGACCTTCAGAGATCAGACACAGCAGCACCAGCTCGATGACGTCGCTCTTGCCCTGGATGACGCAGGCGATGTTGTCGGCGACGGCGCCGAAGAGCTCAGAGAAGCTCTCGGTGCGTTCCGCCGGCTGCTGGGTGGCCACGCATCCACTCCTATGGGGGGACAGTCGTCTCAATGTAGGCGGTCGCAACCGTCCTCCCCCTTCGGGACCAGAGTGCCCTACCGTCCACGCCAGTGGAGGCCGCGGCGGAGCACGTCCTGGCCGTCGACATCGGCGGCACCAAGCTGGCCGCGGCGATCGTCGACGGCGGGGGCCACATCCTGCACCGCGACCGGGCGCCGACCGAAGGCGCCGGCGCCGAGGAGCTGTTCGCAGCGCTCTGCCGGCTGGTCGAGGACGTGCGGTCGGTGGCCGACGTGCCGTTGGCGGGTGCCGGCGTGGGCTGCGGGGGGCCGATGCGGCGCGGCGGCGCAGGCGTGTCACCGCTGAACATCCCGGCTTGGCGGGACTTCCCGTTGCACGACCGCTTGGCCTCGGCCCTCAGCCTGGCGATCACGGTGGACAACGACGCCAAGGCCCTCGCCCTCGGTGAAGGTTGGCTCGGAGCGGCCCGCGGCGAGCGCAACTTCATGGCGATGGTGGTGTCCACGGGCATCGGCGGTGGCATCGTGGCTGACGGGCGGCTGATCGATGGCCAGGACTCGAACGCCGGCCACATCGGCCACCTCATCGTGGAACCGGAGGGTCGGCGTTGCGTCTGCGGAGCCCAAGGCTGTCTCGAGGCCGAAGCGTCCGGTACGGCCATCGCCGCCATCACCGGTCGACCGGCCACCGAGGCCGGTCCCGCCGTGCAGGCCCGCACCGGTCGGCTGGTGGGCCGGGCGGTGGCCTCGGTGACGAACCTGCTCGATCTGCGCTTGACCTACGTGGCCGGCTCAGTGGCTCTCGGCTTCGGGGAGGCGTTCTTCACCGCGGCGCAGGCCGAACTGGACGCTCGCGCCAGGCTCGACTTCTCCCGCGGCGCCCGGATCATGCCCGCCGGGCTCGGTGAAACCGGGCCGCTGGTCGGGGCGGCCGCGCTGGCCTGGCGAGCTGGCGGTCATCACCTCGGGATCGTCTGACCGCACCTGAGCGACCGGCAGTAGGTTCTGACCATGGACCCGACGTATGCACCTGAGGCCGAGGCGTTCCGGGAGCGGATCCGGGGTTTTCTCGCCGACCATCTGCCCGATGGGTGGAAGGGGCTCGGAGCGCTGCCGCGGGATGAGGTCGCTCCGTTCGCCGAGCAGTGGCGCAAGACCCTGCACGCCAACGGCCTGCTCGCGCCGTCGTGGCCGAAGGAGCTCGACGGGGGAGGGCTGAGCCCGCTCGAACAGGTCATCATGGCCGAGGAGTTCACCGAGGTGGGCGTACCGCCTGGTGTGGGGAACGACGCGTTCAGCATCCAGATGGTCGGCAACACGATCCTGCAATGGGGGACCGCTGAGCAGAAGGCGCACTTCATCCCGCGGATCATGAGCGGCGAGGACACTTGGTGCCAGGGCTACTCCGAGCCGAACGCGGGATCCGATCTCGGCAACCTCGGTTGTCGTGCTGAGCTCGACGGCGACGAGTGGGTGCTCAACGGCCAGAAGATCTGGACGTCGGGCGGCCACGTCGCCAACTGGATATTCGTGCTGGCCCGCACCGATCCAGATGCTGCCAAACACAAGGGGATCTCGTTCCTGCTCGTGCCGATGGACCAGCCGGGGGTCGACGTGCGGCCCATCGCCATGATGTCCGGCGAGTCCGAGTTCAACGAGGTGTTCTTCACCGACGCCCGCTGCCCCAGGGAGAACGTGCTCGGCGAGGTCAACGGCGGGTGGGCCGTCGCCATGTTCCTGCTCGGCTATGAACGGGGCGAGGCGGCGGCCACGTTCCCGGTGATGTTCCGTTCAGAGCTCGACCGACTACTGGCTCTGGCCCGGGACCACGGTCGCACCGATGACCCATTGATCCGTCAACGACTGGCTTGGTGCCACAGCAAGGTCGAGATCATGCGCTACCTCGGCATGAAGACCCTGACCGGCTTCCTCCAGGGTCAGCATCCGGGCCCGGATTCGGCGATCTTCAAGCTGTACTGGAGTGAGTACCACCGCATCGTGACCGAGTTGGCCGTCGACATCGTCGGAGCCGATGCCATGGTGCCCGAGGGTCGCTGGCCCACCACCGCGTTCCAGACCGACAGCCCCGGTGCGCCCAACGACAGCGCCAGCTGGATCGGAACCTTCTTCAACGCACGGGCCGGCACGATCTACGCGGGGACTTCCCAGGTGCAGCGCAACATCATCGGTGAGATGGTGCTCGGTTTGCCCAAGGAGCCGCGCCCGGCCACCCCGTCGTCGTGGCGCCAGGACCAGAAGGCGATGAAGCAGGCGAGCATCACCGGGGGGTGAGCGCCCGCATCAGTGCCCGTTCCGCGGTACGAGCTGCCCTCCTCATCGCCAGACGTCCGTCGCTGTGGGGCACGGCGGTCCGCCAGGTGTTCCGCCTCGCCCCGCCAGGTTGGTGGCGGAGGCGTCCGTTCCTGCCTCTGCCCGATCCCGCCTACCTGGGCTTCCGGTTGGAGACGGCCTACGGCGACCATCGGGCCCCGGAACCGCAGGACATCGTGACCTACCTCCACTGGTGCCGCGACTGGCCCTCTTGAGCCCTCCGGGACCCCAATGGCCCCGCAACTCGGTGCGGGCGGAACTACGTTGGCCCGCCATGGTGAGCGCGCTCGTCCTCAATGCCACCTATGAGCCGTTGGCCGTGGTGCCGAGCCGGCGCGCCGCCATCCTGGTGCTGGCCGACAAGGCCGACATCCTCGATGTCAGCGGCCAGGTCTTGCACTCCGAGCGTACGGCGCTCCCGCTTCCCTCCGTGATCCGCCTGCGGTACTTCGTGAAGGTGCCGTATCACCGCGACGTCGCGCTCAGTCGGCGCGGCGTGTTCGCTCGCGATGGACACTCCTGCCAGTACTGCGGCAACCGGGCCGAGACACTCGACCATGTCGTGCCGAGGAGCAGGGGCGGGCCGCACTCGTGGGACAACGTGGTGGCCGCGTGCCGGCCGTGCAACGTGAGGAAGGCCGACCGCCTGCTCCACGAGACCCGGTTCTCCTTACGCAGCGCTCCGATCGCCCCTCGCCAGCTGAGTTGGGTGCTGGTGGCGGTCGGGCAGGTTCCATCGGCTTGGGAGCCCTACCTGCCACGCGTCGCCGCTTGATGGCCGGGCGGCGCGTCCGGCCTCGCTGATGGGGCGTCCCGTCCGGGTCGAGCTCCATCGCGTATCGCTGCCCTTGGTGACGCCGCTGGTGTCAGCCCACGGCGTGGAGACCGCTCGCGAGCTGGTTCTCGTACATGTGACCCTCGACGACGGTGGTCAGGGATGGGGCGAGTGCTCAGCGCTGGTCCACCCGACCTACACCGCCGAGTACACGGGCGGCGCATGGGCTGCGCTCCGCGACGAGCTGGTGCCGCGCTTCTTCGCCGGTCGTCCGTGGGGAATCGTGGGACACCCGATGGCCTCAGCGGCACTGCTCACCGCGGAGGCCGACGCTGACCTGCGGCGGGTCGGGCGCTCGCTGGCCGACCAGCTCGCGCTCATGCATCCGGGCGGGCGCCGGGACACGGTGGCCTCCTGCGCAGTGGTCGGGCGCGGCCGAACGATCGAGGCCGTGCTGTCCGAGGTCGCTGAACGAGTGGCCGAGGGGCACCGCCACGTGAAGCTGAAGATCGGGCCTCACGCCGTGGATCTGGACGCGCTGGCCGCCACACGCGATTCATGGCCCGACCTCGACCTGGCGGCCGATGCCAACGGCTCCCTCTCGTCCGTCGACGACCGCAGCCTCGACCGGATCGATGCCCTGGGCTTGACGTACCTGGAACAGCCGCTGCCCGCTGACGACCTGGCCGGCGCAAGCGTGTTGGCTGACAGGCTCTCCACGCCGGTCGCGCTGGACGAATCGATCACGTCAGACGCCGCAGCTCGCACGGCGGTCCGCTTCGGCGCGGCTGATGTCCTGAACGTCAAGCCCGCCCGCGTCGGCGGTCCGGTCGAGGCGGCTCGCATCGTGGCCACGGCACGGGATCTCGGTGTGCCGGCGTTCGTGGGCGGCATGCTCGAAACCGGGATCGGGAGGGCAACTGCGCTAGCCGTCGCCTCACTGCCAGGTTGCACTTTGGCCACCGATCTCGGCCCCTCGGGTCGCTACTTCTCCACTGACGTGACCGTCCCGATCCCGCTCGCGGACAACGGGACGCTGACCGTGCCCGGGGGGCCGGGGATCGGAGTCGAGCCCGACCGCGCCCGGTTGGCCGCGGCCCAGGTCGATCACCTGGTTCTCGAGGTGCGGCGGTGAGCGAGCCCGCAGGGGCGAGCGAGCCATGGGATGTCGAGCGCCACCTCGGCTCGGCCGTCGCGTTCCACAGCCGCTCGCTGGTCGACCCGGTCCGTCGCTCGATCTGGTGGTTCACCATCGAAGGGCCGGCCCTCGTGCTCGGAAGCACCCAACCCGACACGGTCGTGGATCGCCGGGCGGCAACCGCGGCCGGGGTGGACGTCGTGCGTCGCCGTAGCGGCGGTGGAGCGGTGTTGCTGGTTCCGGGCGCCACCACGTGGGTCGATGTGGTCATCCCTTCGGCCGACCCGTTGTGGCAGAGCGACGTCGGCCGCGCGTTCGACTGGCTGGGCGAGAGCTGGGCCGCCACCCTCACCAGCCTCGGGGTGGCTTCGTGTGAGGTCCATCGCGGTCCGCCGCTGCGAACCTGGTGGTCCGACCTGGTTTGCTTCGCCGGCGTGGGCCGGGGCGAGATCGTGGCCGACGGTCACAAGATCCTCGGCATCTCCCAGCGACGGAGCCGTGGCGGCGCCCGGTTCCAGTGCGCGCTGAGCCATCGGTGGGATGCGCCGGCGTTGTTGCAGCTGCTGGCCCTCGACCGGGAGCAGCGGGAGCGAGCGGCCGGCGAGCTTCCTGAGGTGGCGGCCGGTGTCCTCGGAGCCCTCCCACCGGCCGAGCTGGAGCGGGCGTTCCTGCGCGAACTGCCGCATTGAACGTTGAGGATGGGGGAGCTGCGAACGCTGGCCTTGCCTGGTGGAGGGAAGTGGCGTAGGGTGCCAAGCCGTGGAGGAGCGGGGAGTAGGGCTGGTGCAGTCAGAGGCGACCGCTCCGTCGACGGCCAGCCTCGATCACCCGGCGTTCGGAGACCAGTTCCCGCTCCGGCTGGACCCGAAGGGTCGAGTGATCCTGCCCCCGGTGTTCCGCCCGGCCTTTGCGGCCGGCGGCCGCCTCATGCGCTACGAGAGCGATTGCCTGGGGCTGTGGACCGAACAAGGTTTCAAGCTGTTCGACCAACGGATGTTCGCCAAGCGCCACACCTCTTTGTCGGGAAAGGGCCCTCGACGCTCGCTGTTCGCGGCCGCGGCCTACGTGACCCCCGACAGCCAAGGTCGCTTCGTCATCCCCGAGCGTCTGCGCCTCGCGGTGGAGCTGACCGCCGACGTCACCATCGTCGGCAACATCGATCATCTCGAGATCTGGCCCAGCCAGGCCTGGCAGGACGTGTTCCGCGATGGCGAAGAGATGTTGGCGATGGAGATCGCCACCGACGACGGCCCCCACCCAGACCAGCTCCGGTGATCGGGACCCCATGCACACGCGATCGCCCGAACTCCGCCTCGCCCGCCACCGAGCCTGTTCTCCTCGACCCGGTCGTGGCCGACCCCTACTCCGTCCCGGCCACGATCGGGCGAGGAAGTCCTTGAACCAGCCGGCCTGGCACACCCCGGTGTTGCTCGACCGGGTGGTCGAGTTGCTGGCCGTGGTCGAGCCGGGAACGGTCATCGACGCAACCCTTGGCGGTGCCGGCCACGCGGACGCGCTGCTCCGGGCCCGATCCGACCTTCGGGTCCTCGGCTTGGACCGCGACCCCGACGCCCTGGCCGCAGCGCAGCGGCGCCTCGCTCCCCACGGGGAACGGGCGCGCACGGTCCATACCCGCTTCGACCAGCTGGCCGACGTGGTCTCCGCAGCCGGCACCGCCATCCAACCGGTCGTCGGGGTGCTGTTCGACCTGGGGGTCAGCTCAGCTCAGCTCGACCGGGCGGAGCGAGGCTTCAGCTACCGCCTCGATGCTCCGCTCGACATGCGCATGGACCCGACCAGCGGATCGACGGCGGCCGACATCGTCAACACTTGGGACGAGGCCGAGCTGGCGGCGATCCTGCGGCGCAACGCCGACGAGCGCTTCGCGACGCGCATCTCCAGAGCGATCGTGGCCGCCCGACCGGTCACCACCACGAACGAACTGGCGGCAGTGGTCAGGGAGGCCATACCTGCACCGGCTCGACGGCGAGGGGGGCATCCGGCCAAGCGGACGTTCCAGGCGTTGCGAATCGAGGTCAACTCCGAGCTGGAAGTGCTTCCGGTGGCGCTTGACGCCGCGGTAGAGGCGCTCGCTCCTGGTGGCCGGTGCCTGGCGATCTCCTACCACTCCGGGGAGGACCGGGTGGTCAAGGCCCGGTTCCGTCGGGCCGAAGACGGCGGCTGCACGTGCCCGCCCGGCCTTCCCTGTGTGTGCGGCGCCACCCCCTCGGTCCGGCTGCTCAGGCGGGGCGGGTGGGTTCCGTCACCCGAGGAGCTCGAGTCGAACCGGCGAGCGGCCAGCGCCCGGCTCCGGGCCGTCGAGAAGTTACGGCCTGTCCCTGTCCCTGCCCCGGCACCCGGCGGCCCCGGAGGGTTCCCGCGATGAGTGATCGGGCCCTCAGCTCCCTTCGCGCTCCCCAGCGCCACCCCGGTCGGTCAGCGCCACCCCGGGCGAACCTCCGGCTGGTGCAGGCGCCCGGGATCCGTTCAAGGTCGCGCCAGATGATGTTCGCGTTGGCCCTGGTGGTCGTGTTCGCCGCGGTCTTGGCGTCGGCGGTGTTCCACAGCGTGCTGGTCGCCGATCAACAGCGGTTGGATCGCATGGATCAGCGGCTGGAGCAGCGGCAACAGGCGATCAGCCGAGCCCGCCTGCGAGTCGCCGAGCTGTCCTCTCCGGCCCGGGTGGTGGCCGCGGCTCAGCGCAGAGGGATGGTCGTGCCCGACCACACGACCTGGTTGTCGGCCGGGGCGCCCACCACCGGCACGCCGGCCGGAGGTGCTGCGCCTCCCGCCGCCGGTGGACCCCCGGCTTCGGCTGGTTCCAGCTCCGGTTCCGGTTCCGAGCTGGCGGCCGGCCCGACCGCCGGGCGGTGACCGCACCGACCCGGCCCCGCGGCCGCCGAGCTCCGGCTTCCGAACGCGGACGGGCCTCCCCGGCTCGTCGCAAGGGCAAGCGGCCGGCCCGAGGCAGGCCGGCGGCCCGCTCGAGACCAGCGCCGCGAGGAAGGCCGCCCGCCCGGCCCAGGGCGGCGCCGCGGATTCCGCCGCCCACCCGCCATGCCACCCGTCGGCCCACAGGGCCAGACCGCCGGCGGCAGCCGGCCAGGACGAGACGTCTGCGCCGTCCTGCCCGCCTGCCGGCCCCCCGAGTCCTCGACGCGGACATCTTGGCCCGTCGCACCGGCCGTCGACTGGCCATGTTCCTGATCCTGATCGTGGTCGGGTTCGGACTGGTCGTGGCCCGGTTGGCCGACCTGCAGGTGCTGCACGCCAGCCGATACGTCGCCTACGGCGACCGTCAGCGCTTGCGCACCCGCGAGCTTCCGGCGGCCCGCGGCTCGCTGCTCGACCGCAACGGCCGTGCGCTGGCCATGTCGATCCCCCGACGGACGGTCTTCGCCGACCCGACCCTGGTGGACGATCCCGAACAGGCGGCGCGGAAGTTGGCACCCATCCTCCACCTCGCTCCAGGAGTGATCGGTCCTCGCTTGCGGGCCAAGGGCCGCTTCTCGATCCTGGCTCACACGGTTCCCGACGCGGTCGCCAGTCGGATCACCGAGCTCGACCTGCCGGGCATCGCGACCTACGACGAGTTCAAGCGGTACGAGCCGAACGGCAAGCTGGCCCGGTCCCTCATCGGCAAGGTCAGCGAGGACGGCACCCGGGGCAGCAGTGGCCTGGAACGCCAGTACGACGCGGCGCTGAGGGGCCGCCCGGGCCATCTCATGTTCGAAAAGGCCCATGGCGGTGGAACGATCGCCGGCGGGCGCCGCGTGGAGAAAGACGCCCACCCAGGGGCGGCCATCTACCTGACCATCGACCAGGCCCTGCAGTACGAGACCGAACGCCAGCTGTCGGCCCAAGTGCTCGCCAGCAAGGCCAAAGGCGGGATGGCGATCATCACCCGGCCCAGCACTGGAGAGATCCTGGCCATGGCCAACGTGGCCACGTCGGCGGGCGGCAAGACCGCAGAGCCGATGAGCAACAACGTAGCTTTGACCGCGCAGTTCGAACCGGGCTCGGTCAACAAGGTGATCACGATCGCGGCCGCCTTGGAAGAGAAGGTGGCCACGCCGAGCACGGTTCTGACCGTGCCGGACCACCTCCGGGTGTCCGACCACGACTTCACCGACCATGATCCGCATCCCGAAGCCCATTGGAGCGTGACCGACATCCTGGCCACGTCGTCCAACATCGGCACGATCGAGCTGGCCCAACGGCTGGGACCACAACGAATCGACGCCTACCTGCGCAGGTTCGGTTTCGGCTCCTCCACCGGGCTCGGCTTCCCGAACGAGACACCCGGGCAGATGCTGGCGCTCAACCAATGGACCGGGCCGTCGATCGGCGCCATCCCGATCGGGCAAGGTGTGGCGGTGACCGCGATGCAGATGCTGGCGGCGTACAACACGATCGCCAATGACGGCCGCTACGTGGCCCCGAAGTTGGTGGCGGGGGTCGACCGCGGAGCCGGTCGCCAGCCGAGCGCCGCGTCCGCCACGCGCCAGGTCGTCTCACCGGCCACCGCGGAGGCCATGCGGGCCATGATGGCCAAGGTCGTGCAGAGCGGTACCGGACAGGAGGCTGCCGTGCCCGGGTACCCGGCCGGCGGCAAGACCGGGACGGCCCGCGTCCCGCAGAACGTGGCCGGTAACCCCGACGGGTACAAGGACGCCGAGGGTCGGTACCACTACGTCTCGACGTTCGCCGGCTTCGTTCCAGCGGACAAGCCGGACCTGTCGATCATCGTGGTGATCAACGAGCCGACCACGTCGATCTTCGCCAGCGACGTGGCCGCTCCGTTGTTCTCCCGCTTGGCCAGTTACTCGCTGCGGCTGTTCCACATCCCGCCGCCGTCGTTGTTGGGTTCCCAAGTGCCCGGTGTGCCCGAAGTCAGCGCCGACGCCCGGACCGGTCAGAGCAACGACGTGGTGGGCGGCGTGCGGTCGCCAGCGCCGACTACGACGACCACAGCCCCGTCACCTTCGTCGTCGCCGTCGCCGTCGTCGCCGCCGCCGGCGACGGCCAAGGCCCGGCCGGGTCCCACGACCGCGCCGGCGCGTCAGACCAAGGCCAGCCCCCGCACCAACCCGCCGACCACGCAGGTCAGGTCGCCGAGCACTGTGGCCCCGCGGACCTCATCGCCGCCGACCACACTCTGACGACGTGGAGTTCGGCGCGCTGCTGGGCGGCTCGAATGCTGCTGAGGCCCTCCCCGGCCTGACCGTCGACGGTCAGGTGCAGAACGTCGACATCTCCTCCATCGCCTACGACTCGCGGGACGTCCGGCCCGGGGCGCTGTTCTGCTGCCTACCCGGCTTGCGGGAGGACGGCCACGACCACGCCCGGGCCGCGGTGGCGGCCGGCGCGGTGGCGTTGCTGTGCGAGCGCCCGCTCGGTCTCGGCGTGGTCGAGCTGCAGGTTCAGTCGGCCCGTGCCGCGATGGGACCAATCGCCGCCGCGTTCTGGGGACACCCCTCTGAACATCTGTCGGTCCTCGGCGTCACCGGCACGAACGGCAAGACCACCACCACCCACCTGCTGGCGGCCATCCTGAACAAGGCCGGTCGATCGTGCGGTGTCATCGGGACTCTGACCGGCGCAAGGACGACGCCTGAAGCGCCGGACCTCCACGCTCAGCTGGCCGAGATGCTGGCCGCTGGCCGCCAGGCGGTGGCCATGGAGGTGTCCTCCCACGCTCTCGACCTACATCGCGTACGTGGAACCCGGTTCGCGGTCGCCGTGTTCACCAACCTGAGCAGCGACCACCTCGACTACCACGGCGACATGAACGCCTACTTCCAGGCGAAGGCGCAGCTGTTCCGTCCGGATCTGGCGGATCGGGCCGTGGTGAACCTCGACGATCCCCATGGACGGCTCCTGTGTGAAGCGGCGGAGGTCGCGACCGTCGGGTACTCCATCGATCAGGCCGTCGACCTCGAGCTCGACGCCCGAGGCAGTTCCTTCCGCTGGCGGGACCAGCCGACGCGGATCAGGTTGGCCGGCCGGTTCAACGTGTCCAACGCTCTCGCTGCGGCCACCGCGGCAGCCGAGCTCGGTATCGACGCGTCCACCATCGCAGATGGGCTGCGCGCCGCGGGACCGATCGAGGGCCGCTTCGAGCTGGTCGAGGAAGGTCAGTCGTTCCTGGTGGTCGTCGACTACGCCCACACACCAGATGGGTTGGAGAAGCTCTTGGCGGCCATCCGGGAGCTGGTGCACGGCCGGGTGATCATCGTGTTCGGAGCAGGGGGGGACCGCGATGCCACGAAGCGGCCGGCCATGGGCAGGGTGACCGCATCGTTGGCCGATGTGGTCGTGCTGACGTCGGACAATCCCAGGGGTGAGGATCCAGCTGCGATCATCTCGGAAGTGAAACGAGGAGTGGTCGGTCCGCCGGAACCGCTGATCGAGCCGGATCGCCGGAAAGCGATCGGCGTCGCGGTCTCTCTCGCCGGTCCCGGTGACGCGGTGGTCATCGCCGGCAAGGGCCACGAGACGACCCAGGTGGTCGGACGCGAGATCCTCCCGTTCGATGATCGGCTGGTCGCCGAGGGCGCGCTGCGGGGGCTCAGCCGATGATCGCCTTGCTGATGGCCGGTGGGATCGCCCTCGCCGTCTCCCTCGTAGGCACCCGGTACCTGATCGAGCTCCTGCGCCGCAACAACATCGGCCAGCCGATCCGCGAGGACGGGCCTGAAGGCCACGTCACCAAAGCTGGTACTCCCACCATGGGTGGGCTGGCCGTCGTGGTCGGCGCGTTCGTGGGTTACATGGTCGCCCACATACGCAGCCGGGTGATCTTCACCCGCTCGGGCATCTTCCTGATGCTGCTCATCGTCGGTGCGGGGATCGTGGGCTTCCTCGACGACTGGATCAAGGTCACGAGGGAGCGCAACCTCGGGCTCAACAAGCGGACGAAGGTGTTCGGGCTGCTCGTCGTGGCCATCGCGTTCGGCGTCGGGGTGATCCGTTACACCCGGATACACACCCAGCTCTCGTTCTCCCGCTGCAGCTCCTTCACCAGCTCCAGCCTGCTCAACTTCCACTTCAGCCACGTCGGCTGGGTGGTTTGGGCCGTGCTCTTGATCATGGCGTCGAGCAACGGGGTGAACCTGGCCGACGGTCTCGATGGTCTGGCCGCCGGCTCGTCGTTGTTCGCGTTCATCGCGTTCACGGTCATGGGGTTCTGGGCGTTCCGCAACCCCGAGCTCTACCAGGTCGAGCACGCCCTCGATCTGGCGATCGTGGCCGCCGCCATGCTGGGGGCGATCGCCGGGTTCCTGTGGTGGAACGCCCCACCGGCCCGGATCATCATGGGCGACACCGGGTCACTGGCCATCGGGGCCGGACTCGCCGGCCTGGCCCTCACGTTGAGCACCCATCTGCTGCTGCCCATCATCGGCGCACTGTTCGTGCTCGAGACACTTTCGGTGATCCTCCAGGTGGGCAGCTTCCGACTGTTCGGCCGCCGCATCCTCCGGATGGCGCCGATCCACCACCACTACGAGCTTCGAGGCTGGCCGGAGACCACGGTGGTCGTCCGCTTCTGGATCGTCGCCGGCATGTCCACGGCCCTCGCTCTCGGCATGTACTACGCCGACTTCACCAACGCGCCGGTCCCGTTCATCCGCTGTGGAAGCTGAGTTCTCGTTGCCGAACCACACCCCGACGCGGGCGCTGGTGGTCGGGTTCGGGATCACGGGCCGGGCGGTGGCCCGCGCCTTGATGGCCCATGGCTCGGCGGTGGTCGCCACCGACGACCGGCCGAACCCGCAGCTGCGGGCCGCGGCGTCCGAGCTCGACATCGAGCTGGTGGAGTCACCCGATGACACGACGCTCGGCCAGTTGGTGGCCACGGTGGATGCGGTTGTGCCGACGCCCGGCCTGCCGCAGAGCCATCCGGTGTTCGGGCTGGCCGAGTCCTGCGGCAACCTGGTCGGCAGCGAGTTCGACCTGGCCGCGGCTTGGGACAGCCGGCCGTGCCTGGCCATCACCGGAACCAACGGGAAGACCTCGGTCTGCACGCTGGTGGTGGCCATGCTCGCGGCTTCGGGGGTTCGGGCGGTCGCCGCCGGCAACGTCGACGTTCCGCTCGTGGCGGCCATCGCCGATGACGCAGTAGAGGTGTTCGTCGTCGAGGCGTCCTCGTTCCGGTTGGCTCGGGCCAGCCGGTTCCGACCCAGGGTGGCTACGTGGCTCAACGTGGCCGACGACCATCAAGACGTCCACCCCACAGTGGCCGGCTATCACCAGGCCAAGGCCCGCATCTGGGCCAACCTCGGTGCTGACGACCTGGCTGTGGCCAATGCAGAGGACCCGGTCGTGATGGGCTACGCCCGTGATCTGAGTCGGCTCCAGACGTTCGGGCTCAATCGAGGCCCCACCGCGGACTGGCGGGTCGAGCAGGGCCGGCTGCGAGGTCCGCAGGGGATCGACCTGGTCGGCATCGAGGAGCTGCGGCGCTCTCTACCGCACGATGTGGCGAACGGGTTGGCGGCGGCGGCCACGGCCTTTGGCGGTGGGGCCACCTTGGACGGGCTACGGGCCGGCCTGCGTGAGTTCCGTAGCCTCCCTCATCGCGTCGAGCTGGTGGGCGAAGCTGGCGGCGTGCGCTACTACGACGACTCCAAGGCCACTGCCCCGCAGGCCACGCTGGCCGCGTTGTCGGCGTTCCCGTCTGCGGTGTTGATCGCCGGCGGCCGCAACAAGGGGCTCGACCTGTCGCCTCTGGTCGAGGGGGTGCCGCACCTGCGCGCCGTGGTCGCCATCGGTGAGGCTGCCCGGGAGGTGGCCGACGTGTTCACCGGCCGCTGCCCGGTGGTCGCCGCGGCTTCGATGGACGAGGCGGTCGGCGCGGCGCGCCTGCTCGCGGTGCCGGGGGACGTCGTCGTGCTGTCACCGGCCTGCGCCTCATTCGACTGGTATGGCTCATACGGCGAGCGGGGCGACGACTTCCAGCGAGCGGTGAGGGACCTGCTCGGCGACACGCTGGTGCGAGCCACCTGATGTCCACGACCACGATGCTTCCCCCTCCGCGGCGCGCCTCGGCGACCGAGACGCCGGCCCGTCGGCGCCGTATCCCAGCACCCCGGGGGCGAGCGACCGGCGCGTTCTGGCTTCTGGTGGCGGTCGCCGCGGTGCTGAACATGACCGGCCTGGTGATGGTGCTGTCGGCCTCATCGGTGATCTCGTTGCGCGAGACCGGCTCGACCTGGTCGTACTTCGAACGCCAGGTCATGTGGACCGGGCTCGGCTTGGTGGCGCTGGTGGTGTTCCTCTACGGAGATTTGGACTTCTGGCGTCGCCACGCTCGACTGTGGCTCGGGCTGGCGCTCGGTCTGCTCGTGGCGGTCGTGGTCCCGGGCATGGGCGTAACGGTGAACGGTTCGACCCGCTGGATCGCCGTGGGGCCCCTGCAGGTCCAGCCATCGGAGCTCGCAAAGTTCGCGTTGCTCATCTTCGTCGCCGACCTACTCGCTCGACGCGACGGTTGGATGCACGATGCCCGCTTCACGCTGTTCCCGGTGCTGCTCTACACCGGGCTCGTCGCCGGCCTGATCATGCTCGAACCGAACCTCGGTACGACCGTCATCCTCGTCTCGATGGTGTTGGTGATGCTCTTCGCCGCGGGCACACCGATGGTCTCGTTGATCTGTGCGACATTGCTCGGCGCGCTGGCCGCCGCGTTCTCGGTGGCCGACACGCCGTTCCGGCGGGCCCGCTTCTTCGCCTTCCTCGACCCGTGGAAGGACCCGAGCAACACCGGCTACCAGATCATCCAGGCGATGGTCGGAACGGCTGACGGCGGGCTGCTCGGCCAAGGGCTTGGCGCGTCCAGGGCGAAATGGGGGTTCCTGCCCTATGCCCACACCGACTTCATCTTCGCCATCATCGGCGAGGAGTTCGGGCTGGTCGGCGGCATCCTCGTCATATCGTTGTTCCTCACCCTCGGCGGCACGGGCGCCTGGGTGGCCTCGCGAGCCAGCAGTCGGTTCGCCACTTTGGTGGCCACCGGTGTCACCGCGTGGCTCATGGTCCAAGCCTTGGTCAACATCGGCGCAGTTATCGGCCGCCTGCCCATCACCGGCGTGCCGCTGCCGTTCATCTCCTTCGGCGGCTCATCGCTGTTGGTGAACCTCGCCGCGGTCGGTGTGTTGTTGAACATCGCACGTGATCCGGCTCCCCACGCCTCGCCTCGTCGAGGGACCTGATGCCGCAGCGTTCCTGGGCGATCATCGCCGGTGGGGGCACAGCCGGTCACCTGCTGCCCGGGCTGGCGGTCGCTCGAGCCCTGGTCGATCGCGGCCATGACCGGTCGACCATCCACTTCGTCGGAAGCGACCGTGGGATCGAGGCCAGGCTCGTCCCCGAAGCCGGGTTCACGCTGGACGAGCTACCTGGGCGCGGCATCCAGCGGCGCCTCACGTGGTCCAACGTCGCCGCGGTGACCGGTCTGTTGCGCGGGACGATGCGGGGCGTCGCCATCGTCCGACGCCGCCGACCAGCAGTCGTTGTCGCCCTCGGCGGTCATGCCAGTTTCGCCTGTGGCATCGCGGCTGTGGTGGGCAGGGTGCCGCTCGTCCTCGTGGAGCAGAACGTGCGGGCTGGCGCGGTCAACCGCCTCCTGCGTCGCTTCGCCGCGGCCAGCGCCGTGTCGTTCCCTGGCACGGACCTGCCACGGGCCGTGGTGACCGGCAACCCGTTGCGTCCCGAGATCGTCGAGGCGGCGCGCCGGCCCGATCGGGCCGGCGCGCGTGCCGAGCTCGGACTGCCTCTCGACCGCCAAGTGGTCGCCGTGTTCAGCGGCTCGCTCGGCTCTCGCCGCATCAACTCGGTGGTGCGAGAGCTGGTCGAGCGCTGGTTCGACCGCGCTGATCTGGCCATCCGCCACGTGGTCGGCCGCCGTGACTGGGCCGAGTACTCCCGCTCCGCCACGGCGACGCCGCCGGAGGGTCTCTGCTACCAGTGCGTCGAGTACGAAGATCGGATGGATCTGCTGCTGCAGGCCGCTGATGTTGCGGTCACCCGGGCCGGCGGGACGATCGCCGAGCTGGCTGCCCTCGGCGTCCCGTCGATCCTCGTGCCGTTGCCCATCGCCACTCGGGGCCATCAACTGGCCAACGCCCGGTTTCTCGAAGCAACGGGAGGAGCGGTCACGATCCTCGACGCCGAACTGGACGTCGGCCGGTTGGAGACCGAGTTGGAGGAGCTGCTCGCCGACCGGGGCCGTCTCGACGGGATGACCGCGGCCATGCGGGCTGCCGGACGACCTGACGCCGCCGAGCAAGTGGCGCTGCTGGTGGAAGAGTCCGCCCGTGCCTGACGCACCGCAGCGCCTCTCCGGGACCCACCGTCCAGCCCGGATCGGCCTGACCGTTCCCCGCCGGATCCACATCGTCGGAGTGGGCGGCGCAGGCATGAGCGCCATAGCCCTCATCCTCTCGGCCACCGGCCACACGCTGAGCGGCAGCGACGTCGTGGAGACTTCAGCGTTCCCGGCCCTGCGAGCCGCGGGCATCGACGTCGCGGTGGTGGCGCCCGACTGCCTGTTCTCCGCGGCCGCGGTGCATCGCCCGGAGCTGGTGGCCCATTCGACGGCCTTTCCTCCTTCGGCGGCGGACCGGGCGGCGGTAGCCGAGCTCGGTGCGCAGCTGCTCTCGCGAGCCGAGATCCTCGCCGGGATCTGTGCCACCCGCCGGACCATCGCCGTCTCAGGCACCCACGGCAAGACGACGACGTCATCGATGCTGGCCCGGGTGCTGGTGGAAGCCGGCCTGCGACCCTCCTACCTCGTCGGAGCCGAAGTCCATGGGCTCGGTGGAGGAGCGGTTTGGGACGAGGGCGAATGGTTCGTGGTCGAAGCAGACGAGAGCGACGGCACGTTCGTCGAGCTCGACGCAGAGATCGCGGTGGTCACCAACGTGGAAGCCGACCACCTCGACCACTACGGGTCGATGGAGCGCATCGAGGAGGCGTTCGGCCGGTTTCTGGCCAACGCCCCCGGCCCGAACCTGGCCTGCGTCGACGAGCCGAACTCGGCGCGGTTGGCCGCCTCCCACGGTGCGCAGACCTACGGCACCGCGGCGGACGCCGACTACCGGATCGAAGACCCGCGGCTCGATCGTTCCGGCGTCCGTTTCACCCTGTCGGGCCCCGGCGGATCTTCGACCAAGGTCGACCTGCCGGTCCCAGGGCTCTACAACGCCCGCAACGCGGCGGCGGCGATCGCCGCCGCGTTGATGATCGGGGTTCCGGCCGACGTCGCGTCGTCCGCGCTGGACGATTACGCCGGCGTGGCCCGGCGGTTCCAGATCCGAGGCACGGCGTTCGGAGCCACCCTCGTCGACGACTACGCCCACAACCCGGGCAAGGTTGCCGCGGTGCTGTCGGCGGGGCGGGCGGGACGTTGGGGTCGTGTCGTAGCGGTCTTCCAGCCCCATCGCTACAGCCGGACCGCCGCGCTCGCTCGAGGGTTCGCGGACTCGTTCGTGGATGCCGACGTCGTGGTCCTGACCGACGTGTACGGCGCGGGCGAGCCAAGCCGCCCGGGCATCAGCGGCAAGCTGTTGGTCGACGCAATACTGGACGCCCATCCGCGTCAGCGGGTCGTTTGGCTGCCCCGGCGCACGGACCTCGCCCCGTTCCTGGTCGGCGAGCTGAGGCCGGGCGACCTGTGCCTGACCCTCGGCGCGGGCGACATCACCGGGCTGTGCGGTGAGCTGCTCGCGCTGGATGATGCGAGCGGGCCCCGATGACGCGGGCGCGACGGCCGGCGCCGGTCGGCGGCGGCCGTGCCATCGACGCGACGGCCGACGCGCTCGGTGGCCTGGTCGCTCGCGACGTGCCACTCGGCCCGCTCACCACCTACCGGGTCGGTGGCCCTGCCGCCCTGTTCTGCGAGCTGACATCTGAGGTCCACCTGCGCCGGCTGGCCGAGGTGACCACGAGGACCGGCGTCGAGGTGCTCGTCGTGGGGAAGGGATCGAACCTGTTGGTGAGCGACGCCGGCTTCCCCGGCCTGGCCATCGTCCTCGGCGAGGTCTTCGCCAGTGTGCAGGTGGGAGGCGTCGGCCCAAGTCCCTCGATCGTGCGGGCGGGGGGTGCCGCGGCGCTTCCGGTGGTCGCTCGCCGGACGGCGGCGGCCGGCCTGACCGGCTTCGAGTGGGCCGTCGGCGTGCCGGGCTCGGTCGGCGGTGCGGTCCGTATGAACGCCGGAGGTCATGGTTCGGACATGGCCGCCACGCTGGTGAGGGTCCGCGTCGTGGACCTTGGTTCCGGCGAGGATTGTGTCGTGCCAGCCAGTGGGCTCGATCTCGCCTACCGCCGATCCGCAGTGCGGGCCTTTCAGGTGGTCCTGTGGGCGGAGTTGGGTCTCGACCCAGGGGATCGGGCGGAGGCGGAGGCCCAGATCGCGGACATCGTCAGGTGGCGGCGGATGAACCAGCCCGGTGGGCAGAACGCCGGCTCGGTGTTCACCAATCCGCCCGACGGCTCGGCTGGCGCCTTGGTGGAGGCTGCCGGGTGCAAGGCCATGCGCGTCGGCTCGGCTTGCGTGTCCACCAAGCATGCCAACTTCATCCAGGTCGACGAAGCAGGCTCGGCCGACGACGTGTTCGCCCTCATGGCCGGAGTACGGCGCCGGGTGGCGGAACGGACCGGGGTCGTGCTCGAACCCGAGACTCGCCTCGTCGGGTTCGACCCGCTCGCGGAACCTCACTCCTGATGGCCACCGACACCCTTGTCCCTCGTGGCGCGGGCGGAGGCTCGACGGTTCCGTCGCCCGGACGCCAGATCGATCCCCGGATCCGGGCCCGCCGGATCGACGTCCAGCGGGATGTGGGGCGCCGGCGCCTGTGGAAGCTGGGCGCGTTGTTCGGGCTGGTCGCGCTCGTGGGCGCGGCCGCGGCGGCGTTGCGGTCACCGCTGCTCGACGTCGACCACATCGTGGTGCGCGGCGCGGCCCGCTCCGGAACGCCAACCGTCGTCACGGCCAGCGGGGTGCGGCGGAGGACCCCGTTGGCCGGCGTGGCACTCCAAGGCGCGAGCCGTCGGGTGGCCCAGTTGCCATGGGTCGCTACCGCGACGGTGCGCCGGGTGTGGCCAGGAACGGTGCGCATAACCGTCACCGAGCGCACGCCTCGGGCTCAGGTCCGTTCGGCCGCGGGAGGTTGGCTGCTGATCGACCCGAGCGGCCGGCTGCTGGCCCGCCGACGCCACCCGCATACCGCCCTGGTGACGCTGGCCGGCTCCGAGACCGCCTCGCCTGGCCTGTGGTTGGCCCCCACGTGGCAAGGACCGCTAGGAGTTGTCAGGGCCTTGCCGGCTGCGCTGGAGCGACAGGTGCGAACGGTGGGCCGCGATCAGCGGGGGATCGAGCTTCGTCTGGTCGACGGAACAACGGTGTTGCTCGGCACACCCGACCAGCTCACGGCGAAGTTCACGGCCCTGGCGACCCTGTTGAGCCAGCCCGACCACCGTTGCTTCGCCTCCATCTATTTGGGTGTTCCCACCGCCCCGGCCTTGACCCGCCGCCCAGACTGTGCCTAAATGTCAACCCACACCAGAGCTTTACATAACTCTCAACCTCAGGTCGAGGGTGAAGCAATCGGGTTCCGGCCTTGAATGGCAGGGTCCGAACCCCCCGAAATCCATCCAGACTCGATCCTGCGTAGTCCGCCACTGACGCACTGCGCTCTTGGAGGTAGTACCCCCTCATGGCCGGCAACCCGCAGAACTACCTCGCGATCATCAAGGTCGTCGGTGTCGGGGGTGGTGGTGTCAACGCAGTGAACCGGATGATCGACGCCGGGCTCAAAGGCGTCGAGTTCATCGCCGTCAACACCGATGCCCAGGCACTGTTGATGAGCGATGCCGACGTGAAGCTCGACATCGGTCGTGAGCTGACCCGAGGTCTCGGCGCGGGAAGCGATCCCGAGATCGGCCGCCAAGCGGCCGAGGAGCACAGTCAAGAGATAGAAGAGGTGCTCCAAGGGGCCGACATGGTGTTCATCACCGCCGGGAAGGGAGGCGGCACCGGGACCGGCGCGGCGCCGATCATCGCCGAGATCGCCAAGGGGATAGGCGCGCTCACCATCGGCGTGGTCACCCGTCCGTTCGCGTTCGAAGGCCGCCGTCGTTCGGTCCAAGCCGACCAGGGCATCCAGAAGCTCAAGGAGAAGGTCGACACCCAGATCGTCATCCCAAACGATCGACTGCTCACCGTCTCCAACGAGAAGACCTCGATGATGAACGCGTTCAAGATGGCCGACGAGGTGCTCCTCCAAGGAGTTCAGGGCATCACCGACCTGATCACCACCCCTGGCGTGATCAACACCGACTTCGCCGACGTCAAGATGATCATGTCCAACGCCGGCTCCGCGCTCATGGGGATCGGTCACGCCACGGGCGAAGGTCGTTCGTTGAACGCCGCCCGGGCCGCCATCTCGAGCCCCCTGCTCGAGGCATCGATCGAAGGGGCGCGAGGGATCCTGCTGTCGATCGCAGGAGGTAGCGACCTGGGGCTGTTCGAGGTCAACGAGGCGGCCGAGGTCATCCACGGCGTCGCCCACCCCGACGCCAACATCATCTTCGGAACGGTGATCGACGACGAGATGGGCGACGAGGTGCGGGTGACGGTGATCGCCGCCGGCTTCGACCGCTGGGATGAAGGCAAGATGCGTAGCGGCCGCGGCGCCGATGCCGACTACCGCGGCGACCGGCCTCCGGTCGACCTGTTCGCCGATGACGAGGAGAGTGAGGGAGCGCGCGGGGACGACGAGTTCGACGTCCCCTCGTTCCTCAAGTAGAAGGCGGCGGTGCGTCCCCGGGCGGTGTTCACCGGCCGTGCCGACGGCGACCTGTCGGTGCGGCAGGCCGGCCCGACCCTGGACGAGCGGCGCGCCCGGGTGACCGGCCATCCGTGGTCCTGGCTGCGCCAGGTCCACGGGTCCCGCGTCGTGCGGGTCGACCGGCCGGGCGCCTGCGCCGGACATGAGGCTGATGCCGCGGTCACGGCTTCGCCGGGAGCAGCGTTGGTCGTCCACACCGCGGATTGCGCGCCGTTGGTGCTTTGGGCCGACGGGATGATCGGCGTGGCTCACGTCGGTTGGCGCGGTCTCATGGCCGGTGTGGTGGAAGCGACCGTCGCCGCCCTGCGGGCCCTTGGCGGTGATGTCGTCCTCAGGGCCGAGATCGGGCCGTGCATCCGCGCCCGCTGCTACGAGTTCGGCCCGACGGACCTGGAAGTGGTCGTGGGCCGCTACGGGCCCGCGGCACGGGCCAGGACCGCGTCCGGAGCCCCAGCGCTCGACCTTCCCGGGGCCACCACCACCGCTCTCCACCGGCTCGGCGTCGGACCACCGGCCGACGGCGGGGTGTGTACGGCCTGCAGCCCCGCCCATTGGTCGTTCCGTGCTGGAGCCCACCAGCAACGCCAGGCGCTCGTGGCGTGGCTCGAGCCATGAGCGGAACGGCGGCGAGTGATCCGGCGCAGTCGGTGGCCGAGAGGCTGGCCGGCATCCGCCGGCGGATCGAGCGAGCGGGAGCCGACCCGGCCGAGGTGGCCATCCTGGCGGTGACCAAGGGCTTCGGCCCGGAGGTGCTGGACCGGGCTTTGGCCGCCGGCTTGAGCGATGTGGGTGAGAACTACGCGCAGGAGCTACTGGCCAAGGCCGACGGTTCGAGCCGGCCGTTGCGTTGGCACTTCATCGGCCGGTTGCAGCGCAACAAGATCCGCATGCTGGCTCCGCTGGTCCATCTGTGGCAGTCCGTCGATCGGGTCGAGGTGGGCTCGGAGATCGCCCGGCACGCGCCGGGCGCGGCGGTGCTCGTCCAAGTCGATGTGGCGGGAGAGCCGCAGCAGGGCGGATGCCCACCGGAGAAGGTTCCCGGTCTGGTCGCCGAACTAGCCGGGCTAGGGCTCGACGTCCGGGGTCTCATGGCGATCGGCCCGATCGGTGACGCGGAGGCCTCACGAGCGGGGTTCCGTCGCGTCGCCCAGTTGGCCGACGACCTGCACCTCGAGCTGCGATCCATGGGGATGAGCGCAGACCTGGATGTGGCGGTGTCAGAGGGTTCGAACCTCCTGCGGATCGGCACCGCGTTGTTCGGTTCCCGGCCAGGGCGCAAGGGCGTGCAAGGCTGAGGCCACAGCACTTGGAAGCCGCGCCGAGCTCGGCCGGTCACTTCTTGGTTCTGGCTCAACTACTAGGGTCGTCGGTTCAGGAGGAAAGCATGTGGCGTAAGACCATGCTCTGGCTCGGGCTGGCTCCCGACGAGGAGTACGACGATTATGACGCCGGCTACGAGGACGAGCCCGTCCCGGCGTCCGACCGGGGAAGCCAGGGGCGCCGCCTTGCCTCCGGAGCCTCGTCACCCCCCTATCCGGACGAGCCGTCAGCAATCGGCGCGGTCCGGCCCATCAGCCCGCGTGGTGACGCCCGCGGCGGCGAGGGTTCCTCAGCGATCGGTCAGACGATCAGCCCGAGCGGCGCCTCCCGGCTCCGCCCCCAGGTCGTACGCGCCGTCACCGTGACGCCCAACGCCAAACCCCATGTGGTCGTGCCGACCTCGTTCAACGAAGCTCAAGAGCTGGCCGACAAGATCAAGGGCAACCAGCCGGTGATCATGAACCTGCAGGGCGCCGACCGCGCTCTGGCCCGGCGCTTGATCGATTTCGCCAGCGGTCTGTGCTACGGCCTCGGCGGCCAGATGGAGAAGGTCGCCAACCAGGTGTACCTGCTGACCCCCTCCAACGTCGAGGTCTCGCCGGAGGAGCGGCGGCGCCTGCAAGAGCGCGGCTACGACAGCTGAGTCCACATGGTCGGTGAGGTGATGGTCGCGGCGAGCCCGATCCGCGGCGCGGTCTGCACGGTGCTGTGGATCTACACGCTCTGCATCTTCGGCACGATCATCCTTTCCTGGTTCCCTCTCCAACCCGGAGGGGCCGGTTACAGCGTGTGGCGTGGGCTGCGCAAGGTCACCGACCCCGTCCTGTTGCCGTTGCGCCGGTTGATCCCGCCGGTCGGCGGCGTGTTCGATCTCTCGCCGATCATCGTGCTCATCCTGATCCGGATCATCCAGAGCCAGGTCTGCTGATCCCGGACCGCTCACGGCTTGGTCCCAGGGGGCAAAGCAGAGGCGTAGTGTCGGGCGCCATGGAGCCGCCCCTGAGAGCGCTGATCGAACAGGCCGAGTTCAAGGAGTCGTTCCGGGGCTATGACCGGGCCCAGGTCGATGACGCGCTGGAGCAGCTGGCGTCCCGGGCGGGGAAGCTGGAGACCGAGCTGACCAAGGCGCTGGACCGCCTGGCCACCGCGGAGAGCCGTGCGCGGGCCGAAGCAGAAGCCGAAGTCGAAGCCCGCATCCAAGCCGAGGTCGAGGCACACATGGCTGCGGCCGAGCAGCCCGCACCGCACGAGCAAGAGAACGCCGAGCAGGTGCGACTGACCATCGTGATGGCTCAGCGGACAGCTGACGCGGCGATCGGCGAGGCTCGAGCGGAGGCCGAACGCCTGGTGGCCCAGGCGCGCGAAGAAGCAGATCGCACGGTCGCCGACGCCCGGGCCGACAGCGCTCGTGAACGCGACGAAGCTCGACAGCGGTTGTTGTCCGAGATCACCGAGCTCGAATCGGTGCGCGACCTGTTGAGGCAGGACTCGGAGGTGTTCGAGCACCATGTCGGGCGCCAGCGCGAGCAGTTGAGCGGGGTGATCGAACAGCTTCGCCGGGTTCTCGACGATCCGGACGGGTTGCGGGCTGCGCCGCCCCCGCCCAAGTCCGAGTTCACGATCCCCGGCGGTGATGAGCCGGCGCAGTTGCCATTGGGGGTGGCCGAGGAGGGCTCGTCCACGGACCCGCCGTCCGAGCCGTCGACCGACCCCTGGGTGGCAGAGCCCGTGGAGCCCGAACCGGCTGGCGGCGACTCCGGGGATGATGCGCCAAGCGGAGACGAGCCGGCTGGTGGCGGCCCGGCGGTGGCGGTTGACATCGAAGCTGAACCTCTACCGGTTGCGGCTCCGGCCGTCGCATCGAGCCCAGGAAGCCCCGGGGGAGGTTTCGACATCGAGGCCGCGGTGGATCACGCCGATCCGGGTGTCCCCGACGTCGGGCAGATCGCTCCGTTGGCCCACCAGCAACCGGAGGAACCAGTCAGTACGCCGACGGCCGAGCCGGCCGAGCCGGCTTATGAGGAAGACGCGTTCTTGGCCGAGTTGCGCAAGGCCATGACCGACGACGAACCGCTCGGTCCACGGGAGACGCCCGGCATGCGACCGCGCCCGGAGCCGCGTGATCCACGGTCACCAGATCCACGGCCCCGTGACGATGATGACCTCCGTGACCGACCGCGGTCGCGGTTCGGGCGCCGGCGGTAGCGATCCCGTCACGCCCTCTCGATCGCCACCACGGCGGCTTCGCCGTCGATGTCGATCCGGTGACGCTGGCCGTCTGAGCCGTCGTCGGTTTGATCGCCCCCCTCGTCTAGGTGAACCACGTCGAGGGAGACCGCCAGCACCTCGCCACTGACCCATGAGCCATGCGTGCGCAGGGCCTGCGTCGCGACCGGCCCCGCATCGACTCGCAGCCGAATGCGGTCGGAGATGGCCAGACCGGCCGACCGGCGGAGGTCGTTCAGCACCCGTACGAGCTCCCGGGCCGTGCCTTCGGCCCGCAGGTCGTCGTCCAGCTCCAGGTCGAGCGCCACCGCCCAGCCGGCCTCCTCGGCCAGTGCAAACGCCTCGTGACGGTCGGCCCGGACCTCTACCTCACCGGCATCCAGACGGTGGCCGGCCACCTCGATGAAACCGTCCTCGTCCAGCTTGGCCTTGAGGGCCGAGCCGTCGGCTGCGGCAAGGGCCGCTTTCACGTCGTTGACACGAGGGCCGAGTCGCGGGCCAAGGACCCGGAAGTTCGGTACGAGGGTCCAGCTGATGAGATCTGAGACCGACTCCACATCCTCGAGGGACCCGACGTTCAGCTCCGCGGCGATCTCGGCCCGTACCTCGTCTTCGAGATCGGCACCGGGGTGCAGTAGGAGCGCTCGGCGCAGCGGTTGACGGGTCTTGACCTTGGCCTCGGTGCGCGCCGCCCGACCCAGCACCACCAGGCGGCGCGCCGCGGCCATCTCGGCACCCAGGTGGCGGTCGGCACCATGTAGAGGCTCGGGCCACTCGGCGAGGTGGACCGATTCCTCATCGGTGAGGGTGACGTACAGCTCCTCGGCCAGGAACGGGCAGAACGGTGCCAACAAGCAAGCGGTGGTGACCAGCACGTGCTGAAGGGTGGCGTGGGCCGCGGGATCGCTGGCCTTCCAGAACCTGGGGCGGCTGCGCCGCACGTACCAGTTCGACATGTCCTCGACGAGCGAGGCCAGGCGGGAGGCCGCGGACAGGCCGTCGAAGTCGTCGAGGGCCGCGGTGATGGCGCGGATCGAATCGTCCAGCTCGGCGAGGATCCAGCGGTCGAGGACGTGGGTCGGCTCGGGCCGCGCATCGTCGGGCACCCACCGATCGAGATCGGCGTAGGTGACATGGAACGAGAACACGTTCCAGAGGGTGATCAGGGTCTGCCGCGTGGTCTCCCGGATGCCTTCTTCGAACACCCGGCGGGGCGCCCATGGCTGGCCGGACGAGAAGAAGTACCAGCGCAGCGCATCGGCGCCGTAGGTGGAGAAGATGCGCCACGGGTCGATGATGTTGCCCTTGGATTTGGACATCTTCTGGCCGTCGCCGTCGACGATGTGGCCGAGGCAGACCACGTTGCGGTACGGAGTGGAGTCGAACACGAGCGTGTTCACGGCCAGCAATGAGTAGAACCAGCCCCGCGTCTGGTCGATCGCCTCGCAGATGAAGTCCGCCGGGAAGGCCTCGTCGAAGGAGGCGGCGCCCTCGAACGGGTGGTGGCGCTGAGCCGACGGCATGGAGCCCGAGTCGAACCAGGCGTCGAGCACCGGCGGGAGACGGCGGGCGCGGGAGGAGCACTGGGGGCAGGGAAACTCGACCTCATCGACGAAGGGCCGGTGCAGGTCGAGCTCGGACAAGTCGCGGCCGCTGAGGTCAGCCAGCTCGGCCACCGAACCGATGCAGGTGTCGTGGCCTTCGCCGCCGCCGCCGCCGCCGCCGGCGCACCGCCAGATCGGCAGGGGAGTGCCCCAGTACCGGTCGCGGGAGAGGGCCCAGTCGACGTTGCCCTCCAGCCACTTCCCGAACCGGCCGTGCTTGAGGTGTTCGGGGTGCCAGCCAATTCGTTCGTTCTCGCGCAGCAGCTCCCCACGCCGTTCCGACGTCCGGGCGAACCAGGACGTCTTCGCCCAGTAGATGAGCGGTGTGCCACAGCGCCAGCAGTGCGGGTAGCTGTGCTGGTAGGCCTCTTCGGCCACCAGCAGTCCCCGGGATGCGAGATCGGAGATGATGTCGCGGTCGGCGTCTTTGACGAACCGGCCGGTGAACATCGGCACCGTGTGGTCGAACGCACCGTCCACATCGACCGGGTTGAGCACTGGAAGTCCCTCTGCCCGGGCCACTGCCGCATCGTCCTCGCCGAACGCCGGTGCCAGGTGAACGATGCCCGAGCCGTCGTCGGTGCTCACGAAGTCGGCTCCGACCACGCGCTGCCCCGAGTCATCGAGGGCCAGGACGCTGAACGGGCGGGAGTAGCGCCGACCGACCAGGTCGGCACCGACCATCCGTTCGAGGATCACCGCTTCGGGGTACCGGCGGATGCGTGCCGCATCGGCCAGGATGACGTCAGCCCCTCCAGCCGGATCGGCGATGCGCACATAGGCGATCTCCGGGCCGACTGCGGCAGCCACGTTGGAGATGAGCGTCCAGGGCGTGGTGGTCCACACCAGCAGGTCCGGCCCGGCCGATCCGTCGTCGCCGGTCAACGGGAACCGGACGTACACCGACGGGTCCACGACGTCGCGGTAGCCCTGGGCCACCTCGTGGGAGGACAGGGCGGTGCCGCACCGGGCGCAGTACGGCGTGACCCGATGGCTTTCGTAGAGCAGGCCGTTGTCCCACATCTGGCGGACCAGCCACCACACCGACTCGATGTAGTCGTTGGACAGCGTCCAGTACGCATCCTTGGTGTCGATCCACACGCCGGCCCGTCCGGTCAGCGCCGTCCAGTCCTCGACGTAGCGCTGCACCGAGTCCCGGCACTTCAGGTTGAACTCGGCGATGCCGTAGCTCTCGATCTCGTGCTTGTTGTGGAGGCCGAGCTCCTTTTCCATCTCCAACTCGACCGGCAGCCCGTGGCAGTCCCAGCCGCCTTTGCGAGGCACGCGATGGCCCCGCATGGTCTGGAACCGGGGGTACAGGTCCTTGAACGCCCGGGCCCACACGTGGTGCAGCCCGGGACGACCGTTGGCCGTGGGCGGTCCCTCATAGAAGATCCAAGGCTCGCCGTCCTTGCGGGCCTCGGCCACCCGTGCGGCCACGTCGTGCTCCCGCCAGCGGGCCAGCACCCGTTCCTCGAGCGCGGCGAGGTCGAGCACGGCATCGACTGGTCCGAAAGGCATGGCCCCCCAGCGTAAACCGGCCGATTCTCCCTCCCCCCCGGATTGGTGTCTCGCGCCGCGAGGAAGGTGCGGTGGTCAAGCGGCCGATATGCCGGGACCGTTCCCCCGGGTCAGTGGCCGGTCTTGACGCTCCCTGAGCCCAGTCGTACCATCCGGCACCCTTTGCGGCCGGAAGGAACCTGATGGCCAAGTCCAGTACGACGAGCCGCCCCAAGAAGGCTCCGCCGAAGAAGCCAGCGGAGATGAAGAAGAAGGCTCCGGCGAAGAAAGCTGCCGCGGCGAACAAGGCCGCCGGAACGAAGGATCGTTCGGTGAAGAAGGCGGCGGCCATGAAGAAGGCACCGGCCAAGGCGGCTGCGGCGAAAGCTGGTGGGGCGAAGAAGGCGCCGGCCAAGAAGGCTTCGGCCCAGAAGGCCGCCTCAGGAAAAATGGCCCCTGCGAAACAGGCTGCCGCGGTGAAGAAGACGCCGGCCAGGAAGGCCCCTGCCAAAGCAACCAAGGTGCCGGCCAAAGCGACGAAGGTGCCGGCCAAGGCGGCCACCGCGTCCCGACCCAGCGAAGCCGGAGTCGACGCGAAGCTTCCCCCTCGGGAGTCGTTCGGGGCGAAGTTCCTCGAACAGCAGCGACAAGCGCTGATCGTCGAGCGCACCACCTACACCCGCCAGGCCAAGAACCTTCAGGACGAGGCGGATTCGCTGGTGGCCGACTTCGAACCGGGCGACGTCCAGTTCGACGAGGAGTCAGGTGAGGGAGACACACTCAACATCGAGCGTGAGCGCGACCTGGCCCTGTCGGCCCAGGCGCGGGCCCAGGTCGAAGAGATCGACCATGCCCTGGCCAAGTTCGAGCTCGGCACCTACGGCATCTGCGAGGTGTCCGGTGACCCCATCCCGAAGGAACGGCTCGAGGCGATCCCTTGGGCCCGTCAGCGGGTGCAGTACAAGACCGGGGGGCTGGGCCGGCGCTGAGCCGCGGCACCATGGCTGACGAGCCAGACCTGGCGCCGGTCGACCGACCATCATCGGGCCCGGAGCGGCCTCCGGGACCGTCAGGTCGCTCGTCGCGTTTCGGGCGCCTCGAGCGGGTCCTAGCCATCGCCGTTGCCGTCTTGGGTCTCGACCAGCTGACGAAGTGGTGGGCGGTGAACCGCTTGACCCGCGGTCCGTTCCACGTGCTCGGCTCGCTTCGGCTCAACCTGGCGTACAACACCGGAACGGCCTTCAGCATCGGTCGTAGCCAGAACCTCGGCCCGGTCATCGCCCTGTTGGCCATCGTTGTGATCGGGCTCTTCCTGCTGTCGGGCGGCTCGGCTCGTCGAGCTTCGGGCGCAGTGGCGGCCGGCTTGGTCATCGGCGGGGCCATCGGCAACCTGGCCGACCGGGCGTTCCGAGGCCATGGTGGTTTCCTCAGCGGAGCGGTGGTCGACTTCGTGGATCTCCAGTGGTGGCCGGTGTTCAACGTCGCCGACGCGGCGATCGTGGTCGGCGCAGGGTTTGCCGTCGTGGCCAACCTCCGTCACTCGCCGGGGTGATGGACGTTCCCGAACGGCCCGAGCCAGCCGAACAGGTCCGCCACGAGACCATTCCTGAAGGGCTGGCCGGTCAACGACTCGACCGAGTCGTATCCATGATCACCGGCGTCAGCCGGGCCGAAGCGGCCCGCCTGGTTGCCAGCGCAGCGGTCCTCGTCGACGGCGCAGCGAACCTGCATGGGTCGTCGAAGGTGCCCGCCGGAGCCTCGGTGGACGTGATGCTGCCCGCCCGCGGTCCCGCCAGGATCGAGGCCGACCCCGGAGTGGATGTGTCAGTCGTCCACGCCGACCGTGACGTGATCGTGGTGGACAAACCCGCCGGACTGGTCGTGCACCCTGGCTCCGGCGTCGCCCGCGGCACCTTGGCCAACGGTCTGCTCGCCCGTTTCCCCGAACTGGCCGGCGTGGGCGACCCGGAGCGGCCCGGGATCGTCCACCGCTTGGACCGGGGAACGTCGGGCCTGATGATGGTGGCCCGCACCCCGGCGGCCTACGCCACGTTGGTCCGCCAACTCGGGGCACGTGAGGTGGTGCGCCGCTACTTGGCGCTGGTCTGGGGCCATCTGGAGACGTCCCGTGGCGAGGTCGATGCGCCGATCGGCCGTTCCCAACGGGTTCCGACCCGCATGGCGGTGTCGGCGCGTGGCCGCGAGGCCCGGACCCGCTATGAGGTGCTGGAGTCGTTCTCCGAGCCGGTAGAGGTGTCCCTGCTCGAGTGTCGGCTCGAGACCGGCCGCACCCACCAGATCCGGGTTCACCTGTCGGCCATCGGTCATCCGGTGGTGGGCGATGACCGGTACGACGGGGTGCGCGAATCGCTGGCCTGTCCGCGGCCGTTCCTCCATGCTGCCGATATCGGGTTCGTACATCCCGCGACTGGCCAGACGATGCAGTTCACCTCGCCCCTGCCGGACGAGCTGGCAGAGGTTCTGAACGGCCTTGGTGGCCGCTGGGAGCAAGCACCAGGATCGCCAAGTGGAACCTGATCGTCACCCCAACGAACAGTCCTTGTACGAGGGGGTGCCATACGACTACGCGGCCCTCGTCCCGGCCGGCTCGTTGCTCTTCACCGCTGGCGCCTGTCCACTCGACTCCGACGGCGTGGTGGTGGCGCCTGGGGACCATGTGGCCCAGGCCGAGCGAGCTCTGCAGAACCTGCTAGCGGTGCTGCTCCGCCATGGGGCTGGACCCGAGCACCTCGTGCGGACCACGATCTACGTCGTCGGGGGCTCCGCCGATCTCGTCGAGGTCTGGAAGGCGTACTCCGAGGGCCTGACTCCATCGAGACCCCCGAGCACGCTCTTGGGGGTGGCGGCGCTGGGCTACCCGGACCAACTCGTCGAGATCGAGGCCATCGCCGCCCTGGTGGATGGCCAAGAGCCTGGAGCGCCGGGTCACTGAGGGTCACATGGAGCGAGACGTGCCGCCGCCGTCCGAACCAGCTGGGCGTTGTCGGCCGCGAGCTCACCGTCGGGCAACCTGACCGTGTCCTCGAGCCCGATCCTGGTGTCGTATCCGAGCGATTCCGCGAGGTCGAGTATCGGCCAAGCCGTGGTCTCGAAGCCGTGCAAGAGGCGAGGGACCTCGGGGGCGACACCGTCCAGGACCCTTTCGATGGCTCCGACCGTGGAAGTGGCGGCGGCCAGCGTCTCGTCCATCGGCTCGAAGAGGAACCGGAGGCATCGATCGGCCAGACCGCTGCGGGCGAGGAGACCCGCGGCGTGTGGTGTCCATGTGCCCGCCTCGACGCCGACACCTCGCTCGAGGAGCGCGGCGGCGATCTCGCCTGCTTCTGGTTCGTGGAAGTTGACCGACGCGAAGTCGGGCAGCACCGTCCACCGGTGGACCGCTCGAAGCCGTTCACTCGGCCCCGGCAGGATCCATTCACCAGTTGTCACGCCGATCGGCACGCTGACCCTGTCGCGCATGGCCCGGAGCGCCGCGGACACGTGACTCGCCTCGAGGGTCTCGGCTCCATCCTCGCGACGGGGATGGATGTGGAGGGCTCCAGCCCCCGCACGAACCGCTGCGTGGCCATCCTCAGCCAGCTCCTCTGGATTGAGCGGGCACATCGGGTGCTCTGCCCGGCCGCGCGTACCGTTGAGGCAGGCCTTCAAGAGCACTCTTCCATGCTGGCTCATCGCGCCAGGCAGCGTTACATGACCGAGCGGTACGGTCGCTTGGTGGATGACTTGGCCGGGATCGTGGATCGGATCGCCGCTGAGCTGCGCTTCTCGGGCGTGGTGCGGGTTGATCGCGACGGCGAGGTTGCGCTGGCCAAGGCGTACGGGCTCGCCCATCGCGGCTATGGCGTAGCGCACACCGTCGACGCAGTCACGGCTTCACCGGACGACAAGCCTTGCCGGTCGTGTCAGGCCGGCCGTGATGCGGGCTGGCCTGCTGGGCTGGCCGCGGGGGTCACCTCGGGCCAGGCGGCTTCGCCTCGGGCGATGGCGGCGATGTCGGCCAGGGTGGCGCCTTCGAGGTGGTGGCGCATGCGCTCGCCCACGTCGGCCCACACGGCCAGCAGCACGCACTGCCCCTCGTGGTCGCAGGCCCCGTTCTGGTGGGGCTCGCCAAAGTCCCCGACCACGATCGGGCCATCGACGGCGCTGACGATCTGGGCCAGGGTGATGTCCGCCGGATCGTGCGCGAGTACGTAACCGCCCCCCACACCGCGCTTGGACCTGACCAGACCCGCACCCTTCAGGGCCAACAGGATCTGTTCGAGGTAGGGCTGGGGCAGCCCGGTCCGCTCGGCGATGTCGCGCACCGAAGTCGGCGCGCCTTGTTCGTGGAGGGTGAGTGACAGCAGAGCGCGACTGGCGTAGTCACCCCTCGTCGACACCCTCACCGGGCCCATCGTACGGGCGAGGCGTTCGCGCTGCATCGATCGTCTGGAAGCCTCGGCTGCCCCGTAGAAGGGTCACGACGCCAACCGATAGGTTGACCAGCGCTCTTCACTCAGAACTCGCCTCACGCAGAGACTGACAGTCGCCCCATGAGCAAGCCACTCATCCCGGACTACGGCGGGCCATGCATCGCCAACGTGGTTCCGGCGCTGCTCGAGCCGGGCGACGCAGCACCGATCTGGTTGCCCGATGTGGCTGTTCAGGCCGACCAGGTCGTATTGCTGGTTCTCGACGGGTTGGGTTGGGAACAACTCGAGGCGCGCCGTCACCTGGCTCCCACGCTGTCGGCCATGACCGGCGGCCCCATCTCGAGCGTCGTGCCCTCGACCACCGCCACCGCGCTCACCTCGATCGTCACTGGTCTCACGCCCGGCGAGCACGGGGTGGTCGGCTACCGGGTGTCCGTCGACGGCGAGGTGCTGAACGTGCTCCGTTGGTCGACCCCGTCCGGCGACGCCCGACGGCGGATCGACCCCGAACGGTTCCAGCCTCATGCTGCGTTCTGCGGCCATCGGCCTCCGATCGTCACCAAGGCCGAGTTCGTGAGCTCTGGGTTCAGTGGAGCTCACCTCTGCGATGTGCGCTTCAACGGGTACCGGCTGCCGTCCACGCTGGTCACCGAGCTACGCCGGCTGCTGGGCGCGGGCGAGCCGTTCATCTACGCGTACTACGACGGCATCGACAAGGTCGCCCACGAGTACGGCCTCGGCGACTACTACGACGCCGAGCTGGTGGCCGCCGATCGACTGGTCGCCGACGTGCTGGCCGCCCTTCCCACCGGTGCAGCCCTGGTGGTCATCGCCGATCATGGTCAGGTCGAAGTGGGCGACCGCCTGGTGGAGCTGGCGCCGGACATCAGCGCCCATGTGTCCTATCAATCGGGGGAGGGGCGCTTCCGGTGGTTGCACGCCCGGCCCGGTCGCATCGCCCCGTTGCTGGAAGCAGCCCAGCACCACCACGGCGATGTCGCCTGGGTCCGTAGCCTGGACGAGACGGTGGCCGAGGGCTGGTGGGGCCCTCGCCTCGGCGACGACGCCCGCTACCGTCTCGGCGACGTCGCGCTGGTGGCCCACGACGACATCTCCTTCGTCGATCCCGCCGACACCGGACCGTTCGAGCTGGTCGGCCGTCACGGGTCGTTGACCGCCGCCGAGATGGTTGTCCCCCTGTTGGTCGGAACGACTCAAGGAGCCTGAATGTCTGAAGTCAACGATCCCGTGACCGGTCAGGATGCCGCCCAGGACGGAACGGCCAACGGGAGCCTGATCGAACCCGTCGTTCCCGACGCGGTCATCCCGGCCGTGCCCGAGGACGACCGGCGGGAGGCGGTCGAGGAACCGGCCAAGGTCATGCGGATCGGGTCGATGATCAAACAGCTCCTCGAGGAGGTGCGCAGCGTGGCGCTCGACGAGCCGGCCCGGGGCCGGCTGAAGGAGATCTACGAGACATCGGTCAAAGAGCTCGGCACCGCGGTGTCACCGGACCTGCGCGACGAGCTCGAACGGGTGGTCATCCCGTTCGGTGGGGAGGATCCCACCGATGCCGAGCTGCGGGTGGCCCAGGCCCAGCTCGTCGGTTGGCTCGAAGGGCTCTTCCATGGCATCCAGGCGACGCTGTTCGCCCAGCAGATGGCGGCCCGTTCGCAGATGGAGGACCCGCGCCGCCAGATCGGCCCTGGCGGCCAGCCCCGGGCAGACGGCCCGCCCGACACCGACCGGCCTGGCACCTACCTGTAGGTGATCTCCTGTCGAGTGGGGCCGGGCTCGGCCCGATCGGCCGGACGGACCTGCTACGGTCGAAATCACAGCGGTGTCATTCATCCACAGCGGGGGAAAACCTCTGTGGACGGCCTGTGGACGCGCCGCGCCGAAGGTCCGAGGAGATCTCGTTGGGCGATGATCCGAGCTTCACCCACCTCCACGTCCACACCGAGTACTCGATGCTCGACGGCGCGGCCCGGGTGGACGACGTGGTGGCCGCCGCGGCGGCCGACGGGCAGCCGGCCATCGGCATCACCGACCACGGCAACATGTACGGCGTCCTGCCGTTCTACAAAGCGGCCAAGGCCGCCGGCATCAAACCGATCGTCGGCACCGAGGCCTACATGGCCCACGACGACCGCTTCGAGCGGCTGTCGCTACGCGGCGGGCGGGTCGACGATGGAGGCGGCGAGGCCGAGGGTGGCAAGAAGCCCTACTACCACCTCACTCTGCTGGCGGAGGACAACGCCGGCTACAAGAACCTGATCCAGCTCTCCAGTCGGGCGTTCCTCGAGGGTTACTACCGCAAGCCCAAGGTCGATTGGGACCTCCTCGACCAGCACCACCAAGGCGTGATCGCCACCACCGGATGCCTCGGCGGCCACGTGCTGCAATCACTGTTGAAAGGCGACGAGGAAGGGGCGTTGAAGAAGGCCGGCCGGCTCCAGGACATCTTCGGGCGGGACAACCTGTTCGTGGAGCTCCAGGACCACGGCATCGCCGACCAGCACCGGACCAACCCCCAGCTCCTCGAGATCGCGCGCCGGATCGGCGCTCCGCTGCTGGCCACCAACGACAGCCACTACTCACACCAACACGATGCGGTCGCCCACGACGCGCTGCTCTGCGTGCAGACCGGCTCGCTGATGAGCGACCCGGACCGGCTCAAGTTCCACGGCGACCAGCACTACCTGAAGACCTCGGCGGAGATGCGCCGGTTGTTCGCCGAGGTCGACGTGGCATGTGACAACTCGCTCTGGATCGCCGAGCGCTGCGATGTGGAGATCGAGTTCGGCAAGCCGCAGCTTCCGGAGTTCCCGTTGCCACCTGAGTTCACCGACGCCGCGTCCTATCTCGAGCACCTCACGTTCGAGGGTGCCCGCCGACGCTGGGGCGCCGATCTTCCCGCGGCCGCGGTGGAGCGGCTGTCCTTCGAGTTGCAGGTCATCGGCGACATGGGCTTCAGCTCGTACTTCCTCATCGTGTGGGACCTGATCCGCCACGCCCGGGAGCACGACATCCGGGTCGGCCCCGGCCGCGGCTCAGCCGCCGGCTGCGCGGTCGCCTACTCCCTGCACATCACCGACCTTGACCCGATCCGTTACGACCTGCTGTTCGAGCGGTTCCTCAACCCCAGCCGCATCACCATGCCCGACATCGACATGGACTTCGACTCCCGTTACCGCGACGAGATGATCCGCTACGCAGCCGAGCGCTACGGCCGCGACCACGTGGCCCAGATCGTCACGTTCTCCACGATCAAGGCACGGGCTGCGGTGCGCGACGCAGCCCGGGTGCTCGGCTACCCGTACATGGTCGGCGACAAGGTGGCCAAGGCCATGCCGCCGCTGGTGATGGGCCGCGACACGCCGCTCTATGCCTGCCTGGAAGAGCACGAGAAGTACCGCGACGGGTTCAAGATGGCTACCGACCTGCGCCGCATGTACGCCGAGGACGAAGACACCCGCAAGGTCATCGAGGTGGCCAAGGGCCTCGAAGGGTTGCGGCGCCAGGACGGCATCCATGCCGCAGCGGTGGTGATCACGAAAGAACAGCTCACCGACTACCTGCCGATCCAGCGCAAGCCCGAGCCGGGCCAGGACGTGACCGAGGCGCCGGTCGTCACCCAATACGAGATGGGCGGGGTCGAAGAGCTGGGTCTGCTCAAGATGGACTTCCTCGGCTTGCGCAACCTCGACGTGATCACCGACACGATGTCGCTCATCTGCCAAACCCGCGGCCTGGAAGTCGACATCGACTCGGTGCCACTAGACGATCAGGCCACGTTCGCCCTGCTGTCGCGGGGCGACTCGATCGGTGTGTTCCAACTGGAATCGACGCCCATGCGTGCCCTGCTGCGAGCGTTGGCACCGAGCTCGTTCGAAGACGTGTCCGCGCTCATCGCGCTGTACCGGCCAGGGCCGATGAGCGTGAACATGCACTACGACTACGCCGACCGCAAGAACAACCGCAAGAAGATCGAGTACTTCCACCCCGATGCCGAGGAAGTGCTGGCTGACACCTACGGGCTGATGATCTACCAGGAGTCGGTCATGCGGGTCGCCCAGAAGTTCGCGGGCTACTCGCTGGCCGAGGCCGACAACCTGCGCAAGGCCTGTGGGAAGAAGAAGCGCGAGCTCATGGCGGTGGAGCGCTCCAAGTTCGTCGAGGGGTGTGATCGCCAGGGCTACGGCCTCACCCTCGGGACCCAGTTGTTCGACGTGGTCGAACGCTTCGCCGACTACGCGTTCACCAAGAGCCACGCCTTTGGTTACGGCCTGATCACCTACCAGACCGCTTACCTGAAGGCCCACTACCCGGTTGAGTACCTCGCCGCGCTGCTGACCAGCGTCAAGACCAGCTTGGACAAGGCCGCCATCTACCTCAACGAGTGCCGCCAAGCCGGCATCGAGGTGCTGGTGCCCGATGTGAACCGTTCGCACTCGGACTTCGTGCCGGCTGCGCTGGAGGACGGCACCCAGGTCATCCCGTTCGGGCTGTCCGCGGTGCGAAACGTCGGTTCGGGGCTGGTCGCTCAGTTGATCAGGGAACGTGACGAGCGCGGTCCCTACCGCGACTTCTACGACTTCTGTGAACGGGTCGACACGTCGGTGCTCAACAAGCGCGCCATCGAGTCGCTGGTCAAGGCAGGCGGGTTCGACTCGCTCGGCCATCCGCGCCGTGGTCTCCTGGCCGTGTTCGAGCAGATCGTCGACCAGACCCTGGCTCGCCGCCGTGAACGAGACATGGGCGTGCTCACCCTGTTCGGCGCCGAGGTTGACGACGCAGGACTCACCTTCGACGAACGGGTGAAGATACCGGCTCTGCACTTCGACAAGGCCCAACAGCTGGCCTTCGAGAAGGAGATGCTCGGGCTGTACGTGAGTGATCATCCGTTGATGGGCGCCGAGGCCGCTCTGCGTCGGCGCACGGACGGCACCGTGGAGGAAGCCAAGGAAGCCGAGGAAGGTTCGGTCCGGGTGGTCGGAGGAGTGGTTGCCGGCCTCCAGCGCAAGTGGACCAAGAAGGGTGACCTCATGGCGGTGTTCTGCCTGGAAGATCTCCAAGGCATCATCGAGGTGATGGTGTTCCCCAAGACGATGACCGAGGTCGGCCACAAGCTGGTCGAGGACGCAGTGCTGGTCGTCAAGGGCCGCATCGACAAGCGCGAGGATCAGCCCAAACTCGTCGCCCTCGAAGTCGACACGTTCGAAGGCGCCGCCGACGCGGCCGCGCCGTTGCGGATCAAGGTGGCCGCCTCGGGGCTCGACGAGCGTCGGATCGGGGAGCTGCGCCGTCTGCTCGAGCGGTTTCCTGGCGATTCACCGGTCTTCCTGCACATCGGCGACGAGGTCCTCCGCTTGCCCGACCAACACTGTGCCGACACCACTGGAGACCTCAACGCCGAGTTGAGGGTGTTGTTTGGAGCCGCGGCCATCTTGTAACGACTGCGCGACGTGGAGTTGCGCAGGACAGCCCCGAAGGACTGGACTGGTGGGCCAGTTGTCCACCGCTCCTTGGGGGTCGAGGCAGGGTATGGCGATCGAGGTCGAGACCAAGGATTGCACGGCGCTTGGCGATGCCGAACTGGCCGAGATGGCCGACTTGTGCGCAGAAGGACCCAGTCGGTTCGAGGTGGGACTGCTGTCCAAGGCGGCCGAGTCATGGGTCCTGGTCACACTTGCCCGCGACCCGAGCCGGCTCAAGGGCTTCGCGTTCAGCACGCTCGAGCGCATCGGCGGCACGCCGAGCGTCATCATCGGGTTGGCGTCCATCAAGCGCACCGCACGACGCGACTCCGTGCTGCGTCACATGATGACCGACATCCTCCGCCGCGCCGTCCTCGCTTTTCCCGATGAGGACGTCTTGATCGGGACCCGATTTGCCTCGGTAGCGGGTTACGAGGCGTTCCGTTCGCTCAACGACATCGTGCCGCGGCCCGATTACACCGCGACCGGCGAGGAGCGAGCGTGGGGTCGCCGGTTGGCCAAGCGGTTCGGGGTCGACTCCGGACGCTATGCCGAGCGGACGTTCGTGGCTCGGGGCGACGATACGTTCCCGCACGTCTTCGACCACGACAGCCTGCATCCCGAAAAGCTCGACCCCGCCTTCGAGCAGTTCTTCGCCGACCTCAAACCAGGACGTGGCGACGCGCTGATCGCTTTCGGCTGGGCGATGGCCGACGACCTCGAAAAGCTCTCCTAGCCCGGCCCACACCCCGGTGGGCCCGTCGATAGGAGGGTTCTTGAGATTGGTCCTCGACCCCGGGCGAGCAGACTGCGCCGATGGAGTTGACCGAGGCGGTTCGCAGCCGCCGAATGGTTCGGGCGTTCACGACTGAGCTGGTCGAGCCCAGCGTGCTCGACCACATCCTCGACCTCGCCCGTCGCGCACCATCGGCCGGACACACGCAGGGGACCGACCTGCTCGTGCTCGACCAGCCGGCCGCCCGGGCGCGCTACTGGGACACCACCCTGCCAGTCGAACGGAGGAACACCTTTGCCTGGCCCGGCTTGCTGGACGCTCCGGTGCTGGTGGTCGTCTGGGTGTCCGCCGACGCGTACGTCGATCGCTACGGCGAACCGGACAAGACAGCCACGGGGCTCGGAACCGGGTCGGACGCGTGGACCGTCCCGTACTGGTTCGTGGACGGCGGCATGGTCGCCGGCCAACTCCTGCTGGCCGCGGTCGACGCCGGCCTCGGGGCGTGCTTGTTCGGACTGTTCGAGCACGAGCCGGCGGTGCGCTCGGCCTTCTCCGTCCCTGCGGCGTGGCGGGCGGTCGGCACGATCGCTCTCGGCCATCCCGCGCCTGACCGGCCGGGTCAGTCGGCGGCGCGGCCCCGACGACCGTTGGCCGACGTGGTGCACCGGGATCGATGGTGACCGCTCACCAGGACGGCATAGCTTCCCCGGTTGTGGAAGGGCGACCGCTCAATGGGCGGGTAGCCGTCATCACCGGCGTGAGCCGCGAGATCGGGATCGGGTTTGGCCTGGCCCGCCGCCTCGGCGCAGACGGAGCGTCGCTGTTCCTCACCGGCTGGTCCGGCCACGATGCATCGATGCCGTGGGGTGCCGGCCCGCCGCGGGTCGATTCGTTGATGGTTGAGCTGCAGGACGCGGGAACCGACGTCATCCACGAGGAGATCGACTTGGTCGACCCCGGCGCACCAGCGACGATCCTGGAACGGGCCACCGCCCGTTTCGGCCACGTGGACATCCTGGTGGCGAACCATGCCCGCAGCTCCGGCCAGCCCCTCGATGGGCTGACGGTGGGAGAGCTCGACCTCACGATGGCGGTGAACGTGCGGGCCACCCTGCTCCTGGTCAAGGAGTTGGCGGCCCGCCATGACCGCCGACCAGGCGGCCGGGTCGTGCTGTTCACATCCGGCCAGTACCAGGCAGCTATGCCCGACGAGCTTCCCTATGTGGCCTCGAAAGGTGCGCTGCACCAGCTCACCGCCTCACTGGCTCAACCGCTGATGGCCCGTGGTATCACCGTCAACACCGTCAACCCGGGGCCGGTCGACACCGGCTACCTGAGCGGCGACCGACATGGCGAGGTCGCCGCCCGCTTTCCCGGTGGGCGTTGGGGTACCCCTGCTGACACGGCGAGCCTGGTGGCCTGGCTCGTGTCGGACGAAGCGGCCTGGGTCACCGGCCAGGTCATCGCCAGCGACGGCGGCTTTCGGTAGTTTTCGCCTTCACTCGGTCGCTTCGCTCCCTCCGTTCAGGCGAGTTTGTTCGTCGCCGCCACCGGCGGCGGCTGGCTAGCTGGTTGAGCGACCGGCGGAGCCTCTGCCCCCGCACCCCCGCAGGCAAGCCGATGAGGATCAGGGGTCCCAGGACGTGCCGGCAAGGGCAGGTGGTGCACCCCTCGTTCAGTGGCCCAATTGAGCCATCAGGGCGCTGGCTTCGGTGACCGGGGCTTGGCAGGCGAAGTCCCGGCAGACGTAGGCATGGCCGCTTTCGCGGCCCTCCCACAGGGGTGAGGCGTACGGCTCGCCCCAGGCCAGCACCGCGTTGGGCAGAAGCTGCGACTGGACGGTCTGCACCAGGTCCGGCGCGTCGCCCACCACCGCGATCTCGGTGGCACCGGCGTGCCACAGATCGACCGCACCCAGCAGGTGGGGCACGGCCGTGGGATGGTCCGTGGTGACCCGGCCGAGCAGGCTGAGCACCGCAGCGGCCTTGTCGCGGTACACCTCGCCGCCGGTGAGGGCGGCCAGCCGGAGCAGACCCAATGCCGCGGTGCTGTTGGCCGACGGCGTGGCGTTGTCCAGTAGGTCCTTCGAATGGGCGACCAGACGCTCGGCGTCGCGCCCGGTCGTGAAGAAACCCGCGCCGTCCTCGTCCCAGAACAGTTCGATCAGGGCATCGGCGGCGTCCCGGGCTGACTGGATCCAGCGCGCCTCACCGGTCGCCTCGGCCAGGCGGGTGAACGCATCGATCAGCGCGGCGTGATCGACCGCGTAGGCCAGGTGGCGGGCCCGGCCGCCGTCATCGCCTTGCCAGGAGCGCAGCCAGCGGCCGTCCTCGCGGCGGAGGTTGGCCAGCAGGAACTCTGCGTCGAGCACGGCGGCATCGACCCAGGCCCGGTTGCCCGTGGCTGCTCCGGCCTCGGCCAACGTGGCGCACATCAGCGCGTTCCACTCGGTGAGCACCTTGTCATCGAGGCCGGGCCGGACACGTCCCTCCCGGGCATCGAAGAGCCGCATCCGGAGGTCTTCCACGAGGTCGCTCCGATCCCACCGGCCGCGAGCGTGCATCCGGTTCAGGATGGTCGCTCCTTCGAAGTTGCCAGCGGCGGTGACGCCCCAATGGGCAGCCGCCGCGTCGGCGTCCGGGCCGAGCACGTCATGCAGCTGGTCGAGCGTCCAGACGTAGAACTTGCCCTCCACGCCTTCGGAATCGGCGTCCTCTGCGGAGTTGAAGCCGCCGGCGGGGTGGTGCAGGTCACGTAGGACATAACCGATCGTCTCGGTCACGATCTGCAGGAACCGGGCCTCGCCGGTGGCCTGCCAGGCGTGCAGGTACACCTTGGTCAGCAGTGCCTGGTCGTAGAGCATCTTCTCGAAGTGCGGTACGAGCCACATCTGGTCGACCGAGTAGCGGGCGAACCCGCCACCGAGATGGTCATAGATCCCACCTGAAGCCATGGCGTCGAGGGTTGTCGTGACCGCGGCCAGTGCCTCAGCGTCACCGCCGGGCGTCGTGGAATGGCGGCGAACCAGGAGCTCGAGGGCCATCGTCTGGGGAAACTTCGGTGCGCCACCGAACCCTCCCCAGCGCCGATCGTGCTGCGCCAACAGCTGGTCCCGGGCCCGTTCGACCACCGCCGCGTCCGGCAAGTCTCCGTCGGATGTCAGTGACGTTCGGCCGAGGTGCTCGGTCAGACGGCCGGCTTGGTCCAGCAGCTCATCGCGCCGATTGCGCCAAGCGTCATCCGCCGCCCGGCACAGGTCGACGAAACCCGGCCGACCGTGGTGGGCCGCCTTGGGGAAGTACGTGCCGCAGAAGAACGGCTGCCCGTCCGGCGTCATGAGAACCGTCATCGGCCATCCCCCTGAGCCGGTCATGGCCTGGGTGGCCTCCATGTAGACCGCGTCCACGTCCGGGCGCTCTTCACGATCCACCTTGACGTTCACGAACAGCTCGTTCATGACCGCCGCCGTCTCCGGGTCCTCGAACGATTCGTGGGCCATGACATGGCACCAATGGCATGCCGAGTACCCAACCGACAACAGCACGGGCCGATCCAACTGGTGAGCCGCGGCGAACGCCTCCTCGCCCCAGGGGTACCAGTCGACGGGGTTGTCAGCGTGCTGACGAAGGTACGGACTGGTCTCGGCCGCTAGACGGTTCATGGACCTCACCGTAGGGCGGCCCTCCGGCTTGGGGCGGCCCTACCGCCACGGACCTGGCCCGTCGTCATGTGACGGCTCTCACATGACGACGATGTTACGAACCGGTTGCGGATGTGCCATCCTGTCCGGGCTGATCGCGGCTCTCGTCATTGCGGATGTGCCGCCGGTCGTTCCCCTGTCCCCCTCAAGGAGACCCCCCAGATGTCCAGGCCTGGTGCCACGCGTGTCCAGCGTGCTCCGTCCGCTCCGTCCGCTCCGTCCGGCTCCGCGCCAGCTCCCGCAGGTGGTTCCAAGCGGGCCAGCGAGCTGCGCTTCTGGATGCGACGGGCAGCAGTGATCAGCGGCGCGGCGCTCGTCGCCGCGGTCCCGCTGGCGGCCGAGGCTGCCGCGCAACCGCTGGTGAAGGGTCGGACCCAAACCCCCGCCGCACAGGTCTCGGTGCCGACTTCGGTGGTAGCCCGCCAGATCGCCGAGGTCACCATCAAGCCCAAGATCGTGCAGGCCGAGGCGGCCGAAGCGGCCGCAGCCCGGGCCAAGGCGGCTCGAGTCAAGGCGGCTCGGATCAAGGCCGCTCGGGCCGACGTTCGGGCACGCGCCGCTCGGGCCAGGGCGGCCTACGTGAAGGCCGCTGATGCCAGAGCGGCGCGGGACAAGGCGGCCTACGTGAAGGCTGCTGAT